>UMHM01026748.1_pt1 | contig 16641 bp, 19 predicted proteins | sample 1965501 | NCBI WGS metagenome assembly UMHM01 (sample SAMEA4836095, study PRJEB28245) | human gut metagenome | biome: gut microbiome; material: fecal sample | place: Denmark | collected 2008
GTGGACTTATAATGTGGATCAATCTGATGTTGAGTCAAACTATGTTAAATTGACGGAAAGCCAAACTATTAACATAATCAAAAATGGAAGTGCCATTGGATTTGTATGGTACAACGAATCTGCGAAGATTACTAAAATTGTCTTTTTTTCAAGTTCAATTATAGAATAATTTATAAATTATATGAACAAATTTCTCGATATATTAAGTAAATCCATGAATTAGAGAAACAAAATCGTCCGATGTTACATCTGTGTAGAGATGTACCTTGCCAATCACGATGTTGATCAAAACAAGTCATTTTCTCAAACAAAAACATTTCTTTTTGCATTCAGGTCGAAGATTTATCCGTATTCCAATCAGTCGATATTATATACTTGAGTAAAAGAGGCATGAAAATTATGAGAAACAAATTAATGATAGCCATTCTTTCAGCAACTTTGGTGTTATCAGGATGTGCATGTACAAACATCAAAGAAAAGAAAGATGAAACAATGGTTCACAATAAGAAAGAAAAAAAAGAAGTGAAACAAGAAGTCGCCAATCTTCCTGAAGAAGCTGAAACTAAAACCACTGTTGATTCGGGTATATCAACGTTATATACAGACGAGGAGCTTTTAGCCTATGCGAATAATCATATTAATAATTTTTGGCATGTTTACTATTGTTTTATGGCAGGTACATTCTTTGAGGGTACTGGAGATTTTGGCAACACGTTGATTACGGATCCAAATATCCATTCTTTACAGGATGTAGAAAATGTCTGGTATCAATACTTTTCAAGGAAATACCCTATCCCATATATGGATCTAAATACAAATATCTATAAAGAGGTTCCTTTCTGGGAAGAAAATGGACAAGTTTATGAACGTTATCGCATTGATGGAATACCATATGTTTCTTTCTTTTTTGACCATATTACGCAAAAGACTGACGATGAGGTATGGTTTGCATATTATTGCAAAGGACCAGATGGTTCAATTAGCGATACTCAACAACAATGGTCGTTTGTTTACAAGGATGGACAACTAAAATACGGAACTATCGTTAGAAACAATCAGTAGAGGCTCGAAAGAGTCTTTTTTGTTTATTGACTCGAATTTTAGTCCGTATTTGGCACTTTTATGCTAGCATAAGCACTTAAAATAATCATTTGATGACAAAAGTGCTATATTTCAAAGCTACAATTTGCTACACGTTATGTTATAATATATGAAAGCCTTTACACGTCTTTAAAAGAGCTTAATCTCTGATGTACAAGCTGGAATTGAAGCTATTAAAAGAAGAATCTAAGATTGCCATCCTCTGTTTTGACGAGAATAATCAAACTATCAAGTATAAGTTTAGATGTTTAGATGCTGTTCCACACGTAATGGAAGGCACTTTAATTGAAAAGCTTGATGAATTATTCGGAGGTAACAAATAATGCCTAAACCAAAGAAAGACTGGAAAGCTCTGAACATCAAAATACAGAGTGAAGTATATGAGGCACTTGAAAAGTATTGTGAAGACACAGGTCAAAGCAAGACCGTAGTTGTTGAATATATTTTGAGTAAAGCTTTTAAAGAGTATAAAGAAAGTAAATAAGAAAGAAGATGTTGTTATGAAAAAGTACTTTGCACTACTGTTATCGTTTGTTTTAGCATTTGGCTTAACAGCCTGTTCAGATGCTGAAACTGAGAAAGCTAAATCTTCATTTAAAGAAACAGCTTCAATCGTTGAGAAGAACAATGAAACTATCAACAAGGATGTTAAAGCCTTGCAGAAACTAACAAAATCCAAGGTTAAGCCTTTAGATGATGCGGTGTTAAAAACAGCAAGAGAAACTATCAGCCAAGCAAAACAACAAATCGTTGAAGTTCCTGAATGCCCTTCTAAGAAAGAAGATATTAAAAAAGCCAACAAAAATTTTGAAAAGAAAGCGGATAAAACTGAAATCATTCAAGCTTTAACAGATTCTAAAAAAGCAATGAAAGATAGTATTGCTCAACGTAAGCAAGTTACAAATCCATCTGAATCCTTTGTTTTAGAAAGATTGAACGGAATTTCAAATGTATCACAAGCATTGGCTGTTAATGAAGAAAACGACGTCAACGGCATGCTTCATAAAGCTGGTGGATACACTTCCGCTATTTTCTTCACGTCAAATTTAGTAGACACTGCTGCAAACTACATTGAAGATGGTGATTCTATCGAAAAAGGTACAGACGGTGGCGGATGTATCGAAGTCTTTGAAACTGAAGAAGATGCTCAAAAACGTGACACATACTTGTCTGCTTTCGATGGCGGAGGAATGTTATGTAGTGGATCACATAAAGTTGTTGGTACTGTAATCATTCGTACATCTAACTATCTAACAGCCACACAACAAAATGATATTACAACAAATATCATGAACAGCTTAATTGCTTTGAAATAATTGACTACTATAGGGCTGAATCAAATAATGCTTTCAGTCCTTTTTTGTATTCTCAAATGCTCTTATATCATCAAATAAACAAGCACGCTGAATCGTCTAAAGAACAATAGTTATTAAGCCTTCAACCTATTTTCACTCATACTATATCCGTATTACGTAGTAAATAGCCTATGTTAGTTTTTCATTTATATATCATATTTACACCCATAGTTGAATTTTTATTATTATGTATAATATAGCTTTATATAAGGGTGTTTCATAGATTTTAAATTTCTTATAATAATCTATTAACTTGATTTTCTACAAATATATTTCATGTTATATTGTGAAAATGATTCGAAAAATGTTATAATTCAGTAGCTGGATAAATAATTTATACTCAACAAAACGCTTATCCAGTTTTCCTATTTCTAAGCTGAACTATTTAACCTCATCCTATAGTTCAGCTTTTCTTTTTGTTTAAAATTGGAAATTAAATTCAATTAATGATATAGTACTCTATGCAAATATGGATGAAAGGTCGCTATTAGGTTAATTATATGAAAAGTAAAATTTGGTTAGGTCGTATTATTCCCTTGGTGCTTATTGTTTTAGGAGAAGTATGCTTATATACATTTTTATTTAAATGGCTTACGTCATCCTTTGTATTCGTTGAAGTTTTTCTACATATTCTATCTATTTTAATTGTTTTGAATATTGTACGTACCAGTCGACATTTATCAAGTGATTTAATGTGGATCATATTGATTATGTTGTTTCCTGTCTTTGGTACTTTTGTATATGTATTGATGCTTTTAAGTTTATTATTTGGTAAAACATTTCGTAATATCATAATCGAGCAAAAGAAAGCAGCCAGTTACTATGTACAAGACGAAGCAATCATCGATGAAATTCGTATGGAGAATCCCGACTATGTTTCACATTTGGCATTTCTTCAAAAGGAAGGATTTCCCTTCTATCGAAATACAGATTTTAAGTACTATGCACCATGTGAAGCTGGATTTGAAACGATGCTTGAAGAACTTAGTAAAGCTGAAAAATATATATTTATGGAATATTTTATCATTGAAGAAGGAATTATGTTTAATTCTATCCTTTCCATTCTAGAAGATAAAGTAAAACAAGGCGTTGAAGTCCGTGTTATGTATGATGACATGGGCTCATTAGGAACACTTCCTGCTTCTTATGCGAAACAATTAGAGAAAAAAGGAATCAAAGCTGTTTCTTTTAATCGTGTATCCCCCATTATTAACACAATCATGAATCATAGGGATCATAGAAAGATATTAGTCATCGATGGTAAAGTTGCCTTTAGTGGAGGTGCTAATCTTGCTGATGAATATATCAACAAAAAAGTAAAATACGGGCATTGGATGGACAATATCATTTGTATCAAAGGAAAAGCCGTATGGTCATATCTTGTCATGTTTTTGACAAATTGGAATGCTTTACGTCACGAAGACTTTGACTATTCTGTATTTAAGTGCTCAGATTCAGTTGATGAATCGAGTTATGATGGTTATATTGCGCCTTATGCAGAAACTCCATTGGATCAAGAATTAACAGGTCAATCTGTTTATGAAGATTTACTCAACAGTGCCAATGAATATGTATATATTATGACTCCATATTTGATTATTGACTCTGAAATGGTCAACACATTGATTCATACCGCAAAAAAAGGTGTAGATGTACGTATCATTATGCCAGGTATCGCTGATAAACAAATTGTACACGATATAGGTACTACATATTATGCACAATTGATTCAGGGCGGTGTTAAAATATATGAATATAAACCTGGATTTGTCCATTCAAAAGTCTTTATTTCTGATGATATCTATGCGACTGTTGGAACGATTAATTTGGACTACAGATCTCTTTATCTTCATTTTGAAAATGGTACATTATTATATAAATCTAAGAAGATCATGGATGTGAAACAAAACTTTTTTAATACATTATCACAATGCAAAAAAATTCAAATGGAAGATACACATGTCAATATAGTTAAAGGTTTATTCTTAAGTGTTATTCGTATTTTTTCTCCACTCATGTAAAAAAGTCGTAGAAACAAAATCTTCGACTTTTTCTTATTCTCTAACTGTTCCGGAACCAAAATCTTAATATATAAAAAAAGCAAGGTTAACTCCATGGTCAAAACCTTGCGAATTTCTTGCGATTTAGCAAGAATTATTATTTACTGTTAAAGTCAGAACGCTCGTGACTTTAGTCATGAGATGAATGACGTATGTAACATTTTTTCAAGAGTTTCTATACGGGAAACATGTTATAATATATATGTAGAATACATCGTAAAAAAGGGAGATTTCGATATGTATACAGTACACTTTCAATTGGAATTAAGTGGATCTGAGAAACGGTTTTTGTCGAAGTCTTTTTTCTATGCGAATCAGATGCATAACCAGTTGGTTCGATATGCTACAAATCGATTGAATGCTTTATTTCATGATAAAGAATATGTGGATGCACGCAAAGCTTATGGAGAAGCTGAATTTTCTAAAAAGAAAGGTTCTGAACTGTCAGCTTCTGAAAAGAAAAAGAAAAAAGAATTGTCAAATATCATGTGTATGAAACAAAAAGAGTATGATCTTACGAAGACTTCTTTGTGTAAGTTCGTATCCAAAGAACAAAAGAAATTCAAAAACTATATCAACTCTCATCAAGCACAGGCGGAAGCTGAAGCTGTATATAAGGGAGTAGAAAAGGTTCTTTTTGAGGATGGATGTCATCTTCATTATCGAAGATATAATAGTTTCGATTGTATCAAACAAAAATGTGCTGTAACAGGTGTACGTCTTTCAAGATGGGATACCATCTGTTTTATGAAGCACTATTTTAAAGTGTGTATTCCAAAGAATGAATATATCCAAAACATCCTTTCATCTGTTGATTTAAAAGAAGATGTTGTTTATTCATTTTTAAAAAGAATCGAATTCAACAGTGGATTCAAATATTATGTAGTGATCACACTTCGAGGTGATGCACCAAAACGAATTAAACTGTCAAAAGATGGCGGACATCGTACAGGTGTAGACTTTGGAACCTCTACGATTGCGACAGTCTCAAACAACGAGGTCCATCTGGAAGAACTAGCTCCAGATTCTGTAAATTATGAAAAAGAGATCCGCCACAAGCAGAATCTGGTGGATGCCTCTATGCGAAAACATAATCCCGAAAACTACAACAAGAAAGGTACAGTTAAAAAGGGAAAACATAAATGGAAAACCACAAGACGATGTAGACGTTTAAAACGCCAAGTTCGAGTTCTCTATCGAAAACAATCTGCTTACATTAAGACTTCACACCATACTTTCATCAACAAAGTTGTTCAAAATACAAGCGAATTCATCCTTGAACCGATGAACTTCAAGGCTCTGCAAAAGAAATCAAAGAAGACAGAGCGTAAAGATGAGGCAACGGCTGTTAAACAAAAAGACGGCTCTTTTAAGATGGTGTGCAAATATAAACGTAAGAAACGCTATGGACACTCCATCAAGAACCGTTCTCCAGGTCTTATGCAGGCAGACCTGAAATCAAAAGCTACGCAGTATGGAATTCCATACTACGAAATAGATATTCATCAATATCGTGCTTCACAACTTCACCATGATACAGGTGAATACATCAAACCTACTTTAAGTGAAAGATTTAAAACGATTGAAGGATGTAAAGTACAAAGAGATTTGTATTCTGCCTTTCTAATTTGTCATACTGACAATACATTGACTGCACCTGATTTTAAAGCCTGTCATCTTGACTTTCCACATTTTGTAAAGATGCAGGATACATTGATTCTAAACAAGAAAAAATGTGGACACACAATGAAACCATGCTTTGGATTCTAGCATAAAGAATCTCTCATCCAGTTAGGTCTAAGGCGTAAGCCCTGCTGGATGCAGTATGAGAATACAGAGTACGGTCCACATGGATTGGAAATGCTCGAAAAACAAGAGCTATGCAAAGACTATATGCAAGGTCTAGAACCATGCTGAAAGCTTTGCGATGCTTCATTTCTCGCATTGTGAGAAAGAGAATCTCGTCATTTTAATGATGAGAGTACGTCAAATTAGTGATTTCACACACCCATACATTCCAGCATCATTTTCAAGTTTAGCCAAAACGATAGGTGTATCTTTACATGCATTAAATGCATAATTTTTAAAGAATTTAGTGATTCTTGACGTTAAAATATCACCAGCCTTAGAAACGCCTACTCCAATCACTATGATTTCGGGATCCATCACGCAACAAACTTGTGCCAATGCCTTAGCTAAGATCTGACAAGTTGAATCCACAAGTTCATTTGCGATACCATCACCATTTTTAGCTTCATCATAAATGTGTTTCGCTTCTAAGCAATGATAGTTTCGTAAACTTGAAGGACAATCATCCTTGTCTAACATCTTCTTAGCTTGTGTAACAATTCCAGTTGCTGAAACATATTGTTCTAGACATCCATGATTTCCACAATTACATGCGATTGGTTCGTCATCCATTACAGGCATATGCCCAATTTCTCCACCAGCTCCATGCATACCCGAAATAATTTTTCCATCTAAGACACAGCCGCCACCGACACCTGTGCCAAGTGTAATCATCAATACATCTTGATATCCTTTTCCGGCACCTTGCCACATTTCACCAAGTGCTGCCACGTTCGCATCATTACCAACTTTAACAGGAAGGCCTGTGATTTCATGAAATTCTTTTTCAACATTCAATGAATTCCATCCTAAATTTACACATACACTAACTACACCATTCTTATTTACAGGTCCTGGTACGCCTAAGCCGACTCCAATAATATCTTCTTTATTGATTTTTTTAGTATCAATCATTTGATTGATAAAATTGGCAATATCTGAAAGAATATATTTTCCATTATCCTTTTTATTTGTGGGAATCTCCCATTTATCCATCAATTCCCCATCAACTGAAAACAATCCAATCTTTACAGTTGTACCACCAATATCTACTCCAAATCCATATTTCATATATAGTTTCTCCTCTTTATAATCAGTTTATTAGAAATTTGATAATGAATCAATCTAATTTTTAAAACATTTTTAAATTCATGATGGTTATATCATGTATCATATTCAAAAATTTTAAATATACTAATATTTATTGAATTCAGAATAAATCGGATATAAAATTAATTTGATTTATATAAACTTTTGAGAAGAGGTATTTAATCTGAACGAGATGCCGAAAGTCTGCAACTCTTCTCACCGTGCTTGGTAGTGTATTTCTAACTTCAAGAACATGGTAACAAATATAAGATAAAAAATAAAAGCAAAGCTCATTGGACATTTTAATTCTAATGTGTGCCTTGAAGCAAAGCGGAAAGGAATGGTAGGTTATTATGAAAAAAAACTATTTAAAGAAGGCCCTAGTCATAGGGATTTTAGGAACATCTCTATTCACACAACCCATTGTTGTTAATGCTGAAAAAGCTGCAGATACGACTCAAAATGGATGGGTATCAAAAGGTGGAAGCTGGTACTACTACAAAGATGGAGTGATGCAGACAGATACATGGATTGATGACAATTATGTCGATTCAAATGGAGTTTGGTTAACAAATTATAAGCCAGCTAAATGGATGCAGACAAATGGTAAATGGTGGTACCGCAATGCAGATGGAAGCTATCCTGTGAATAGTTGGAAACAAATTGAAAGTAAATGGTATTACTTCGATGGTTCTGGATATATGGTAACAGGTTGGAAAAAGATTGGTACATCTTGGTATTATTTTGATGGTAGTGGGGTTATGAAAGGCAACAGCTGGGTAATTTCCAATGGAAAATATTATTATATGGGTGCAGATGGCATTATGCAAACGAATACTTGGATTGGTAATTATTATGTGGACGCGAATGGTGTATGGCAAAAAGATTATGAACCTGCTAAATGGGTACAAACAAATGGTAAATGGTGGTATCGAAACGCAGATGGAAGCTATCCTGTGAATAGTTGGAAACAAATTGAAGGTGATTGGTACTATTTCGATGATTCTGGATATCGGGTAACTGGTTGGAAAAAGATTGGTAAAGATAAATATTATTTTAATGAGGATGGCACTATGTTGTCAGGTGGACGTTGGATAATTGATGGTGTTGATTATTGTTTCAATGATAGTGGTAGTATGCATACTGGCTGGTATAAAGAAATTAATCTCTGGGCAGATGACAATTCAGAATGTGTCGACTGGCTATATTTTAATGAAGATGGTACTTTACATACAAAATGGCTTAAACTAAATGGTAAAACATATTGGACAGGTGATTATGGTTGTCTTGTATGTAGTTACCCTGATCGAGGTGCTTCCATTGCGCTTCGTTGTATTGATGGCCATTTTTATGGATTTGATGAAAATGGAGTCATGCTAACGGGACACCAACAATCCATTAATAAAAAAACTGGAGAAGTTATTGATTTTTATTTCGATGATCAAGGACGCGAAAAATATTGGTAATCCGCAATTAGATAGGGTCGACTAAAAGTTGGCTTCAAGAATCGTAGGGTTGAAAACCCTATGAGTGTTTAAAGGATTATTAACTAGGGAGCAGAGATGTTTGAATCTCTGCTCCTTTTATAATGGGTGATTTGAATCTGAATGATTGGAATCAATGTATTCAGTTAACTAGTCATATAATTCTTCGAATCTTATGTCAATTTTGGTCGGTGAAGGATTTCTACCTTTTTTATTTGCGTCCAATCCTTTCTAAAAATACTGTAACAAAAAGATAGGGAAAGTTCACCCTAAAAGTTTTTAAAGGTTGATTTATCCCTGTCTATTTTTATATATTCAAAATATCTATCTTCATTTGAATAATTTTGACTAGCAGGTTTATTAAATACCTGCTTGTTTCTCTATATAAAAACGACTATCTTTTACAGTAGTTGCTTCATCAAATCTTTTACAATCAATTTTGTATAGTTTTCACATCCATATGGTGTGCCATCACATAACACATAGTCTCCACTATATTCAATATCTTTCCCACTTTTTAGATGCAAAATATATGTGCTAGAACAATCACCGCATAATAAGGGTTGGTATGTTCTTTCACTACCTAAATTTATTTTTATCTCATTAAAAAAGTCATAAACTTTTGATTCAGAAACATGATAAGTTTTATTATCTATATGCATTGTTCCATCCATACATATAGAAATACGGCTACTTTTGACTAGTGATCCACCAAAAGGCTCATAATCATTGAAAATACAATCGAGTTGATTAATTTCTTCATTTGTCAGATCATGAAACCATTCAGGTTCTTTAAAATACAATGGTTTATGAAGAAAATTATCCATATCTTCATCATCTTCAAATTCGAACTCTGCACGAACAAATAGTTCATTTGTGTCTGGATCTACTTTTCGATCTATTATTTCATACAATTCAACAGAATGTACGTTGTCATTTTCATCATAAAGATATTGAATTCTATGACGAGCTTTGGTGTATGAAAAGAAGGATGTTTCGTATGTTTTGTATATGGAACCATCCGATAAAGATTTGTTTAATTTTATCTCTTCTAAGGTTAAATAATGATCTGACATTTTGTAAGTAACTCCTCTACTATATTTGTCGTAAGACTATTTTCATCATGATCTGTACAATAATTGCCGTGATATTCAAACACATTCCCATTCTCACAAAATAATGTAAAACTTATAGACCATCCACCAACATATCTAGAATCATAAGTGGTTTCACTTCCTAAATTTTGTTTCATGGCTTCAAAGAATTGTTGAATGTAAGTCTTGTTAATTTGATATGTTGAAATTAAAGGATTTTGATTTTCCTTTATATCTTCAATTTGAATCATTCCATCATCAAAGATAGATATATTTATAGTTTTATTACTCGTTTTATTATCAAGTAGATCCAATATATCCCAATCAGAATAGCTACATACGATTTTATTGATTTTTTCATTTATTAAATCATGAAACCAATCTGGTTCTTCAAAATAAAGTGGTTTATGAAGAAGAAAGTCCATATCCAATCCATCTTCAAACTCAACATCTGCTCGCACAAATATTTCATTTGTGTCTGGATCAACCTTTTTTTCACAGAATGAATAAACTTCAGGAATATATACATTCCCTTCTTCATCGTAGAAATCATTGATTGTATGATGTGCTTTTGTATACGAAAAAAATGAGGTTACATAAGACTTGTATAAGGAACCATCATAATTCGATTTATGAATAATTAATTTTTCTAAAGTTAAATATGTTTTCATAACCAAATAATAACATATTAAACAGGCTAGATATAGCCTTTTAGAGTTAATCATTAAATTTATACCGCCTAGAAGTCTTGGTGGAATTTGCCTCCATAATGATTATCTTTATAGTTTGTAACATAAAGATAAATTACTAAAACTGCAATCAAAACAATACCTATAATGAACAACGTATGAGAAGACATTTTTCCATATAGGAACATGCATCCACATGCAATGAACAAAAATAAATCAACAATAATAACAACAGGATCTAACTTTTTCATAATCATATCCTTCTTTCTAGTTCTTTTAAAAGTTGTTCTGCATCCTTTACATCCCTTAAATACGCATCACTATTAAACAATACCTTTTCTTTCGATACATAAATTGGTAAAACTGTACCGCCAATTTTTAAATATATATCAGCAAAGGTTACACACATGTGTCATCACCTCTTTTAATCTTTCTGCCACCTTACGATCTTGTATATATTGATCTGTATTGATCATCATCTTTTCTTGAGAGAAATAGATACCTAAATCGTTTCATCCTTTAATACAATCTTTATGCCAACATATAAATATGGATCTTCTAGAATTTCAGATGGTAATGGACCTGAAGGAAGTATAGCCGTAAATGGAATACCATTGCCTTTATATTTAGCCTTTTCATTTAATGCCAAAACACGAACTACATCAAACCAAGAATATATCCCTCATAAAATCAGAAATTGTTTATTCAAATCATCAAAACTTGAATATTTATCCATGTTCATGGTTAAACCTCCACATCATTAAACAGCCAACAATCAAAATAATGCCACTAACAATTAAATTTGTATTTCCAGATAAGTAATAATTAGCCATACGATTTCCTACCCAAATTAAAATTATGATTAAACAATTTACAAATACCCTTTTATCCATGCTCATTCTCCTTAACTTTATAATAGTCATTTGGTTGTTTAGAATCAAATGTATTGTCCAAACAGGTCATTTAAAAGGAAAAAAAAGTAAGGACTTGCCTTACTCAAATCTTTGGCTGATATCGCATATCCGATACATTATATACAGTAATAAATGCTTTTGGATCGAGTGTGTTTATGAATTTCATTAGCTTTTGATATTCTACTTTATCCACGATTGTGATGATTTCATTGCGCTTTTCCATATTGTATGCTCCATAAGCTTCATATACCGTTGCTCCACTATGTAATTCATGAATGATAAATTCACGAAGCTCTTTTTCTTTTGGAGTAATGATGCATACTCTTCGTTTAATGTTATGATCAAAGATAAAATGATCTAGAACTATTCCATTAAAATAAGTTCCAAGAATACTTAACACAACGGTTTTCTTGTCATAGACTAGAGCTGCCGATAAGGCAACACACATACCCGATAAAGACATCGCTTTTCCTAATTCCATATGTAGATATTTATTCATGATCTTAGCAACAATATCAAGTCCACCAGATGAAGCATTGCGATTAAATAGAATGCTTAATCCTACACTTACTACAAGAATGTAGCACAATACATCGAGTTCCTGACTATTCGTAAAAGATGTAAAATTGGGAAATACCATTTCAAATAGAGCAAGAAAAACAGGAAGTATAATACTTGTATACACTGTTTTTACACCAAATTCTTTGCCACAAGTGAAGAAACCAATAATTAATAAAACCACATTTAAGATCATTGTGATGGCAGATAATGGTAAAGGTACAAAATTAGATAGTATAATACCTAATCCAGAAATACTGCTGACAGAAGTATGACTAGGTACAAGAAAAAAATAGACGGCTGCACCAATAATTCCAACCGCAACAGTCAAGATTAGAGTTTCCTTTATGATATTTGTATAATTGTATTTTTTATTCATTAATATCGTCTCCTAGTATTCATTGTGTCTTTATTTTATCAAAAAGTGGAGTTGTATTCCATGCCAGAAAATTGATTCGTCCTATAAACATTTTCAATTAAAATTTATGAACGAAAAACAAAATAGGAATCCAGAGGTCATGTTAAAACACATGATTATCGAATTCCTTTTTCTATAATTGAAATCAGCACTCTATCGCTACTTTAATTACACCATCTCGTTTGTTTTCAAATAGTTCATACCCTTCAGCAATTCTACTAAGAGGATATGTATGTGTAATCAAAGGTTCTGTATTGATCTTACCATCCGCAATCAATTGTAAAGTCTTTGCACAATCACAACCATCAACACCACCTGTTTTAAAAGTCAGGTTTTTCCCATACATATCTGGAAGTGGTAAAATCTGTGGCGCATCATATAAAGCTACGATTGTCACAATCGCATTCGGTCTTGCACATTGCCATGAAAGCTGAAAGGTAGATGGTACACCCGCAACTTCAAGAACAACATCCGCCCCTTTATGATCACTGTTTTCAAGAACAAAGTTTCTGCATTCTTCTGGGGATACTGTCAAAACTTCTGGATAATGTTCATGGATAAAAGCAATACGATGTTCATCTTTTTCACACATGATAATTCTCTTTGGCTTTTTAAGCATGACACAAAGCAAAGTACAAATACCTGTAGGACCTGCACCAATAATCAATACAGTATCCTCTTCCCTGATTTCAGAGATTCGAGTTGCCCAATATCCTGTAGCTAATACATCCCCTACAAACAAAGCTTGTCTGTCACTGACTCCATCAGGAATCTTATTCAATCCTTGATCTGCAAAAGGAACACGCACATATTCTGCCTGTCCGCCATCAATTCGACATCCAAGAGCCCATCCTCCATTGTCGTCAGTACAGTTATTTACATACCCGTTCTTGCAGAAAAAACATTCCCCACAAAATGTTTCCACATTCACCGTTACACGATCTCCAGGTTTTACATGAGTCACTTTACTTCCAACTTCTTCTACAATGCCCACCATTTCATGACCAACTGTAATACCAGGAACGGCACGAGGAACACTACCATGTTTAATATGTAAATCACTTGAGCAAATGCTCGCAAGTGTTACTTTTACAATTGCATCTCGCTCATGAAGAAGTACCGGTTTTGGTTTCTTGATCAATGCAAATTTTCCTTTTTCTAAATACGTATATGCCAACATACTTTTTTACTCCATTTCATCGCATTTCTTTTTTAATAAACAAGTTTCTATATACATTCCTTACTTATACGTTTCAATAAATGTATGCTTACCATGATTGGATTCATAAACACGAATCTCACAATTGTTTGGCTTTGGTCTCCACTTAATGCCATTTTTACGATCTTCTAGATAGCCACATAAAGAACGAATGATACCACCATGACATACAATCAATACATTCTCATAGTTCTTCTTTTCAAGTTCCTTTAAAAAGGATTGACTTCGTTTGACCATACTTTTGACAGATTCAACCGACTTAGGATTTGGCAACAATTCAGGAAGAGTCCAATAGGAAGTCATTTTGAATCCCAATTTAAAGTAGTTACGAAGCTCATAATCGCCAAAATCCACTTCAATAATGCGAGAATCAATCTTTACATCTTTTTGATCTATATTGCCAATAATCGACGCTGTCTGAATTGCTCTTTGTAAAGGGCTTGCGTATACCGCATCAAAATGAATATCACCAATCTTTTTTCTGGCCTCTTTCGCTTGTTGAATTCCCGTCTCATTTAAAGGTTCATCTGTAAGTCCCTGCATTAATTTTTGTTTATTTAAAGCCGTTTGGCCATGTCTAGTAATCCAAATCTTCATTCAATCATTCCTCAATCAAAGTCTCTACGAGCATATAAGACTTTTCCAATAACCTTTATCGGCAATTCTTCCACTTCTTCAGGCGTAAAAACCTTTGTATCAATTTTAGGATTGGCAGCTTCTAAAATCATTAAACCCTTTTTATATAAAACACGCTTTAATGTTGCTTCCTCACCTACAAGTACAATCGCAATACTTCCTGATTCCACTTCATTTGTCTGTTTCACAAAGACAAGATCGCCCTCATAGATATGTGCGTTAACCATAGAATCTCCTCGAACACGTAAAAAGTAATCGCCTTTTTTACCATCATGACGATTTAATTCAATATAGCCCTCAATATCTTCCATTGGAAAGCCATCATATCCAGCCTTTACACTACCAACGATGGGTTTGATTCTTTCTTCCTCATCCAAAATACTTTTGACATCACAATCCAACATATCCGATAATTTCTTTAATGTATTGGCCTTTAAATGCGTACTTTCACCCTTCAACCAACGAAAATATGTGGCACGACCAATCCCTATTCTTTTAGCCGCCTCATCATGCTTAATATTATTTTCTATTTCATATTGTAATAATAATTGTCTTAACTGCATAGTTACACCACCTTTATCTATATAGTATCAAAATATTCGATAATTACCAATATAAATTTATTAACTTTTTAAGAAAGTCTCAAATCTATCTTGAATTTTTATTTATTTTTAACTATGATTTTATACGAACGAATAAGGGGCTTGGAGGAATGTATGCAAAAAACTTATTTATGTGTCGATTTAAAGTCCTTTTATGCATCTGTAGAATGCGTAGAACAAGGTTTAGACCCTTTTGAAGTCAATCTTGTGGTGGCTGATCCAACCCGCGGAGGTGGTGCCATTACACTAGCCGCTACACCTGCTATAAAAAAATTAGGTGTGCCAAGTCGAGGACGTATCTTTGAGATTGATCCATCTATTGAATATATGATTGCCGTACCTAGAATGCATTTGTATATGGAATATAGCTGTAGAGTTTATAAAGTCTTCTTAGAATTTATTGCCAAAGAAGATATTCATGTCTATTCCATCGATGAATCCTTCTTAGATATCACAAGCTATTTAAAACTCTATCAAGTAAACGCTAAAGAACTTGCCAAAAAAATTCTAGATCGTATCTATGAAAAAACAGGGCTCACCGCAACAGTAGGGATTGGAACTAATTTATATCTAGCGAAAATAGCGATGGATATATCTGCCAAACATAATACAGATCGTATAGCCTTTTTAAATGAAGAGTTGTATCGCCAGACACTGTGGCATCACCTGCCTTTAACAGATTTTTGGATGTTAGGAACTGGAACAGAAAGAAGATTACACAAATTAGGTATTTATGACATGTATGACTTGTGCCAATTCCCTATTGAAATATTATATAAAGAATTTGGTATCAATGCCGAATATATCATTGACCATGCCTGGGGCAAAGAGCCTACCACAATTCAAGATATTAAAAATTATAGATCGAAACAACATTCTATATCCAATTCACAAATTCTTTTTGAGGATTATTCTTACCAGAATGCCTTTGTGGTAATGAAGGAAATGGTGGATCAAAACGTATTGACGCTTACTGAAAAGCATCTTGTGACCAATCAAATTTCTTTAATGATTGGCTATTCCAAGGATTGTATCAAACCAAGCAATGGATCATGTAAGATTACGAATTGTACAAACTCCTATTCCATCTTATTAGAAGAATTCAAAAGGCTTTATATTCGTATTGTGAATCCAAATTATCCAATTCGTCAGATTGCGATTAGTTTTCAAAATGTGAAAGATGCATATTATTATGAGAATTATAATTTATTCACAGATATAGAAAAAGTAGAACGTGAAAAGAAACTACAAGAAACCTTAGTTCAAATCAGGCATTGCTTTGGCAAGAATGCCATCTTAAAAGGAATGAACGCATTAGATTGTGCAACAGCTAAGAAAAGAAACACATTGATTGGTGGCCATAACGCATATTAGAGGAGTTTTCACTCCTCTAATTGTATGTAGCTAATTTGTTTCAAGTTGATCTTCGTCTTTACAATTTGAAGTATTTGCGTATCCAGATTGATTTTAGAAACTATGCCTGTGATTCTTTTATAATTGATGCGATCATAATACTCAATCGTAACCATCATACCCTTTTGAATCTGGTGTACTCTTTCATTTAGAATCTCAAA
>UMHM01097118.1_pt1 | contig 16620 bp, 20 predicted proteins | sample 1965501 | NCBI WGS metagenome assembly UMHM01 (sample SAMEA4836095, study PRJEB28245) | human gut metagenome | biome: gut microbiome; material: fecal sample | place: Denmark | collected 2008
ATATTTATAACCAGGATATTTTAAAACAGGTCCTTTTTGTTCTTCAATCATTTTACTTTCTTCTTGTTGCAATTCTTCTTGGAATTCTTGAGCTTCTTCAGTTTTCTTCATCTCTTCAGGAGTACTTCTTCTAAGCGCTCTTAATTCTTCTATAGTTAATTCTTCATTATTAGCAAACTTCATACATAGTTCTTCATACTCTTCTGGAGTTAATACTTTTTCATCATCTATTTCCTCTTCTTGAGGTTTATCTTGCTTAACTTCATCATTTATTTTAGCTTCTTCATCATCACTTATAACAACAGATTCAACACGACCATCATCGTCATTAGTTACAACTATATCATTTGTATTTTCAATAACATGAATCTTTTGATCACTACTATGAGTTATAACATCTTCTTGAGCATCTAATCTAAAATCCTCTTTACCATGAATATAATTCATCATATTAACTTCTTCGTTATTTAAGCTATCAGTTTTAATATCTTCTTTAACATTTAAATCAGTCTCTGGAATATAAGAAGTAAGTTCATTAAAGAAAGCTTCAGGGTCTAATTTATCACCTGGTCTTAAATTCAACATAGTTCTTCTATATATTTCTGAAACGTGTCTAGAATCATTACTTTCTACTAAATGTGTTTCATCATTTTTATCAACATATTTTATATATTGTTTTCCATCTAAATAAACAATTTGAACTCTTCCTTCTTCATCAAGTTTTTCACCAGCACCATTTTGAGGTGTGATATCAACAGTAGGTTCATCAATATCTTTAGCAGTACTCAAACTCTTTAAATAATCTTCTATAGCCTCATTATCACATTTTGTAACTAATTCTTCAAGTTTAGCAGCATCCAATAATGCAACAGCATCTTCAGTAAATACCTTTTCATCAAGACCATCACCTAATTTATCATATAAAGCTCTAATAACCTCTAAATTTTCAGCTAATTCAGGTTTATCATCTAAATTAAGTTTTAACTTTTCAGCAACCTTTTGTGAATAATATTCAACAAGCCCTTTATTTAAATATTCACCATATAATACACTTCTATAATCATCCTCAGATATAGGAAGTTCTTTAGTACAAGTCACATCAATTAAACTTCCAGTTACTTTTCTAACTATATTATTACATACATCACGAGCATTTCCTTTAATAATCTCTTCATCTATATATTCAGTATTATTAAGTAAAGCTACTTTATCAGAAGGTAACATTTTACCATATAAATTCATAAGAATAAGTTTGACTTGAGCTTCAAAAGACTTAGCCATTTCTAAAGTTACTATCATTCGTTTACCTCCATTATTATTCTAAAATAAGTATATACTATTTTAAGAGTTTTTACAACTTTTTTTTTAGTATTAGGTATGATATAATATTTATACATTAATTTGTATGGAGGTGACTTATGAAAGTTATATTTATTGAAGATGTAAAAAAGCAAGCAAAGAAAGATGAAATCAAAGAAGTTAAAGATGGATATGCTAAATTCTTAATTTCTAAAAAGTTAGCAGTACCATACACATCAAAAAGTATGAATGTTCTTCAAGGCGAAATAGATGAAAGAAATGAAAAAGAACAAGAACTTATAAAAGAATGCAATGATATTAAGAATAAACTTAAAGATAAAAAAATTGAATTCAAGGTTAAAACAGGTACTAATGATAAAGTATTTGGTACTATAACAGCTAAACAAATTAGTGAAGAATTATCTAAATTAGGATACAAAATAGATAAGAAAAAAATAATTATAGATGGAGAAATAAATTCACTAGGAACTCACATAGTAACTATTAATTTACATAAACAAGTTAGTTTTACAGTGAATGTAGTTTTAGTTAAGTAGGAGTTTTTATGGCAAGACAAGAACCTCAAAATAAAGATGCAGAAATATCAGTTCTTGGTTGTGGATTCTTAGAAAAATCAGCGTTAGATAGAATACTTGATGAAGTAACTGAAGAGATGTTTTATTATGAAGAAAATAGAATAATATTCAAAACTATGAAAAATCTTCATATAAATAATATACCAGTAGATGTTCAAACAGTATGTAATGAGTTAGACAAAACAAAATCATTATCTAAAGTTGGTGGAGTAGAGTACATTACTAAGATTATAGATTCAGTACCTTCTACAGCAAACTTAGGATACTATATAAAGATTATATTTGAAAAAAGTATACTTCGTAATTTAATAGAAAAGAGTACTAAAATACAAGAAGAATGCTATGATGAAAAAGATTCAGTCGTAGATATAGTAGAAAATGCTGAAAGAAATATTCTTAGTGTTTACAATGATAAACTAGGACGTGATATTCAAAAGATACAAGATGTACTTCCTGAAGTACAAAAGAATTTAGAAGCTCTAGCTGACTCAGGAGATGAATATACTGGTCTTAGAACAGGATATTATGACTTTGATGCGATGACAAGAGGACTTCAAAAGAAACAAGTTATAATTATAGCTGGTCGTCCAGGTTGTGGTAAAAGTGCATTCTCACTAAATGTTGGACTTAATGCAGCAATACATGATAAAAAAAGTGTAGCATTATTCTCACTAGAAATGGGTGTAGAAGAAATAGCAAAAAGAATGTTTGGAGTAGTAGGTAGACTCGATGGAGACGTTCTAAAAACAGGTAAATTAAAAAATACTGACTGGAAAAAATGGAACGAAGCCATGAGCGAACTATCTGATACTAAATTTTATGTAGATGATTCAGGTGGTTTAACAGTAAGTGAAATAAGAAGAAAATGTAGAAAGCTTAAAAATTCAGATGATGGTTTAGACCTAATAATAATAGATTACTTACAATTACTATCTTCATCAAGCAAATACGCTGGACAAAGAGTTCAAGAAGTAAGTGAAATAAGCCGTGATATAAAAAAATTAGCAATGGAATTAGATATTCCAGTAATAGCGCTAGCCCAACTATCAAGAAGTGTTGAACAAAGAAAAGGCGGTGACAATAAACCTAAATTATCAGATTTAAGAGAGTCTGGTTCTATAGAACAAGATGCCGATATCGTATTATTCTTACATAGTGATGAATACGGAAAATACGATGGCAATGTAAATAGAAAAATAGAATTACTAGTAGCAAAACACAGAGCTGGTTCAACTGGAACAGTAAACTTATTATTCAAGATGAACACAGGTAAATTTGATAATTATTCAAATAAGGAAGATGGAAATGAATAAAAAAGAGTTAACAACTGCGAATATATTATTTGGTATATTCGTAATATCAATAGTTCTTTATATGTGTTTAACATTCAAACCAGTAGAAAGAACAGTTAATAATTATTATCAAATATCATTAGGTGGAGAAAGAATAGGTCTTATTAAATCAAGAGATGAACTTTATAACTTAATAGATCAAGAACAAACTGAATTAAAAGAAAAATATAAGGTTAATAAAGTATATCCACCATCAGGATTAGAAGTACAAAGTATTAAAACATATAAAACTAACTTAATGACAGCAGAAGAGGTATATGAAGAAATAAAAGACTTAGATCCATTTACAATAGAAGGATATGAAGTAACTGTAACTTTAGATGATAATACTAATAAAAAATTCTATTGTTTAAATAAAGAAGATTTAGATAAAGCAGTAGAAAACACAGTAACAGCATTCTTAAGTAAGAAAGACTATCAAGATTACTTAGATGGTAAAACTAAAGAAACAGATGAAGAAGGAACTGAAGTAACAGATGTATACTTCGGCGATGACGTTACTATCAAGAAAACACTTATATCTACAGAAAATGATATAATGACAAACGCAGATGATTTAAGTATGTACTTCTTATTTGGGACAACTAATTTAACACACAAATACACAGTTAAAGCTAGTGATACTATAGAAACAATAGCTGAAAAGAATAAACTTGGAGTACAAGATTTCTTAATAGCAAACCCTGATATAGCAGGAGAAAATGCCTTATTAGCAGTAGGACAAGAAGTAATCGTAGCAACCATAGATCCAGTAGCTAAGATAATGGTAGATTCATTCGAAACAGAAACACAAACTATTAAACATGAAACAAAAGTAGTACTAGATAAGAATTTAGATGCATCAACAAAATATACAAAACAAAAAGGAGTAAATGGTCTATCTAAGGTAGTATTCGCAACACAAGAAAAAAATGGTGTTATCATGAAATCTGAACTAGTTTCAGAAGAAATCATTAATGAAGCTATAGATGAAATAGTAGTAATCGGAGCTAAAAATGTTTCATACTATGGAAACACTACATATTGGGCATGGCCAACATCAAAACCATTTAGATTCTCATCTATGTATGGATACCGAAGAGACCCAGTAACAGGAGCCGCAGGCTCAATGCATAGAGGAGTAGATATAGTTGGTACTAAAGTAGACAATATATATGCTATACAAAGTGGTACAGTAGTAGCTTCAGGGTATAGTAGTTCAATGGGTAATCATGTAGATATAGACCATGGCAATGGGTATACTTCAATTTACATGCACTTAAGATCAAGACTAGTAGACAAAGGAGATAAAGTGGATAAAGGTCAACTAATAGGTATGATGGGTTCAACAGGTAAATCAACTGGTAAACACCTTCACTTAGCTATCAAGAAAAATGGCCAATACATGAATCCAATGTTAATATATAAATAATGATAAGAATATTATGTGTAGGCAAAATAAAAGAAAAATACCTAAGTGATTTAATACAAGACTATAAAACAAGAATAACTAAATATCATAAAATAGAGATTCTAGAACTTAAAGATACTAACATAAATAAAGAATCAAATGAAATATTAGGATCTATAAATGATAAAGACTTTAATATATGTATGGATATAAATGGCAAAGAATATACTTCATTAGAACTATCAAATATAATAGATAACGCTTTCACAAGTGGACATGGGACTATAACATTTATAATAGGTGGAAGTGATGGGATAAATGAAGAAGTAAAGAATAAATGCAATCTTAGACTATCTTTTTCAAAACTAACATTTCCTCATGGACTATTTAGAGGCATATTACTAGAACAAATATATAGAAGTTTTAAAATATTAAACAATGAAAGTTATCATAAATAGTGATAACTTTTTATATACGTAAATATAATTAGTATGTGGACTTTGCTAATTATATTTTTATTTAGTATCTCTATTTTACTAAGTATAAAACTAAGACTAAAAAATTATAAAATTAATTTAAAAGAACTTATCTCAAAAGATAAAACATCACTATTTCTAACACTAGGTACTAAGATAGGAGTAGGTTCTCTAATAGGTACAACTTCATCAATAATTATAGGAGGTTTCTCATCAGTTATATGGATGATACTTTTTTCATTACTTTCTACTTCTATTATTTATATAGAAAGTTATTTTGGAAACAAATACAAAAAAGAATATAAAAATAATTATGTAGGTGGGCCATACTTTATACTTAAATATGGACTTAATAAACGAGTACTTTCTATCATTTCACTAATACTTTTAATAGTTATTTATTCATTTCTATTTCAAATGATTCAAATGAACTCAATAGGATACTTACTAGAACTACTTAATATAAATAAAATAATTATTATTTTAGTTTCAATTCTTATACTTATAATTACATTTAGTCTTTCAATAGACGAAGTATTATCTTCACTAAATAAAATAGTACCTCTTATGTGTATACTATTTTTAATAGTGAGCATCTACGGAATAATAAAGAATTTTAATTTAATAAACATTAGTTTATTCTTGAATGATATCACAAGTGTTAAATCAATATTAACAGGTTTAGTTATTGGTATAAAAAGAAGTATATTTATGAATGAACTATTAATAGGAACAACTAGTACAGGAAGTGCAAGTGATAAAAACGATATAAAGACTTCAATAAATTATCAAATACTTAGTGTTTATTTTATAGGTATATTTATAACTACTATAATAACATTACTCTTGTTGATATTTATGAGTACAAATGAAGTAGTTGATAACTATAACTTGCTACTTACTGGAGTATATACACAAGTACTAGGTAAATTTGGACTTTACTTTTTATTAACACTTTATATATTATTTGGGTTTACAACTATACTTAGTGGTTATTATATAGGAAAGAATAATATAGAATACTTAGCTAATAATAAGAAAATACTAATTATATTTAAGTTCACCTTTATACTTTTCACAGTAAGTGGAATAATATTTAAAAGTAAATTTCTATGGAATTTAGTAGATAATTTAATTTTCATAATGATTATAATCAATAGTTATAGTATAATAAAATTAATAGAAAAGGAGAGATTATGAAAAAAACTATTATTGCTTTAATAATAAGCACAGCATTATTATTTACTTTAACTGGATGTACAACTAAACTTGATAAACTTATTGGAGCAGAGTCATCAATAAATATTGAAACTGACGAAATAACTTTAAAAGTAAAAGAAGACACTTTAACAAAGAATGGAGCTACATTCGTACTTGAAAATAATAGAAAAGAAGTTATTAACTATAATGCAGCATACACAATAGAAGTTAAAAGAGATAATGTATGGCATGAAATAAATATCATTAATGAATTTGTAGATGAAACATATGAAGTAGATCCAAAGTCAACTGATCAAATAACTGTTGATTGGAAAGATAGTTATTTAAAATTACCAAAAGGAGAATATAGACTTATAAAAGAAGTAACTGTACCAGATACATTAGAGTTATTCTATATAGCCTCTGAATTCACAATTAAGTAATGACACGATAAGTAGCATTAATGTAAACTAAAATCTCTTTAAAAATATATGATTATATGTAAAATTAGTTATGAAAGGAGGAACTTATGACATTTGGAAATAAATTAAAAGAGATAAGGAAAAGATTTGGTCTTACACAAGAAGAATTATCTCTTCTCATAAACGTTTCAAGGCAAGCAATAACTAAATGGGAGAGTGATGAAGGACTACCTGATATAACTAATTTACAACATCTATCAAAATTATTTGGTTTGACAATAGACTATTTATTAGATAAAAACAATAATTTACCAGCACTTACTTTAAAAATAGAATTAGATAAAAATAAATATAAAAGTAAACTTTCTATGTATGAAGAAGTATTAAAAGAATACTTTGATGAGTCATATGAAATATATGTTCTTTCAAGAAGTAAAAAATTAAATGTAGTAGATCTTGTTATAGATACATTTACAGTTCCAGAAATTGGACCGGTATCTACCGCAGATGCATTAAGCGATTTATCACCTTACTATCTAGTTAAGAAAGACAATTTAAAACTACTAGTAAACATAAAAAACTATGAGTTTAAAATAATAGAATTACCAAGTGACACAAACGATAAAAAAATAACTTATGAAAAAAATGTATTTAGAAACTGTGGTAAAATTAAATTAAAAAGGAGTTAAAAATGAAGAAGTATAAAATATATTATATAGTTGTAACAATACTAACATTAATAATAATCATAACAAAAGGATTTCCATCTAATCTAATGATGTATTCATATAATGATGCAGATACTGGAATAATAGATGGATATATGGGAGATGTTAGTTTATCAACATTTAATATTATTTTTGTTGCTTTCTTCTTTTTATTAACAATAATTATAACCATAAGTAAAAAGAATAAACTAAAGCTTAAATGGTTATTTATGTGTATAATAATTGGACTTATGTTTTTAGTTAGAATAGGTGCTGATACATATTCTGGAGGTATAGCTGGTATTTTAGGAGATCAAGGTATATACTTATGGAATGTATGGAACTATATAAGTAATTTTTAGGAGTAGTTATGATAGGCAATGATTGGGATATAGTATTAAAGAGTGTATGGGAAAGTCCAGGCTTTCATAAATTTATGGATAAAGTAAAAGAAGAATATAAGAATTATACTTGTTATCCAGCATATGAAAATATATTTAATGCATTAAAAAGTACACCTTATAGTAAAGTTAAAATAGTTATTTTAGGACAAGATCCATACCACGGAGAAGGTGAAGCTCATGGTCTTTCATTTAGTGTACAAGAAGGAATTAAACTTCCACCAAGTCTTCAAAATATATATAAAGAATTATATGATGACTTAGGAATCAAAAATGGACCAAGTGGAGACTTAACGCCATGGACTAAAGAAGGAGTACTTTTATTAAATAGCGTTTTAACTGTTAGAAAAGACATGCCAGCATCACATAAAGATCTAGGTTGGCAACTTTTAACAGATCATATAATTAAACTAATAAATCTTAAAAAAGAACCAGTAGTATTCATACTGTGGGGAAACTTCGCAAGAAGCAAAAAAGTATTTATAACAAATCCTAAACACCTAGTAATAGAAAGCACACATCCAAGTCCATTCTCAGCCAGAAATGGATTCTTTGGAAGTAAACCATTCTCAAAAGCAAACAACTTCCTAAAAAAGAACAATATAAAAGAAGTGAATTTTACACTTCCAAATCATTATTAAAACTATCGTCAATTTCTCTTCCTTCAAGTAAAGTTTTTATCTTATAACCTTTTAATTTAGCAACTAGATTAAAAGGTATTTTTTTGATCAAATTATTATATTCTAAAGTATATTTATTATAAAAAGTTCTAAGAGATATTATATGTAATTCATTATCTTCAAATTCATCAATATTTTGATTAAACTCTTTAATATCTTTATTCTCTTTAGTTTTCTTATTATCTTCACGAATCTCTAATATTTCACTATAACATTTATCAAAGACACTTTCATCTTTAAAATTAACTAAATCATTAACTTCAATATTTTTAACTTCTTCAAAAGTACTACTTTCTATTTTTAATTTCTTAGTGATATAACTAATCATCTTAAGTAATAACTCTTTTTTATTCTTTAGTTTCTCTAACATGTCATTTTCAGCATTATTAAGCATCTTATATAAATTATCTATTCTTTCTTTAAAGAACTTCAAAAGAATATTTGAAAGTATAAATAATACTATTAAAATAACTAATACTAAAGCAATTATATTTAGAGTTTTCATGTAATCACATCCTATAAAGTATTATATCAAATATTGAATATTTTTTAAAGTTATTTAGCGTAAGTTATTTCTTCATCAAACTCAACAAAATCTAAATATATCATAAGTATTAAATAGTTTTTACCATTATCTTTATCATTTATTACTAAGTTATCACGACCAGCATGCTCTATATAACCTGTAAAAACTCTATCTCTCCATTCAACAGAATCTGAAAAAGATGCATGAACTCTTACTTTTTTACCAATATTATTTCTAAGAATATTTTCTATATAACTTTGTTCACTAGTAAGAGCGTAATCATCAACAGGCTTCTTTTCATAATATTCATTATTCTCACGTTCTATATCATTTATAAATACTGGGCTTTGATAATAACTACCATTCACTTGAATCACTTCCTTTATAAGTATTAAATGACAAAAATAGTAAGTTTGTGATAAATATTTATATAATTTATAGTATAATTAACTTGGAGGTTAGAATGAACATAAAAATTGGTGTATCAAACCATCACATTCATTTGACTAAAGAAGTATTAGAAATATTATTTGGTAAGGGATATAAGTTAACTCCTAAAAGATATTTAACTCAAAAAGGTCAATATGCGTGTGAAGAAACAGTAACTCTTAAAAAAGGAAAAAAAGTATTAGAACATGTAAGAATTATTGGTCCATGTAGAAAGTATACTCAAGTAGAATTATTAGAGACTGATAATAGCCTCTTTGGACTAGACTGCCCAGTTAGAAAGAGTGGCGACTTAGTAGGTAGTGAAACTATTACTATAGTTGGCCCTAAAGGTGAATACGAAGCAGTAGAATCAACTATTATCGCAGATAGACACATTCATATGAGTAAGGAAGACTTAGAAACATTTAAAAGACATAATGATGAAGTAGTAAAAGTAAACGTTGAAAATGGTGTTACTTTAGATGATGTACATATCAAATCAGATGAAACTTGTGTTCTTGAGATGCATATAAATAAAGATGAAGCAGAAAAACTTGATATTGAAACAGGAATGGAAGTGAAAATATGTTAAAAGTAGAACACGTAACAAAATACTATGATGACTTTAGAGCAGTAAATGATCTTTCATTTGAAGTAAAAGAAGGAGAAATATTTGGTCTATTAGGTGTTAATGGTGCTGGTAAAACAACAACATTCAGAATGATTATGGGACTTCTTGATAAAACAGAAGGAAATATTACACTTAATGGTAAAAAAATAGACTATAGCGTATCAGATGAAATAGGTTTCTTAACAGAAGAAAGAAGTTTATTACCATCAAAAACAGTACTAGAACAAGCTATATTCTATGGAGTACTAAAAGGACTAACTGAAAAAGAAGTAGAAGAAAGATTAGATAAATACTTAGAAGAATTTGGTATAACAGATTATAAAAATAAAAAGATAAAAGAACTATCAAAAGGTAATCAACAAAAAATACAATTCATAATAAGTATAATTCATGAACCAAAACTTCTTATACTAGATGAACCGTTTAGTGGATTAGATCCAATAAACGTAGAAATGTTCAAAAAAGAAATACTAAGACTTAAAAAGAAAGGTACTATGATTATATTCTCATCACATATGATGGAACACATAGAATACTTCTGTGACTCATTAATAATTCTTGTAAAAGGAAATACAGTCTTAGAAGGTAAACTAACTAAAATAAAGAAAGACTTCAGAAAGAAAAATGTAAAAGTACAAGCATCTTTAGATGAAAAAGAAATACTTAAAGTAAAAGGTGTAGAAGGAATAGAAAAAAATAAAGATGAGTACACTATTAGATTAGAAGATGAATCTTATGTTAATGACTTATTTAAAGCAATATCTAAGTATAATAATGTAACTAAATTCGTTGTTGAAGAACCAACTTTAAATGAAATATTTGTTAGTAAAGTAGGTGAAGTATATGAAAAATAAATTCAAGTTTTTAACAAAAGATAGTCTTAAGAAAAAAATATGTACTAAATCTTTCTTGATAGTAAACATAGTAATATTCTTAATAACAGTTTGTTTGATAAATCTAGATAGTGTCGTTAAACTATTTGGTGGAGACTTTGACAAAGAAATAAATGTGTATGTTATTGATGAAGTAGGTATCTATAATGACTTAGAAGAAACTATGAAAACTGGATACAAAGATATACTTAATAACTATAACGCAAGTCTTACTAAGACAGATAAAACTATAGATGAGTTAAAAGAAGAGATTATTAAAGATGAAACAAAAGATATAATAATAAATGTTAAAAAGATAGATACTACATCACTTGATAAAATGTTTGATGTGGATATGATATCTTATGATTATATTGATAATATATTATATCAAGACTTACTTAATGCTCTTAATACTACTAAAGTAAATATGGCTATGAAGAGTGCAAATATTAGTGAAGAAGTATTAAGTAGTATTTATAAAAATGTAGAAATAAATAGAATATATTTAGATGAAAATTTAAATGAAAACGAAGAACTTATTAAATTAATAGGTAGTGTAATTATAATAGTATTTATAGTTCCATTCTTTATATTAATAGTACTTATGGTTCAAATGATAGGTGCTGAAATTAATGAAGAGAAAAGTACTAAGAGTATGGAAATAATCATATCAAGTGTAACTCCTGAAGCACATTTTATGTCTAAGTTAGTCGCATCAAATGTATTTGCTTTATTCCAAGGATTCTTACTTCTATTATATGCATTCATTGGTAGTGGTATTAGATTCTTTACAACTGCAGGTAGCGTTAGTACAGGAGTAGTAGGCGCAGAAGCTACAGGTAAAATAAGTTCATACATAACAATGTTCTTACAAAGTGATATGACATCTAAACTACTTGCAGGTATACCATTCTTCTTGATATTGATTATACTTAGTTTCTTAGCATACTCATTATTTATAGGAGTACTTGCTAGTATGACAACAAGTATGGAAGACTATAATCAAATACAAACACCAGTAATGATATTCTTAATGCTAGGTTATTATTTAGCTCTTTACGCATCAGTTTACCAAGGAGCAGTATTTATAAAAGTAGCTGCGTTTATACCATTCATATCAGGAATACTAGCACCAGTAATGTATACACTTGGTGAAATGACAATAATAGATCTAGTAATAGCTATACTTCTTATGATAATAACTTGCTTCTTATTATATAAATATGGACTTAGAATATATAAAGAAGGAATACTAAATTATTCATCAAGTAAACTATGGAAAAAGATGTTTAAATCTTTAAAAAATAAAAATTAATGTTAACAACATGTTAACATTTTTCTTTACATTAAAATTAACTTTAGTTTTACAGGAGGTATCATTTGTGATAGTATATATACTCAAGAGGTTACTATGAGAAAAGAGAGAATATTTACACAAATACCTAAAGGTTATTATCATAGAAGATTAAATAATGGGTGTAGTGCAACTTGTTATTTAACTGATTTTGGAAAAGTATTTAAAGAATATCCAGAAGAATATAAATATATAATAGAACTTGAAGCACTAGCTTATTATCAAAGTGAATATTTTGCATTCCCTGAAGAGTTTATATTCTTACTTGAAGAAGAAAGAAAATCATTAAGAGGATACTTAATGAAACATATAGAAGGAACAACTATTAAAACCTTGGAAGATGCTACTATGTTAAGAGACTTCGTAAGAGCATTAAATGAATTTGAAAGAGAAATGTTAAATTTAACTACACAAGGGTTATTATTAAATGATTTAAATCAAGAAAATTTAATATATACACCTGATAAAAAAATTAAAGCAGTAGATACTGATCTTTATGATGTAACATCAGATGATGATTTTAGTAGTATGTATAAAAGAAATCTAAAAGAGTTAGCGGCTACAATAATCGCACAGTTCGTAGGTAATGATAACTTTAAAAATGAACAATTAACTGAATATGTAAGAAGATGTGGCGCATATGGAAGACTTAGAAGCAGTAGTCTATTAGAGATTTTAGCAGAAGAAGCAGAAAAAGAAATAAAAGAACCAGTCGAAACAGTAGGGGAATTTAAGCAAGCATTAAGGCTATTAAAAAAATAAAAAATTGAAAAAAGAATATAATTATGATATAATCATAACCCAAAAGGAGTGATAGTGTGAATATAGGTATAGATATAGATGATACTCTTACTAATACAAATGAAGCTAGTGAAGAGTATGTTATTAAATATGAGAGTGAACATCCAGAAACAAAAATAGATCATTACAAACTAATAAGAGGTACATTAGATACACCTGAACTAAAAGATTTTTTCGGTAAGAATGCAAGAAATATTTGTGATAACGCTACTATTAAAGAAGATGCTAAAGAAATAATAGACAAACTAAGAAGTGAAGGAAATAAAATATATTTTATAACTGCTAGAAGTAATACATACTTCGAAGATGCACATAAATATGTAGAAGACTTCTTAAAAAAGAATGATATAAACTATGATAAAATCATAACAGCACAAACATATAAACTTCAAATATGTAAAGATGAAGGAATAAATTTTATGTTTGATGATGGCATAGATACAATAGAATCCTTAAATAAAAGCAACATCAAAGGAGCTGTCTTTACATCAAGATTAAATAAAGAAAGAGAAACTTCTTCAGACAGGGTAAACTCTTGGAATGAACTTTATAATTATATCCAAAATAATAGTAAAAATTAAAAATTTAAAAATATTCAATTGACAAAAAAGTCTAAAACATTATATAATGATATTGACATAGAAATATGTCAAGAATACTCATATGAATCAAAGTGTGAGTATTCAACCAAAACCCCCTGAAGAGAGCCTCGCGCTCTCATTTTTTTTGAAAAAGTGCGATAAAATAAGAAATTTAAAAGTTCTGAGGAATTTCATGAAAAGAGCTATGTACCATTTAAGTGCCGTTTTCTAAAAATTAGAAAATATTTTTAAAGTATATTGACAAAACAGGTTACATATGTTACCATTTAAATGAATGAAGGGATTAAATGGAAAAGAGAATTGCGTAATTAGAAATGAGTGGTGACAGCTTAATGGTGATGACGAGCGAACAATCAAAACTATTATCAAGAATGAAAAAATTAATCAATCAAGGATATAAAAGATTCGCTAGTCGAAAAGATCGTGATTATATCCAAGAATTATTAGATATTGGAATAACCGAAGAAATAGCTTGGAGTGAGATACTTACTTTATCTACTCAAGATTATGTGCACGATTATAAACCATTTTATACAAAACGTTCAGATGATGCGCTTACATTTAAAAAAATGATAAATGGATGTAAAGTGTATATAAAGATAAAAATAGAAGAATATAATAATAATGACGCGACAGTATGTTTATCTTTCCATATTGATCACAATTAAGGAGAGTGTGATTATGAGATGTGATATTTGTAAAAGTCAAGAAACTTATATAAAAGATTATGAGCATAATTATAATATTAAAGGTAAGAATATTTCATTTATTGCAAAAAGACGTTTTTGTAAATCATGTAATAGCTTAGTATATGATTCTGATTTAGATAATAGAGCATCTGAGCTTGCAATTTATAAATATAATGAGAAGTATGGAATTACAAAAGAAGAGATTGTAAATTTAAGAAACAGATTTAATTTATCACTGGAATTATTTGCTAAAATAATAGGGTGCGCAAAAAAAACACTGATAAGTTATGAAAAAGGTAAATCAATTCCAAACGATAGTTATTTAATAATATTAAGAAGTTTGTTATCAAAGCCAGAAACTATAAAAACGATAATAGATGCAAACAAAGAACAATTTACTGAAAAAGAATTTAATAAAATAAATGAAAAAATAGCTGATTTTTTACCAAATAATACTAAACAGTTGATTTTAGATAGTGAATATATTCCAAATGAGTATAATGGATATTCAAAACTTTCAAAAGAAAAAATTTATAACATGATTTTATATTTTGCAAATCAAACTGTATTAAAAACAAAATTATTAAAGGAAATGTTCTATACTGATTTTTTGTATTATAAAAATACGTGTAAATCAATAACAGGACTAGAGTACGCAAAATTACAATTTGGGCCCGTTCCAGACCAATTTGAATCCATTTTAAATGAATGTTCAAAAGAAAATTTGATTGAGTATAAAATAGAATATAATAATCAATATGAAAGTCATAATATAAGTGCAAACAAAGAATTTGATCCATCAATATTTGATGAAGAAGAATTAAAAATTTTGAAACAAGTTAAAGAAAAATTTAAAAAATTTGGTTCACAAGATATAGTAGATTTTTCTCATAAAGAGAAAGCGTTTACGTCTCCAAAATTTTTTGATAAAATTAGCTATGATTATGCTTTTGATATTGAATCTATATAATTAGTAATCCTTTATATTTAAATAAGCAAAATAGCTAGGTATTTTCCTAGCTTTTATTATGTTCTAATTTATCAATTAAATCTACAATTTCATTTAAAACGGAGTTAAATAAATGAGTGTAAGTATTTGAAGTTTCCTCTATTTTAGTATGTCCTAAATATTTAGTTACCACAGTTATATTAGCCCCATTATTAACAAGTAGAGATGTACAAGAATGTCTAAAGTCATGGATCATAATTTGAGGTACATCTACTAATTGGACTATAGAAATAAATTACATATTATATAATGAATAGATGAGTGTGTAGATATACGACAAGTCAAAAATGATGGCACAAGAGGAAAAGGAATTTCTATTAAAAGAGAGAATTTTTAAAAATTTAAAGAAATTATTACATCAATTAATTTAAACAAGATATCAAAAAAAAGATGTGTTTTTAGAAGGCTTATTAGAAGTTTTAGGTGAAAAATCTACTGATTTTGGCAATTCATTTAATATGAAAAAGAAAGATTTTAAAAATGATAATAACAAATCTCTTTAAAAATAAATCTTGGAGGACGAAGACAATCTATATAAAGTATTTAAAAATGATTTTGAATTAGCAATAAAATTTTTTAAAGCTAAAATTGAAAATCTAAAAGAAGATGGAGATATCGTAAAATTTTTAGAAAATCCATCAATTCTTGATATTAAAAAGGAACAATTTGATAAAATACACAGCAAAGGTATGAAAACAACAATTGATATAAAAAATAATTTCGATAAAAGTAACTTAAAATATACAACAATAGATATTTTAAAATTAAATGAAAAAGTTAATACAATGACAATTTGCTGTATAGCAAGTAACTATAATGTTATGTTAGGAATGTATTATGATAATATAACCAAATCTTTAATATTAAAAAGAAAAATAAAAGATGGCCCTTATGAAGACAAATGGATTGAAAAAAACAAAAAACTACATTATTGTTTACAAAATGAAACTGATGAAAATTATACAAAAACTTTGTTTTTTAAAATATCCAAATACAATATGTAAAAATATAATATTTAATTATGATCTGAAACAAATGTATATTTATTTTACAGATATAACAAAAATGATGACTACACATATGCGGGCGAGGTTAAACTAGAAAAATTTGCAAGCTGTAATAAAGCAATTATAGTTAATGTTAAATGATATGCAAATTATTAGATAAAATATAGTTCAATA
>UMHM01018530.1_pt1 | contig 16524 bp, 19 predicted proteins | sample 1965501 | NCBI WGS metagenome assembly UMHM01 (sample SAMEA4836095, study PRJEB28245) | human gut metagenome | biome: gut microbiome; material: fecal sample | place: Denmark | collected 2008
AAAATATAGCCAATTAAAGTTTTCATCCATGCTTGGTCTGTAGACAAATTAAAGCTCCCAGAACTATCATTTTCTAATACGAAAGAGGTATTATTATGGATATTGGCGGCAGTCATGCCACTAGGGACGATACTTTGTGTGCCTCCTTTTATTGTTACTGTGGCAGCAGAGCCAGAAAAGGAGACTGAAGGAATGCCGTTGGGAGCTGATAAAATATATCCTACAGTCAATCTGTCATATCCGATATAATTTGCCAAAGAAGAGTCCAAAATTATCTTCCATTGCGTAGGAGATGAAGCTGGAGCATTACCAACATTATTATCAGTTAAAGAACTATAGAGAATAAAATTTCCGCCAGTGGTTATGACCTTAACTAAGCCGCCGATATAATAGGCTGTCTGAGCGTTCCACTCAGGGATTCCCTCTTGAAACTGGTACATAAGTTGATATGACTGAGCGTATTGAATGCTCTGCAACTCCTCAAGAGGAGGCAACTTTTCAGAAGACACAGTAGCTGCATTCCAGCCCTGATCGTAAGCCGGCAATGATTGGATTGTTTCTACATCATTACTGTATATCTTTGTTCCCGCCTGCAAAGAGCCAAAGACACCGTTGTTGTTTGCAGATCCGGCAAAAAGCTTCTGATTTTTTCTTACCAACTTAGCCATATTTATTCTCCTATTACATCAATAACCTTGAAATAATTTAAAATCTCTCCGACTTTGTCTTCATCATCATATGTTCTAAAACCTGTTTTGTAAACAGCGAATTGATTTTGATAAGTTACAAAACCGAACATCGGAGAATTTTGTACGATAACATATCTTATCCCCACGCCCATCGGACGAGGCAACACGTCTTTTTGAATAGCCGCGATGATAACACGAGACGCGATTGAGGGGATAAAGAAAGTCATCTCCATAGCCCCCTGAGATTCAGCCCTTACGTCTGTACCAAAAAACTGATAGAGTGCGTTGTCAATGTCATAATGAGAAGAATTAGAGTTGTTGGCAATAGCTTTTAATTTCAATAAAATTCTAAATTCTTCATCATCTAACGGAACAAGTTGACCGCTGGTGTTAATAAAATAGCGGTCTGTTCCTAAATACTTTGCCAAAATATCCAACTGTTTTCCGGTTGCTGTTTCTAAGGAAAAAGAATCGCGCACCGCAAAAATAAGCTCGTCTGGAAAATCCTCTGTTACGGCTTCTACAGTTGCGGTAGCTTTCGGCTTCCCATTATATTGAATAATGAGAAGGGAAGCTAGATATTTTGAATAATCGCTCATGATCTGCTCTGTACTGTTATCTGAATGTCTGCCAAAGCAAGCTTTGCCGAAGCAGCGGGTTTAACATATTCAACCCATGTTGAATTATCTGTAGAAATAAGCACCTCTAACGCCAGACCCTCACCGCCGGTGCTATCAATTGCTTCTTGCGCTATACAAGTCAAGGACGACGTATCAGCATGTTTTCCAATCATAAAAGATGTATTGTTATAGATGTAGCTTTTAATAGCGTCTTCGTCAAAAGTGATTCCCGACTTTAAGGGGTATATACTGAACTTTAAATAAAGAGCCTGCGTACTTGATTCGTCCCACTTTGCAATAAACTGTTGCCCTGTCGGCGTAGTTATTTCGTAGGTAATATCTCCCCTCATATCGCAACCGTACGATTTTTTCGTATATAAGGCATTGGCGATGTCTGAAGAAGAACCTCCCTCTACAATAAGCCAGATACAATGTGGCGGAATACCCAATTCATCAGTCTGAGATGTATAGTTTTCATATAAAGCTGCGTCAGTAACGCCGGTCAATTGCAACACATACGCCAGCAATCCATTAAGATAGCCAGAAGAACTGATAGATACAGACTGACGACGACGAATTTTAAGCTCTGTATCGGTTTCTTCATTCTCACCGATTGCTACCGGAGCTGTAGGGTTATTCACCGATACGACGCCCAAAACGACAGTTACAGGGGTTGTAATAGTGCCGATAGTCGTTTCAACACGGCCTAATTGCTGTGCGCGGAACAATAAAGAATGAGTTCCGGCATTCAGCGTAACTGAATTAACGAGTATGAACTGATTACCAGCATTATCCTGAACAGTATATCCGGTAGCGTTTACATCATTAAAATCAGCGTCCACGCCCTGCAAAGATACAGTTCTGTCTGTCACAACCGTTATATCTACTGTTGTAAAAGAACCAGGCTTGCGGAAAACGTTATTAATCGCGCAACGTTCATCGAGCAGACGTCCTGAAGCCTGATCTGGGTCAAAAGAATTGTAAAGCTGCACCAACAGTTCACGTATATCCGCCTGTCCCTGTGCGATAATATTTATCAACTGGCCGTCAGGCGTATTTTGTTCGACACTAGCGTCGTCTCCATAAACTTCTTTCCACGAAGCGGTAAGAGATTCTGCCAGCTCTGAAGATGTAGATACCTGCAAACCGTCTGCGTCTATTTTGTCTGTCATATCCTCACCTCAATTGTTTTTCCATAAATTGTTTCGACCCTTGCTGTACAAGTATAGGTGCGCCCGACTAAAGAACTTTCAAAATAAGATATTCTGGACACCCCTTCTTCTGTAGAAATAACCTTTTTAACGGCAGCGTCCGCGTCTTCTTTAGACGTTTTTGAACCTAAAATATTTTTCCAGTCTATGCCGTCTTCCATGGCGAAAAAACAATCGCGAAGCCAGCAAAGAATTTTTGTCTTTAGAGAATAAGCGATAGCAAGTTCGTCTGAAGCAAAATCATTTTTTCCTTTGCCGAAATTCCAATCCCAATTTTTATCTAAGGTTCTTATTCTCATTATCCTATCTGCACCACTATTCCGTCTACGATTGTAAGTTTTTGCCCGGCAGCATTAGTAAACACGCCAGAAGCTCCATGTGTAGAATGTAATGTTCCTGTTATCATTTGCTGCCCGGTAATATCCCCTGTTACAGTTAATGTATCATTAATTTTTGTTGTTCCGTTAACCTCTGTCTCTCCGTTTATGGTAGTGTCGCCATTAAGATTGATAGAGGAATTATTTATATCTATTTGGTTACCTATTATAATATCCGAGGATGGAGAATAATGCAAATGCAGGTACTGAGAATATCCTTGTATAAAAGATGTCATACAATGAAGCCCTACAATAGCAATAGCGTCAGATAAATCATGCCTGCGGGTAGGATATTCTGAAGGACGCTTTTCTCCGGTTGCCCACCACCCATCAAGCTCAAAGTCATTGAACAAGATAAGGCAATAGTCTCCCTTTTGGATTGGAAAACTTACATATGAAGAACCACCGCCAAGAACAACAACCGGAACCATTTCAAGAACCGGATAATCTTCTAATTCTCGTTCTGTTAGATTATATTCATATACTCCCTTATGTAATATTTCCACAGCAGCTGTTTGCGTTGCCGGATCAAAAGACTGGATTTGACCGATTTTTATCCAATTAGATACTGCAGAAAAATTATCAAAACCTGTATCTAAAACATTAACTAACGATTTGTCGCTGTTCGGCTTTAAGGACATTGAACCTCCCAAAAACTTGTGACCCGACTTGAACTTGGATTGTCGTTGTACAATTACCAGCAATCGAATCACTGATTATTCCTGCGTGTTGAATCCCATAAATTTTATATTGACCGTCAAATTGTGGCGCGATCGATGATTTTAACTCTATAACTTGACCGATTAATAAACGCGGCTCAAAGATGACAGACGCTGTTAATGTTGCGTCTTTTCTTTCCGGCGTTCCTAAAAGTCCTGAAGAATCGGTCAACAGCGGTACATACCCCTCAATAACATCATCGGTACGCATAATGTTTATGGTTTTTGTATCAATAAATACATTGTCATTTGTATAGGTTCTCAGCAACCGAAACGCATTGCCGTTTAAGACTACCGGACGATTAAACGTTTTATTTTCTAACGCTAAAGTTCCGCTTTTTAAATCCTTCAGAGAACCCATCAGATTAGTTATAATATCACCGAAAGGAGTCCCTGACTTGAGTGTTGTTTTCACACGGGAGGACTGAGCGCTTAAACCATCAATCGCATGAATATGAGTGACAACATTTACACCGCGCCGATAAGAGTAAGCGCTCCAAACATTCCCGTTAAAAATAACAGTCATTCCCTGACCGCTGTAACCGGCTTCCAAAATAACGTTTTTATAATTAATTCCATAAACGTCTTGGAAAAGCAGGTTTCTGTGATTAGGTGACAGATTATAAATATTCAGGTCTAAAGAATTTAAGCCGGCATAAATAGACCTGTCTACTTTAAACTCAATTGTAATAGGATTGGTTACGATAAGCTCCCTTTCCGTAGGATTACCGAATGTATCCTGAGTTTGAATTGTCAGTCTATATATCCTATTGAGTTTCGCCATTTAAATACTTTTCAACCTCTGCAACCTCATCTTTATCTAAAACCGATACTTGACAATATCCTGTAGCAAAGTCTGTTACCTGGTAAGGATCGAAACCGTCTGCCGTAATTATATTAAGCCCCCACGAAATAATATTATGATATTTAGTCATTATATTCGGATGGCAGCATAATCTCGTACTATATAGATTAAAGTTGTCCGATTCCACATCAAAGAACCACCCTTGCTGAGTAGGGAGATAATAAAATGTAAACTTGAGACGGTCTTTCTCCGGCGTCACAAAATATAAGCTCTGCCGAGGATTATTGTCTAGGATAGATAAAGTTCTCATATTTACCTCTTTAAATAGCTAAGGGTCGAAACCAAGCCAGTAGTCTGTCCCTGTTCAATATTAGGGGCTTTTTGATACCCGGCACGTCCCTGATAGTTTTTAGCGTTAAAGGTAGTATAGCTTAAATCTGTTTCTCTAAACTCCTTAAAGCTTACCGAGATTAAGGACTTGTCTTTAGTCGTCTTTGGCTGTGTAAAAGTAACATTTGTAATTACATAGCTTTGTAACGTTGTCCAAGGGCAGGTAACATCAACAGGCGTTCTGTCTTTCCATAAGGTAAGCAAATATAAATAGGCTATCTGCTGTTTGTTGGCAGATGGGCTGAGATAGGATAAACGCGTATAAATGTTATCTATGGAATCGACAACATTAAGCGTTTTAATAACCTTATCTTTAGCCTGATTAAAAGCTCTGGTCGTAGAGGGCAGAAAAGAGGCTAAATTAGATAGCTTTTGAGCAACATATCCTATTTCTGTATTCGGTATGTCCTGATTATAATAAGCCAGTTCTCCGACTTCTCCCGAAACAGTATATATCATCGGCTTTAATGAAATCTGGTCTTGATAAGAGACATTAGATTCAACATAGTGATCGGTAACTTCACTATCAAAGGTAAGCTTTTCTTCCCCTATAATATCCATATATACATACTCTGAACTGCCTTTCGGCTGTATATATGATTTTATGGTGTTTTTAACATGGCCGATAACATTTTCAAAAGTATTGCCTCTGGCTAAATCTTTTAACTTTAATTCGTCTGCCATATGCTATCCTCCAATAAAAGACATAGCCGGATATGTCGTATTAAGATCAGATTGCATATCCAAACGCTGAACTTGAGAAGAGTTGATTGTCGAAACGTACTGTCCTGCTTGTTCAGGAGAAAGCCCATTAAAGCTAAAATTATTAACTATGCCGGACGGTATTGGTGTATAATTAAGCATTCCTGCGGAAGAAAGCGCGTTCTGCGTGATGGTACGAGCCATGCTCTGTTCTGCCAACGTCGGTGCAGAACCCATAATATAAGACCAAGCTTCTTTAGGCGTTGTTGCTTTTTTAGCCCAATCCTTGCCATATTTTCTTTCTTGCTCGCTCGTTGCTTCTCCGGTTACTTTATCGACAAACTGAGCTATTTTTATAATGCCGGATATTATACTTGTAATCGTATCCAAAATCTTTGTGAACCAACCGGCCAAAGTAGACAGGGAGTCGATAACTTTATCAAAGGTTTTAGGATCCCATGCAAACAAAGACTTGCCGCCTTTAGAGGCTACATACATATCTTCAAGGAGCAAATAAAGACCGGCAAACAGTGTTGTCAAGGGCGCCATTTTAAGAGAAATAAGCGCTAAAACGGCAGCCAAATTCCGCAAAGCTTCCGGGGAATCGGTAATTGTTTTAAGCCATTCAGCCATTGTATCTGCTAATGTCCTAAAATTGGTAATAAAGGTGCTTAAAGGCGCACTAATGAAAGCGGTAAACTGATCTTTTAAGTTGCCTAAAGAGAAGCCCAACTGGCGGAAAGATAGCCCCATACGAGTTATTTTTCCAATTTGGTTGGTGTTAAGCATAACAGCTCTAAGCTTTTCAAACTCTTCTCGTGACTGCCTAAGGATATAAAGCCAATCTTTGCTTAAGCCAATTCGCTCAATGAAGTTTGTTGCTCTGGCGTCATCAAGACCCTGTATAGATCTTCGCAGCGCCTCAATAACCTGAAACGGATTTTTTGTAGCTGCCGAAATGCCCAACATTTTATAAGGGAACAGATTGCCCTGTCCAAATTCAACATTGACAAGACTTTGCTGTAGTTTGGCAATATCTTGTGCTATTTGAGCGGAAGTCAGCCTAGAACCAACGATATTTCCTGCCGCTTGATACTGTTGCAGCTGCTCGACAGGAAGACCTGTTGTCCGAGCAAAGTCACGATATACGAAAGCATTTGATATTGACGACCCTATAAACTTAGTAGCAGCATAAACCGCGGCCGCTGTCTTAGCAACGTTTGCTGCAAAATCTCGATACTTGCGGCTGCGATCGCGCAATGATCGGGCTTCTTGCCTTTCGTCTTCTTTTCGTTGGGCAACAAGGAGACGATGGGCAGCAATCTCTGAATTTATTGTTTGAGTTTTAAGTCTTTGCTGTTGGATCTGAGTTTTAACGGCTTGCGCTTCAGCTTTCAGAAGAGCCTGAAAATCTTTAAGGCCTTTCGTATTTACTGTGAACCCAAGTTCTGCAAAAAGTTTACTGATTGTCTGCATTTAATTCTCGATCCGTTTCCTGATAGTCGCTTTCAAACGCTTCATAGTTCAAGACATCTAAAACGGTAGTTACGGGGGCAACCCTAACATTATCCGGGTCGCCTCCATAATAACCTAACTTTGCCAATCGCACACAGATGAAAGAAAGTTCATCATCTATTTTGACGGTTGGTTTTCTCCTATCTGCGGCACAATATCTTTTATTTGAAACCGAGAAAGGAGATTTTTGAAAAAAGGGTATAGATTAACCTTTACACACTGGAAAAACACCTCGTAAAGATCATATCGCGCCGCTTCGTTTTCAAAAACTTCTTTTGTAATTTTTATGCCGTTGTATGTCGACTTCTTCAAACATTCAAACAGGCAATCAAAAACTTCTTGAGAAGAGTCTACAGCCAAAAGGGCATTCATAAAATTTTCTTCCAAGATGTCCTCAATCGACACCCCTTGAGCTAATAATGCTTTCTGGATTAACGACTTGAGTTTAAAGGCGTCCTGAAGGGGTGCCGGAGCAATCACCACAGTTGCCTTATTTTCCTGTGTTATAAATTCCATTAACCTAACGTCCTCTGAATCATTGCTTGCATTGTATAAACGGTAACAGCCTGATCGGTTCCTCCGTTTACATTAAATGTAGCGTCATAAGGCGGTTTTGTAAAGTGGATTGCTTTAAGATACCGCGTATCATAAACAACATTTCCTTCACCATCGCCAAGACGTTTGGCAAAGCTTCCGTTTCCGACGATAAACAATGCAGAATCCAGCTCATAAGTGCTGTAATACTGCTGAATAAAAGCGTCGTCAGGAGAGCCTTTTAAGACACGCAAGGTAATTGTGCATTTTTTACCCTGCTCGTCTTTGGCAATGATAATATTTCCGCCTTTTCCGACTACTGAAGCTGCGATGTTATTATCGGCTACAATAGTGACGACATCGCCATCCGCTAGGTCTGTGATAGTTCTATCCCAGATGATGAACGTATCGTCGCCAGTAAGTCTATAAGTTTCTGACATAATTGTTTACTCCTCTACTAAAATCAAAACATCGGCTTCATGAATAGCGCCTGACTTTTTACAAGCGCCCTGAACCAACGGAGCAATACGCTGTTCACGTTCGGCCTGCGACTGCTGAGCGATAGGTTCGCTATAAACATACCAGCCTTGATTTGAAATGTTTTGCCTAAAGGTTTCAGGATCGCCGAAAGTCTGGCTAGAGTTCCATGTCCCCGGAGCAATGACGCCGTTTCTTACAAACTTAATGAACGTCTGTCCGAGAGCATTACGCAAAGTCGCCATTCCGGCTTCCGTCTGCGGAATTTTGGTATTGGTGCTGCGCAAAGCATTAAACAGATAGTTTTGGGCATAGAATTTAAGAGCCATGTTTTCATAAACGCTGTCAAAATATGCGTTAGCACCGTTAGATACTACAGCAGGCGTTCCTTCATACGAAACATATAAGTCTACACCAGCCGTTTCAGCATTTACATAATCAGTTTGGCTAATGCCCGAATCGGGCAGAACATTAGTCAAAGTTTTAAGATTCATGGTCTGAGAGGTAGACGAGCCATCAAAGTTAACAGAAAAAGCTCTTCCCAGATAAGCAGCCATCGCTAATTTAGCAGCTTCATATCCCATAGTATAAACCATGCAACGGGTCTGTTCCTGCGTTTTTTGCTGAACCTGAGCGCAAGCACCCGTAATATCTTCAGTAGAATACCAGACATTTGTCCAGATGAGATCCTGTCCGTTGACATAGTCACTCGCGGCAGCGACTGCTTCATCTTCAAGATATTGAGTAGTTGCTACGCCGGTATATCTTACCATCGGCAGGGTACGGGCGATAGCAGCCTGTAAAGTTTCACCAGAAGAATTTACGCCTGCTGTCGTTTCGCCGACGGCTACATTCAGATAATCTGCGCCGGAAATATCTGTTCCGCCTTCCCCAGAGGAAAGAACAACCGACGAAGCCGTGCCGAGCTTCTTGGAGGTAAACACTAATTTAGTGCCGTCTACAGAAACGAAGACTGCCGACATAGCCGCACCTAACACAGTTGCAACGTCTGCCAACGTGCCAACATTGCTGAAATCAAGCCCGGAAAGAGAATACGCCGTGCCGTTTACGGTAATCTTAACAGCACCGTCTTTTACGGCCGTAAAGTTATCTATACTGGCAATTTCAGCCGTAGTAAACGCCGCAGGCGTAGCACTTACTGCTGCCTTCATCGGAATGACAGCAACATAACCTTTCCCAGTATTGGGGTTCGCGGTCTGGGCAAAAATATTGTTAACCATTCGATATGTTAAAGAGTCCGTGCCATAGGCTTTTTCAATTGTGGACGGATCCTGTGTAATCATATAAGGTTCAATACTGTTTGATTCTTCAGTCGTAAAAAGAGCGACTTCGTTGACATTCTTAACGCCTACCGCTCTTTGAACACCTTGCACCGTAACGCGAATTACATTTGAAATAGAAAGTTCGCTCATTTTGTTACTCCTAAAGTTACTTACAGTGACATAATAATTTATTTATCAATAGTTTTCAAATTATGCTTCTTTTAGTGAACTAATAACAATTTGTATGATACCCAAAGTTATTGAAGTTGCGACAAATTGGAATCTAACGCCCCAACACTCTACCGCGTCTTCTCTAGGAACAACAAAATAATCCTTACTTGTCAGAAGGGTCTCGCTTCCGGTCTCATCTATAGTAAACCATTTACCAGAATCACTCCCTGTATATTTCCAGTTTTGCCCTAAAGTATGAATTTTTAATGGGAATGGAAACTTAATCCAGATGTCTATTGTATCCCCTACCGATATGTTGCTCCAACGGCAAAATGTTGCGGATTTATTATCAAAAGCATAATATATTGGATTGCTTGATGTGACTGCGTGATTGCTCCCGCAGGAAAAACCGCCCCCCCATGTTGCGCCAGTAGCGGCCGGGATAGTGTAATCTTCCCAAACAGGAACGTTTTCTTCTAAAACGACATCTAATGTATAATTTTCCGTCAGAGTATATTCTCCAGACTGAGAAATGTATCCTTCGGCCTCTACAGACCAAGTGATAAGGGTATTTTCTTCAGCAGTGATACTGTTTTGTACCTCTCCATTAATAGTAACAATGGCGTCTGCCGGAGTGGGGTTAATAGTAAAGGTATATTTGGTGATTTCCGCCAAAACAATATCGAGCGTCTTATCAGACGTTATTGTCTCTGTACCTTCTTGCTCTACATATCCGGGCTTAGATACCGACCATTGAACGACAGTTCCGGCTTTGCCTATAACAGAATTTGTCAGCTGCTCGTTCATAGTAACGACAGAATCTTCCGGGTTTGGATTGATAGTGAATGTATAGGAAACAAGCTCCAAAACAACGCTTATTTCGGTAGGTTCATTGACAACGACTGTATCTGTAACAGTTTCATATCCTTCTAATGAAACTTCGTAAGTTACCGAAGTGCCTTCATCAACTGTAATAGATGTTGTTTCCTGACCGTTCATAACGACTTTGGCATTGCTGGGAGTCGGAACAATCGTTAAAGTATATTGTTTCGGAACCAGTACAAGCTCAATATCAAGAACAACATTTTCAAAGACGTTCTGTTGCCCTTCCTGTGTTCTGTATCCTTCTTTAGAAACAGACCATTTGACTAAGGTACCTTCCGGTACAGTTACAGAAGAAACAGGTTCGTCATTTATCATTACAACTGCGTCAGAAGGCGTAGCATTAATCGTAAATGTCCAAGTTTTAATCAATTCGATATTGAGTTCTTGGTCTTCATTTACGATAACACTTCCGCTTTGAGTAATGTATCCGGGAGCAGATACCTGATAAGATACGGTAGAGCCTTCAAAAACAGTAATGCTCTTTCTTTCTATACCGTTTAACAGAACCTTGGCCGTAGCCGGAACAGGATTTACCGTCAAAGTATATTGAGCCACATATTCCTGTAAGATAACATCAATTGCCGTATCTTGCGTGAGAGTAAAATTTCCCTGTTGCGAAATATAACCGGTCTTAGAAACCAGCCAATCAATATTACTCATAGCCGGAAGCTGAATTGACCTAATAGCCTGATTATTAATGAGGACAGACGCGTCGTCCGGTACCGGATTAATGCTGAAAGTATAGGGCTCGATATTTGCCTTGGCAAAAGCTCCTCTTTCAGTCTGCAAAGTTGCCCGGAACTTGTCATAATAAGCAGCAGATTTAATCTTAACTTCAGAAATCATTGTCGGAATTATCAGTGTAAACCGATTGATGTCTGAACCACCCTGCAAGCCAGATGTGTTTATAAAGGCCGTAGGAAGCTCAAATATGCGGAAACATTTGCTGTCCTGCTGTTCCTTTGAATAAAAAGAATTAAGCGCCATAAGGACTTCTGAGCGCCGATTACGCGCCTCATTAGATCGGCTCATCAAATCTACTTGAACATCAGCCCGGCCATAAACTATTTGCTGTTCATTGTTATCAGTGCTTAAAAATTTGCTTTTAGAGGAAATCGGGCGAAAATTAGTTACGCCGACAACACAATAAAGCTCTTGGCTTTCGGGCGGAATCTTACGGTTTTGAGACTGTATCCAGATGTTTTGCTGGCTGAGTCCCATCTCTGTCCGAATAATATCAACAATATATTCCTCAACCTGCATTTTGCCAATCCTTTATACAATGATATTCAATATGCCCGTAATCAGAATAATCTTTTACAGTCATAATCTTATATTTTTCATTTTTATAAATAATTCGGTCATTTTGCAACAGCTTAACATTTGGCTTGGTGTGGAACCAATACCAAGGCCAAGCCCATTGGCCTTCAGGCTTTAATTTTACTTCTTCAGGGCGCAGAGGCTGGATAACGCTTGCCATATCAAAGGGGGTTGATATATCTTCTACGTTTCCGAATGTATCCACTTCCTGAGTGATTAAAAATGCTTTGGCACTTTGCGACCACATATTCAATCCTAGCTGAGGGTAAGGGAGCTGGCTGTTAAGCTTTTGTATTGTCCCGTTTAATTTATTCATTTTTGTACCTCATAAGAATATGCTTCTCTCAAAATACCTTCATCTACCATCGGTTCGTCACGGCCTTTCTTTTCGATTGTGGACGGCGCGTTTCTTTCCCATTGCCCATATCCGCCTGTCGAAAAGGCTTCTTGTATTGCTTTTAATGCGGTTGCGCCCATAGTATCTAAAGCTTCATTAATGTGTGCTTCATCTAGTGTTGTCAGCTTAGAAACACTGGCGTCTCTTATTTCATTCTCTTTCATGGTTATAGGCAGCCGTATTGTAGATCTGGGCGGAACAAATGTTCCTATGCCGGTTACCCAACCATATTCTCTTTCATTCGCCGCTGCAATGACTGCATTAGTCGTATCTTTGTTCGGCGAGTCGTTTAAAATTCCTACATGGACTTTTTTATTAAGCAGTTGCACATCTTCTTCAAGCTTTATCACCGGCGAAATATCAAAGTCTATTTTTACGGTAAGCTCCATCCTGCGACCACTCCGACATTGCCGATAAGTTTGGGGTAAATAAGATTGAGATATTTAAGCCCAAAACCGTTCCGCGCATAGAATGACAGAATAGGACTTTCTAAATATGCTTTCGGGACATAATAAGATTCTGATACGCTGCCAACCGTTACTGAAGTCGCCGGGAAAGTAATATTCCCATAAGCTCCTCCTGAAGCCAGCTGAAGGTCATAAGCAAGATAAAAAGCGACTAAATATAAAAAAGCCAGCTTGGTTTCTTCATCTGTGCCGCCTAATGACAAGTTAAAATTAGACAAGGCCTCTGCCCATGCACGCTGGATGTCTGAGTCTGACACATAGTTATTAACAGAATCATTAACAACTTGCCATGCAGAATCATCTGTAACCGGTTGCGTATTGTTATCAATCAAAGAACTGTAAAAGTTTGGTTCGACATATACCTCGTCTCCGATGAAATATGCCTTGCCATCAATTAAAACAGGAAGATAAGGGAAGTTACGGGCAAACAATGCCTTAAAGTCTTCGACTGTTAATTCATCAATTACACTCATAACTTCCCCTTTTCTTCTAGTTTTTGGCTTCTGCCGAAGGATCCTTATCGGCAGAGACTTTAGCAGCGTCAATCTTTTCTTTAAGCTTAGCAGCGTCTTTAATAAGCCAATAAGACTTAATGTTCAAAGATTTAGCTTCTTCATAAAGTTTCGATAATTCATCATCTGAACCTTTAGAAGACGGAGCTTCTGCCCCTGTTTTGGCTTCTGCCGAAATGTTTATGATGAAACTATATGCTTTAACAAGAGCTTCACCAATTTTATCGTCAACCTCAATGGTACGTTTGCAAGGAGCGACACCGCCATTGAAGATTATCGGATTGGTTCCTTCGTTGCGAATTTTCATGCCTGTTCCCCTTAAGACGTGAGATCCATATACAGGAATTCCTGAGGACGCAGACACAGAACACTGGAGTGCTGACCGAAACCAACGTTGCGGAAAGTCCAGCCTTCAATCGTGTTCGCAACAGTAACCGTGTAGTCAACGGGAATTTCGAAGCGGAAAGAATCTTCGTCATAACGACCCAGAACATAACGGTCTTTGGTGAGACGACCATCCGACATGGTAGCCGAAGCATAAGCCAGAGGCAAAATCTGGAAGTTGGGATTCCGAGTAGTGGTACGGAAAGCATTTTCCAGAACCTGCAATTTAGTCAGATTACGATATTCGGTATCGTAAGTAGCCAAAGAGTTATAATCAGACTGCGGTACCCACAGGAAGTCAGGATATGCAGTGTAATTACTGTTGGTCTGATAAGCAGCCAGCATAGCGCCCGGCAGAGCATTCAGCTCAGTGTAGGTCATGCTGGAGATCGGCTTAGTGATAATGGTCGTGTTGATAGTAACACCGCCCATGTTCAGAGCGCCGGTCATCGTTCCGTCAGAAGAACCGAGGAAGGATACTTTCTGCAAGCCGAGATCCCAGTTCATTTTACGGGATTTTTCTTTAGCAGAAATGATGTCCCATACACCGGTGCGAGAAGCTTCGCCAATCTGGGGAATAGCCCAAGACAGTTCTTTCGCCCAAGTGCGAATTGGTACGCGAACCGAGTCAATCGCCGCGTCAGTAGAAGCCAGACGACCTTCTTCACCGCTCTTGACGTAACCTTTTTCAAAGTCACCGCCGACTACGAAGCTACGGAAAGCCAACAGATCTTCAGCCCATGCAGCATTCGTATCAACACGAACCGGCATATATTCGGCAAAAGGAATCTGGTAGAACTTCTGTTCGCTGACAGTACGCAAAACGGCTGTCAGGGTGGTAATATCAACGGAATAACCGAAGTCATTGGTTAAAGCGTTGGAAAGGCGTTCGGTTACAGACAGCTCGCGTTCATTCAGCAGCGCGGGAGCTTCAACCATTTCACCTTTAGAGTTTACAATTTTCTGATACTGCATTTATTTTCTCCTTAAGCATTAGCCGCATATTTAACAGGAGCCGTAATGCGGACACGGATCAGCCGGTTAACAGCAGTCGCTACTTCCATCGAATAGCCGATTACCGAACCGGCACCGCTCTGTGCGCCGACATAAACATTATCCAAGTCAGTAATGTTCAGAGCAACGCCTGCGTTTACAGCCGCGCCGGCTTCCATATACATTACATCGTTAGCATAGCTTACTTGGCAGATCTGTCCGCCGACATAAGACGAACGAATCGGCTCCCAGTCGACAAAGCCCATAATGACATCGCCGGCAGCAGCCTTTTTAAAAGTGGGCAGCTTTTTCGAAGCGCCGACAATGGTTACAGGATCACCCGGCAGAAGGGGATTTTCTGACGTGTGCGAAGCGTCTACAACGCCCGAATAAGCGTCTAAGTTTGCTTTGAGGTCTTTGCGCCCTTTGATTTCTTCAGTAGGGGCAAACTGGTTCATCAAACCCTGTGCAATAGTTTCCATCTGTTTTTCTCCTATTTTTTGCCATAACGCTGTTTGCCGAGCAGAATTCCGGCGGCAGTGGTAACTACCGGCTTAGAATTTTCAGCATTTGCTTTAGCATTTTTAAGAAAGCTGAAATAACCTTTGGAATTTTCTTTTTTCTCTTCCTTAGTTTCTTCTTCTTCCTCATTTTTGCAGGCATTCTCTAAATCAATGTCTTTGCGTTCATGAGTTGCGTCTTCATCTCCGGTAGGAGTTTCGACCTCATTTTCTTTTTTATTGCCGCGCAGATCGCGAGAATATCCCAGTTCTTCCAATTTTTTAGTAAGAGTACGAAATTTTTCTTCCTCTCCGCCGTCAAAATCGCTTACCGGTTTCATCGCAATAGCGTCAGCTTCACGCAACAACCGACGGTGATCTTCTTCCTCAGCGTTCTTTTTTGCCTGTTTCAGTTTGTCCTCGACGACTTCTTCAACAGAATTACGAAGCTGCGGGAGCAGAACATCGGCCATTTTCTTGATGTCTTCATCAGTAAGAGCCATTTCTTCATTCTCCTTTGAATTTTTAAGTTGTTCCAATTGTTGCTTACACCGCTGATTGTAGTCTTTATACTCATCAGGGGTCATAATGCACGCCTCCTCATACCGAGGATTGTTAACAATGGCTAGGTGTTCGTAAACCCCATTTAAAACCTCTTTCGAGTAATCAATGTTGTGATAAACTCCACCATTGCCAAGCTCGGTCGGAGTGTACGCATTAGACACGCCCCAACCTTTTTTAATGGCGTCGAACGCCTTGTCAGACACCGCAATGCCCTCAAGCCACCAAGCGCCATCAAACTCATTATAAAAACTTTTTACGACATACCCGTCGGCTGTCTCTCTCAGATTATCTAAATCAACCTTGTCAACATGGAAAACATAAATCGGCTTCCCCTCAAAACTGGGGTTCATCTTCTTTAATGCCTCATTTGTTACCAGATATAAAACGTCCCTGCCGTTTTCAACATAACGAACCACGCCTTCCTTAATGTGGCGGGCATAAAAACGATAAGGCATTTGTTTTTCGTTAACTATCATAAATTACCTCTTTATGGTAAGATAATACCAACTTTAAAAAATATGTCAAACGGGCTTGACAAACATTCCAAACCTATGTAAAATGTAACCTGTATTTAGCATAGTACAGACTCCTTAGAAGCGCGCCTTCCCTCAGGCGCGTTTTTTTATACCTCAATATATCTCTTGGTACGTTTGCCTTTATATCCCCACGGCAAGTCAGGGAGGGGTTTTCTTTCTCTGTCTGGGATTGTAAACTTATTTGAGGTCACATCGACTTCTTTAACGCGGCCTTCTTCACTTGCAAGTTGCGGTTTTGCACCCTTTTCAGGGTCAATCTTCCCTTTTCCGAACATTTTCCCGAATAATCCCGACTTTTTCGGAACTTCCATGCCGATTTTGTTAATGCCTGAAGCCGAGACAGCTAAAATATCATCCTGTGTATAAGTCACATCAAGAAGCTGTCCGTTATTGCACCCGATCATAAACTGTTCATCAGAGAGAAGATTATTTGCTCTTGCCTGAATTAACCGGTTAAAGCGGCTGTTTTTCAT
>UMHM01074289.1_pt1 | contig 16523 bp, 15 predicted proteins | sample 1965501 | NCBI WGS metagenome assembly UMHM01 (sample SAMEA4836095, study PRJEB28245) | human gut metagenome | biome: gut microbiome; material: fecal sample | place: Denmark | collected 2008
AACTTTGTTGTTGCGTCGTGAGCAAATTGCGGCAGCGGAAGAAAAGCGACCTGTAAGGAGATTGTCATCTTTCGATTTCTTGACTGGTATCGATGATTTCTCTCGAATGGGTGGATTCCGTTTTAAGGAAGATCCTGATGGCGAATTCATCAATGTGAGTGAATCGTTGAAAATCCCACCTCTGACAGATATTCGGGAGTTGATTGCTGCCAGTGCTGAGATTGAGAAAAGCGAAGAAAACAATATGCTTCCTGATAGGAAATGGATTGCACAACTTGTGCAACCTGGGACATCATTAGGAGGAGCACGTCCTAAAGCCAATGTTGTAGATACGGATAAAACTCTTTATGTGGCTAAGTTTCCGTCGCGCAAGGATGACTATGATGTCGGACTTTGGGAGCATTTCAGCCACTTGCTTGCTACAAAAGCAGGTGTAAACGTAGCAAAAACCAAAGTGCTGGTAACTGGAGAAAAATATCATACATTGCTGTCACAACGTTTCGATAGAACAAACGATAGCAAACGTATTCATTTTGCATCCGCAATGACCTTGTTGGGATTAAGTGATGGAGATAATGCAACTACTGGACACGGCTATTTGGATATAGTTGACTTCATTATTCGGAACTGTACCGATGTAGAGCGAAATCTGCAGGAACTCTTCCGTCGTGTAGCCTTCAATATCTGCATTGGTAACAGCGATGACCATTTCCGCAATCATGGTTTCCTGTTGACTGCAAAAGGATGGGTATTGTCTCCAGCTTACGATATGAACCCTACTTTGAGTGAATTTCAAAGCCTGCTTATCTCGGCTACCTCCAATAAGGCGGGTTTAAGCATATTGCTTGATGCCTGCGAGGATTATATGCTTAATCGAAACACTGCGGAGAAGATTATTTCAGAGGTGATTGAAGTTGTGAAAGGATGGCGCGAATTGGCAACACGATTAGGAATTCCCAAGAGAGAGATGGATATGTTTGCCGGAGTGTTGGATGCAAGGTGGAACGATTGCGTTTGATTTACAGGAATAGAATATTGTTGGTAAATTGTTGCTATCCATGCTTTTATGGGGCGGTGATGGATAAATTTTATTTATATGAAAAAATCAGATATATTTTGGCAGACATATTTGAGTCTCGAAAAAGAATTCATTAATGTTTCTAATTTCATATTTATAACGGATGAAATTACGACTCATGAGCATGGTAAAGAAATTACTAAACCATGTAATTCCCAATTGGAGACGTTTTCACCCTACATAGCTGATTTGCTTATACGATGCTGCGTCCAGATAGAAGCAATTTCCAAGGAATTGTATTATGACAATGGTGGGACAAAACCACGTGGAGATAAAAGTTTGTTTTTTGATGAGGATTGCTTAAAACTTATTGATATAAAATGGGCGACACATGATAAACGAGTTTTGGTTGTTGCTCCATTCTTCAATTTGATCAAAGAAGAGAATAGAGTTCTAAGACCATTAAAGAATGCCCATAAAAGATCTGGTACATTTTGGGAAAAGGCATATCAAGCTGTAAAACATGATAGATTCGCTTCTCTCAAAGATGGCAATATAAAAGCTCTTTTACATTCAATGGCTGCGCTTTATCTATTGAACTTATATTATAGAAACGACTCTTGGATCGTTAAATATCAAGAATTATCCAGGAGTGATTTTAGTATGGGGTCTTCAATCTTTGCAGTGCAACAACCAAAGGTTAATCAATTATGGTATGGTAATACTCCGACCATAAGTGAAAGCCCTTATGTCGTAAGATACCAAGTAGAAGATTACAAGCGAATCGAGGCAATGCAAAAAGCCGACAATGAAGCATTAAATCATTATTGGCAGCAACAGCCAGAGATCTGGGATCCTGAGTTTTTGGCAATACTTGAAAAAGAAAGGAGAAAACAGGAATTAGATCCTACTTATAGAATTTTGTATCTTTGGGAGTTGGGTATTTATCGATTGAAAAAAATGTTACCCACCAATCTGCCATTTGAGGAAAGAAAAGAAAAATTTATCAAGAGCGAGGCTTGGAATTGTTGGATAAATCAACATAACACTCATTTAAATCCTGAGGAAATAACGGAAAATAATATTGATGATGAGATTGAGAATGTTGGTAGGCGATGGGGTATGGATATAGAAAAGAAGTATAATACCATGAGTTGGATTCATTTAGCGATGAATGGTGCTATATGTAAAGTATATATACCATGATTCATTTTAAATTGAACGCTACATGTTAAAGTTCCTGTGTCGTGAGTTGTCGGCATTGGGTGTTAAAGAACCGCAATACCATTTCGTTGCCTTTATCATGAAAGCAATTGTTCGTGTGAAGGTTTTTGAGAAGGGGCAAGAAACTAACATTCCGACCAAAAGAGACCAGCAAACGACCAGTTAGGGCATGACAAGGGCATAACTGGGGCGCAATAGGGGCATAACAAGATACTTTCTTTATAGCAGAAAACCCTCATTAGTATTTCTACATTAGCGAAGCAATGCAAAGTTTCGGAGAAAGCAATGAGGATAACACTGGAGCGCATGAAAGCAGGGAATGTTATAAAACGAGTTGTGACAAGTTTTTTTAGGGGCATTGGGAAATCCTTTTATCAACATCTAAAGAAACAAAATAATACGAATTATGGCAAAGAAAGCAACAGATAAGAAAGATGGCAACACGATTTAGAATTTCTAAGAGAGATGAATCTTTTGCCGGAGTGTTGGATGGGCGATGTAAGGTGGAATAATTGTTATGGTGTGCCAAATCACCAAGTAAAAATGCGCCAAATTGCCAAGCGACACGAGGTAGATGAATGATTTTTATGTAGTTGAGCTATAGGGTGTGAGCGAACTTTGTATTATGCTGCGCGAACATAATGTTTGTGCAGCATAATTTTTTTTGAAAGGTGAAATTCATTGATGGAATGGATAAAAATGATACATGTGTTCTTTTGCATATCTTGGCTGGGTGGACATTTAGTAGGATGAAATTCTTGCAATAAATTGAAATACATATCTTTGTGAAGATTATCATTGATATGGTTAAAAAAATGCTTTTTCTGCGGGTCTTCCGATGTTGTCAGGAACGGTGTAAGAGGCCGAAAACAATTGTATAAATGCAAGTGCTTCGGGAAGCAGTTTCTCGGTGGTCATCGTCGTGACAAATCCCAAGTTATTACTGACTATGTAGAAGGCAAGCAGACGTTGCATCAGCTTGCCGTCAAGTATGGAGTCAATGAGAAGACCATCCGTCGTGATCTTGAGGGAATGCGGTATGTCCATAAGATATCTAAGTATAAGGATGTAACAATCCAGATGGATACGACCTACTGGGGCAGGAACTTCGGGCTTATGGTCATTAGGGATGCGCTTCGAGGTAATGTCTTATGGCATAAGTATGTTCATCATGAGACTATCGCCCAGTATGTCGAAGGCGTTGATTGGCTTAAAGACCAAGGCTTCAAGATATACGGGGCCGTAATAGATGGCATGAAAGGATTGCCTCAAGCGTTACGCCCTGTTCCTATTCAGATGTGCCAGTTTCATCAAATGCTGATAGTCCGCAGATACCTTACACAAAATCCAGATATAGAAGCATCTCAGAAATTACTTGATCTTGTGAATATCATCACAAAGACAGACAAGGAGAGCTTTATAGGTGCCTTCAATGAATGGTATGAGAACTATAAGTATGTGCTGAACGATAGAGTTCGGGACAAACGAATAAAGCGTAAAACACCTCCATATATGCGTCCAAGACTAAGAAGTGCGTATCTGAGCCTCAAACGCAATATGCCATTGCTGTGGGCCTTCTACGACCATCCTGAAACCGGACTTCCAAATACAAACAATGCTCTCGAAGGACTGTTCTCTGACCTTAAATCAAAGGTGAGAGTCCATAGTGGTATCAGTAAAGAACATCGGAAGAAGCTGTTGGATGAATACATTATGCGTCATTATTAGACAGGTACCGCCGCCGGAATATACGACCTCTGGCGGCTACAGATCAAGTGCTGCGCGTGCCCTTTTTGCAAGCACGCGCAGCACTTGACTGTTACCATGTTATCCTACTTTTTGTCCATTAGACAACTTTTAATGACAAATCATCCTACTAAATGTCCACATGACCCATATCTTTATACCAACTGTAGTCATTCCTTTAAACGATGTTTTTGTTGCTTATCTACTTGGCTATATGGGAAATTAGATGTACTTTTGTTTGCAATATAACGAGTATAATTTAAATGCTAATGTCGAATAATCAACAAATGGTGATGAATAGAATAAAAGTGGTACTTGCAGAAAAGCAAAGAACCAATAGATGGTTGGCAGAGCAAATGGGTAAGTCCGAGAATACAATTTCAAGATGGTGTTCCAATAAGTCACAGCCGTCTATTGCCCAACTACAAGAGATTGCAAACTTGTTAGATGTTGATGTTCGTGTATTATTAAAATCACAGAAAGATAACTTGTAATGTCAAAACGTATTGATTATATAATAGATGATATCAAGGAACAGTATCTTGAAAATGATAATAATATACCTTGGATTATCGGATTTAGCGGAGGTAAGGATAGTACGGTTGTCCTAACTTTGGTATGGAGAGCGTTGCTCGCTATACGAAAGGACTTAGGGAATATCGCCCTTGCTCGACAAGTGTATGTTGTAAATAATGATACACTTGTTGAGAATCCGATCATCACAGACTATATTGTTGAGGTGATGGATAGAATTCAATCAGCCGCTATCGAGCAGAAATTGCCAATCAATGTTCAAACAACAGTTCCGAAATTAGAAGATAGTTTTTGGATTAGTTTCTTGGGTAAGGGCTACCCTGTACCTAATAACACTTTCAGATGGTGTACTGATAGATTAAAGATTAAGCCTACTACGCAATTTATATTGGATAAAGTAGATGCAATGGGAGAAGCAATAGTTCTTATTGGTACACGTCTTACAGAGAGTGCAACTCGTGCCAAGTCTATACGCCGCCACGAAATCAAGGGTAAGCGTCTGACAAAACATCCTCTGAATCCCAATACTTATACATATCCTCCAATTAAGGATTTATATTTAGAAGAGGTTTGGTATATTCTTAATAACGAGCCTTCGCCTTGGGGATATGATAATAAGAAGTTGTTTCAAATTTATGCTGATGCAACAGCTGATGATTATGAGTGTCCAACTGTGATAACTGATAAAACTCAACCGTCTTGTGGCCAGAGTCGATTTGGTTGTTGGGTCTGTACTGTTGTGAAGGAAGATAAATCAATGAAAGCCCTTATTAACAATGGCAACCAGTGGATGGATCCTCTATTAAGGTATCGAGATGAGATGGTGGCAGGTCGTAATATATCGGAGAATCGATATGCGACACGCCGAAATGGACAAGTTGCACAAGATGCAGATGGACATAATCAAGGCAATTATACCTTTGAGTATCGTTGCGAAATGCTTCGTAAATTATTGGAACTACAGCGAAATATGCAGCAGATTAAACCACATATGGAGTTGATTTCAAACCAAGAATTAGTCGCAATTCAAATCAATTGGTATCGAGATGGTTTCTTCTCACCTAAAGTAACAGACATTTACAATGAGGTATACAATCGAAATATGCCTCTTGAGAATATGCAATATCAAGAGCGCCTGATTCTTGAAAAGGTTTGTGCAGAACATCCTGAAGATTATCATTTGATTAATGATCTGGTGTCGCTTCAAAAAAGTAAGACTATTTTAATGAATAACAATGGGCTTCAAGGCGATATTGAGAAGCGATTAGATAACTACCTCAATCAACAATAAGATATGTTTATCGAGTCTATAATATTACATAATTACAGAGCGTATAGGGGGCATAACAAAACCTCTTTTAAGCCAGATACAAAGAATATATTTCTTGTGGCTGGCAATAATGGTTTTGGTAAGACGACATTCCTTACATCACTTGTATGGTGCCTATACGGTAAACTAATGGCAGATGTTGATGAAAAGTTTAGAAGAGACATCAACGATGCTCAAGGATATAAGAATTATGCTCGTCAGAGCCTACATAAGGAGCTTGCAAATGCTGTTAACGCATATGAAGTTAGTTTAGAAGAGCGAAAGCAAATTGTAAAGCACGGCTATTCTTCAGAGAACGAATACATAAAAGAAGATTCTCAGTACTATGTAGAAATCGGTCTAACGGATGTATTTATTCCATCTATACCTTGCCGAACTATAACCATTCGTAGAACCTATGATTATTTCCTTGACATAGAGTCTGTTGAGGTTTTGATTGACGGTCAGGCTAATGAATTGGCCAAAGAGGTCGGTTATGATATCTTTATTAACGACTTTATTCTGTCAAAAGATATCGCAAAATTCTTCTTCTTTGATGCCGAAAAGATTGTTAATCTTGCTGAAGTAAAGTCTATTGATGAAAAGCGTCGCTTGAGTACTGCATATAGTGAGGTTTTGGGTATTAAGAAGTATGAGGATATTAAACGAAATCTTGAAAATCTTCGTCTTAAATTTAGACGAAATGCCGGTTCAACAGCAAGCAAGGCTAAGTTAGATAAGCTTACTAGCAGTGTGACTGATATGGAAGCTAAAATTAAAGTCAAAGAAGCGGAACGCGAAAATATAGATAGTCAAATCCAACAATACAGAACCGAGTCTATTCAATTGCAGGAACGATTGATTCGAGAAGGTAATGCAATAAGTGTCGAAGAACTGAAAAAACAGAAAGAGTTGCTTGTTGCTCTAAAAGACAAGGATACGAAACTGAAAAACCAATTACGTGATATGTTGGATATAGTACCTTTTGCTATATCAGGAAAATTATTTGCCAATTTGATGGGGCAAGTTGCTGCCGAAAAAGATGTCAAAACGTCTGCGGCAAGTTGTGAGGCAATCAATTCAGCGTTGCAATCTACCCATACTCAAATTACAGATGCTGTAGCCACTTTAAAATTTTCCACTTCACAAAAGCTAGCAATAGAGCACATTATAGCCGAAATATTTGCTAAAAACATTCTTGACATAAGTGATGCTGCTACTGGTGATGTCAAGATACTGGTTGATTATACTGATAATGAAACGAATGAGTTCCAAGCATTATTTGACAACATTAGATACTCTTTCAGTGCCATATTCAAGCAATTAGTAAAGGATATTAAAAATAATGCATTATTCCTAGCCAAGACACAGCGTAAGATTGTGGAGGCTGAATATGATGACGGTAATGCAAATGTCAAAGAGATAAGAATGCGTAAGGCTGAGATTGATGAATTGTTGGCACAGTTAGATATTCAAACACGCCAAATGTCTGAACAGATTGGAACACTCAATAAAGATATTAAAGTACTAAAGAAACAATTATCCGAGGTTGCGAAAAATGTTAGAGTTGATAAATCTGATAAAGAGAAAGATATTATTGCAGAACGACTCATTGGTGAATTGACTACTTTTTTATTTGAATTGCGAACAAAACGCAAATTATCACTGGAGAAGAAGATAATGGCTGGTATTGATGTGTTGATGCATAAAGTTGATTTTATACATAATGTGCGGATTGATTTGCAGGATGATATTATTGAAATTGAACTATTAGATAAGACTGGAGAACTTATTAGCAAAGAAAAGCTATCAAAGGGAGAGCAGCAATTATACGCAACTGCGATTCTTAATGCACTTGTTGAGGAATCGGGTATAGAGTTCCCTGTATTTATCGATAGTCCTTTGCAGAAGTTTGACAGCATTCACTCTCGCAATATTATAACAAATTTCTATCCTAGTGTATCGAAGCAAGTAGTCATTTTTCCGTTGCTCGGTAAAGAGCTATCGGAAGATGAATACAATGCATTGCTACCAAATGTTAATAGAGTTTATGTTATAGAGAATGAGGATGGCTGTTCTTCGTTTAAGAAGATTGTTCCTAATAAATTATTTGAAACATTGTCATAGCTATGTTTACATCAATAAAAACATCAAGGGCGAACAAAGATATTGTTACAGACCTAAGTCGAAAGTTTAATCTGGGAGCTGAGAATATAATTGCTAGAATAGCATTAACATATTCTCTCTCTAAAGATCGTTTGTTGTCTTTGACTGATATTGCAGATTCTCAGGGTAAGGAGTATAGTAAGAATGTTTTATTCGGAAATAATTTGCCATATTATATCGGACTTATTTGTGTAAAATATGGACTTTATAAAACAGATAAAGATATTCCTAAATACATTAAATTGCATATTGATGACGGATTGCAACTAATGAATAAAGAGTTACAAGATAATCCGAATTTAAATGGTTACGATTATCTAATAGATAAAATTACTAATGGATTGGAAGATATAATATGTTAAGAGATGTGCATTTCAAACATAGTTATTCTTCAGGATATGATGAACCTAAGGATTTTTTTACTGAAGCACTGATTGAGAGTTCTACTTTCGATTTGGGCTTAGGATTCTTTTCATCAAGTGGAATAAGAAGTTTAGCATATGGTTTTGCCTTATTCATTGCGAATGGAGGCAAAATGCGTGTTGTTATGAATCATCTTCTTAGTAAAGAAGATAAGGAGGCAATAGAAAATGGTCAAAAGCATTTGGTTGAAGATTTTGAAAATCGTATATTGTCAGATATTAAAAAATTAGCAAAAACACTTTCTAAAGAGGATGACCACTTTTTTCATTGTTTGTCATATCTAATTTCAATCAATAGAATTGAATTTATTGCGACTATTTCAACTAAAGGTGGGCTTGGTCATGATAAATATGGCATCTTTACTGACGAAGAAGGGAATAAAGTTGCGTTTATAGGTTCTGCAAACTTTTCTCGTTCAGCATTGGAGCTTAATGGTGAAACTATTACTGTATTTACATCGCCAGCTGATAATAAAAGAATATCAGAATACCAAACCTTGTTTGATAAATCCTGGGAAAATGATACACCCCATTTGATTCATATACCCATAGATGAGGTCAAAACTTATATTAGTGAGAATTTTCACAAAGAATCATTAAAACAGTTGCTTGATACTAGCATAGATTTAAGAGAGGATAAAACTATTAATGATTTTTGTAAGCCATTTTCTCAAAGAGTTCTTGACAAAATAGAATTGAAAGAGCAGGAACCTCGATTCCCATTTCCAGAAGAAAGAGAAATACAAAAGGAAGCATATAATGCATGGCTTTGTAATGGTAAAAATGGTGTATTTGCTATGGCTACAGGATCTGGGAAAACAGTGACGGCTTTAAACTGTTTGAGAAAGCAATATAAGGGGAATGGATTTTACAAAGCAATTATTGTAGTGCCGACACAAGCTTTGGCTGTCCAATGGAAACAAGAAGCTGAATTATTTAATTTCCAGAATATAGTTTCAACATATGCGGATAAGGATTGGAAGAATACATTGAGTCGTTATACAACTAGAAGTTTGTTAGATCAGACCAAGAGTATAATTATAATTACCACGTATGCAACGTTTAATCGTAAAGATATTCAGACTTTTCTTGATAAAACAAAGGGAATAGAAACATTTGTCTATATTGCAGATGAAGCACATAATATTGGTTCAACAAGTTCACTTAAGCATTTACCAGAAGCGATCAAATGGCGTATAGGTTTATCTGCGACCCCAGAGAGGGTGTATGATGAGTTAGGTTCTGAAAAGCTATATGAGTTCTTTAATTCAAGACCTCCTGAATATACGTTTCGTTATACAATGAAACAAGCAATTGATTCAGAAATCTTATGCCATTATGATTATTTTCCTATTTTCGTTGAATTGACAAGTTCAGAGATGGAGGAGTATGAAAAGGTATCATCTCAACTTCGGAAATTTATAGATTCTGATACTGGGAAATATAAACCTGAGGCTGAAAAATTATTATTGAAGCGTAAAAGGATTATCCATAAGGCAGAAAACAAAAAAGAGGCTATCTCAAACTTGTTGGAGAACCTAAAGCAGAGGCGTAAGTTAGATTATACTTTTGTCTTTGTCCCAGAAGGATATGAACCTGATTATTCAGAAAGAGATTATTACGATATAGACCAAGAGGATGTTCATATCATAGATGAGTATGCTCAAATGTTCAAGAATCAAGGATATAGTTATCATAAATACATTAGTGGACTTGATGATGCTCCTAATATATTGAAAAGTTTTGCAAATGGAGATATTCAGATTTTACTTTCAATGAAATGCTTGGATGAAGGTGTTGATATACCACGTGCAGAACATGCAATCTTTTGTTCAAGTACTGGTAATCCTCGTCAATTTGTTCAACGGCGTGGACGTGTTTTGAGAAAAAGTAAAGATAAGGAGAAAGCAAAAATTTGGGATTTGATAGTCACTCCCCCTAATGTGGTTGAAGATGCAGAAGGAATAGAACGCAATATGTTTATAAGTGAAGTTAAGCGTATTGTGAATTTTGCCGCATTGGCTGATAATCAAATAGATATATTATATGGAGAATTAAAAGCGTATTGTGAAATGTTGAGAATTGACTTGTTTGCAATGCTTGAAGAAGAAAATAATAACTATAAATAATGATACTATGGCTATACAAGACGAAATGTATAAGGCAATTGAGAAGGAAATTGATCAGACAGTTGAATCTGGTACTGAGAAAGTTTTTGTGAACTTTGAAAAAGCAAAAGAGGTTGCCAAAATGCTGACTGATCTATCAACTAGTGTTGGAGATGCAGATGCATTAACCAATCAGTATATTGCCAATATTAAAAATATATGTAACTCATAATACGTAAAATTATGATTATCAAAAATATTACTATCGAAAATTTCCAATCTTACCATGAAAGTCAGACTATGGATTTTTCCAATGGTTTGAATCTTATTATAGGTAATGGTGGAAAAGGTAAATCCAAATTATTTAATGCCTTTTATTGGGTGTTATTCGGTAAGATATATATCACTGGGATTGGTTGGTGTACAACTGACAGTCTGCCACAATCAGCAAAATTTGCAATGCAGCGTTATGAGTTCATCAATAAAAGAGCTTTATTTAAAGCACAAATAAATGATGAAATTACTGCATCTGTACAGATAGAGATTGAAGATGATAGAGGTGTAAATTATATAATAGAACGTTCTGTCAGTGCATTAAGGCTTGACAAAAATGAGTGGGATTCTGATAATGCATGGCAAGTAAGACCTAATATGTTGAAAGTATCTTTTGATTCCAATACAGGGACAAAGGTACTTAACGATATGATTGCTGAGGATAAAATTAACGAATTATTCCCTGATGGTATAAGAAACTACATTTGGTTTCAGGGCGAATCACTTGAGAGCCTTATTAATTTTAGAAATAAAGAGACATTAAAAGCAGCCGTAAAACATATTTCTTATTTTCCTTACTATGAGAAACTTTCAGAAATAATCAGCAAGTCCAAATTGAAGATTACTGGAATTGAAAGCCGCAAATTGAAAGAAGTAAACAAGCATAATTCAAGTGTTAGAGAATTATTGTCTACCATTGATACTTTGAACTACAAGATTGCTAAAGAAGAAGAAAATAAGAAGCAACTTGAGGCTAATATTGAAACTATCAAAATAGCTTTAGCTGATGGAGAAACAAAAATTTCAGGATTAGCGAGCTATTCGATGTTGGTAAAGAAGTATAAGGATTGCGAAAATGAAATAAGCAAATACTTGTCAGAAACGACTCGTATTGATGAATTTCAGAGAGAAAAGCTTCCATCTTTGTGGATCCTTCGTGGGATAGAACCGATGATTCAACAATGTAAAGACATTATTGAGAAGCATAAAGAGGAAGAATACACTGTACCCGAAAAGAAGTATTTAGATAATCCTAGTCGCTCAAAGTTAGAAGAGATACTTAAGGATAAAAAATGTTTTGTGTGTGGTACTGAATTTACAGAAGTAGATGCTCCATATCATTATATAACAGAAAGATTAAGGTTGCAAGAAGAGTATTTAAAGGAGATGGAAGAATATACCAGCAATATGCAACTGTCTAAACAGTTTAATATGTTTGTTGGTAAGATTCAGGATTATCCAGATTCCTTACTAATATCCTTATCAAAAATTGATAAGCAATGGAAAGACAGTGAAGATGAACTGGAAAAATTTATGGCTCAACGAAGAAGAAAGCAAGAGGAGAAACGCAAGTTAGACGAGCAAATAGAAGAGATAAAGAAGAAGCATGGAGTGGATCCAGTAACCCAAGCAGAAACAGCTGGAATTATCAACTCTACAATACGAGCAAGTAGAAGTAACCTAGAAACTCAACAGAAGAAATTAGAAGTTTCCAAGCAGACTCTTAATAATTATCGGAGCGAATTGCGCGTTGCAGAACGAGAACTGGAAAAGTTAGGTATAAAAGATACAACTGTTGCAAAAGTTCCAGAGACAGAATGGAAACATATTTCAACATTCCTTGAAGATATATGTAAGAGAGTTCAGGAAAGTGCTAGAAAAGATTTGCTTCATAAAATTGAAGAAAGGGCAAATATCTTTTATGCAAAGTTTACAGAACATGATAATGGTTATAAAGGTAATGTAAGGATTGGTGAGGATTATTCTATTGAATTTGATGCTGGTCTTAACACTAGCCATGAGGATAGAAAAAAGATGAGCATTATAAATGCATTATTATCTTTGAATCAAGAGGCAATGGGTATCTATTATCCATTTATAAGTGATGCTCCAACATCAAGTTTTGACTTAGAAACTACTCATAAGTATTTACTTGGTATCAAGGATATATTTGGACAGTCTATAATATTGACCAAAGATGTTGATTTGGAAAGCGATAAATACCTTGATTTACAAAGCCAAAGAAACGTGTCAAGAATTTACAATTTAGAGAGTAAAATATATAGTGGAGATTCTAATCGTGGTCAGCACGAGGTCTCAACGCAAATAACAATCTTAAAATAAAGCTTATATGGAAAATATATTTGAAATTAAGTTTTCATTTGAGCAAAATGTTAAGGATAATGTAATCCTTAAATTTTCCAATAAACAAGGCGGTGCTTACAATGTATTTTCTTATCATTGGCAATGTTTTGTTTGGGCTGCCGTTGTTGGCTTTATACACAACGAACGTAGACCTTTACAATCGCCAATAGCTGATAGACCATTTAGTTTGAATACAATGTGTAATGGTGGAGGCGAAAAAGATGCTGAAGCGTTATTGTGTATGTGTATCGCTAAGGTCGGTTCTCTTGACATTATGAAAGAACCAACAAAAGCAATAGACTTGATAAATGAGTATGCTAATGGAGGTTTCTATTACATAATGAAAATGATGCAAGACCAATCAATAACAAATGATTTGGAATGGGTCAAACAAGAAATATTTATGAGATGAATATGATAATAAATTGGTTAAAATGCCATATGAGAAAATTGATATTTTTCGTTGTCTTTTTCATGGGGTTTGGTACAAGTAGTATATGGATGTCTGCTTTGTTTTTGGACATAGATTGCAAGGATATTGTCGTTGGAATTTTGACGATTTCGATTGCGGCTGTATATACTTCAGCAGAGCGAATTGTTCTGTACCTTTTTGAAGAAAAGACGAGTTGTCGGAGCATCTTTGTTATAGTCTATAGCCGTAGCATAAATATCGGTCAGTTTCTGATAAAAACGACGCTCACTCAGCCTTATCTCCCTTATTTCGGCAAGCAAATGTTCAAAGTAATCTACACCTAAGAAAGCCCCGTTCTCCATTCGCTTATAATCAAGTACATATCCACGAATGGCAAACTGACGGAGTACAAACGTACACCACTGGCGGAACTGAGTGGCACGAACAGAATTAACTCTATATCCAACACTGATAATGGCATCAAGATTATAGAACATTGTTTGATAATTCTTCCCGTCTGCGGCAGTTGCCGAGTTTTTCTCGGTAACTGAATCTTTGACAAGTTCCCCAGATGCAAATATATTTTTTAAGTGCAGTCCAATATTGTCAGTTGAGCAATCAAAAAGTTGCGCCATCGCCTTTTGTGTTGCCCAAATGCTCTCATCCTTATACATCACCTGAATCCCATCCTCTTTGCCTTCAAGCATGAAGATGAGAAACTCTGCTGTACTATTTCGTATCACTATATTTTGCGCCATAGTATAATGATTGGGCAAAGCGAATAGACAAATTCATTAATTTATTTGAGAGCCCGATATTACAGGATAGCGGAAAGGTTTCTGCCGAATATGCCAAAGAGTTTGCTGAATCCGAGTTTGAGAAATACAGGATCATTCAAGACCGTCTTTTCCAATCTGACTTTGATAGATTTGAGGATAATAGCCTTCCTTCATTGGATATGGAATGATTACGGTGCCATTCTGAGGTTGGCAAAATATTCATAGAGATATGGCAGATTCGTTTCGACTGATTGGCAAGCGTTCGGACAATAGTTCTGTGTTCATTATTGAGTATCTGCATTTATGGTGGCTGAAATTACTCCGGAATATCAACCTAAAAGCAGGAAAAGAGTTCACCTAAGAGTTCATAAAAGAACCAGTAGGATTCATAAAAGAGTTCGTAAAAGCATTATTGAAATGCGCTTATCCGTGCCAGCTATCAAACAGAGGTTTGCCCAACCAAAACGTGATTCCGTGAAGAGTTAAGGTATTCTATAATCGCAATAAAGCCATATTCTACTTGCCTTGGATTGACAACTTCTCACGAGCGCTTTATCGCTTGGGATATTGAGTTACCCTAACTCAATAGAGGTCGTATAATGAGCAAGCCCAGGGTGCAATTAAGTGTGCAAATTTCGCTTTTTGTCGAGAAAGATGAGGAAGAGGCTGGTGAAAAGAAAAAGTGCTTAAATAACGCTATTTTTCATCCAATCAGCTTGCTGGGAAATTGGCACTCTCAAACGACCGCTTGGTCGCTTGGGGTATTAGGCTCCCCATACAAGATAATGTCTGTACAACGGGCAAGCCCTTGGCTTAAAAAGATAGCTTTGGGAGATAAAACGGCAACGACCAGTTTCGAGAATTATCATGAAACCAGCCGTTGCACTTAACTTTGACTTACACAAGAATACACGTTTTGAGAATATAGTCAAGTGGAGAGTCAATAGTGGTAATCCGGCATGAAGCGATAAATGCCATGGCTTTCCTGAACTACCATCTGTTTGTTCGTGAGAAACTTGATTGTTTCCACAATCTTGTTGTGATTCAATTTTGTTCCTGCCAGTTCGTAGGCGGTGGTCAGTTCTTCTTCCAAAGCCTTATATCCCGAAATAGTCTCTTTTCCCTCAAAAGCCAGTTCGAGAGCCTTGCGATGTGTGGATACGTGAATGTTCTTTCCTGGAGAGAATGGTTCTTGTTTAGGACGACCAGCACTTTTCTTGGTCGGCACATAGTCCGGCAGAAGTTCGGGAAGCAATTGGTCATTGATGTAGAAAGTGAATGGCAGAAAGTCCTTTGAGCGGGTATGCACACTTTCCACTTTGCTGATGTTGCTGTCGTCCTTGTCTTTCTCGATTTGGATGACCGTTTCTGCTTTGTTGTTGATTTCCGTGCCAATGTGTCCACGGGCATTTTCATCACTTTTGTTTTGGTGAAGGATGGTGTGAAGATGAATCTGGTGTTCGTCAGTCCACTGCATAAGTTTGGATATTACACATGTGGCTTCACTCGGTGAATTGATGTCATAAACCAAATCACGGATTCCGTCAATCACGACAAAGCCAAGCCCTTCAATCTGGCTGATGGCATCGTCTATAATAGCCAAACACTCCTTCGGATTGAACTTGCGTAGAGCGAGAAAATAGAAACGGTCGCAATCCTCATTAGTCGGCAACTCTGCCAGTTTCATGATACGATGCATTACAATCATGCAGTGGTTTTGACTCTGCTCTGTGTCAATGTAAAGGATGCGGTTTTTCCCATCAGGAAAATCCGTTGTGTAGTTAAGGACTTCCTTACCGGACAAGGCTGCTGCCACCATAGCCGACACATTAAAAGTCTTTTTACTTTTTGCCTTGCCAATGGATGCACTGAAATTTCCCAATGTCCCGATAGCCACTCCGCCTATACTCAGGACTTCCGGCTCCTGTTCGTACACCTTTTCCAGACTGAGCATAGTATCTTGCCATCTCGTAGTGATTTGAGCAAGATCCCCAATGGGTGTTGCCGTTTCCATACTCACCAGTTTTTAGGATTAGGCTTGCGACGGTGTGAGGCATACATCGCTTCGTTTTCTTCCTCATAGGTGAGAGGTACTGAAGTTTTGCGAGATGCCTCCAGCCATTTGTCGAGCTCGTCACGATAGATATAAAGGTGCTTTCCTTGCTTGATAACCGGAATGTTGTCCTTCTTTATCTTGTAATAAAAGGTGGAGACTGGCATTTTCAGATAGGCACAGGCTTCCTGCACTGTCATTGGTACGTGCAAATTCTCTTTTGGTTCACTTTGGCGGTTAAGTGTGTCCCTAAGTAAAGTTTCCATTCCTGCGATTTTCTCGCACAGTTCGCCTACCACTTTGGGCAGGTCATTAAAAGTCAAATCTGTTGTGT
>UMHM01054115.1_pt1 | contig 16509 bp, 14 predicted proteins | sample 1965501 | NCBI WGS metagenome assembly UMHM01 (sample SAMEA4836095, study PRJEB28245) | human gut metagenome | biome: gut microbiome; material: fecal sample | place: Denmark | collected 2008
GCCAGGGCCGCTTAGGCACTGGAAAAATTAACGAACTATTGTTTTGATAAGAAGAGATATTATTACAACTACCCGGGTGATTTTAATTTCGATTTGAAATCTTTGAGTTTTGTGACACCTATAGAACTTGGATTATTATCCTTTAGTGGATGTCACACTTTGGTAAAAGCAGATATTTTGAATGTCAATACGAAGAATGTCACGAACATGAACAGAATGTTCAATGATTGTAGCAGTCTTGTCAGTCTTGACCTATCGGGATTTGACACGAAGAATGTCACGAGAATGAGCGGTATGTTCAGTGGCTGCAGTGGCCTTACCAGCCTGGACTTGTCTGGATTTGACACGAAGAATGTCACGAGTATGAGCGGTATGTTCAGAGGCTGCAGTGGCCTTACCAGCCTGGACTTGTCCGGATTTGACACGAAGAATCTCACGGATATGTCCCAAATGTTCGGCATCTGCAGCGGCCTTACAAGCTTAGACTTGTCCGGATTTGACACGAAGAATGTCACGGATATGTCCCAAATGTTCGGCAACTGCAGCGGCCTTACAAGCTTAGACTTGTCCGGATTTGACACGAGGAATGTCATGAGTCTGTGCACTATGTTCTTTAACTGCAGTGGCCTTACAAGCTTAGACTTGTCTGGATTTGACACGAAGAATGTCAGAAATATGGCCTGCATGTTCGAGGGTTGCAGTGCTCTTGCCAGCATAGACTTGTCCGGATTTGACACGAAGAATGTCACAAATATGTACCGTATGTTCTATGGTTGCAAAGGTCTTGCCAGCCTGGATTTAACCTCGTTTGACACGAAGAGTGTCACGTTTTATGGGATGAGTTATATGTTCTATGGTTGCGAAGGTCTTACCAGCCTGGACTTGTCTGGATTTGACACGAAGAATGTCAGTGAGATTTACAGCATGTTCGAGGGTTGCAGAGCTCTTACCAGCCTAGACTTGTCTTCTTTTGACACAAAAAACATTGTGGAAATGGCTATGATGTTCAAAAATTGCGGAGCTCTTACCAGCCTAGACTTGTCTGGATTTGACACGAAGAATGTCAGAGATTTGTCCAGCATGTTCGCGGGCTGCAGTGCTCTTACTAGTCTGGACTTGTCTTCGTTTGACATGAGGAATGTCACGAAAATGGGCTATATGTTTGACCGCTGTACAAATCTTAAAGAGATAATCATGCGTGGCTGTGACAAGACAACTATCGAGATGATCAGCAAGGTGAAACCAGAAGGGGCGGTGATCATCACCGATTGATTGGGCGAGAGAAGTGTTGAATATGATATTAACGTATTACAAACAAATAGTTTAACTCAAAATTACAATTATGATTACATGTGAAAGAATCGCTGGTGTCGGCAGCAAGTGCTCGGGGCTGGATTGCCCTACGACACCGTGCACCGGGTTGGATTGCCCGAGCCTGACCAAGGTCAATCAGACCTGTCAGGGCGTGACGAACACCGGTGTCAACTGCCTTAATGGAACGGGAGTCATTGTGCCTGATGCTCTTGATATACTTATCAAGACATTGAACTCCAATGGAATGTCGTTGGAAAATCATATGGTTGAGAACTCTCTGTTTATCTGTCCTGATAAAGTGAAGGAGCAGATGGATGATCTTATGAATCTGCTGCGCAATCTGGGCAAGCCGAGCAACTATATTAAGAACAACTATATTAAGAAAGGGAATTATAAGCTGCCCGTGCGCTATTCCGCATCGTTGAAGATGACTAAGAATATATTTGTTGAATACTATGATGTTTACGGTAAACCTTTGGTTGTCCACGATTGCAGGCAGGGGTATGCGATGACTTCGAAGAATGATGTGTTCACCAAGATTACAGACAAGAGTTCAAGTGTGGCAGTTGTTTATGATTATAAGGGTGTTACAATAGTGATCGATCCGAACAATAATAATTTTGTCCATACGGCGATCTCTAAATATACGGGTGTCAAAATTGGTCGTGGCGAGTCCAACACCATCAGGAATTACATAGTCTCCCACATTTGGGCGAAGACTTATGATCCGTTCTATTTCTCAAGTCTGTGGAATGTGGTGATAATTCCAAACCACTGTAATTTCCTAATGGACAAACCAGGGACGAGCCGCATTCACAAATCGTCTGCAACCCGTATGGTCGCTCATTCTGTTCAAAATCTGTTCAAGGCGATCTGCTACCTGCTCTATGATCCGAACAACTACCTTGCGGAGATCGAGAATATTCTCAAACATGACAAACGTGACAATCCTGAGATTCAGATTCCCCGTGTCGAGATTCCTGAAAGTGCTGATCTCCAAAAGGCTCAGACCTACATCGACAACGGCCTGATATTCATTTAACCATAATTGATGAATATGTGAAAAGCGCCTGGCGAGGAAAACAATCCCGCCAGGCGCTTTGTCGATGAAAGTGCGGAGCCGCCGACCAGCCCAAGGACAATGATATTCCGGAACCCCGTCTCAGATTAATCGAGATGCCCCGCACTTTCGCATTATGAATAGTCTTATCGCCTGTTTTTTCTTGTATAGTTTCAGTGGCATCCTGTTCCGCCGCAATATTTTCTTTCTGGTGTCATCATCAAGATTCTCCATCATCAGATCCGACAGCACACCGCCGAACATAAATCCGTTGATGTATGCGGCCTCATACCAGAAATGGGCTTTCCGATAATTTTTCCTGCAACCCCTTCCGTGTGCGTATCTGAATCCCAAGTCGCACATCTTGTCGGCCTTGTCGGGATCGCCGCTTCTGGCCTCATTGCGGCATTCATAAAATTTCGCCCTTGATTCGGGCAGCAACATCGGTTCCAGGAAATAGGCTATTTCCCGTATGTACTTGTTGCCACTCCTGCCGATGGTCTTGATGACAAGATAGTTGAATCCCATTCTTATTATGTCCACAACAGTGTCGATGCACCAAAGGAATCCGAATGCCGTCCATATCGCCGCCGCAAGAATGACCCACCGGAACCAGGAGTCAAACATCGCCGCCCTTACCTCGAACGGTTTGATGGAGACAAGCCCCACCGTCACCAGCAACGGACTGAAACCGATGACACTTTTTAGAAAAAGTTCTTTGTATTCATCCATAACGCTCTGTTTTCTCGTCTGCAAAGTTAGTCCTTGCTGTAAGACAAAACTTGACACACAGAAAAAATATCTGTCTGTCATACTTTGTCAGATATTATGACTTAACTTTGCCGGAGAAAAAAATCAAGACATTATGTTGGCTGAAAAGATAAAAGACCGGATCAGGCTTCTGGAGATCGTCGATTCGTTCGGCGAGACCGGGGCAAGTTTCGAGCGGATCGGAAAGGAATGGTGGCGAAGCACGAAAGGCGGGAATCTCGACTTGAGGACGTTCCACAGGTACAGGCGGGACATAGAGGATATCTTCGGTGCCATAATAGAATGCAGGAGAGCCGGCAGCTCATCGACATATTACATCTCGAATAAAGGCGCGTGTCCTGACGACCGGCTCCGCCTGACCTGCATCAACGCCTTCCTGATGGGGAATATGCTGACGGACGACCGCTTCCCGAAGGACCGTGTGTTCATCAGCGCCAGCTACAACAATGAATATGCGAGGGTGGTCGCGAGGGCGATATCCCTGAACAGGGTAATATTCGTCAAACATAATCACCTCTACCAAAAGTATGTCGCCGTCAAAGATGAGAATATGCTGTTCCCGGTGGAGATCAGGCCAGAGGCCCTTGAGTTCGAGTTCATCCCGTACGCCCTGTCCTACAATTCCTGCTGGTATATGTTCGGCAAGAGGCTGGACGAGGACGAGCTCCTTGTATATTCATTGCAGAACTCGGCTGAGATCCGCGTGCTGGACGAGATCGCCGATCCGCCGGAGGATTTCCGTCTTGGTGAGATCACGTCCGACTTTCGGAAGCATTTCCACATGAGCGACGACCTGAACGACCGTGATGACCGTCTCCAGTACCTTCTGTCCGGCAACCAGTCGATGTACAAGATATTCTGACTTGTCCCGCCGCGCCGTTTCTCCCTTCGCGCCGCTTTAATATTTGAACGGCCAGAAACGGCAGTCCCCGTCAGCGGCGTTCCGGCATAAAATCTTAAAATGACACAGGCCGCATGTGGCTTGTGTCATTTATTTTCAAATCCTGTGCAGTCACAAGTTCATTTCAATATGAATATCACGCTTCTCCATAAGAAACGTTGTTTTTATAGTACAATAATTGCGTATTTACGCATTTTTGTGTTTGTAAAACTACGCTATTTCAGCCGACTGACAAAAGATTCGGATAAATTGCTTTTTGTTGGAAGTGTGGCTCGAAATAGTTGAAATATTATCTATATTATGTATCATAAGGGGTAAAATTGCGTAAATACGCATTTATGACCAATGCGATGGAGAATCTCTTTTCACGTAATCAAGTTATACAATCAGCAAAAAATACACGTAATCAAGATGTCGTCTGCCATCTTTTTACACGAAATCAAGGCAAGGTACAAATGAGAAATAATAAATGCAACTCCGAAATTGTACAATATAAACTTAGATCCTTCATTACAAAATGTTCAAATCTGCCCCACAAAATGTTCAAATCTCTGAAAGATGGATTATGTTATCTTGTTGAAATACAGTATTATGGACGAGTTGTTTTTACTTTGACGTACTCTGAATATTTTGGAAGTCTTTCAGCTAACTGAGTGGCGACTGCTTTTGCGGTTTGGCAATCAAGTGTCTTGGAAGTCTCGGAAGATACCGTCTCGGAAGATATCACGAAAATTTGTTTGACCGGTCAGAACTTGTTATATTTGCATCATAAAGGATAAAATTGCGTAAATACGCATTTATGACCGATACGATATGGAGATAAAAAGAGACAGGTACATTTCGTTGCTGGAGAGCAAGAGAGGAAATGGAAAGATTAAAATAATCACGGGCATCAGGCGCTGTGGCAAATCTTATTTGATGAATGTGTTGTTCCGAAAACATCTTGCATCTATTGGAGTCAAAGACGAGCATGTAATATTCATTGCGCTGGATGACGACATCAACGCGATGTTAAGGAATCCTTTGGAATTAGGAAAGTATGTAAGAAACCTGACTAAGGATGATGGCGTACAATACTATGTTCTGTTAGATGAGATTCAAAAAGTCGCTACAATACATAATCCTTATCTTCCGGACACTGAAGATGCCACTATAAGTTTCGTCGATGTATTGATCGGACTTAACAAACAGCCAAACATTGACATATATGTGAGCGGGAGTAATTCAAAAATGCTCTCATCGGACATTGTTACAGAGTTCAGAGATAGGGGCGATGAAATTCGGGTCCACCCGTTGTTGTTCCGTGAATTTTACGATGCGTTCCCTTCCGACAAGAGATATGCCTGGAGAGAGTATGCCGCTTATGGAGGAATGCCGTATGTCATGCATCTTCAATCTCACGAGGGTAAGGCCAAATATTTGAAGGACTTGTTCGAACTGACATATCTTAAGGATGTGGTTGAAAGGAACAAGATAAAGGGGCAGATGAGCATTCTCGAGGACCTTTTGGATGTTGTGGCTTCGGCTATAGGGTCGTTGACAAACTCGACAAGGCTATCGAACACATTTCAAAGTGACAAGCATATTAAAATCAAGAGCGACACAATATCTTCTTACCTTAACTATTTCATTGATGCGTTTATACTGGAAAAAGCCAAAAGGTATGATATCAAAGGTCGCGCTTACATAGGCACGCCACTAAAATATTATTTTTCGGATGTCGGATTGAGAAACGCGAGATTAAACTTCAGGCAGCAGGAAGAAACTCATATTATGGAAAATATTCTGTACAATGAATTGTCTTCAAGAGGTTTCTCTGTTGATGTTGGTGTTGTCGAATATAACTGGAAAGATGATGCGGAAAGAAGCAGACGTTCTCAGTTGGAGGTGGATTTTGTGCTCAATAAAGCCGATAAGCGGTATTATATCCAGTCGGCGTTTACAGTTGCCACCCAAGAAAAAAAAGATCAGGAACTGAATTCTCTGTTGAGGATTGATGACTCTTTTCAAAAGTTGGTTGTTGTCAAGGATGACATTCTTCCTTGGACTGATGAGCACGGTATATCGTACATTAATGTGCAGGACTTTCTTCTTGACGCGATAGACAGATTATAGACACGAGTAATCCTCATTTTATGTGATTTTACGATGAAATAACTTGACTTAAATCTTCGTCAATATCTTATATATTGCGTGTATTAAGCGTTATTCCATCTTTAACGAAGAGAAGTATTAGTAGTTAAACTACTGAATATTAGTAAATTAAACAGGTGTCAGTACGATTTATTCGTTTTGGCACCTGTTTTTTTCGTCTAGGTGAATGTCGTTTGAAGGCATTTGGTGGCATATAGGAGAATATTGCGTCAATCTAATCGTACTTAGGATCGTACTTAAAATCGTACTTAAGAAAAAAAGGACAGTCTAGTTTTTCTTAAACGTGGGACCGGCAGAAGGCTCGAATATAGTGGCATATTATGGAATCCTGCGGCATTGCTATAGTGGTTAACGTCTTTATGACTATGCTGTGGTCTGCTAAATATCAATAGACTCCCAAGGGAATTATTTAATTGATTTTGCGTCAAAATTCATATTTTATGAGAAAATTTCTCATAAAACTTGAGTTTATGTGATTTTTTCACTTACTTTGCAGAAAACGACTGATATGCTACTGAGTTTTACATTATCTAATTTCCGGTCTTTCAAGGCGAAAAAGACATTGGATTTAACAGCTGCGACAATTAAAGAATATGAGGAGTCTCTGTTCTCGACGGTTGGACTGTCCGTCCTACCTTCTGCAGTGCTGTACGGAGCCAATTCAAGCGGTAAAAGCAATTTGATAGAGGCTATACGGACATTTCTCACGACTGTATATGATTCTGCGAGTTACAATTCGTCTGAAGAACTGCCGATGGCGCCTTTTATGTTTGACGAGGATAGCCGCACAAAGCCTTCCTGCTTCGAGATAGAACTTCTTATAGATGATGATTGGTATCGCTATGGATTTTCAGCAAAGAAGGATAGGATTTGCGAAGAGTATCTGTACTTTAAAACCGGCAATAAGGGTCGTGAAAAATGTCTGTTTGTCCGTTCGGAAGACGGCATTGGAGTCACATCTCACTACAAATCTGCGGAAGATATGGTGGAAAGGACCAGAGACAATGCTCTATTCCTTTCTGTGGCTGACGCGTTCAATGACAGAATTGCCGGCCTCATTATGCGCGAACTTAAATGTTTTGCCGTTTTCGATGGGGATAAATCGGAAACTCTCTCCGAAAAGGCAATCTCGATTTCAGACAACGAACTAAACTCTTTTCTTTCAAAGTTTAAACTTGGATTTGAGACTATCAGAAGGGTGGACAACCCTTCCATCAGGGCAGTGACTACTCATAAAGTATATAACGCAAGCGGGAAAGTGACTGGTGAGATATCAATGTCCCTTTCCGACACCGAGTCCAACGGGACGAACAAACTTTTCGACATGGCACCGATTTTCGTGAAGGCCCTGTCCAGCCGCCGCGTGCTTGTAATCGATGAGTTCGGCAGCAGTATGCACCCCATGATTACCAGAATGCTCATATCCCTTTTCAATAGCAAAGAAACCAATCCGATGGGGTCGCAACTGATATTCACGACTCATGACACCAATCTTCTTGACAACAAGTTCCTTCGTCGTGATCAGATATGGTTTACCGAGAAGGATGAGACGGCATCCACAGATCTATACTCGCTTGTCGAATTCAAGGATGCTTCCGGCGTAAAGGTCCGCAACGACCGCAGTTATGAAAAGGACTATATCAATGGGCGGTATGGAGCGATTCCATATTTGTAGGAGAACTGGGCTATGGCAAAACATCTGACAAAGAAACAGCGTGAAGAACTATCTTCAAGACACGCAGGAACAAAGTCACGTCGTAATGAGGGGACCCGATAACTTTTTTATAGCTTTCTGATAGTAAGCGAGGGAACTAAGACTGAACCTGAATATTTTCGGCACTTTACGAGCAGACGCTCGCGGGTGCAGGTTGTCGGCGCTGACCGCAGCACAAAGAAGTTGCTTGAGGAAGCGCTTAGGATTCGAGATTTGAGCACCTTCGACTATAAATGGCTGATATTCGACAAGGATGACAATGAGGATTTCAATGAAGCGATACAGCTTGCCGAGAAAGCCGGTTTTCAATGTGCCTGGTCTAATGAATCCTTCGAGCTTTGGTTCTGCTTGCATTTCATTGACCTGAGAACGTCGGTGAGTCGTCGACAGTACATTGACATCCTCGAAAGGGAGATAAGGCGATATGTTCCGGAGTTTACATATAAGAAGGGAGGAGATGTGATGTATGACATTCTCCGGAAATACGGAAGCCAAGAAAATGCAGTATCGAGGGCACAAAATCTTAGATTGGCTTATTCCGGAACTGATTATGCCTCACACAATCCATGTACTACCGTGGATATTCTGGTGGACAAGCTAAAGAAATAGAGACACTTCCATAACATACGATTAGTACGATTTCATGCCCCTAGAAAAATGAGGTGTTTTTACCTATGGCATTTCCAGGCATTTTGCACCGGATAGTGGTAATTTATGGAATATGATAGGCCTTGGATGTCCCACCGCATTTATTTTGAATAATTTTAAAATACCAGAAAGGTGAAGGCAAATGTGTACACAAATGAAATTGATTGAATGCTTCGATATTCCACGAGAAGTATGGAATATACCATTGTTTCAAACTCTTGATGTGTACACAAATGCGAGTATAATATAGACTATATTTAGCGGTCTAAAACCATATTGCATATTGTGGCGTATTGAGGATAATTAATCTACTGAAAATCGTACTTAAAGGTTCGAGAACCGCGCTAAAAGTATCTGAAATGAGGTTTATCCTTCTCTTTAACGAGGAGGAGTATTAGTAGTTAATTGCTTAATAATTAAATAGTTAAGGCGGAACATTATTACAATGGGCCGCCTTTTCTGGTTTTTCAAAAGACGCGTTACAGGCAGCTGTGGTGCGATTGTTTATTGCGAAAAATGCCCGGAGTGTCTATTGTCAGAACCCTTCCGGACCGCCGTTCTGGTCCAGCAGGTCATGGTAGTCTCCATCTTGAATGGCATCACCCACAGGGTCTGCATTGCCGCCCTTCTCAATGAATTCCTTCGTCCTCTTGGCGGCATTCGGGTCGGGTTTCCAGTCGCCGGGCCCGTCGATGTGCCCGCCGATATCCATCTTCTTTGCCTCTTCCGGAGTGAAGACTTCCTTGTAAGACTTGGGCTTGTACTGGTTCTGTTTGGCTCGTTTTTCCTGAGCGTCAGTTACAGCACTAACGATGATATAGGTCAGAATCAACACGCCAATGGTAATCCAGGCCCAGCTGCTGGACTTCCGATACCAGGGCTTCTCGTTATGATTATTTACTTCTGGCATATTCTCTACATTTATCTTTGACAGCTTCCAGTTCTCGACTGTAATCGGGATTATGGGTGTAATTCACCAGCGGACGGTATTTGTCGATGAGTTTCTTCTCCACATCATCCATGGTCTCAGTAGAAAATGCAATGAAGTTGACAGTGAGCGATTCTCTCATCCATTGCCGAATGGCCTCCGTGTCCTCCGGGCTGAATTTGAAATTAGTCTGGTTCTTCTTTCCAACCAGCGAACCTTTCGGAGGCAAATACCCCAGCATTGCTCCAATGCTCCGAAAGAACGTTGCCGCTCCAATATGATTCAGTTCCTGTTTCCAGAAACGCTTTCGGAGGGAAGTGGATGCCTGGCCGATATAGATGACGCCATCCTCACGGACCTTCCCATACTTTGCCGGTAAGCGGACACTTTTACGGAGCTTGATGCAATACAGCCCCGGCACATCAGGAACCATCTCACCAGACAGAGCGCCGACGGAAACAAACTCTCCCTGCAGCAGTTTTTTCTCCTCAGCAGCCAACCCGTTCACGGCTTTCGGGGCGGTGACCACTGACTTCGTCGCTTTCGGAGTCACGGCATGGCGGAAAGCAGATTTGCCAACTGAAGATCCGGCCAGTTCATAGATATGGTTGATGACACTTTTCTCTGCACCGTTGAGGGCTGAACCTTTATGGCGCTTATACGCCGATACGACAACGCCTTTGTCAGAAGGAAGCGCAAGTTGGCCACCTGACAAGAATGCGCCCGTCGTGTCCATATATCCAAGCACCTTCCGCGCAGCCCGTTTCCTGATGCTCGGATTACTCAGTCCCTTGGAATCCAGATAACGGTCCACAAGGTCATTCATTTGCTTTGTAGTCATAATCTTGGGGTTACACCTGCTAATTTAAGCATAACTCTCCGAATCTCAATGTCCCTCTGCGATATACTTTACTTTGTCCCTGTACTACCTGCACTATCATCACTACCTACACTACCTGGACATGTTTTGGGCCGATGTCAGAAGAAAAGCGGTCAAGGTCAGCAGTCCCAGCTGGCGCTGGGCCAACTCACCTTGGTTCCAGCCAGCGCCGCCCTTTGCGCGGACGTGGGTATAAGCCGCGTGCATCTCAACCGCAAGTTCATGAAGACGATGAGGCACAAGACTCGGGACTGGATGACGGGATCGTAGAGGAAGCCGCACCGGAGACTATTCTGCCGATGGATGACGAATATGAGTCGTGATTCCACCATATTGTCACTGGTCTGGAGGGCTGTCGAAAAACACTGTGTTTTTACAATAAAATTCGAGAGATCTTATACGAATTTGTCGCTGAAGAGGAACTGGAACAGTCCGGTGAACAGGATTCCATTATTGTCCCTGTAGGGCATAATGTCGTCCTTGACGATAACAATCTTCTGGAAGGAATCATCAATGCGTTTGAGCGAATTCAGTTCCTGCTCACGTTTTTCTTCGGTTTCTATCTCGTAGGCCGACTGAATATAGTACTTCTCGTTCCCATCAGTGGCAATGAAATCTACCTCATATTGTTTGTATTCAGACTTGCCATCGACCATTTTACGGTGCTCAACGACTCCCACATCCACCACATAACCACGGTATAGCAATTCATTGAAGATAATGTTCTCCATCAGATGTGTCTGCTCCAATTGGCGGTAATTCAGCCTTGCGTTTCTAAGACCGACATCTATCGAGTAGTATTTCTTGATGTTCTCGTAATACTTGTTGCCCTTGATATTATAACGTCGGGCTTCGTTGAACAAGAATGCCTCTTCCAGATAGCCGATATACTTTGCAACTGTGTCATCCGTTATCTTGATTTTGCGGACACTTCCCAACGTATTGGTGATACGTGTCGTATTGGTAAGGGAACCGATGGATGAGCATAAAGCATCGGCTATGGCTTCAAGCGCTTCCCGATTTTCAACGTTGTGGCGCTCGACCACATCGTCCAGATATGTCTTCTTCCACAGTTTCTGGATGTAGGTGGTCTTCTGTTCAGCCGTCGGCATTTTCCTAAGTGCTGGAAGTCCTCCATAAGTGTAATACTCTTTCCACAGGTCATTGACACTTTCCTGTCGGTCCTGACAAAATTCGCGGAAAGTGAACGGAAGGACGCTGACCTCATCGCTGCGCCCGCGGAAGATGGTATTGATTTCGCTAGAAAGGAACTTTGAATTGCTGCCGGTGACATACACATCTACATTCTGACGCTTATTAAGGCCATTGACAATCCTTTCGAATCCATCGACCTCCTGAATTTCGTCCAGGAAGACGTAGTAATTCTCAGTCTGCGAGGCAATTCTGGAATAAAGGTATTCTTTCAGCTTCTCGCGGTCCAGTAGTTCCTGGGGAGTGTCCTCATCCTCAATATCAAAGGAAATGATGATAATGTTATCTTCGGGAATACCTTTGGAGAGGAGATAATCCTTGTATATGGGATCCAAGAGGAAGGATTTACCGGAACGCCTCGGTCCGGTAACCGCTTTAATCTGCCCATTATCCCTCCTGACAATCAGTCGGTTAAGATACAAATCCCGTTTTACGTAAGCATTCATGATATTCTACTTTCGAAATCTACTGCAAATTTACAGTAAATTTCGAAAACAGCAAAGGTCGATTCTCAATTATTGGCAGTTTGACTATACATCTCCTCCGTATTGTAGCACTTTTCTGACGACGTTATGCAGAGACGTATATCCGTATGTATATAGATTCCGTTAGCGAGGATAACTATCACAGGATAAAGGACGACATATCAATGACACTCCAGTCGCAAGGAATTGTCGTGGAGGGCGGGGCGGCAGAAGTCTCGACGGATGCAGGTCAACCGCAGGTCCATGAAGAAGATGAGGAACAATGCACTGGGCCGGCTGACGGAATCGTCGAGGAAATAGTACCCAATATTACCTGCCAATGGATGACGAATTTGACTAATCGAATTTCATGTCATTTAATGACGGGGTTTTCGATTACAAAAGTTACTGTTTTTCTTTACGCATCCAAAAACTAATCGAATAAAGTGTCATTTAATGACAAGGTTTTCTATTATCTCAATTATTGGCTGTGCTTAAATATTTGTCAGAGTGTCCAGGTGCTGCGATACCGCAGCACCTGAACAAAACCAACCAGTCAAACTGCAGTACGAGAATCATTTCATCTTCTACCTACTCGATTCTGCTATGACTTTATTTCAACAACTCGATAAATGCGAGAGCGTCAGACGGAAGACTGTATTTCAATTTTCCATTGTCCCTGAGACTCATCAACAACTGTCCCATAATATTCGGGCCCACATATTTTTCACCCTTAGTCTTGACACCCCAGCCATTAGGCCTTGAGGAGACCGTATCGGTCTTGTTGTCCTGCAATTCTACGATGTAACTGCCCTTCGTACTATCCAGCTCGTTCCTGAATTCCAGGGACTGCTCGTATTTCAGCTGAAGGCAGAACTTCATGGCATCAATTATCATGGAGCCCCAGTCGGTTCTACGATGATTGCCAAGTTTCTGATAGTGCTTTGCCGTCATCTTCGGGGATTTAGATTGATAAACTGCTTTGATTGATTCTGGCGAAGCGAACTTCATCACCTGGAACAGATGCTCACTGTTCCTGAAATTGACTCCCTCCACTACAAGTGGAGCCGCGGACATGTTAGACAGGACCCAGTGGTCATCCGTCTTCTTGTGGAAAAAGATGGATTCGGACACAGGATACTCTTTATCTCCTACATATTCAGGATAATACGTCTTAATGAACTCAAAGATACCGGTCGAACTATTACTCATACTGCTTAACTGTTCTATTTGAGCCATTGACATATTTACCTTTTGAATCCAACTCCACAGTCTCGATCTTGACAATCCTGATGACATCGTCGCGAAGAACCGCAATGTTTATCTCTCCGTTATCAGGTGCCGTCTGCGCATTCGGCCATACAAGAAACAGGACTCCGATTGAAGAAAAGAACTTTGTCGCAGCTATTTCACCTTCAATGCTTAATGATCCGCTCATCCTTTTCACAGTGCCGGTGTTGCCGAGCAACAGATTACCCACATATTTCCTGAACAGCTTTCCGGCACTTTTCACATCATCGGGGATAGCGCCCAACTGCTCCTCCGTTCTCTTGACAATGCCAGAACTCACAGGCCTTGCAGAAAAGATATGATTGTCCTCTGTCAGATCCGGAACCTCAATCGTATAGACGTAGTACGTCGGATTGCTTCCTTTCCCGGCATAGAGCGCAGCCGTCGAATAAACCGATGTGACATATTCTCCGACGCCAAACTTACATTTGCCGTCACCCTCAGACAAGTGAGATATATCGAAGTGATCGAAGAGGACTGATGTCCCGTGATAGAATATGGCCATGCGTCGTTATAGAATTCCGCTATCAAAGTTACAAAACTTTCTGCTCTCCAGTAAGGGGAACTACAGGTCCGCTACTTGATTATCAATTCCAGACCGCCGCTGGTTTCCACCTTGTCATGATAGCAGCCGCAACTATCCATGAATCCAGGCAGGATCTCCTTGATCTCGTCGTAGATATCCTTATCAAGAGTCAGGCTCTTGCAAAATGGCAAAATGTGGGATCGCTAGTACCGGAATCCGTATCGACCACGACAATAATGCCTTTATAAAGCTTTTGAAAATTGACCGGATAGGGACCGTCGAGAAATACACAATGCGGGCTTATTCTATACACGCTATAGGCTACAATATTAAAGACCAATTTTCTTTCTGACAGCACGCAGAATCTCTACCATCGCCCAGGTATCCTGCTGGCAGTAGCGGCAGAGGGCTTCGCGACGCTCTTTCTTGGTATTCATGTCGCGTGTCTTTCCGGGGTCTTCATTATAACTGAGATAAGTTATATACGCCTGCACGCCATTGCCTACTTCATGCTTCTTCATCTCGTCATACGAGAGGCTTGGAACAAGGACTGGAAGAGTCCTCTTGATGGAATAACTTCCACTGAGGTAGGGATGGTAGTAGTTTATGGTTCCTGCCGATTCCTTCCCGAATTCCGCTTCGTACAATTCCAGGTTAGTCCTGAGCAGATGAATCAGGTCCGCCGTCTTGTCAGCAATTGCAAGCAGGTATTTGCTGTATTTGGGGAAAATTGCTGCAAGTTCATTGAGACGACCGATTTCAAAACTGGTATTCTGCGCCAGCATGATGCCATGGAGAGAGCCGTCCTCGTTGAATTCGAAGTTGTCCACGATGGCCTTTACGAGTGCCTCGCGCTCGTCGGTGTCACATTCTTCATTGAGGAAGATGATATTGTCGGAGTTCTTGTCGCATACTCCTGGAGCACGCTCGATATGGAGCGAGAACTCGAACACCGACTGCTGATAGGGAGACTCGCCTTTGAAACGAGGCAGAGGACAAGGGAACGACTCGAAATCAAAATGATAGATGGGACTCTCCCCTAGGTATCTGAACCATGCCGTCATCTTCTCTTTATCGATATGTTCGATTCCATTGTCATAGCATTCTCTCTGAATCTTGTGGTTCTCTTTCTCCAACCACTCAACAGGCACATCATCGAACTTGTAATAACCGTTGTTTATGAGCTGGAACTTGTCGCCGATAGCTCCAGCCTTGAAGCCGCGGAAATTCATGTAGTTGTTCGACCTATTGGCATCAGGAACATCAAGGAGCTTCTTGAAGCAGTGGATGTAGAACACACATTCGGTGTTTTTCCCCCAGTCGCACCATGGACCGACCGGAGTCTTGGCATTCACATCATGAGGAGTTGCAATGTAGCTCTCCAGTGTTGCGATTTCTTTGACAATAATCGGCTGATAGTCTTCGACCGTCTCATTCATATCGAGGAAGACAATGAGTTCCTGACCTTCGATATTGTTATAGACGCGCTTGCCGTCAGCATCCTTGGCGCCGTCATAAACATACTCGCTATTGAGTACGGCAAGATAGTAATTCACCTTACGGTTATCGCCGGCATTGCGTAAAGAATGTTCAATCACATACTTCTGGAAGGCAAGATCATGCGGATACTTTCCAAGGTCGGAATAGCGGTCAAGCAAGGCTCTCCTCTTCTGCTCGAAGTTCTTCTCCAAATCAGCATTGGCCTTGCAGCCTGCATGGTTCAGTGTCCAGATGTTGCCTTCTCTGACAAACATAGGGTGCTTTTCAGCTCCGCGTTTCTCCGAGAAACAATAGCCGTCCAGCTTGCCATCATTGTTCGTCTTGAGAAGATACTTGCTGTTGGTCGTGGCCTTTACTTCGAAGATGTTGATTTCATCATCATTCTCGTTAAAAATATCCACATAGCAACAGTAGGTATGGCCGTGCTGGACATATTCAAAGAGTTTCTGCTTGTGGACATCTTTCGAATCAGCGACAAACGTGCCCTTGAAATATCTCTTCGCCACCTTCAGGGCCTCATCTTCAACCTGATTGTAATAAGGAAGAAGGGCTTCAAGCTCCTCGCTTGGTTTTGCATCGAACTCTTCTTCATCTTCAGCCCCTTCTGACGAGCCGGTCTCGTTCATCAGTTCGGCGAGCATTTCCTCGCGACGTTCACGTTCGGCGTCGATATCAGTTTTCTTGAGTGGATTGTGTTTCAAATCCCTCGCGAAATACATAGGACAGCGTGTCCAGTGGATAAATCTTGTTTTTGAAATATACATGATCAAGTTAATTTTTCTTTTCAATATATATTACGACAAGACTTGTTATCTGTGACAAAAAAAATAATGCACTTTCTCGAAAAATTTCCCAACACTGTAATTATCGCCTATCGTAATGGAGCGCCAGTAGGCCAATCATGAAACAGAACAGGCATGTTATGCCATAGAGTATATTCTCCCAGAGCGAGTCTCCTGAGGCGGCTACAACTGCCCAGACATTGTAGGCAACCCCGCATAGTGAGAGAATTGTAATAATCAGCAAGGCTCCATATTCAATCTTGCTCTTGCGATTCTCTTTTCTGGCTTTCTCCGCCAGCATCCGTTTTTCCGCCTCCGTAAGCCATCCGGAGCCAGATTCTTTTTCTTCATACTCGCCAATAACT
>UMHM01055079.1_pt1 | contig 16476 bp, 22 predicted proteins | sample 1965501 | NCBI WGS metagenome assembly UMHM01 (sample SAMEA4836095, study PRJEB28245) | human gut metagenome | biome: gut microbiome; material: fecal sample | place: Denmark | collected 2008
AGACTGAAATCATGAAGAGCGTGAACGGTGTGGCTTCCAAGACCGTTATGAAGCTCAAGAAACACAGCCCCGAGATTCTCGTTGTGGCTGGTATTGCCGGTACGGTCGTAAGTGCCGTTCTCGCTTGCAAGGCTACCACTAAGGTAGCAGAGATTCTCGATGAAACTAAGGGTACTCTCGGCACCATTCATGAAGGTATGGAAACCGGTGCAATCAACGGTCAGGAGTATACGACTGAAGATGGCAAGAAGGACACGGTTGTTGTCTATGCCCAGACCGGAATGAAGCTCGCAAAGCTTTATGCTCCTGCTATTATTCTCGGCACTCTGTCCATCACCAGCATTCTGGCATCCAACAATATTCTTCGCAAGCGCAATGTAGCTCTTGGCGCTGCCTATGCCGCTATTGATAAGAGCTTCAAGGAATATCGCGGTCGTGTCATCGAGCGCTTCGGAGAGCAGGTCGATACCGAACTGAAGTATGGCATCAAGGCGAAGAAATTCGAGGAAATCGAAGTTGACCCTGAGACCGGCAAGGAGAAGAAGGTTAAGAAGACCGTGATGGTCGCTGATCCTAATCTCCAGAGCGACTATGCTGTATATTTCGACAGCAAGAGCCGCAACTATGAAACCAACCCCGATTATAACCGTATGTTCCTCAAGGCACAGCAGGCATTTGCAAATGACAAACTTCAGACCCGTGGTCACCTCTTCCTGAATGAGGTTCTGGACGATCTTGATCTTCCTCGTACTCCTGCTGGTCAGATTGTCGGCTGGACAAAGGATGGCCCGGATGGCTATGTTAATTTCCGCATCGTTGAGGTAGAGCGCGAGACCGAAGACGGTCGTCATGAGCCGGCACTTCTGCTCGACTTCAATGTTGAGGGCAACATCTGGGAAAAGATGTAATCAATCACCTTCAGACTTGGACTGGGGGTGATATTTTATTGTAAAGGAGTTTTAGCAATGCACATCAAACCACGAGCGATAGCTACCGTTCTCTGCATGATATTCTTTGTTGGTTTTGCAGTATGCGGCGTGGTTCGCTCTACAGATAAAGAAACATTGGAGATTAAGCAATCTTATCCGGTTCTTGCGGAGGCAGAGCCGATGATTATGGCTGATCTTCTGATGGAATCTCCTAACTTAACGCCTGAGGTTGAGAAAGAGCCAGACTACCCTCTTACACAAGAGGAAATCGACCTCATAGCACTCGTAACCATGGGTGAAGCTGAAGGAGAAACAGAATTGGGAAAACGATTGGTTATCGACACAATCCTTAACCGTATCGATCATCCATCTTTCCCGGATACTGTGTACGATGTTGTTTATCAACCCAATCAGTTCAGCGTAATGTGGAACAGCAGGATTGACCGTTGTTATGTCATGCCTGAGATTGTCGAGTTGGTGAAAGAAGAACTTTTGGAACGGACAAATTACGATTGTGTGTTCTTCATGGCCGGAGGATACAGCAAGTATGGTGAGCCTTTGTTTCAGGAGTGTTGTCACTACTTTTCGAGTTATGACTGAAAGGAGAACATAAAATGAAAGCTTTGTTTTCGTACATTCTTTCCACTATGGCAGGGCTTTGTCTCGTAGGAGGCATTGCTGTTCTCTCTGGTGGAAAGGAGTAAATGATGGATATTTTGGATGACTTCATCTCAACCGTCGACGCCATGCCGGACAGTCGGCGGAAAAGACACATTACTGGCGGGATTCTCCTGAGTGCAGCATTGCTGTTCGGAGGTCTCGCCATTACTGTTGTCACAATTCAAACTGACGAGGAGGAATACGAAGATGAGTAAAACCGGTTTTGCCATGTTCTTAGCTGGGGCTACAGTAGGCGCCGCAGCGACATGGCTTTGTCTTAGACGGTATTACGAGCAGATCACGCAGGAAGAGATTGATTCTGTGAAGGCAGCATTTGCCGAAAGAAAGCCCGTAATCGCTAATATTGCCAAGAACGAAAAGAGCAATGAAAAGCAGGAGGAGAATCAGCATAAGGCAGATATTGCCAAGCTGAAACCCGACCTGGTGAACTATGCAGCTAAGCTCCAGGAAGAGGGTTATACCAATTACACGGAGCATAGCAAGAAAAATACTGAAGAAAAAAAGGATGAGCCTATGCCCAATGAACCTTATGTCATCTCTCCGGACGACTACGGTGAGAATGACAATTACACGCAGATCAGTCTGGTCTATTATGCTGGTGACGGAGTCCTTGCCGACGATGAAGATGAAGTCGTCGAGAATATCGAGGACACTGTTGGCGAGGACTTTGCTGAACATTTCGGAGAGTATGAGGATGATTCGGTCTTCATTCGTAACGATCGCCTGAGATGTGACTATGAAATTCTCAGAGACAATCGTTCTTTCTCCGATGTGGCGGAAGGCTCCAACTACTAATAGGAGGATCGAATGACTGAAATTGAGCTGAACAATGAATATTTTGAGTGGATGTGTCAGCTCGTATGTAACGAACGATATAGCCGGAGGCTGTCTTATCAGAGGCTTCTTCGTCATCTGCATAATATTGATTTTCAATATATGCTGCCGATGGACGGAAATCGAGCAGAAGATGGGATAGACCTCCGGTATCGTTTTGGTTATGAAAAAGAATACGAGGGTCCTATGATTGCCAGTTATCTGGATAACCGCCCTTGTAGTGTATTGGAGATGCTTATTGCCTTAGCGTTTCGTTGTGAAGAACACATTATGACCGACCCGGATATCGGCAATCGCATGGGACAGTGGTTCTGGAACATGATTGTCAGTCTGGGTTTAGGGTCGATGAGTGATTCTCGATTTGATGCGGCGTATACGGACGACGTAATATCTCGATTTATGAACCGCAAATACAAGCGAAATGGCGAAGGCGGTTTGTTTACCGTCGAACGCTGCAAGTATGACATGAGAACTGTCGAAATCTGGTGGCAGATGAATTGGTATTTGGACAGCATCCTATAAGGGAGAATTACCATGATTCATACGCAAGTGTACGGGTTTTTTCAGACATGCTTACCCGACCAGGCAAAGGAGGTAAAAGAATACTTCCCAAATGGTAAAAACAGCATTCGAATTCGCAAAACCAACGGACAGGAATTTATATTTTCGTTGAGAGAGCCGAAGGCTTGGAAGTTTGAAACGATCGATCAATTTCTTGCCGACATGAAAGGAGAAAAGAAACATGGATGAAATGATTCGTTATATTTTCGGCAGTCTTCGCTACTCCGAAACTGCGATGCGTGTGTTTGCTAAGACGCTCAGAAAGCAGAGGTCTTTCAATCGCAGCACCGTCATGGTTGCCACAGTTATGACTGTGAACATGCTTATCCAGGACTTGGAGATTCGCAGTATGCGTGATGAGATCGGGAACCTTAAAAACGAAATCAAGGAGCTTAGAAAAACGGAAGGAGACTAAAGAACTTCGATGATCGACTTTTTAATGATTTCGACCCGTAGTACGAAGCGTGGTGTAATAGAAATCTATCCGAAGTTTATCATTAAGAAAAGCTCTGACCTGATGATTAGAGGCGGTGACTTCTATGCTATTTGGTTAGAAGACCGAGGTTTATGGTCTACGGACGAGCAAGATGCACTCCAGCTTATTGACCGGGAACTTGACAAGTATGCAGAAGAAAACCGCAAAAACTTTGATTCGAGTATTAAAGTTCTGCACATGTGGGATTCCGAATCTGGAATGATCGATTCATGGCATAAATACTGTCAAAAGCAGATGCGAGACTCTTTCCACATGCTTGATGAGAAACTTATATTCTCCAATACTCCGACGAACAAAAAAGACTATGCAAGTAAGCGGCTGAACTATCCTCTTGAGGAAGGGACCACGGATGCATGGAATAAGTTGATGTCCACAATTTACTCTGAAGAAGAGCGAACGAAAATTGAATGGGCTATTGGTTCTATTGTCTGTGGAGAGTCGAAGAAATTGCAGAAATTTATGGTTCTGTATGGTGCAGCAGGTACGGGTAAATCTACGGTTCTGAATATTATTCAGCAGCTCTTTGAGGGATATTACTCGGTCTTTGACGCTAAGGCACTGGGTTCATCCAGTAACTCCTTTGCATTGGAGGCATTCAAGACGAATCCGCTTGTGGCGATTCAGCATGATGGTGATCTGTCTCGTATTGAGGATAACACTCGACTGAATAGTTTGGTTTCTCACGAGCTGATGACAGTAAATGAAAAGTTCAAATCGACCTACGCAAACCGCTTCAAGTGCTTCCTGTTCATGGGCACCAATAAACCGGTCAAGATTACGGACGCAAAGTCAGGTCTTATCAGACGATTGATCGATGTGTCCCCTTCCGGAAATAAATTAAGTCCCAAGGAATACAAGGCGGTGACAAAGCAGATCGAATTTGAACTCGGTGCAATTGCTTATCATTGCCAGGAAGTCTATCTGGAGAATCCGGGCAGATATGATGATTATATTCCCGTGACGATGCTCGGTGCATCTAATGATTTCTATAACTTCATTATTGATTCTTACCATGTCTTCAAGAAAGAAGACGGGACAACTCTCAAAGCCTCATGGGAGATGTATAAAACCTATTGCGATGAGGCAAAAGTTACCTTCCCGTTCTCTCAGAGGATATTTAAGGAGGAACTGAAAAACTACTTCCGGGATTACAAGGAGAGATTCAATCTTGATGACGGAACTCGTGTGCGAAGCTATTACATTGGCTTTCGAACCGAAAAATTCGAGGATAAGGCACTTACCGAGCAAGACGAGCCTGAGCATAAACTGATCGAATTCTTAAAACAGAAATCGGTCTTCGATAGAGAATGCGCAGATTGTCCTGCTCAGTATGCTTCGGCTAAAGAGACACCAACTTCCAAATGGGATGAAGTTTCAACTAAGCTAAGCGACTTGACGACATCAAGATTGCATTATGTGAAAGTCCCGGAGAACCACATTGTTATCGACTTTGATATTCAGGATAAGGACGGCAATAAGTCGTATGAACTGAATCTCAAAGAAGCGAGTAAATGGCCGCCGACCTATGCTGAACTCAGCAAAAGCGGTCAGGGCATCCACCTTCATTATATTTATGCTGGTGATGTCAGCAAGCTCAGCCGAGTGTATGACGATCATATTGAAGTGAAGGTCTTCACCGGTAAAAGCTCGCTGCGCAGAAAGCTGACAAAGTGTAATGATCTGCCTATCGCAACGATCAACTCGGGTTTACCACTGAAAGGAGAAAAACAAGTGATAAATTTTGAAGGAGTGAAGAGCGAGAAAGGGCTTAGAACGCAAATCAAGCGAAATCTGAACAAGGAGTACCATCCAGCAACAAAGCCCAGTATCGACTTCATTTACAAAATTCTTGAGGATGCTTATGCAAGCGGACTCAATTATGATGTGACTGATATGCGTAATGCTGTCTTGGCATTTGCGGCGAGCAGCACACATCAAGCGGATTACTGTATCAAGTTGGTAAACAAGATGCAGTTTAAGTCCGCAGACCAGTCAGCAGGAGCAAAAAATGATGATGCCAAGCTCGTGTTCTATGATGTTGAGGTATTTCCAAACCTGTTCTTGGTGAACTGGAAAATCGAGGGCGAGGGTAAGCCGGTGGTTCGTATGATTAACCCTACCCCGACTGAGATTGAAGAGCTGATGCGATTCCGTCTGGTTGGCTTCAACTGCCGTCGATACGACAACCATATTCTCTATGCTCGGCTGATGGGGTATACGAACGAACAGCTTTATAATCTCTCGACAAAGATCATCAACGGCAGCGCAAATTGCTTCTTTGGCGAAGCCTATAATGTATCGTATACGGATGTATATGACTTTTCCAGTAAAAAGCAATCTTTGAAGAAGTTCGAGATTGAACTGGGCATTCACCATCAGGAACTTGGTCTGCCTTGGGACAAGCCTGTGCCGGAGGAGCTTTGGACTAAGGTTGCTGAGTATTGCGACAACGATGTCATTGCGACAGAAGCAACCTTTAATGCTCGTAAGGCGGACTTCACGGCTCGTCAGATTCTGGCAGATGTGGCGGGGATGTCCGTCAATGATACAACGAACTCGCTGACTACCAAAATTATATTTGGTAACAACCGCAAGCCTCAGGATCAGTTCAATTACCGTTTCATGGGTGACGAGAGTCAAATCTTCGACCCTAATGCGGATCTTCCGTTTACAATGGGGCTTGAAGACTACGACGAGTTCACACAGTTCGATAAAAACCATCGTCCCATCTTTCCTGGCTACACATTCGAGGGTGGCAAGTCTGTCTACAGAGGTGAAGAAGTCGGTGAGGGCGGCTATGTATATTCTGAACCCGGTATGTACAGTAACATTGCTCTGTTGGATATTGCCTCTATGCATCCGAGCAGTATTGTAGCAGAAGAACTCTTCGGACCGGAATACACAAAGCGATTCAACGAAATTCTTCAGGCTCGTATTGCTATCAAGCATAAGGATTTTGACAAAGCAAAGAAGATGCTGGGTGGTGCATTGGCTAAGTACCTGACTGACGAGAATGCTGCGGCTGACTTGGCACAGGCTCTGAAAATTGCAATTAACTCCGTGTACGGTCTGACCTCAGCCGGATTTGAAAACCCGTTCCGGGATAACCGTAACAAGGATAACATCGTTGCGAAGCGTGGAGCTCTGTTTATGGTCAATCTCAAGCACGCTGTTCAGAGTCAGGGCTTTACTGTGGCACACATCAAAACCGACTCCATCAAGATTCCGGATGCAACGCCTGAGATCATCAAGTTTGTAACTGAATACGGCAAGCTGTATGGGTACAACTTTGAACACGAAGCAACCTACGACCGTATGTGTCTGGTAAACGACGCAGTTTATATTGCTCGATATGCTACGGTTGAGAAGTGCTGTGACCTGTATGGGAAAAAGTACATCGACTCTGCAAAGGATATTTGCAAGGAGAACAAGAAGCATCCGTATGCGTGGACAGCAACCGGTACACAGTTCCAGATTCCTTATGTTTTCAAGACGCTCTTCAGCAAGGAGAACATCGAGTTCGAGGATATGTGCGAGACGAAATCTGTAACTTCCTCGCTCTATCTTGACATGAACGAGGCTCTGCCGGATGTAAGTGCCCTTGAAGCGGAAAGAGATAAACTGTGGAAACAGATTACCGATTCTAAACGCATGACTGAGCCGATGCCTACTGAATGTGAGCGTGTCGAAGAACTAACGGACAAAATCGCTAAGGGGCACGACTACCACTTCATCGGAAAGGTCGGTCAGTTCTGCCCGATTAAGCCCGGCTGCGGAGGCGGCATCCTGCTTCGTGAAACAGAAAACAAGAAGACTGGTGAAAAGGGTTACGCTGCTGCTACGGGTTCTAAGGGCTTCCGCTGGCTTGAGTCCGAGATGGTCAAGCAGCTGGACAAACAGGGTGACATTGACCGTGGTTATTACAACAACATGGTAGACGAAGCAGTCAAGTCTCTGTCTGTTTATGGTGACTTCGAACGCTTTGCGGCGGACGAACCGTATGTTTCGGATAACACACCACCGTGGTTCGGAGCTGGCGAGCCTCATGAGGACGATACTACGCCGTTTGATGTGAGGTAATGCTTATGATTTTAATTCTGTTAATTGCTGTATTCATTTATATTTTGTGCACGGCTGATTCTACCGAGTCCTGTATTCCCAATGAGGAGTGCAGGACTTGCCCATTTCCATGCGACAAACGCAAAAATTGAAAGGAGAAACTAATTATGGCTTATAAAGCAGTAGACAACATCATCATCGAGAATGCTCGAATTATCTTCCGCAACTTTAAGGGTGAGGAGTCCAAGTACAATCGTGCTGGCTCCCGCAATTTCTGCGTGGTCATTGAAGATCCCGATATGGCGCAGAAGCTTATTGAGGATGGCTGGAATGTTCGTGTTTTGGCTCCTCGTGATGAGGACGAGGCTCCTCGCCATTATATTCAGGTGGCGGTCAGCTTCGACAACATCCCCCCGAAGGTTATCATGATTACTCGTCGAGCTAAGACTCAGCTGGATGAGGAGTCTATCGGAACTCTGGACTTCGCTGAGATTCGCAATGTCGACCTGACGATCCGTCCCTACAACTGGGAGGTCAATGGTAAGACTGGCGTCAAGGCATACCTTAAGACGATGTATGTCACCATTGAAGAAGACGAATTCGCTGAAAAGTATGCCGAAACGGAGGGTCCTGATGGCAGGCATATCACTTCGAGACTATCAAACAGATGCTGTTGAGAGAATGAAAAACGGCTGCATTCTCTGTGGCGGTGTCGGTAGTGGCAAATCCAGAACAGCTTTAGCCTATTACTACAAACAGAATGGCGGTAAGCTCGGTACAAAGAGTTATATTCGGATGCCGGGTACGCCAAAAGACCTGTACATCATTACCACGGCAAGAAAAAGAGATACTTTGGAATGGGAGGGTGAGCTTTCGCCCTTCCTTCTTTCTGTCCATGAAGAGGTCAATGCCTATAAAAATAAGGTCGTCGTTGATTCTTGGAACAATATCGGGAAGTATGCCACGGTTACGGATGCGTTCTTTATATTTGACGAGCAGCGTGTTGTTGGTTCAGGAGCATGGGTTAAGGCATTCCTGAAAATTGCCAAGTTTAACGAATGGATTCTACTATCTGCCACCCCAGGAGACACATGGGAGGATTATATTCCTGTTTTTGTTGCAAACGGCTTTTATAAAAACCGGACTGCCTTCAAAGAAGAACACATGGTCATGACTTGGGTAAACGGAAAGTATCCAAAAGTAGACAGATATTTAGGGGTAGGACGACTCATCCGACTTCGCAATCGCATTCTTGTGGATATGGATTTCAAGCGGGAAACCTGTTCGTACCATGAGGATGTTTATGTCAATTATGATGTTGCGAAGTATAAAGAGACAAGTCGTCTTCGCTGGAACCCATATAAAAACGAGCCGATTGTCAACGCCGGAGAGCTCTGCTATGTATGGCGACGCATCGTAAATGAGGACGAGTCCAGGCAAATCGCTCTAATGGAGCTGTTTGAGAAACATCCTAAAATGATCGTCTTCTACAATTTCGACTACGAGCTTGATATTCTGAAAAATCTCTACTATGGAAAAAATGTTGAGATTGCAGAATGGAACGGTCACAAGCATCAACCGATCCCGACTTGCGACAGCTGGGTGTATCTGGTTCAGTATACTGCTGGAGCCGAAGGTTGGAACTGCATTAGCACAGACACCATTGTGTTCTACTCGCAGAATTACTCCTACAAAATTATGAAGCAGTCAGCTGGGCGAACCGATCGCTTAAATACTCCGTTCAAAGATTTATATTACTACCATTTGAAATCCCGTTCCGGCATTGATTTGGCTATCAGTCGAGCGTTAAGCGAGAAGCGGAATTTCAACGAAACCAAGTATGTCGGCAGCTATAAACCCAAAGCTGTCTGAGAAAGGAGACGCCGATGATTAGAGTAGAGGTTGAGGAATATTGCTCCGAGTGTCTGGACTTTCAACCTGATGTGGAAAAGCCGCAGAAATTATATGCTGATATTACCGAGATTACCGTGACTGACACAGTCATTCGATGCTCAAACCGAAATCGATGCAGAAATATCGAGCGATATCTGAGGAAGAAGGTGACGGACGATGGCGTTGGTAAGACTGGCGAAGCAATGCCGTGAATGCCCTTTTGTCGAGACCTGTAAACACAAGGAATTGGAAGCGGTTGGATATTTTCCGGAACCGATTATGGCAGATGTCGAAGCCCCGGTTACCGCTGATATAGCTGCTCCAATTTTAAGAGAAACTGTAAGCCGTGTAGTAGACGGAAAAGTTGTAACAATGTATAAGGACGAGCTGGAAAAGATCCTTTATAAGGATTTATATGATTTATATTCTCAGCTCGGACTTCAGTTTGGAGGCTGAATATGCATAACAATACCAACAATTCAGACAGAATGAATACTGTCGCTTATAAAATCGGGCAGGCTATCGCGCTGGTAGCTTGTCTTTGTGTTTCTGCCATCGTCATTGCTTTAACTGTGAAGTGCATCCTGTGGATTTTGTAAGGAGGTTTTGCAGATGAATGAAGAAAAGGAAGTCTATTTTGACCAGTATTGTAAATCTTGCAAGTACCATGGTCTTGAAGAGTCCAAAGACCCGTGCAATGACTGTCTCGCAGAACCCAGCAATACAAATTCCCACAAACCGATGAACTATGAAAGCAAAAACAATTCTTGATGCCGAGAAAAAGGATGCGATTGATATTGCAACGGAACTTTGCTATAGCGAAGAAGTCAAGAAAAAAATTGCACAGGCAAAATCTGTTTACGAAATTGGTCGCATCCTTAAACAAGCACGGCTCGATCAAGAGTGATATTTCTGAAAGGAGAAATCATGCAAATATATATTGGAGAACGGCAGAGTGGAAAGACTACTATGCTCATCGAAATGTCTGAAAAGACCGGAGCCACCATTGTTGTGGCTACTTATCCAATGGCCAATTACATTCAGTTACTTGCTGCTCAGATGGGTAAGAAAATTCCTGTTCCTATCACGGTGACGAACTATATCCGTCTTCTCGCAAGAGGCGGCCTTGGTAAGAGCGAGAAGTATCTCGTAGACGAGCTTCAGATGATGCTCTCTGCTATGAATGTCGAAGCTGCTACGGTTGACTGCAACTGCATTGAGGTTCTTCGCGGTCAACAGAAAGAAGGTTTGTAATGGCCGGGCTTAAAATGAATGTTGAGTTCCCAACGCGCCTTGTTGAATTCAAAGATGGTGTTCGCCGTGTTGACCCTGTTTCCATCAAGTTCTGCGATGAGGAGAACGCCGATCTATGTGCGCTTGTAAAGCACAACGAGGCGTTAAGGAAAGGAGAAGCAAATGCTGAAAATTGAAAACACCGAGGTTATGGGCTGGGAGCACGCCATTCGTGGTATGAGGAACCCTAAGAACTCTTGGGAGAAGAGTGATAGTGGTTATTGCGATACGATCGGGGATAAATTCGGTGATGTTATAAAACCCGAAAATTATCGTCTTGGTCCTAACGATTTCGACCTTATGTCTCGTCTTCGCAATGCCGGTACCGATCATCGTAAGTTCATGCGGATGATTACTGTCTATCTCGACATCACTGCCCCGCTGTACTGGTGGAAGGAGTTTGATACTTATAAGGTTGGTACGGTTGCGAACTCGTGCTCGACGATGCATAAGATTGCGGACAAGGAGTTTACGCTGGAGGATTTCAGTCATGAACATTTACTGAGTATGGCTAATAATGATGCAGGCGACGCTCTTTTTCTCAATGATGCGAATAACATCCGGGTAGATGGCGATGACCTTCTGGGTTTAATAATCAATGTCCTTAACTACTACCGAGGAAGATATATTAAAACAAAGGACAAACGGTACTGGTGGCAGCTGATCCAACTTCTGCCAAGCTCTTATAACCAGCGCCGGACAGTCATGCTGAACTACGAGGTTCTGGCAAACATCTACAAGTCCCGCCGGAATCACAAACTCGACGAATGGCATACGTTCTGTGATTGGATTGAAAGTCTGCCATATTCTAAGCTTATTACTGGCGAAAAGAAAGGATGAAAGATGATGAAATTCGTAGTCAATCAGCTTCCTTATTACGGAGAGCTGTGCCCACTATGGACGATGTGCAGTAAAAACGCAAAGGAACATGAATGCCCAAGATACTGGGATAAATATAAAGTCTGCTCGGATGAAAACCCACATGAATGTGAGCACCTTATCGAGACGGAGAAACTCTAACAAACGGTTTCCTGCACGAAAAATACACCCCCTATTATGAAAGGAGGTAACGCACAATGAATTATTTTCTGGCAGTTAATGATCGGCAACTCGGCACTTGTTTGAGAATGCTGTTTGTTGAGAAACTTCAACCTGCTGTCCAAACCGTGTTGAACGAAAAGGGCAAGATTGAGTTTCACATCAGCATTGCAGCAGATCAGGAAGTGTTTGAAGAGCTGAACGAACGCTACAAGATCATGATTTCGTAAGTTACTCGATTTTAAAAGTAAAGGGGCCGTAACAAGCCCTTTTACTTTTGTTATATTTGTGGTAAAATACTACGAGGAGGCGATGTCAATGAAAGTCAAATCCAGAATGTCCTGTCCGGTTCGAAGAAAAGACGGCACATGGACAACTGTTATCAGAGAATTTGAGGAAGATATTCCGGATCTCGGACGGAAAGAGCTTATCTGCAACAAATGCGGACGCCCCGATTATCCGAAATGCAAGGAAACGGTTTGTGAAGCCTGGAAATACCACAAATCTAAAAATTAACAAGTCATGTAAGAGCTGAGGTTAAACTTTGGCTCTTATTTTTTGTGTAAAGGAGAAAAAACATGCTTGCCAGAGAAGCGACAAAAGCGGATATTCAGGCTGTTCGTGACCGTCTGCGGGAAGCAAAAGAACAACGTCAGCTTGATGTTCAAATAAACCAGGCTATTGCACTGGTAAATCGTAATCACAGGAGGAAAAAATATGACACCGAACGATTATCAGCAGGCAGCTCTTCGCACAGCCCCAGGAGATTTACCGCCTGAGAAACTTCTGCTCAATGGCTTAATGGGACTGAACGGAGAAGCCGGCGAAGCAATTGATATTTTGAAAAAGCATCTGTTTCAGGGGCATGAGCTGGACACTGCGCATATGGCTAAAGAGCTTGGAGATGTGGCTTGGTATCTCGCTGTAAGTGCAAACGCTATTGGGTATGACCTTGAAACCATCATGCAGATGAATGTGGATAAACTGAAAGCCAGGTATCCGGATGGTTTCGACGCTGAACACAGTCTGCATCGCAATCAGGATGATATTTAAGGAGGGTTTTCTATGAATGAACGATTCGGAGAAAAGGTAAAAGCTATTTTTGATAGTATTACCGTTCTTCAAGCAAAGGACAGCGACTTGAAACGAGATAACGCCAACATCAACGGTGACTCCCCCATGGGGGCTATGCTGCAATATGGTGCCAATACCGCCAAGGAGTACAATTTGGAGTATTTAATTAAACCTGCAATTGCGGAACTCCACCGTGATGGTTGGATTCATATACACGATCTTGACTTCTATGCATGGACGACGACCTGCACGCAGATTGAGCTTCGCAAGCTCTTCAAGAATGGATTCAATACCGGTCATGGTCATCTGAGAGCACCAAAAAGCGTCGGCTCATATGCTGCTTTGGCTGCCATTGCCATTCAGTCTAATCAAAATGACCAGCATGGTGGACAGAGTGTCGTGGACTTCGATTATGCTATGGCCGAGGGTGTCCGTTACACCTATCAAAAATACTTGAAAGAAGGTTATGAGATTTGTGAACGCCTCAACGATCTGAAAGATAAAGCATGGATTCTCGACTATGCTATGGAAAAGACTACTCGCGATACTTATCAGGCTATGGAGGGGTTTATTCATAATCTGAATACCATGCATTCCCGTGCCGGCGCTCAGGTTCCGTTCAGCTCTATTAACTATGGCACAGATACATCTTGGGAAGGTCGTCTTGCTATTGAGCAGCTTCTGCTTGCTACAGAAGCAGGACTCGGTCATGGCGAAACGCCTATCTTCCCGATTCAGATTTTCCGTGTCAAGGAGGGAGTCAACTATAATCCCGATGACCCGAATTATGACCTGTTCAAACTGGCGATGAAGGTCAGTGCCAAGCGTCTGTTTCCTAACTTCGCTTTTATTGACGCACCTTTCAATCTCCAATATTACAAGCCCGGTCATCCTGAAACGGAGGTTGCCTATATGGGTTGCCGTACTCGTGTAATGGGTAATGTTTATGACCCGTCTCGTGAGATCGCTCCCGGAAGAGGTAATCTGAGTTTCACTTCTATCAATCTCCCAAGGCTTGCTATTGTGGTTGGCGGTGATATTCCTCAGTTTTTCAAACTGCTTGACGGAATGCTCGACAAAACCATGCAGCAGCTTCTCGATCGATATGAGATTCAAGCGTCAAGAGTAGTTAGAAACTTTCCGTTCCTCATGGGAGAAGGCGTATGGATGGACTCTGACAAACTTGGACCGGATGACGAGGTTGGAGAGGTGCTGAAACACGGAACACTCTCTATCGGTTTCTGTGGGCTTGCAGAGTGTCTTGTAGCATTGACTGGGCATCATCATGGTGAAAATGAAGCATCTCAGGAGCTTGGTCTGCGAATTGTAGGTTATATTCGGAACTACTGTGACGAGAAAAGCAAGCAGTTTGGCATGAATGTAACCTGTCTTGCTACTCCTGCTGAAAGCTTAGCCGGACGCTTGCTTAGAGCTGACCGAAAAGAATTTGGTATTATTAAGGAAGTTACCGATCGTGACTACTACACTAACAGTTTTCATGTTCCGGTCTATTATCATCTCCCGGCTCTTAAAAAGATCGACATTGAAGCTCCGTACCATGCTCTTACCAATGCCGGTCATATCTCTTATGTGGAACTGGACGGAGACCCGACTAAGAACCTTGCTGCTTTTGAGCGAGTTGTAAGGCACATGAAAGAAGCTGGCATCGGCTATGGCAGCATCAACCATCCTGTAGATCGAGATCCGGTCTGCGGTTATAACGGAATTATCAACGATGTTTGCCCCTGCTGCGGACGTATCGAGGATGATGGAGTTCCGTTCGAACGCATTCGTCGCATCACTGGATATTTGGTCGGAACTCTTGATAAGTGGAATGATGCTAAGCGTGCGGAGGAGCGAGATCGTGTCAAACATGAAGTTGATTCGAATTTCGGGAATTGAATCGGAGTCCATTGTTGACGGGGAAGGAATCCGGTATGTGGTATTCACACAGGGTTGTCCACATCATTGCCCGGGCTGCCACAATCCTCAAACTCACCCGTTCGGTGGCGGAAAGCTTGTACTAATTGAAGATATACTCGATGATATTTCAAAAAGAAAAGATTGGATAGATGGTATTACTCTTTCCGGAGGCGAGCCGTTCTGTCAGATTTACCAGTGTGCTCTGATTGCTGAGAAAGCTCATGAAATGGGGCTTAGCGTTTGGTGCTACACTGGTTATCTTTTTGAAGACTTGTACAGACAAGGCATCGAGCTTCTAAAGTATATTGATGTGCTCGTTGACGGTCCGTTCGTACAGGCTGAAAAATCGTTGGAGCTTGATTTCAGAGGAAGCCGCAATCAGCGAGTAATTGATATTCCGGAAAGCTTGAAAGAAGGCGTAGCAATCTTGAAACAAACTTAGAAGAAAGGAGTACCTATATCATGGCGAATACTACTAACCCTCGACGAAATGCCGAAGGATATTCTGACCCGACCGCTTACGAAGCCCTCAAGAACATTGAGCGTGAAGAAGACGAAAGATTTCATAGGCTGCTGCATACACTGTTTTACTTGTGTGAGTTGGCTGACTTCGAGATCGAAGGTCGGATTATTCTGGTTGATAAACGGAACGGACGGGTTTGGAGATGAGAGAAATGAGTCCGTACATACTTGAAAATTGTGTAAATTTTAGCCCGGTTTTGTTTTCTGAAAAGTGGGCTTTGACAAAATTTGAAGGAATTTTTGAGCGTGTACGGACAATTTTCTTGAAAAAAGCCCAGAAAAAGTGGGCAAAAGCCCGGTTTTGAAAACCAAAAGTGGGCAGAAAAATTCGGAGGCATTTTCTGAAAACGGCACTTTTTCGGCGTTTTTTGCCCCAAAATGGCCGATTTGCGCCGATTTGAAAAATTTTCTTGTGAAAAAGCCCACTTGCCCACTTTTATTTGTAACTAATTGTGATAAAAAGTTTTATTATTTATATAAATAAGGGCAAGTAAAGTGGGCATTTGACCAGAAGCCAAAATACATAGCACAAGTCGATGGAAATGTCAAGACTTTTTACCGAAAGTTCTTCCTTTTTCTTTCAGGTTGTGTTATACTATAAGAGTTACACAATCTAATATGTTCAAGTCGTTTAGGGAAAACTGCTTTGGTAAAAAGTGTTTTCTCTCTTTACTCATTTCATTTGTCCCTTTGCGACTTGATTGAGATTGTGTGGCAACAATGAGAGTTAGCACTTTTTCAGTGCGTCTCTCATGTAGGGGCGCACTTTTTTATTGCCCCTGGAAAGAAGGGGTGATAATGAGTCGTCCGTATACGGAACTTCAAGTGCTTAAGAAATTAGATATTCCAGATTTTCGTCATCTTACAAAGGATAAGGTAATTGCTTTTGCTTCAATGATTCCTAAGATGGACCCTGAGGTTGCTAAGAAGGCTTTAGAGCAATTTCCAAATTTTGCATCTGCTTCTCTCGATATTATGAAAGAGTATCGAGGTATTTTAGAAGAGGCAATGCAGGATGACCGAGAGAGCACGCAAGTCTGTTACGACATGTACAATCGAGTGATGGATTCCCTTGAAAAAATTCTTCACGAAGAAGATCTCACTTTTGAGGAAAAAACTTATATACTCGACCAAATGAAAGCAGTTGCTGATGAAGTATCCAGAAAAGATTAT
>UMHM01067634.1_pt1 | contig 16476 bp, 19 predicted proteins | sample 1965501 | NCBI WGS metagenome assembly UMHM01 (sample SAMEA4836095, study PRJEB28245) | human gut metagenome | biome: gut microbiome; material: fecal sample | place: Denmark | collected 2008
CGGCGCGGGGCCTTGGTCGGCCCGGCGGCGCCGCCGCGGGCTTCAGCAGACGCTCCAGGTGTGGATGGCGGGGTTGCAGATGTCCTTGCAGAAGCGCGCGGCAAGGGCCTCTTTGTCCCCTTGGCCGAAGATGTAGATCTTCTGCGTGATGGTGAGGTTCACGATGGTGAAGGGCAGGCCGCTGCGGCCGCGGTAGTTGGCGAGAATGGCCTCTTTCTCCAGATCGAGCGCGCCCTTCTTGATGCCGTAGCAGATGCAGAAAAGCTCGCCGCTCAGGGCGGGGGCGCCGGTTTCTTCAACCTTCTGCGCGATGGGGTCGACGAGGACGCGGCGCAGGTAGTCGCGGGCGGCGTCGAGGTCTCCTTCGCACTCGACGGTGTAGAGGCGGGTGTGGTTGTAGGTCAGCTTCGCTTCGATGGGCGTGTAGAGCAGTTTGTTCGCGTCGGCGGCGGACTGGAAGCGGCTGAGAACTTCAAAGCTGAGGGTGGCCATGGTGCTGTGAAAAAGGCCACCGGCAGCCCGCTTCGCTCCCGTCCCTTGCCGGGTGGGTGCGCCGCTGCGGGATGCGCGGTGGCCATCTGCTGATGGGGTTACTTCTGCAGGCGGTTGAGAACTTCGGCGTAGGACTCCATGAACTCGCCCAGGCCCTGACGGAAGCGGTCCTTGTCCATCTTCTTGCCGGTGTTGACGTCCCAGAGGCGGCAGGTGTCCGGCGAGATCTCGTCAGCCAGCACGATGGCGGACGGGTCGGTCGCGAGGCGGCCGAACTCGACCTTGAAGTCGATGAGGCGCAGGTTGGCCTTCAGGAAGAACTCCTTGAGCGTCTCGTTGATGAGCAGAGCCATGCGCTTCAGGTACGCGCACTCCTCCTCGGAGGCGGCGCCGACTTCGCGGGCGTAGTCATCGTTGATGAAGGGGTCGTTGAGCGCGTCATCCTTGTAGGAGAACTCGACAATGGGCTTCTTGAAGGGCGTGCCCTCTTTGATGCCCATGCGCTTCGAGAAGGAACCCGCGGCGACGTTGCGCACGATCACCTCGAGCGGCATGATGGAGACTTTCTTGACGAGCAGGTTGGTGTCGTCCACGTCGTCCACGAGGTGCGTCTTGACGCCTTTCTGCTCGAGCATGCGGTAGATGATGAGCGTGATGGCTTTGTTCATCCGGCCCTTGTTCGCAAAGTCTTCCTTCTTGACTCCGTTGAATGCGGTGGCGGAATCCTTAAATTCCATGCGCAGGACGTTCGGATCGTCCGTCGTGAACAGCCTCTTGGCCTTGCCTTCGTAAATGGGTTCCATGATGTGTTTGCGGGGGTGGTGATGGGTCCCCGCGAATACTATACCCGCTAACAGGCCCTTGTCAAGTCTGAAGAGGCGAGCGGGCCCCGCTTTTTCGCGTGCGCCTGCCGAAAGCGGCGGAGAGACGAAGGCATCCGCAAACGCCTGCGGAAAGCCGGGTTCGCGCGTGGTGGATCCCGCGAGCTGCTTGTTGGCTTGGGCCGGGCGCGCTCCCTCACCGCGAGACTTCCCTGAGAATCGGATGCGGGGCTTCGTGTCGCCGAGAACGGTTGGGAAAAGGAGCGTGACAGCTCCGGCTCCATGTGATAGGATGCAGCTACGACTCGGTTTCAGCATTCCGTTAAAGTTTGTGCATGGCTCTTTGCGATTGCCGCCGTGGTGTGGCTGGGGGTGGCGGGCTATTTCTGGTCCGATCGCCTCGCGCGGTACGCTTCATGGGAGAAGGCTGAGGCGACGGTGACGGAGATTCGCGAGGAGAAGCGGGACGACAACATGATCAAATACTCCTGCCTGAGCTTCACGGATCCGGGCACGGGCGAGAGCGTGACGGTCCGCAGCCAGATGGGCGCTGCCGAAAGGCCGATTTACCCCATGGGGGACAAGGTGGAGGTGCTGTTCCCGGCCGGGCAGCCGAGCGAGGCGGTGGAGAACAATGTTCTGGCTCTCTACCTGCTGCCGATGGTGTTCACGGTGGCGGGCCTGTGCTTCGGGGTCGTGTCGATCGTCTCCTTCCTGACCTTCCGGCGGTTCCGGAAGCGGGCGGAGGCCGCCTGAGTCATGGCGAGAGCCGCTGCCGGGAGCTCTGTCGGGCTCATGGGCCCGGCGCTTCCCGGCTCTGCGCGCGAGAGTCTGAAAGGGAGGGAATGATGCCGAGATGCTGTTCAAGAAGCTGGTCGCGAAGGCTGCTGCGCGCGGTGGTGCTGCTGGCGGCCGGATTGGGGGCGGGGGCACCTGCCTCGGCGGCTGAGCCCGCGCCGAAGGACGCCGCCCTTGCTCAGGCGGCGGGGGGTGCTCAGGCGGCCGGGCTAGCAGCGGCGGGGGCTGCCCCGACGTCGGCGCCCGATGCCGCCGCTGCCCCGCGCCCGCGCCTCACGGCGATGCCGGAGGATTTGAAGCAACCGCCGTACTGGGGGCGCACGGAGCTGAGTCCGGAATACGCGGCGCTCACGGAGGCGGCTTGGCGGGGCGAGCGCGTGCTCTTTTTCCGCCTCTGGTCGGATTTTCTGGCCTCGGGGCGGCGGCCGGATGCCGATCTGACGGAGCTGCTGCTCTGGGCGGCGCTGAATGCCGAGGATGCCTGCATCTTCGAAGCCGTGTTGCAGCAGAGCGAGCACCCCACGGCCACGCATGCTGAGTCGCAGCCGGAGCAGTGGTACAACGACTGGCCCATCGTGGTGGCCGCGGCTGTTCGCGAGACGGGCGGGATGTGGTTTGTGGAGCGTCTGCTGGCTCATGATGCCGAGCCCCGCGGGCTCAACCGCGCGCTGGAGGCGGTCTACGAGCTGCGCCTGCGAGGCAGCGGCTTCCCCGAGTACGAGCCGGATGTCGCAATGCAGGCCTTCGCGCTGCGCCGCTTCTTCGGCGCAGAGTGGGAGACGGAGGACGCCCGCGATCTGGCGGCGCGGGAGTGGGCGGCGCTGCGCCGCGATCACCCCGTGGTCGATTACCTCGCGGGCGAGGAGCCTCGCCCTCTTCCGCGCGATTTATCGGGGGCCGAGCTGCGCTTCATGGCGGAGTACGCCTCGGCTCCTGCCGAGGTGCTGGATCTCTTGTTCTCGCAGACGGATGTGGAGCGGCGTCTGGAGCCGGACGGCGGCACGCCTCTGCTCTGTGCCGCGCGGGCCGGAAACTGGCAGGTGGTGGCGGCTCTCATCCGCGCCGGGGCGGATCCGGAGGTGCGCGACCAGGCCGGGCTCGGCCTGCGCGATTTCGGCAAGTCTCTGGATCATCTGCCGAATGCCATGCCCGCCCCGGAGGATCTGTGGACGCGGCGCTTTGCGGCGGACTGCGTGGCGCAGCGGCGCCTCGCTGAGGCCGGGGCTGCGGGGCCGTGGATCCCCGGCACGGCGGCGGAGGCCGTCGCGCGTTACCGCCGCGCGGCTGAGCTCGGCGTGCCCGAGGCCGCCTACGCGATGGGCGTTTGTGCCGAGCGGGGCTGGGGGCGGGAGGCTTCCGTCGCCGAGGCGCTGGCGTGGCACCGCCGAGCGGCTGAGTGCGGGCTGCCGGAGGCTCAGCTGCGGCTGGCTCTCCACTATCAGGAGCTGAGCCGACAGGCAAAGCAGGCCGGCGACGGGGAGGGGCGGCAGCGCGCGGAGTGGGAGTACCGCCGCCTGCTCCGAGCGGCGGCTCGGCAGAGCTACCCGCAGGCGCAGTACCTGATGGGGCGCTTCTACGACAAGCCCGATGCTCCCCAGTCCATGCGCGCGGCGCTGAAGTGGTATCTGGCCGCGAACGGCTGCGCGGAGTCCGCGTACCGCGTGGCGGAGTGCTGTGAGCTGGGGCTGGGGGTGCCGGCCAACAAGGAGGACGCGCGCTGGTTTTACAGCAAGGTGCTCTTGCAGCACGCCGGGCACGAGCTCGCGCCGAAGGCGGCTGCGGCGCTGCGCCGCCTGGGCCTCGAGCCCCAACACGTGCCCACGGTCTCCAAGGAGCTGCGCGCGCTGCAGTACTGCGAGCTGCCCTGAGGCGGGGCGGGGACGTGGGGGCTCCTCTCAGATCTTTCGACGCGAGGGGCGCGCTGGTCTCCCGTGCGTTTGGGTTACTCGTCTCACGCGAAGAGGAGGTTGAAGAGGTAGCCGAAGAGGAGGATGAACACGGCTACCGTGCCGAAGAAGATGCCGATGAGGCGCCAGGTCATGACCTTGCGCAGCAGCATGGCCTCCGGCAGGGAGAGGCCGACGGTGGCCATCATGAAGGCGATGGCGGTGCCGATCGGCACGCCCTTGCTCACGAAGACTTCGATCACGGGCACGATGGCGGCGGCGTTCGCGTACATCGGGATGGCGCAGAGCACGGCCGCCGGCAGGGCGAAGAGGTTCTCCGGGCTCATGAGCTCGGTGAAGAAGCCGTCCGGCACGTAGCCGTGGGCGCCGGCGCCGATGGCGATGCCGATGAGCACGTAGGGCAGCACGCCGCGCAGAATGCCGAGGGCCTCTCTCTGCACGACCGCGAGCCGCTCGCGGAAGGCCGGTCTCGGCCCGCCCTCGGCGGCGAGACGGCTCTCGCCGTCGTGCTGCAGCGCGAGCAGCCACTCCGTGAGCAGCCGATGCAGCGGGAAGCGGCTGAGGATGAAGCCGCCGATGCTCCCCATGAGGATGCCGGTGAGGGTGTAGATCACCGTGATCTTGAGCCCGAAGGCAGAGAGGAACATGGCCACGGCCACTTCGTTCACCAGCGGTGAGGTGATGAGGAAGGAGAAGGTGACGCCCAGCGGGATGCCGCCGCGCAGAAAGCCGATGAAGAGCGGGATGGAGGAGCAGGAGCAGAAGGTGTACCGGCTGGCGCGTGAGATGCATACGCAGCGCTACACGGCGCTGGGCGTGGCGCTGGCGTGGCTGGTGTGGCTTGACGAACAAACGGAAGACGGTCAAACGGGACTGTCTGCCGAGGAAGTGGACGATATGCTGGGGTTTCGCGGCGCGGCTGCGGCTTTGGTGCGTATCGGCTGGGCTTCGATCGGTGGAGACGGTACGTTGGTGGCTGAGGAGTTCGGCAAGCACTGCGGTGCGTCGGCCAAGGAGCGCGCGGAGACGGCTCGCCGGGTGGCGAGGTGTCGGGCTCGCAAGGGTGAGGCACGCTCTGAGCGTTACTTCTGTAACGGTGACCGTAACGGTGACGGCGTTACAGATGTAACGGATGACGCGTTATCAGATGCGTTACCAGAAGAGAATAGAAGAGAATATATGACGCTCTTCGCGGGCGCGCGCGCGTGCGAGCCTGCTCCGCTGCCGGATGAGGTGATGCCGGTGATGGCGGCTCTTAACCTTGCTCCGTTGCAGGGTGAGGCGCTCTCGGAGTGTGTGACGCGCTTCATCGACGAGATGGAGGCGTCGGGGTGGTGTGACCGCCGCGGGGTGCCGCTGCATGATTGGCGCCCGGCGGCCCGCAACTGGGCTCGCCGCTATGCGGAGAGGCTTTCTATGACGAGCCGCAATGATTCAAAGAACTCGAGACAACGAAAGGATTGCAACAATGCCGATGACTACCGCTGACAAGATGATGCAGCATGTGCTGCCGGAGGCTCTCAGGCTGGCGGATCCCGCGCCGCGGGAGTATAAGGCTGAGCGCTATGAGCTCGCTTTTGAGACGGAGGGGCTGGCTCCCTGTGTGAATGCTGCTCACAAGGCGGTGCAGTGGTGGCTCAATGACATTCTGCACCGGTGCCGGGATCGCCGCCGTTGGGTGACGCTCTACGGGCGCTCGGGCTGTGGCAAGACTCATCTCGCGACGGCTGCGGCCTCGGTGATTCGATCTCATGGCCGCCGTGTTCAGCGCTGGAACTGGTCGAGGCTGCGCTCTCTGATGCTCGACGGTTCTCCCGGTCTCTGGGAGCAGGTGGCCGATGCGCCGATTCTGGTGCTGGATGATGTGGGGGCGGAGTACACGGGGAGTGACAAGACGGCGGCGTTGTCGGCGTCTCTGCTCTACGATCTGCTGGAGGCGCGCCTCGGTCGCTGGATGCTCATCACGTCCAACCTCGCTCCGGCGGATTGGGTGGATGTCCGTGTGACGAGTCGGCTGTTCCGTGGGCAGAATGAGGTGGTGGATATGAGCGGGGCGGAGGATTTTTGCTTCCGCCGATGGAAGGGAGGTGCTCGATGAGGATGCCGCTGCACCGGCAGTGTCGTCAGGATGGGTCGCCGGGGGCGTGGCGCCTGCGGGTGTGCATTGCGTATGCGGGGCCGCAGAAGCCACACAAGATGGATCTGGGGCTCGGGTCGAGCAATCGCTTGATGGCGGCTAAGCGGGCGTTTTGGATGCTGCGTGCGCTGCTGGCGGCGGGGTGGGTGCGCGGGGCGGCGGTGTATGCGGGCGATGCCGGCGGGTCGCGCATTACGCCGGAGGCGCTGGAGGCTTGGCGGGTGCAGTTGTATGGGCCGCGGCGCCGCCGCCGGCGTGCGTCCGGTGGTGATGCGGCGGCTCATCAGCCGTGTTTGCCCGGGTTGTAAGGTTGCGGTCTGTAAGCCCCCCGCGCGTTGCTCGACGGGTGGTGCGGGGGCTGCTATGATTCGACTATGCCTCAATCTTCGCCTCTGCAAGTGATTCGCAACTTGTCGGTGATTCCGACAGGTTACACGTCGCAGCAGCTCGGTGCGCTGTCGGCTCAGGTGCGTCTCGGTGCGTTTTTCTCGGCGCAGGTGGAGTCTGAGCGCTATTTGCAGGGGCTGCGCGCGATGGTGGCGGGGGCGATGGAGGAGGGGGTGACTGAGGGGGAGTTTTTGCACCGGGTGCGTGCGTGGTTGCAGATGGAGGCGGATTCGCTGGGCCTGGAGGCTCCGTCTGAGCGCTTGGAGCGGATGAGCCCGGAGGAGGTGCAGAGCTATGAGCGCGATGTGCGCAAGCCGGATTCTCTGGCGCGTCTGCGCCTCATTTTTCGCACGCAGGCGGAGATGTGCGCGGGGTTGACGGAGTGGCGCCGCGGGATGGAGCCGATGCAGTTGCGCTTGTTCCCGGCTTGGCGCTTTATTCGCCGCCCGGGGGCGAAGACGTTTCGCGCGGATCATGTGGAGCACGAGGATGAGATTCATCTGAAGGCGGATCTGGCGTGGTGGATGGCGCGGAATGATCCGGAGTTCGGGGGCTTCGGCAATCCGTGGCCGCCGTTCGGGTTTAATTCGTGGATGTGGATTGTGCCGGTGTCTCGCGCGGAGTGTGAGCGCTTGGGGGTGCTGCGCCCGGGGCAGAAGGTTGATTTGACGGAGGAGGAGCGGGAGCTGTGGCTCAATCGGATTGACAAGGTGCTCGATACGGTGGGGGGGCTGACGCGGCTGCCGAAGCCGGAGCCTGAGCCTGCACCGGAGCCTGCACCGGAGCCGAAGCCTGAACCTAAGCCCGAACCGAAGCCGGAGACGGCTCCGAAGCCTGAGCCGGAAACGCAGGGTGGCGTCCAAGACAAGACGGCGGAGCGCCGGATGCCTCCGAACATGTCGGATGAGGTGGCTCTGCTCGAGTGGTACGGGCGCAGTGCGGATCTGGATGAGGCTACAAGGCGTATCAAGATGCTGGTGCGCAATCCTGCCGGCTGCGTGTTTGAGAAGGGTACGGAGCTGGAGCATGTTGATTTATTCGCAGCGACGATCAGGTATCTGCAATCCAAGCATTCCTATTTCGCTGATATTGATGCGCTGAGCTGTGCTCGGGGGCACAGGATGGGTGACGGAGTCGGGGGCTTTGCAAGCTACAGGACGATTACCCTGAATAATGATCATGAAAGCGGCGGGGTGCATGGTCTGATGAATAGGGGCTGGAGGTTGTATGATCTTGAGCCGTACAGAAAGAGGCTTGCAGAGCTTGAAGTGATGCGTGAGGAGCTGGCTCAAGCGGGGCAATACACGGGTTTTGTCGATGCCGAGATTTCTGAGCTCAAGGAGCGCTTGCGCTGGACTCGTCACAATGTGGGGGCTACGTCTGAGGGGATGCCTCTTCAGTGGCTTGTGACGCACGAGGCCGGGCACGTGTGCCATTTCATGGCGCTGGGACGTGTGCAGAGGATTAAGCCGAGGGCCAAGGGTATCAGAAGGTACGTTTTCGATGATGCCGGTGAAGAGGCTAAGTCGATCATGATTGATGCGTACAAGAGGGCGTGCAAGCGCAGGGATGACTTGACGATGGATGTTCATGCTGTGTCAGAATACGCGATGAAGAATGAAAGGGAGTTTTTTGCGGAGTGCTATGCGATGCGTGAGCGCGGTGAGGCGCTGCCTGATTACGTTACGGATATGCTTGAAAAGGTTGAGCAGATAGCGCATAATCGCCTGAAGAAGGAGAAGTCATGACGAAGGATCAATTTTACAAGGCTATTGAGCCGTTCTCTCGTGCTGAGAGGTTTACGGTGCAGGATCAGATGGAGGCTTGCGGCATGCTGCTGGAGGCTCTGGACTCCGGGGTTATTACGCCGGATGAGGCTCGCGAGGTGGAATGCGCACCTATTTTCTTGATGTCTCCGTCTCCGGTGGATGCCTGGGAGGCTGAGCAGGGGCGCAAGCGCGGTGAGGATGTGATGGGGATCTGCTGAGGATGGCGGTGAAGCGGACAGGCAGGGCCGGGCGGGGGCGCCCGAGCCACTACAGCCATGCGCTGGCGGAGCGCATTTGCGAGCGCGTGGCGAATGGCTCGTCGCTGCGCAAGGCGGCGGAGGCTGAGGGGGTGCCCTGGGGGACGGTGTGGAAGTGGCTGGGGCGGCATGAGTCGTTTGGCGGCCAGTACGCGCGCGCGCGTGAGGCGCGGCTTGATTTGCTGGAGGGGCAGCTGGAGGATCTGAAGGAGTCGGCGATGGAGGCGGCGTCTGATCCCGAGTGCGGGAAGCTGCGCATTGAGGCGATCAAGCTCAATGTTGATACGCTGAAGTGGCAGCTCTGCAAGCTGCGCCCGCACTGCTACGGTGAGCGCCGGGCGGTGGAGGTGACGGGGGCTCAGGGGGAGCCGCTGCTGCCGCCGCATACGCAGGCGGAGCTGGAGACGTTTGCGCGGCTGCTGGCGGAGGCTCGCGCGCGCATTGACGGGGCTGCCGGTGGCGCGGGGGGCGGTGGCGCAGGGGGTGAGGGGGCATGACGCCGGCGGAGTTCGCGTTTTTTCGCCTGGGGCTGCGGCTGTACCCGTGGCAGGTGGAGACGGTGGAGGCGGTGGGGCGTCGCCGGCCGACGGCTCTGGTGGCGGCGAATGGCAGCGGCAAGACGGCGGCGGTGAATGTGGCGCTGCTGCTGTGGTTTCTGGCGGAGCACCCGCAGGGGATTGCGATGGTGACGAGCGGGTCGTGGCGGCAGTTGTTGACGCAGCTGTGGCCGAATCTGCTGATGCACCGCGCGCTGTTTCCGGGCTGGGAGTGGGGGGCGGAGCGCATTCGCACGCCGCAGGGGGGATTTATCGCGGCGTACAGTACGACGGATCCGGGGAAGGCGGAGGGTCATCACGAGCACTTGCCGGAGCGCCCGGTGATGCTGATGGTGGATGAGGCGAAGTCGGTGCCGGAGCCGATTTTTCAGGCTCTTTCGCGCTGCACGCCGACGTATTATGTGATGACGAGTTCTCCGGGGGCGCCGTCGGGCAGTTTTTACCGGGCGTTCCGACGCGAGCGCGGGCTGTATCATACGGTGCGGGTGACGGCGTTTGATTGCCCTCACATTAAGCCGGAGCGCATTGAGCGCGCGCGGGTGCTCTACGGGCCGGATCCGGAGTCGCACCCGATTTATCGCTCGATGATTCTCGGTGAGTTTACGGAGGGGGAGGATGCGCTGATTGTGCCGCATGCGCTGCTGGAGTCGGCGCTGGAGCACAGGCCGGCGCCGCGCGCGGGGGAGTTGTATGCGGGGGCGGACTGGGCGGCGGGCGGTGATGAGACGACGCTGGCGCTGCGCTGCGGCAATGAGTTGCGCCTGCTCTGGCATGCCCGCGAGCGCGATACGACGAAGGCTGCGGAGCAGGTGGTGGGGCGCTTGCGCGCTTGCGGGGTGCCGGCGTCTCATGCGTTCGGGGATGCGGCGGGTATCGGGCTGGGGATTATTCAGGCGGCGGGCAGGATGTACGGCTATGCGATGCGCGAGTTCAACGGGGGTGCTGCGGCGCCTGATACGGCGCACTATGCAAACCTGAATGCGCAGGCGTGGCACTATCTGCGCCTGTGTCTGGAGCGCGGGGAGCTGTGCCTGAGTGCGGGGCTGGATGATGTGACGGTGGAGCAGCTGTGCAATCGCCGCTTGCTCTGGGATGCCCGCGGGAAGTTGCGCTGCGAGACGAAGGAGGAGATGAGGGGGCGCGGGCTGGCGTCGCCGGACCGGGCGGATGCACTGGTGATGGCGTGGTGGGCGGGCCGGCACATGCTGTATCGGGCCGAGGATGGGTCGCTGCCGAGTCGCTATGCGTTCCCTCAGCGCCCGGGGGCGTTCCGCTGGAGGTGATGGGGCGGCGTCCTGCAAGCGCCGGCTGTTGCAAGCCCCCGAGGGGCTGCTTGCCGGGATGCGACTGCCGTGCGATGATGGCGGCATGATTACGACGAAGATTGACCCGAAGGACGGGACGATGCCGGAGGGGATTCTCTACATGCCGGCCGGGCAGCACCGGGTGTGCGGGACGGTGAACGGGCGTCCGGGTGCGCGCACGGTGCTGGTGGATGCTGCTGCGGCGGCGCGGTTGCAGGAGGCGTTGCAGGCGCGCCTGGAGCTGTATCGGCGTGGGGAGGCGGTACGCCCTTGCGGGATGTTTGATCACCGGCCGGGGGCGGCGTCGTTCCTGGCGCGCGCGTTTGAGTGGGATCCGGCGCGCGGGGTGGTGCTGCGCGTGGAGTGGACGTCGGCGGGGCGCGAGGCTATTCAGGGGCGCAATTACTCGTATTTCTCGCCGCGGTTTCTGCTGGATGAGCAGGGGCGGGTCGCGGGGCTGACGGAGGAGGCGGAGGTCGGCAGTCTGGTGAATGATCCGGCTTTTGAGCGCGCGGAGCAGATTGCGGCGTCTCGCGATTATCAAGCCCCCCGCGAGTCTCTTGCCGGGGGCGAGCGGCTGTGCGATGATGCAGGCATGGACCAGATTAAAACGCTGCTCGGCTTGCCGCCGGATGCTGATGATGCCGCTGTGGCGGCGAAGATTCAGCAGCTCATGGCGCAGGCCGATGATGACAAGAAGGACATCGCGGCCAAGGCCGCTGATGCGGAGAAGGCGCGTCGTGAGTCTTGCGAGGCTCGCGCGGATGCCGATGCTGCGAAGGATGAGCTCAAGAAGAAGGAGGAGGAGCTGTCGGCTCTGCGCACGCGCCTGGACAAGGATCGTGATGCGGCGGCCGATGTGTTCGTCGAGATGGCTTGCAGCTCCGGCAAGATTGCGCCGAAGGATGAGGCCGCCAAGGCGGCGTGGAAGGAGATCTACAAGACGTCTCCCGACACGGCACGCAAGGCGATGGAGGCTACTCCGGTGAATCCCGCGCTTGAGCAGATGACGGCCGGCAAGGTGCCGACGCCTGCGGCGAAGAGTCTGCGCGAGATGTGCCAGGAGGAGATTGACGCTATCGGGAAGTAACTCTCAACAAGACAACGGAGATGAACAAGGTAACTCTTGCAGATTTGCAGATGAAGTACGGCACGGCGCTTGACAAGGTTCTTGTCAATGACGTGATGCCGGTGGCGCCGCTGGTGAAGTGGCTGCCCTCCGAGGTGATCAGCGGCACGAGTACGCAGTATCGTTGTGTCACCTCGATTCCGAAGGTGGGTCCGCGCCCGGTGAATGCCGGCGTGGATGCGATTCGCGCCAACTATGAGCTCAAGCGTTCTCAGCTCTTCCTGTATCAGGGGCTGATTGCGATTGATGAGGCCTTGGCCAAGGCTGATCCGTCCGGCGAGGGCGGGCTGATGGCTGAGCAGGCGGAGCTCGTGATGCAGGGCGCGATGTTCACCCTGGAGCAGTATGCCATCTACGGCAAGGCGCTCGGGGAGGATGCGATGCCCGGCATTCTGGACGGTATCGGCAATTACATGACGATTTCGGCCGATGAGGCCCACAATACGACGGAGTCCCGACAGGCCGGCGGTGCGTCCGTGCTAGCGATTGTGGGTGACCCGAAGATGCTGCGCTTGCAGTTCGGCAACAGCAAGGCGATTGCCTTCAGCCCGACGGAGCGCACGTATCTGCCGACCAACAAGGCTGACGGCACGGCCGGGACCATGCCCGCGCTGGCGAAGAATGTGACGTTCTGGGCGGGCATTAGCGTGCGTTCTGAGTTTGCCGTGGCCCGTCTGATCAACGAGTCTGCCAGCAAGCCGCTGACGGATGCGTTGCTGGCGCAGCTGGTTTCGCTGTTCCCGACGGGTGTCGTGCCGACGGCGCTGGTGATGAATCGCCAGACTCGCGCCCGCCTTCAGGCCAGCCGCGCGACTGCTCTGACGTACAACAAGAAGCAGAGCGGGCAAACGGCCTACGCGGAGCTTCCGACGGAGTTCGAGGGTATCCCGATTATCTGCACGGACGCACTGATTGCGGATGAGACGGATGCCAACATTGCAGCGCTGGCCAAGGAGCTGGATATCAAGGCCCGCAAGCTGGGCACGATTGAGCGATAACGACCAACAGAAAGGAGACTGAGGAGATGCTTGATTGCAATCGCCGAGATATGGAGCTGGTGTCTGCTGTCACCAGCTCGTCCAAGACGGGAGCCGTGATGGATTTGCAGCAGACCGGGGGCTTGGACTGCGCCCGCTTTGTGGTGACGTCGACCGCTGCGTCTGCCGTGCTGGAGATTCAGGGCTGTGATACGCCCGACGGGTCTTTCGCGAAGGTGCTGGAGGTCACGGTGTCGGCCGCCGGTGAGGCGTACCGCGAGCGCGTGCCCGTGGCCTGCCCGCGCTTTGTGCGACTGGTGGCAACGACGCTTGCCTCCGGTTCCGCGGAGCTGAGTTATCGTGTGTAAGGGCTGTGCACGGAGAGCACGGAAAGGGACATAGCAAGGGCCCTGCCGGGGAGTTTTCCCCGGCGGGGTTATCCGCAGGACCGTTATGCTGAGCGAGGCTTCGCTGTCTGACCTCAAGGAGGCGCTGACGTCTGCCGAGCTGGCGGCGATAGCGCCGTCGGTGCTTGGGGTGCCGGCTGATGGAGCCGATGTGGCTCGCGATTTGTGGTTGCAGGCCAAGCTGGATCAGGCGAGCCGGCGCGTGATTGCGGCGTGCAACAGCTGTGCGCTCAATCCGCAGTTGTCGGTGTCCGCCGGTCGGGTTCCGGCGTCGCAGGTGCATACGGTGCTGGTGCTGGCGCGCCACGCGGTCATTTCCTGCATCCCGGGCATGGCGGATACGCTCGAGGGCTCGTCCCGGCAGGCGGAGTACAACACGGCCACGCGCGAGCTCGAGAGGCTCGCCTCCTGCGATTTGCGCGTGGACGGCGAGATTCTGGAGGGGGATGAGTCAGGCCTGCCTCACGGCATGGGGGTGCTGACGCGCCCGAGCTTCGATTTTCGCGGCTTATGACGGAGAGTTTTTTGCAGTTCGTGCTCGACGTGATTCGGCGCGAGTGCGCGGGGCTGAAGGCCGAGGTGTACGATGAGCGCGAGAAGTCTCTCACGTGGATCATTGACTCGAATCTTGCGGCGCTGTCGGGGGTGACGGTGCTGGTGTCTCTGCCGAGGATTGACCGCCTCAGCGGCGAGCCGGCAGCCGGCTACGGGCACCGCATCTCGGTGCTTGTGGTGCTGCGCTGCAAGCCGTCGATGGCCTCGGGCGTCAACTCCTACGAGCTGGCGGAGCGTCTGTACTGCGCGCTGGACGGCAATCGCTGGCCGATGCCGGGCTGTGAGCTGGGGATCGACGATATCGAGCCGAACACGCAGTCTGATCAGCTGCGCAGCCAAAGCGAGAAGGACGACGCGCTGCACACCTTCACGGTGAGTGCTCAGTTGCAATTCCAGCCCCCCGCGCCTCTCTTGCCATGAGATGAGGCCGAGGATATGATTCAATTATCAAACCCATTACAACTATATGCCATATTCAGCCATAGATCTCTATGCTACCAACACGGTGAAGGTCAACGCGACGGTGCACATTGCCGCGCTGACGGACACGATTCGCCCCGACAACACCGAGACCACCGGCTCGCTCATCGCGCTTGAGGAGGAGAGCTGGCAGAAGCTCGCGCGCGTCAACACGTTCAAGATCACGCCGGAGACGGAGGACGACGAGGTGGAGTATTTCGACCAGGATACGCTCTCTCGCGTCAAGGATCCTCAGACGTCGATTCTGCGACGCACGATCGAGATGAGCGTGGTGAACTATCCCGTGCTCTTTGACGCGATTGTGAAGGGGGTGCCCAACCCGCTGAGCGCTGAGGCGCAGGCGCAGCTTTCCGCCGAAAGTGAGGAGGGGGCGCCGCTCTTCCGCAGCAATGATCCCTACGTGCCCGTGGCGATGCGCATCACGCTCTACAATGCCACGCAGCAGAAGCTGCAAACGATGTATTGCTACGCCAAGATCAAGGCGACGGGTGAGACGGAGTACAACGGCAAGACGCAGCAGCCGACGATTGAGGCGGAGATTCAGCCGTCGGTCAACAACCGCCTCGTCAATGAGGTGAATTACACGAAGCAGACGCAGACGGAGTGATGCGCTGCATCGGTCGCGTATAGCGCCGCCATGCCGCTGCTGTGGGCTCCCCGGGGCCGCGCCGGTGTGGCGGCGTCTTCGTGCCGTCCCTCTTCCGTCTGCCGCAAGCTATTTCTCTCAACATGAAACGCATCGTACAACAATACGCTCAGAGCAAGTTTGAGAACTTGTCGCTCATCGACTTCCGCCCGGAGGTGCTCAGCGCTTACAAGCGCTGTATCGAGACCGGGCAGCTCGATCAGGTGGATGAGCTCTACAAGGCCATGTATCACGAGTGGGACGCCTTGCAGAAGGACGTCAACAAGGTGACGTCGGCTCTCGGCACGCTGGATTTCCGGGCGGTGCCGTATGCGGCTGACGGTGCCGCGCCGACTCCCGAGGCCGAGGCGGTCGCTGCCCTCGTCAATGCGGCGCTGTGGCATGCTCCGCAGCCGGGCACGGGTGAGTGGCAGCACGGGTTTGCCCAGCTTCCCGGGGCGATTTACCACGCGCTGCTGCGCGGCTACAATGTCCACGAGATTATCTGGGCCTATGACGGGGGTATGTACTACCCCGCGGCCTATCTGCCGGTGATGCCGCAGTTTTTCGCCTGGGAGTGCCGCAGTGGCGAGCCTGACCGCCTGCTGCTCTACCCTCGGGGCGTCGGCTTCAGCGATGGCCGCGCCTTCCCGCGCCACAAGTTCATCGTGGCGCTGAACAATCAGGGTGTGGATCACCCGATGGAGAACTCGATTCTGCGGGCTCTCGTGCCGTGGTTCTGCGCGGCTGTGTGGGGTCCGCGCTGGCTGATGCAGTATTGCCAGATTTTCGGGCTGCCCATCCGCACGTTCCGCGCCGGCAGTGCGGAGGAGCGAGCCGATCTGGAGATCAAGCTGGCTGAGCAGCCGGTGGTGACGGATGTGGTGCTGCTGGATGGCGAGGAGATGACGGTGCAGAGCCCGGGCAGTTCGACGGGCTTGCCGCAGCGCGAGCTCATCGAGCTGGCCGAGAAGGCGTGTCACAAGCTCATCCTCGGCCAGACGCTCACGTCAGACACGAGCGACGGCGGCAGCCGAGCGCAGGCGCAGGTGCACAGCGAGGTGCTCAAGGACGATCTGATGAGCATCGGTGAGTATGTCTGCGGGGTGCTCAATGCGCAGCTGGTGCCGGCGATTGTGCGGATGAACTACGGGGGCACGCAGGTGCCGATGCCGGAGCTTCGTTGCAGCCTTCCGAATGCTGCCGCGACGCGCGAGACGGTGGAGCTGCTTGACGGCATGATCAACCGGCTGGGGATGTCCATCCGCCGCAGCGATGTGTACGACAAGCTCGGCATCGCCATGCCCGATCCCGGGGATGACGTGCTGGGGCCGGCCATGGCACCGGCTCCCGGTCGAGACGCCATCAGCGCTGCCGCGGCCGCCCGATACCCGGAGGCCGGGGGCAGCACGGCGGCCGCCTTAGCCGACGCGGCTGAGCAGGCGGCCGAGTCCGTCTGCCGCGCTTGGTCGGCTCCCGTGCGCGAGGCGCTGGCCAAAGCCGCGGCTGAGGGCAAGAGCCCGCAGGAGATGCTCGAGTTGCTCGAGTCGCTGCGCTGTGATACGGCCCTGCTTGCCGAGGCGCAGGAGAGTATCATGCGCGCCGGTCTCGGACTGAGTGATGAGGAGGTGGCCGCTTCTCGAAAGCAGAGCATCTGCCGCGCCAAGGATCCCTCGAAGTGCCGTGTGCACGGAAAAGGTGTGTCGCGTGAGGGAGAGGGGAATGCTCCGCGCAAGCCGTATCAGGACAAGACGGGTTTGCAAGGTCGGAAGAAAAATGAACCCGATGAACAAGAAAGACGTGAAAATGAAATCATGGCAAGACCCGCCACTCCTGGGTCAAGCGCAAAGTGTGTGGAAACCGCCCGTTGAGCC
>UMHM01034399.1_pt1 | contig 16473 bp, 15 predicted proteins | sample 1965501 | NCBI WGS metagenome assembly UMHM01 (sample SAMEA4836095, study PRJEB28245) | human gut metagenome | biome: gut microbiome; material: fecal sample | place: Denmark | collected 2008
TTCAGATTTCGGCAGATTGTAATTCTTGCCAACCTCAATCCCACATTTCCGCTTAATCTGTGAGATATACAGGTTGGATACCTTTAATCCGCTATACTCCAACACATAGTCTTTGATCTGTGGATAGGTTGCCCCATCCTGAAATTCGGACATGTCCATATCTTCCAAAGAGAACTCAACCCGCATCTTTTTCGAGCCGACCTCGCCCTTGGAAAGTAAGACAACCGTCTCCACGTGGCACGTTCGCGGGAACATGTCCACCGCTGTGGCGGCTTTCAGGCCATATCCCAGCCCGGCGAAGCGGAGGACATCGCGCGCGAGCGTCGCGGGGTCGCACGAAACGTAGACTATGCGCTCCGGCTGCATGGAGGCGACGGCGCGCACAGCATCCTCGGCCATGCCCTTGCGCGGCGGATCAACGACGATGACCTCCGGCCGCAGTGCGCGCCCGGCAAGCTGTTCTGCCGCCTCCGCGGCGTCGGCGCATATGAACTCGACGTTGTCAAACCCGTTCCGCGCCGCGTTCTCCCGCGCGTTTTCCACCGCCTGCGGAACGATCTCCGCGCCGATGACGCGCCCTGCGGTCGCCGCAAGGCACAGGCTTATCGTGCCGGCCCCGCAGTAAAGATCCAGAACCAGCGAATCCCCGCCTGGGGCGGCGTATTCCAGCGCCTTGCTGTACAGCCTTTCCGCCTGCGGCGGATTGACCTGATAGAACGCCTGCGGGGATATATCAAAACGGCTGCCGCATAAAATGTCCGACATGCTGGCGCGCCCCCACAGCGTATAAAAGCTCCCGCAAAGCACGGTGTTGCCGCTGGATTTGTTCACGTTCAGCACTATCCCCGTCAGCTCCGGGCACGCACGCCGAAGCGCCGCAGTCAGCGCCTCCGTATGCGCGCCGAAGCCGCGCGCGGCGACGATGCAGACAATGGCGTCGGCTGTGTGATACGCCCTGCGGCAGAAGATGTGCCGCACAACGCCCTTGCCGCTTTGCTCATCGTAAGCCGGAATGCCGTGCTCTGACATGAACTCCGTCACGGCCTCCGCCGCCCTGCGGCAAAGCTCGTTCTGTATCAGGCAGTCATTCACGGCGATAAGCTCATGACTGCGCTCCCGGTAGAATCCGGCGCGCGGCCTGCCGCCGATATCTGCGACGGCGAGGATGCCCTTGTTGCGGTAGTGCATGAAGCTGTCCGCGCCGATTATCTGTCCGGCTGTAACGGTCTGCCCGCCGATACGCGTCAGCGCGTCGTTGACGCGCCCCAGCTTGAAGCGCAGCTCCTCGTCATAGCTCATATGCCATGTGTCACAGCCGCCGCATTTGCCAAAGTACGGGCACTGCGCCTCACGTCTTTCGGGCGAGGCCGTGATAAGCCTCTCCGGCCGCGCGTATATCGCGCCAGCCGTCACCTTCACGATGCGTATATCCCATTCCTCGCCAGCAAGAGTTTTTGGAACGAACACGGCGCGCCCGCCTATGCGGCATACGCCGAACGCCTCGGAGGAGTAGCCGTCAATACGGACGGTGCATATTTCGTTTTTTCTGATTTCATTCTTTATATTTTCCATATAAAAAATAATAGCACATACTTTATCCGTTGGCAAATTTTTTGCGCGAAAAGGGAAGCGGCGCTTCACATATTCACGCGATATTATCAAATAATACTCCTTGTCAGATAATAAGGAGGATAGAAATGAAGAAATCTATAATTAATATTGCATTCACGCTCGCGCTCTCCGCGCTGCTCTGCGGCTGCGGTGCGGACAGGACTGTTGACGGCACCGTTGGCGACGCGGCGGTATCCGCTTCGCCCATGCCGACCGTCACCGTCACGCCGATGGTCACGCCCAATGTCGATAACGGCATAGTGGGGGATAAGGACGGCGTTATCGACGACACGGACGGCGCTGCCGCGAGCCCTGCCGTTACCGACGACGCCGCAAAGCTGCCCAGCCCCAACGTCAGCACGATGCCGTCTGCTTCGGCAAAGCAGTAAAAATCAGATAGTCCTGAAATCATTCGGGGCTATCTATTTTTTTCTTGCAATAATGCGGCCGCGGCGCTATTATATGCAAAAAAGGAGGAATGAATATGAGCTATATTCCAACGCCGGAACAGGCCGAAGAGCTTGTAAAGAAATATAATAAGGAGCCGTTCCATATCCAGCACGCGGAGACCGTCTCCAAGGTCATGGGCGAATTCGCAAAAGAATATGACCCGGAGAATGTGGACTTCTGGCGCACGGTCGGAATGCTGCACGACATAGACTTTGAGCTTTACCCCGAGCAGCACTGCGTAAAGGCAAATGAAATGCTGCACGAGCTGGACATCGACGAAGATGTGATACATGCGGTGATAAGCCACGGCTACGGCATATGCATAGATGTTGAGCCTGTGAAATACATGGAGAAGGTCCTTTTTGCCACGGATGAGCTTACGGGGCTTATAGGCGCAGTCGCGCTCATGCGTCCGACCGGGCTTGACGGGATGGAAGTAAAATCCGTGATGAAAAAGTTCAAGGATAAGAAGTTTGCCGCCGGCTGCTCGAGAGACGTTATCCGCCGCGGGGCTGAGATGATGGGCGTTGAGCTCAACGAGCTGATAGCAAAAACGATAGACGCAATGCGCGCGTAATGCTGGAGGTCTTTTATGTCGATGTGAGCGCGCTTGACCTTGCGCGCGATATCCAAATCTCAACTTACAGACAGGACAGGCTTTCCCGTCAGAAAACCGACGGCCAGCGCAGAAAATGTCTTGGCGCTGAGCTGCTTTTGAATTATGCGGTTTGCAGACACGCGCCGGGGTTGACGCCGCCGCTGGATATCGTCTGCGGCGAGTACGGAAAGCCGCGCCTTCGCGGCGGGGAACTTTATTTCAGCCTGTCCCATTCCGGGGGATATGCCGCAGTCGCCGTGAGCGATGAGGAAATAGGGCTGGACATACAGGAAAACGTGCCGTATAAGCCCGCCATTGCGGCGCGCTTCTTCACGCCGGATGAAAAGCGCCATATTGATATGCGCGCGGACAGAGACGCCGCCTTCACCGAGATATGGTGCCGTAAGGAGGGCTTCGTAAAAGCCGGCGGAACAGGGATACACACGCCGCTGGGGTCGTTTTCTGTTCTGGAAATGCCGTGGATATGGCACAGCGAGATACCCGGATACCATATTGCCGTGTGCCGCCTTTCCGCGATGCAGGCGACGCCGGACAAATTTGAAAAAATAGGATTATAAAAAACTTGAGCTGTCGAAGGCGGCCCAAGTTTTTTTACTTTCAGGCATATACAAAACGTATATCCGATAATACGTTCTGTATATGCCGACTACACAATGTTATACGTTCAGTCCGGCCTCTGCCATGGTGTTTCTGAGATACGCAAAATGCTCCTCGCTTATCGGCGAGAGGGGAAGCCGCAGCAGACCGGAGTCCATCCCCAGCATTTTCATTGCGGCCTTCACGGGAATAGGATTCGTCTCAACAAAGAGGGCGGAGAAAAGCTTTGCGTACTTTGCGTATAGCTCCGTCGCTTCCTTGAAGCTTCCGCCGAGGCACAGCTCGCACAGCTTCGCCACAACGCCCGGCACTATGTTTGACGCCACCGATATCACGCCCAGTGCGCCCATTGACATCATCGGTATGGTGTTGTCGTCGTTCCCACTCCATATATAAAGGTCGTTCCCGCACTGGCTCACTATCTCGCCGACGAGGCTGAGACTGCCCGACGCCTCCTTTACCCCGATTATGTTCGGGTGCTTGGAAAGCTCTTTATACGTTTCCGCCGCTATGCCGATCCCTGTGCGGCTGGGAACATTGTAAAGGATCATCGGTATATCCACTCTGTCGGCGACGTATGTAAAGTGCTCTATGAGGCCCTTCTGTGTGGATTTGTTGTAATACGGCGTGACCATGAGTATGCCGTCGGCACCGGCAAAGCGCGCGTTTTCCGCGTTTTTCAGCGCCGTGTCGGTGTTGTTGCTGCCCACGCCGACTATGACCTTCATGCGCCCGTTGGTCTCACGTATCGCGTAGCGCACGATCTCCTCATATTCGTTGCGGCTGACGGTCGCGTTTTCCCCTGTCGTGCCGCACACCACAATGGCGCTGACGCCGTTTTCGTACTGATAATTTATGTTCCTGCCCAGCCTTTCGTAGTCGATGCCATGCTCCGTGAAAGGCGTGACGATGGCCGTGCAGGCCCCTTTGAACACAGGTGTTTTTACCATGATGTTCCTCCTAGATAACAGATTTTTTCCGGCAACAACAGATTATTCCCGTCAAAGCCGTATTATTACCCTTTACTTGGGCGGAGAATATGTTATAATAATCCTCCTTGGGTGCAGCTTTCTGCGCGCTTGGAACAATATGATGTAGCGGAGCATGTACATAATGAAAAAATCCGATTTTGATTTCTATCTCCCGGAGGAGCTTATTGCCCAGACGCCGCTTGAAAAGAGGGACGGTTCGCGTCTGCTCGTTCTGGATAAGGAGAGCGGCGCGATGGAGCACAGGCATTTTTACGACCTGCCGGAATACCTGCGCGCGGGCGACTGCCTCGTGCTGAATAATTCAAGGGTGCTTCCCGCGCGTCTCATTGGAACCAGACCGGGCGGCGGCGCGGTCGAGCTTGTGCTGCTGCGCGACCTTGGCGAGGGGAGATGGGAATGTCTCAGCCGGCCGGGGCGCAAGACCAAGCCCGGCACGGAGCTTTCCTTCGGCGGCGGAGAGCTGAAAGCGACTGTCGAGGCCGTGGCCGAGGGTGGAAACCGGATAGTAAAATTCGACTATCAGGGGATATTCCTTGAGGTTCTGGAGAGGCTGGGCAAAATGCCGCTGCCTCCATATATAAAGGAAGAGCTTCAGGACCCGGAGCGGTATCAGACCGTGTACTCGCGCGAGCTTGGCAGCGCCGCCGCGCCGACGGCCGGTCTGCATTTTACCAATGAGCTGCTCGAAAAGATACAGGCGATGGGCGTAAAGGTCTGTTATGTCACGCTGCACGTGGGGCTGGGCACGTTCCGCCCCGTGAAAGAGGACGAAATAGAAAACCACGAAATGCACTCGGAGTTCTGCATTATCCCGGAGGATACCGCCCGGACAGTGACGGAGACGAAGCAAAAAGGCGGGCGGATAGTGGCCGTCGGCACGACCTCGTGCCGCACGCTTGAGAGCTTTGCCAAGGACGACGGAACGCTTGAGGCGTGCTCAGGCTGGACGGATATATTCATATACCCCGGCTACAGCTTCAAATGCATAGACGCGCTTGTGACGAATTTCCACCTCCCGGAGAGCACGCTTATCATGCTCGTTTCCGCCCTCGCGGGCAGAGAGCATATATTGAATGCATACAAGACCGCCGTTGAGGAGAAATACCGCTTCTTCTCCTTCGGCGATGCGATGTTCATAAAATAATCGAATGGAGAAATACAGTGTATAAGCTTTTGAAGCAGGAAGGACATGCCCGCAGGGGCGAGTTTGAGACCCCGCACGGCACGGTGCAGACGCCGGTATTCATGAATGTCGGCACGCAGGGCGCGATAAAGGGTGCGCTGTCGGCGCGGGATCTGAAGGAGATAGGCTGTCAGGTGGAGCTGTCGAACACCTACCACCTCCACGTCAGGCCGGGGGACACGCTCATCAAGGAGATGGGAGGCCTGCATAAGTTCATGACATGGGATGGCCCGATACTCACCGACAGCGGCGGATTTCAGATATTCTCGCTGGCGAAGCTGCGCAAGATAAATGAGGAGGGCGTGAAGTTCAACTCTCACGTTGACGGACGGCACATTTTTATGGGGCCGGAGGAGAGCATGCGCATCCAGTCGAACCTCGGCTCGGACATTGCGATGGCCTTTGACGAATGCATAAAGATACCCTCGCCGCGCAATTACGTCGAAAATTCCTGCGCGCGCACAGTCCGCTGGCTGGAGCGGTGCAAGGCGGCGCTGAACGAATACAACAGCCAAGATGACGCCGTGAACCCCGGACAAATGCTTTTCGGCATCAATCAGGGCGCTGTTTTCCACGATATACGCATTGAGCATATGAAGCGCATTGCGGAGCTTGACCTGCCGGGCTACGCTATCGGCGGGCTGGCCGTCGGGGAGACCCATCAGGAAATGTACGATACCATTGAGGCCGTGGAGGAGCATATGCCCAAGGACAAGCCGCGGTATCTGATGGGCGTCGGCACTCCGTGCAATATCATAGAGGGCGTGGCGCGCGGCGTGGATTTCTTCGACTGCGTAATGCCGGCGCGCAACGGGCGGCACGGGCATCTTTTCACATGGAGTGGCGTAATAAACATTAAAAACGAGAAGTATGCCAGGGATGAACAGCCAATAGACCCGCAGTGCGATTGCCCGGTGTGCCGGAGGTATTCGCGCGCATACGTCAGGCATCTGTTCAAGGCGGAGGAAATGCTGGCGATGCGGCTTGCGGTCGCGCATAACCTGTACTTCTACAACAGCCTTACAAAAAGGATCAGAGAAAGCCTTGACAGCGGCACGTTCGAGGAGTTCAGACACAGGTATACAGAAATTTTAGATAAGCGCATATAAAATCTTGAAATTGTTATATTTAGCATGTATAATAAGCTCACATTATTTTTTGGAGGTACACCCTAAATGTTGTTTCTTACCAGTGCAAGCACCAGCGCCAATGGAGGCGGATCTTCCATGATCCTCATGCTCGTCCTGATGTTTGCCATCTTTTATTTTCTTATAATCCGTCCCGAGAATAAGAAAAAGAAAAAGACCGACGAGATGCGTAATTCTCTCTCCGTCGGCGATGAGATCACCACCATCGGCGGCCTGACCGGCAAAATCGTTCAGGTGACTGATGACACCATCACCTTTGAGACCGGTGAGGACAGAGTCCGCATTCAGGCAAAGAAGTGGTCCATTTCCACCACCGCAAAGATGGAAGCCGCCGAAGCCGAGGCGAGAGCGGCAAAGAGCAAGAAGAAGTAAGCTCCTTCACTCTGCGCGATATTGAATTTAACAGCCCTTTTGTTAATAAGATGGTTATATCTTATTAATGAAGGGGCTGTTTCTATTTGAATAAAAAGCTTGAATTGCCTGACGCAAGGTTTCTGCTGACCGCCGTAACGACTTGGTTCGCGGCTTCACTGCTGTGCGTGCTGCTGTGCGCGCTGATCGTGCAGCTATCCAACGCCGCGGCGGGAACTGTGGGGTACATAAGCTCGGCGTTGAGCTTTGCCACAGCCGCGGCGGCAGGGGCGCGCGCAGCGCGTGTACGCGGACGCGGGGCAGTTTATACGGGCCTCGCTTCCGGCGTCGTCATAATAACTCTGGCGCTGACGTTCGGCTTCATCACTGCCGGGCAGGAGATCGCGGCGGACGGCGTTCTCAGCGTGGTCACGTTTACGCTTTCCGGGGCGCTCGTCGGAAGCGTTTTCTTTGCCGGCAGGGGAAAGGGCACGAAAAAGGCGCGGGTCATGAAGCGCTGATGCAGTCAACGCGGCGGGGCGCATACTGCGCGGAACAGCGCACGAATAAGCAAATGCGCCCCGCCGTATGCGGGCGACATAACGCCAAAAATAATTTAGTTTAATTTTGAAATTATTTTTTTACTATATTTTGTGCCTGAGCAGCAATCACGTTTAGAATTATGCCACATCAAGTGTCTGATTGGATGCAACAGTTAACATAAAGAAAAAATATTTTTCAAAAAAGTAAAAAAAGACTTGCATTTTTCTTCGCTTCGTAATATATTGTTACCAGAGACAATTATGTTAATTGATTTCTTATTTCCGAAGCCGCCGCAAAACTATCAACCTCGACAAATACAGCGTTTTCGCACGTAAGACCTTGAACATAATATGGTTGCGGAAAATCGCTTTTAGATATATCAATTCTTTTTCAGAGAGGGCGTTATAATGCAGAACGCAGAAGTAATTGAAATATTTGAAAAATATCTTGTGAACGACAAAAAGGCGTCTGCCAACACTCTCAGTTCATATATGCGGGATATACGCAAATACTGCGATTATCTCGAAATACACACGGAAGAGACGATAGTTTCAGCGTCAGAGGACGATGTGCACGAGTACATAGATTATCTGCGTGCTTCCGGCAAGTCCGTTGCCACGGTTTCAAGAAACATCGCATCCTTGAAGTGCCTGTATACGCATCTGTGCATCAAGCAGATCGTCAAGGTCAACCCGGCGATGAAGCTCGTGCCCGATAAGGGCGCGCAGAAGCTGCCGCAGATACTCACGAGCAAGGAGGTCGAGCTGCTGCTTGACCAGCCCCAGTGCATAGACGCGAAAGGCTACAGAGACAAGGCCATGCTGGAGCTGCTGTACGCCACCGGCATAAGAGTGACCGAGCTTATAGACCTCAACATCGGCGACGTCAACCTGAACGCGGGCGTCGTGCGCTGCCAGAGCCGCAACCGTGAACGCTTTATCCCGCTCTATCCCGCGGCAGTAAAGGCCGTGAGCGAGTACATAACGCTCGTCAGGCCGCAGATGATAGCGACGCCGGATGAGCAGTCGCTCTTCGTCAACGTGAGCGGCGAAAGGATGTCGAGGCAGGGCTTCTGGAAGATAATAAAGTTCTATCAGAAGAAGGCGGGCATCGAAAAGGACATCACGCCCCATACGCTGCGCCACTCCTTTGCCGCGCACCTTCTGGAAAACGGCGCGGACATACACGCCATACAGGAAATGCTCGGTCATGCGGACATATCCTCAACGCAGGTATATTCTCACCTTATAAAAAAGCAGCTCAAGGATGTGTACAACAAGGCGCATCCCAGAGCCTGATCCACCAGCATATCATATAAATATAAGCATCCGCAGAGAAAGGGGGATCTCTGCGAATGCTTTTTTACTTGTTATACGATTATTTGAGTATCGCTGCGACTTTGTCCGCGTCCAGTGCTGCGAACGGGATAACGGCGGCAGGGGAGTTAGTATGCGCCCCGATAAGCTTTTCCATCCACACCATGCCGTACCACCGGCCGAATTTATAGCCGCTGTTGTGGAATTCGCCAATGTAGCTGTAGCCGAGGTGTTCATGGAACTGCACGCTGTTTTTCGTCAGATACTCGTCCTCCTCATGGGGATAGGCGATGCAGGCGTTCAGGTTCAGAATGTTCTGAAGCCGGGATATATCCTCAAGCGCACGGTACAGCCGCTTCCCGATGCCGCAGCGTTTTTTACCGCGCGCGACGTATATCGAGGTCTCCACGGACCAGCCGTATGCCGCGCGCTCCTTGAATTCGCCGGTGTACGCGTACCCGACTATCTCACCGCCGCTCTCCGCGACGATGTACGGGTATTTTTTCAGCGTGTGTTCTATTCTTGCGCGGAATTCCTCCACGCTGGGCACGTCATATTCAAAGCTTATTGCCGTGCCGGTCACATACGGCGCGTATATTTCAAGCAGCGCTGCCGCGTCATCCGGGCGGGCGGCGCGAAGGGTGATGGAGCTGTCCATTCCGTGTTCCTCCTATGCGTTGATTTTAAGCCGCGGCAGATTCCAGTGAAAATGTGCCGCCAGAAGCCGGATAGCGACGACGAGCAGCGAAGCCGCGATGAGCGCTATTATCTCGCCGAAAAGCCTGTACAGAATGACAAAGGCGACAGCGCCCGCAATAGAGGCGAGCGCGTAGATATGCTTGACAAATATGTACGGCGGCACCCCCGCCATAACGTCTCTTATAAGCCCGCCGCCGACGCCCGTGAGCGTGCCGAGAAAGACGAGCAGAAAGGTATTTCCGGGATATCCGGCCTTCACGCCCGTAAGCACGCCGACCACAGTGAAAATGCCGAGGCCGAGAGAGTCCATGATGAGCATGAGGCTGTCATATGCCATGCGGAACCTGCCGTGGAAATGCTCCTTCTTCACCCAGAGCACCGCAAAAACAACGATTGCCGTCGCCGCGGCGACAGCAACATAAACAGGATTTATAAGCGCGCTGGGCACGCGGCACAGGATCATATCCCGCGCCACGCCGCCGCCGACGGCCGTAAACACGCCGAGCACGCACACGCCGAAAACGTCCATGCTTTTGTTTATGCCGACCATCGCGCCGGAGGCGGAAAATGCGACCGTGCCGATGATCTCCATGCAGAATACTATTACAGACTGAATATCCATGCCGTTTTCACCATAAAGCTTTTTTGCGTTGAGCAGGTCTGTAAGCCGGGTTCTGTCTTAAACGACCATCTATCTAGAACTGCCGTTGCCGACAGCTTCAAGCCACCTCCTGAGGACGGCCGGGCCGGCCATGTGTCCTCCCACGGTGTTGCTCCGGATAGAGTTTACAGCGTCCACATGTCTCCATGCGACGAGTGAGCTCTTACCTCACTTTTCCACCCTTACTCCGGTCAGACCGAAGCGGTATATCTCTGTTGCACTTGTCCGAGGGTCACCCCTGGCGGGCGTTACCCGTTATCCTTGCCCTGTGGAGCCCGGACTTTCCTCACGCACAGGCTTTCGCCTTGTGCCCGCGGTCGTTCGGCCTGCTCAACGCTGCTATTTTACCCACTTTCACGCGGCAAGTCAATAATAATTCTTGTAAACGGCGGAGAAAAGACGTATAATCATATAGATTGTGAGGCGATTGATATGACACTGAACGATTACGTAAATACACTGAAAGGGAAGCGCATTGCCGTCATAGGCATCGGCGTCAGCAACACGCCGCTTATCCGCCTGCTGCTCAGCTGCGGCTGTGATGTGACGGCGTGCGATAAACGCAGTCTTGCCGAAATGGGCATGGAGGGGCTTGAGCTTATCAACATGGGGGCAAAGCTCCGCCTTGGGGAGAGTTACCTTGACGGGCTTGACCATGACGTGATATTCCGCACGCCGGGTCTTATGCCCTTTGATGAGCACCTTGAGGCCGCAAGGGCGCACGGAAGCATTATCACCTCTGAGATGGAGGCGTTTTTTGAGCTGTGCCCGTGCCGGACGATTGCCATAACCGGAAGCGACGGCAAGACCACGACCAGCACCATTATATCTGAGCTGCTAAAACGGGCAGGATACACTGTGCATCTGGGCGGAAATATCGGCCATCCGCTGCTGTGCGAGATACCGGAGATAGGAAAGGACGACTTCGCCGTGCTGGAGCTGAGCTCCTTCCAGCTTCATTCCATGAAGTGCAAGCCGAACGTCGCCGTTATCACGAATATTTCCCCGAACCATCTCGACAAGCACAAGGACTATCAGGATTATATAGACGCAAAGCGCGCCATATTTATCGCGCAGGACGCGTCAGACCGGCTAGTGCTGAACCTCGACGACGGACACACGCCGTATTACGCGCAGTACGCCAAGGCGCCGATAAGCTATTTTTCCGATAAGGGCGGCGTTGAAAACGGAACCGTGCTCGACGGCGGGGAGCTGTGCCTTGTCCACGGCGGCGTGCGCGCGCCCATCATGCGCGCGGATGAAATAAAGCTGCCCGGCGAGCATAACGTGCTGAACTATCTTGCGGCCTTTGCCGCGGTCGATGGCCTTGTCAGCTTGGAGGACTGCCGCGACGTTGCCATGAGCTTCGCCGGGGTGGAGCACCGGCTGGAGCAGGTGCGCGTGCTGCACGGCGTGACCTACATAAACGACTCCATCGGCACAAGCCCCACGCGCACATCGGCGGGGCTGCACGCGATGCGGGTGAAGCCCATCGTCATTGCCGGCGGCTATGATAAGCATATCCCGTTTGACGGCCTCGGCGACGACCTCTGCCGTCTGGCGAAGGAGGTCGTCCTTACCGGCGCGACGGCTGAAAAAATAGAGACGGCCATCAGAAGCTCAGAGTATTTCGACGGCAGCGGGCTGAAGCTCTGCCGGGTCGATGATTTTGAGGCCGCCGTGCGCACGGCGGCCGCCCACGCGGAGGAAGGGGATATCGTCCTTCTCTCTCCCGCCTGCGCCGCGTTTGACCGGTTCAAGAATTTCACCGAGCGCGGCAAATTCTTCAAAAAAATAGTTATGGAGCTTGAATAAATGCAAATTTCCGACATAAAACCAGAAGTATATTCCATGGCCGAAAGGGCGATGGAGAGAGTGAAGCCCCAGTTTGAAAAAATAGACGCTGTGGCTGAGGCGAACACGCGCCGCGTGATGGAGGCGTTTCAGGATAATCGCGTGTCCGACAGCTGCTTTGCCGGCACGACGGGCTACGGCTATGACGACCTTGGGCGCGACACGCTGGATAAGATATACGCGCAGATCTTCGGCACGGAGGCCGCTCTTGTGCGCATCGGCTTTGTCAACGGCACGCACGCGCTCACGGCCGCGATGTTCGCGCTTGCGAAGCCGGGCGACGTTATCCTTGCCGCGACCGGTATGCCCTATGACACGCTGCGCAGTGCCATAGGGATAGAAGGGGAGTGCCACGGCTCTTTGAAGTTCTACAGCATTGATTACCGGCAGGTGGATATGACGGCCTCCGGCGCGCCCGACTATGACGGCATTGCGGCCGCCGCGGCGGACAGCCACGTTGCCGCTGTTATGATACAGCGCTCCCGCGGCTATGCGGAGCGCAAGGCGCTGACTATCGACGAGATACGGGAGATATGCGCCGTCGTGCGGCGCGTGAATCCCGCGGCGCATATAATGGTCGATAACTGCTACGGCGAGTTTACCGACGTGCTGGAGCCGACGCATGTTGGCGCGGACATTATTGCCGGTTCGCTTATAAAGAACCCCGGCGGCGGAATTGCGCCGACGGGCGGCTACGTCGCCGGGAAAAAAGAGCTTGTGGAGCGTGCCGCAATGCGCCTGACAACGCCGGGCATCGGCGGGGAGTGCGGCTCGACCCTCGGCAACAACAGGCTTTTGTATCAGGGGCTGTTCATGGCCCCGCATACGGTGGCGCAGGCCCTTAAGACGGCTGTGTTCTGTGCGGCGATGATGGATGAGCTTGGCGTGCCCAGTTCTCCCGCGATAGATGAGAAGCGTTCCGACATCATTCAGATGGTGAAGCTTGGCAGCGCCGACGCGATGAAGCGCTTCTGCCTTGGAATACAGGCCGGTGCGCCCGTCGATTCCTATGTCACGCCGGAGCCGTGGCCGATGCCCGGCTATAACTGCCCGGTGATAATGGCGGCAGGCGCGTTCGTGCAGGGCGCGTCCATTGAGCTTTCGGCGGACGGCCCCATGCGTGAGCCGTATATCGCATACATGCAGGGCGGACTCACGTTCGAGTCGGGCAAGCTCGGAATTATGATGGCGGCCAGTGCCATGTTGGGCGAGTAAGCCGCATATATTGGATGCATGGGAGGTGGCTCCATGCATTCAAGACCGATATTCCGGCGCAGGCCGCGCTATACATACGCCGAATCTGACGGCAGCGGGCACACCGGCGGCGGTGGCTCACTGCGGTTCGTGCTCATCGCCGCCGCGGCGATACTCGTGCTTGCGATAGTCAGCACGTCCATATACCTCAAGGGCATGTCGGCTCAGATCGCATCCGCGGACGCGCGAGACGTCGTGACCGCCAAAATAAACGACGCGATCATTGAAACGCTCGGCGAGGGCGACTATGACGGGGATCAATTCGTCTCGTTCCAGAAGTCCGAAAGCGGGGAAGTGACCGCGATAAGCAGCAATATGGCGCGGATAAACGAGCTTTCCTCAAAAATTCTGGATAAGGTCGTCGGTTCGACGCAGGATAATACAATAACCATAGAGATCCCAAGCGGAAATCTGACCGGCGCAAGCCTTCTGATGGGCCGCGGCCCGCGCATTCCAGTGCGTATAGTGGTGCTTTCCTCCTCGCGCGTTGAGTTCAGCAACGGCATTGTCACGGCCGGGATAAACCAGACGAAGCATCAGATAAGCCTGCGCGTGACGGTGGATATGGAAATACTCGTGCCATGGGGAACGGAAAACACGCAGGTGAGCACCGACGTCCTCATCGCCGACACGGTCATTGTCGGCAAGGTGCCGGACACTTATCTGAACATGCAGCAAAACGAAAGGTAAAAGAACATGGATGCACACAAGGAAATAGCCGCGCTTCGGCGCGAGATTGAAAAATACGCGAAGCTGTATTACGTGTACGATTCACCCGCGATATCCGACTATGAATATGACCAGCTCATGCAGCGCCTGAAAGCGCTTGAAGCGCTGCATCCGGAGCTTATAACGCCGGATTCCCCCACGCAGAGGATTGGCGGCGAGGCGCTGAGTCAGTTTGAACCTGTGGTGCATCAGGTTCCGCTTGAGAGTCTGACAGACGTTTTTTCGTATGAGGAGCTGTTTTCCTTCGGCGAGAGGATGGATTCCCTCGTCGCCGGGGCGCACGATTATTCTGTCGAGCCGAAGGTGGACGGCCTTTCAATGTCGCTTGAATATGAAAACGGCGTGTTTGTCCGCGGTGCGACGCGGGGCGACGGCTTCACCGGTGAAAATGTGACGGAGAACCTGCGCACGGTGCGTTCGCTTCCGCTGCGCATTGACGGCGCGCCGGAGCGGCTCATCGTCCGCGGCGAGGTGTACATGTCCAAGGCCGTCTTTCAGCAGCTCAACGCCGAGCGCGAGATCGCCGGGGAAAAGCTGCTTGCAAATCCGCGCAATGCCGCGGCCGGTTCCATGCGCCAGCTCGACCCCAAGATCGCCGCGTCAAGGAAGCTGGACATCATCTTTTTCAACATGCAGTATTCGTCAGACCATAAATATTCCACCCACGCCGAAACGCTTGACGCCATGCGCGAAATGGGCTTCCCCGTGATACCGTACAAGCGCTATGACAGCATACAGGACTGCGTGGAGCGCATAGCGTGGCTTGGCGAGCACCGGGATGAGCTGCCCTACGATATGGACGGGGCGGTCATAAAGATAAACGACCTTGCGCAGAGAGAGGCTCTTGGCAGCACGGCCAAAGCGCCGCGCTGGGCCGTGGCCTTCAAATACCCGCCCGAAAAGAAGGAAAGCCGCGTCGTGGACATCGTCATTCAGGTCGGCCGCACGGGCGTGCTGACGCCGAAGGTCATTGTGGAGCCTGTGCGCCTCGCCGGAACGACCGTATCCGCCGCGACGCTGCACAATCAGGACAATATCGACAGGCTGGATCTGCGTATCGGCGACACGGTTGTGCTGCAAAAGGCCGGGGAAATAATCCCGGAGGTCCTGTCCGTTGTCAAGGAGAAGCGCCCGGAGGGCACGGTTCCGTTTGTGATGCCGGATGTGTGCCCGGAGTGCGGCTCACCCGTCGTGCGTGACGAGGACGGCGTCGCCCTGCGCTGCACAAGTCCGGAGTGCCCGGCGCAGCGTCTGCGCAATATCGCGCACTTTGCCTCGCGCGAGGCGATGGACATCGAGGGGCTTGGCATTTCCGTGTGCGAAAGCCTTATAAACAACGCCCTTGTGAATTCCGCAGCGGACCTTTATTATCTTGAGCCGCAGTCGGTCGCAAACCTTGACCGCATGGGCAAAAAATCAGCGGAGAATCTTATTGCCTCCATCGAAAAGAGCAAGGACGCAGGACTTGCGCGGCTCGTGTGCGGCTTCGGCATACGTCAGGTCGGGCAAAAGGCTGCGAAGGTGCTTGCCGCGCACTTTAAAGACCTTGACAGCCTCATCGTAGCCGATGCGGAGACTCTGACGAAAATACCGGACATCGGCGCTGTCACTGCCGCGTTTATAACGGAGTGGTTTTCAAATCCGCAGTCCATGCACCTTATAGGACGTCTGCGTGATGCGGGTGTCAGCTTCGAGACGAAGGAGGAACAGAAGGACAATCGCTTTGCGGGAATGACCTTTGTCCTCACAGGCACGCTGGAGCATTTCACGCGGGATGAGGCGTCCGCCATAATAGAGAGCTACGGCGGAAAGGCGTCGTCCTCTGTTTCCAGAAAGACGAGCTACGTCCTCGCCGGTGAGAATGCCGGCAGCAAGCTCACCAAGGCGGAGGGTCTCGGCGTTCCGATAATAAGCGAGCAGGAATTTGCCGCAATGATACAATGATTAACACAATGGTACTGTAAGCCGCGAAACGGCCGCCGGAGGCAATACGCCCGGCGGCCGTTTTCTTCCTTCGTCAGTCGAACGCCGGGTTCACGGCGTATATATTCCGCTGGTCAAGCTTATCCATTGCAAGCCTCAGCCCCTCGCCGAAGCGTTGATAGTGGACTATCTCTCTTTCGCGCAGGAAGCGGATGACGTCGTTCACATCCGGGTCGTCGCTCAGACGGAGGATGTTGTCATAGGTGACGCGCGCCTTTTGCTCCGCGGCAAGGTCCTCGTTCAGATCCGCAATTACGTCGCCCTTCACCGCCATGCTTGCGGCGTTCCACGGCGCGCCGGAGGCGGCTGTCGGATATACGCCGGCGGTGTGGTCAACGAAGTACGCGTCAAAGCCGGCCTTCTTTATCTGCTCGGGCGTCATGTCTCTTGTAAGCTGGTGCACTATCGCGCCTATCATCTCAAGGTGACCAAGTTCTTCCGTGCCCACAGAAGCATCGGAAATGTTCCACTTTGCAAAATCGG
>UMHM01027283.1_pt1 | contig 16458 bp, 25 predicted proteins | sample 1965501 | NCBI WGS metagenome assembly UMHM01 (sample SAMEA4836095, study PRJEB28245) | human gut metagenome | biome: gut microbiome; material: fecal sample | place: Denmark | collected 2008
TGGATATGGATTCTGTCGTTTCTGTCATTGATGATATTATTTCCTGCGTTGGTGATTTATTCGGATTCATCATGGACAATGGTAGTATGATCATTTCTCTTGTTGCAGGAATTGGAGCGGCAATGGTGACATGGAACGTTGCAAGCATGATCAATGGCGTTGTTACAGCTGTCAAGAGATATCAGGAAGCTAATGAAGGCGCAACTGTTGCGCAGGCATTATTGAATGGTGTCATGAACGGCAATCCGATAATGCTCGTTGTATCGTTGCTAGCAGGACTAATAGCAACAATCGTCACATTGTGGACCACAAACGAGGGATTCCGTAATGCTGTCATAAGCGTGTGGAATGCATTCAAAAACACTGTTGGAAATGCAATTACAGCGGTAGGTGGTTTCATAGGCAACCTCATATCGTGGTTTCAGGCTCTTCCTGGGCGTATTGGTGGATTCCTTGGCAATGTTATAGGCAACGTACAGAATTGGGCTTCTAACATGGTTTCTAGGGCTTCTGAAGCAGGTTCTAACTTTGTTGGCAGGGTTGTATCATTCATTCGTGGTCTTCCGTCTGCTGTATGGAATTGGCTATCAAGTGCATTGAATAACGCATGGAATTTTGCGAGACAGTTGGCACAAGCAGGTGCAAATGCAGCATCTGGACTTGTAAATAACATTATTGGAAGAATCAGAAGTCTTCCAGGGCAGTTGTTTAACTGGGGTGTTGACATGGTTAAGGGCATTGCAAATGGCATCAGAAATGCGATTCATCATGTCACAAGTGCAGTCAGCGACGTTGCAAACAAGATCAAGTCTTTCCTTCATTTCTCAAGACCTGACGAAGGCCCATTGGCTGAGTATGAAAGTTGGATGCCTGACATGGTGGAAGGACTGAGTGATTCTTTAAGAAAGGCAAGCCCAGAACTTATCAGCCAGACAGAAGCATTGGCGAGTGGAATGTCTGACGCATTCAATGTGAATGGTAGCGTTTCTGCAAGTGGTGGAAACTATAACAACATGGTTGAGGCATTCAAGGATGCACTATCACAGGTCAAAATCGAGATGGATGATGAAGAAATGGGCCATTTCGTTGACAAAACGGTGACAAAACTTATTTATGATTAAGGCGGTAAATATATGAGAAATTATGTTATTCAAAATGGAAAAGACAGCCGATATTTAAAAGGATTGCTGATTCAGGAATTGCCACCGATTACAAAGCCTTTGATGCGTACAAGCATCGAACAAATAGACGGGCGTGATGGTGATGTGATCACAAGGCTTGGATATTCGGCTTATGACAAAAAAATGAAGATCGGTCTGTTTGGCGACTATGATATTGATGATATTATTCCGTTTTTCAATTCAAGCGGAACAGTAACATTTTCAAATGAGCCAGAAAAATACTACGTGTATGATATTCTAGATGCGATTGATTATGAGCGTCTTATGAGGTTCAGAACGGCTGAGATCACGTATCATGTACAGCCATTCAAATACAGCAATATCGAGAAACTGAAGGTGTTCAGTAATACGACAAGTGCTATCACAGTAAGAAATAACGGCAATTATGTATCAAAGCCAGTTATTCATATTGAAGGTTCTGGAACTATCAATCTGTCGTTGAATGGCGTGCAGTTGTTCCGTATTGACTTGAGTACTACAAATTCCATCACGATAGACACAGGAAGGCTTGAGGCGTACAATGATGATGTATTGATGAACCGATACGTTATCGGAAATTATGACAAGTTCGTTCTTAAAGTTGGGGCTAACTCTGTGTCATGGGATGGAGCGTTGACATATATTGCGTTCGAAAAGTTATCGAGGTGGATATAATGAGAAATAATCTTGAAATGATCAGGGGCGACACGTTGAGCTTTGCATTTGAAGTTGAGTTTGACGAAGCTCCGCAGAAATTAGAAAAGGCAGATTTTACCTGCAAAACGAATTTTGACGACGATGATGTAGTGTTTCATAAGGAATTAGAAAAGGGGATCAGCTTTTCAAAGCAGGACGGCACAAAGCTGTATTACATTGTTCGTGTCGCTCCAGAGGATACAAAAAATATTGAGGCAGGATTATATTATTATGACTTGCAAATCGAACTGAATGGTGATGTCTTTACCATCCTCAATGGGGCGCTAAAAATAGAAAGTGATGTGACAAAATGAACGAATATACTAAAAGAACCATCGTAAAAGCCAAAATGAGCGAATATGCTAAAAAACCCATCGTGAAAATATTGATGCTTAAAGGTCAGGAAGGAAAGAGCATCAAGGAAATCAAAAAAACTAGCACAAGTGGGCTGACTGACACTTACACAATCACGATGACAGATGGAACAACGTCAACTTTCACGGTGACAAACAGAAACGGAAACGGAATCTCAAGTATTAGCAAAACAGGAACAAGTGGGCTTGTAGACACTTATACAATCACACTTACAGATGGCACAAAGCCAACATTTACGGTAACAAACGGTGCAAAGGGCGACATTGGAGAAAAAGGCGATACAGGACCTCAAGGACCACAGGGCGTAAAAGGTCAGGATGGGAAGAGCATCAAGGAAATCAAAAAAGCTAGCACAAGTGGGCTGACTGATACTTACGAAATATCACTTACAGACGGAACTAAAAGAACATTCAACGTAAGCAACGGCAAAGGCATTAGAACAATTGCAAAGACATCAACAAGTGGGCTGGTTGATACATATACGATTGCATATAATGATGAAACAACATCAACATTTACGGTAACAAATGGCGCAAAGGGCGATACTGGAAGCACTGAAAACCTACTTAACAAGACTTATCCAGTTGGCTCTATCTACATGAGCGTAAACAGTACTGATCCATCAACACTGTTTGGCGGAACGTGGGAAAGGCTGAAAGGACGTTTCCTAATTGGAGCAGGAGCAGTTGCGGACACAAATTCGAATACAAGATTTGGATCGCTTGGGGCAGAAAAACCAGACATTGCAAGTGGTGAAACAGGTGGTGAATACTATCATCAATTAAACGCTACCGAAATGCCTGAGCATAATCATGATACAAACGACTGGGCAATTGTTGCTAACAAGAACGCTGCTCTCATATCAACCAATTTTGGGGCTAAGCCTCTAAGTAAGACGGAAGCCACTAATATGGTGCCTAACATTAAAGCGACTAAAAACGAAGATGGCAACAGAACTGGACTCGCAGGTGGAGACGGAAAACATAACAATATGCCGCCATATTTAGCTGTTTACATGTGGAAGAGAACGGCATAAATAAGGCTATAACATGCTGAGAAAGGAGGCTTAAAGATGATTAGATTGTTTTCCAGCGACGACAAAACATTTACAACAAACGGCGATATTGTCATAAAGCCATTGAAGGCTAAAGTACACAAAGAGGATAATGGGTCTTTCTATTTGGACTTAGAAACAAGCCTTGATTATGTTGATGATCTAACTGCAAATAGAATTGTCGTTGCAAACACTCCACAAGGATCGCAAGCATTTAGAATTACTAATGTTGAGCAGACACGAAAAAAGATAAGTGCTAAGTGTCACCATGTTTTTTATGACAGTAATAATTATTTAATAGCTGATAGCTATGTTGTTGACAAGAATTGCAATGATGCACTTGATCACTTAAACAACGCTACGGATAATACAAGCCCATTTACGACACTTTCAGACGTCACAAGGATAAATTCATTTAGATGTGTTAGAAAGTCGCTTTACGAGGCAATACAGACCGTTCTAGAGCGTTGGGGTGGTCATCTAGTAAGAGACAACTACACAATAGCCATAAGAAACGCAATAGGAAAAGACAACGGCGTTGTTGTAAGATACGCAAAAAACCTGAAGGAAATCAACTGCGAGTATAACTGGGATAATGTAGTAACAAAATTAATGCCCGTCGGAAAAGATGGGCTTTTACTAGATGAAAAATATGTATATAGCAACATTCAATATGACATACCATACACAAAATGCGTGTCGTTTGAACAAAATAGAATAGAAGAAGATGATTATAAGGACGCTGACGGCAATTTAAACGAGGCATCTTATAATAACGCTTTAATGAACGATTTGCGAACACAAGCTCAAGACTATGTTAATTCTAACTGCAAGCCTAGTGTGAATTACAAGCTGAAGGCAAATCTTGAAAAAATTACTGATGTAGGAGATACAATAGTTGTAAAAGACGAAAGATTAGGATTAGATATTACAACTAATGTTATTGCTTATGACTATGACTGTATCCTAGAAAGATATACTGAATTAGAGTTTGGAAACTTCAAGCAAAAGCTATCTAATCTAGTTGACAGTATAACTAGCAGTACGCAACAAACTATACAGGAAAATAACAAAGTTATTAAAGTTACGCTGAGTGATGAGTTAAAAACTGCGACGGATAAAATATTGAGCGCTATGAGCTCCTCATACGTTATTTATGAAGGAGACAAGATTCTTGTGGTTGATGCATTACCAAAGGAAGAAGCTCACCACGTTATCATGATCAACAGCGGTGGGATCGCTTTTTCTGATACGGGAATCAATGGAGCGTTCAAGAGTGCATGGACTATTGACAATGTGCTTAACATGGAACAAATCAATGTTATCAACTTGACTGCTGACTTAATCAAAGGCGGAACATTGAAACTAGGTGCAAATCTTAACCAGTTTGGAACGCTTGAAATCTATGATGAGGCTAACAATTTAATTGGTATACTTGATAAAAATGGATTGCGCTTGAACGGTGTAGATGATAGCTATATTGTCATCAATAATGAAATCGGATTTGCTGGATATGATCGCAATGGCAATAAAATCTATTGGGTATCAAAGGACGAGTTCCATCAGAAAAAAAGTGTTGTCGAGGAAGAAATAACACTTTGTAACAAAATGAGATTTATTCCAATTACTTTGTACGATAATGATGGGAAAATTACCAATGATGGTATAGGTCTGGTTTCAACAATGGGAGGTAATTAGCTATGGCTTCAAATGGAAGTTTCAACACAAATAGTTATGATGGGCGACACGTACAGTTTTCATGGAATGTCGCAAGCCAAAGTGTAGCTAACAATAATACTACAATCAATTGGAGCATTAGCGCAGTTGGTGGCAGTTCGAGTTGGTATAGATCAAATCCAACGAGTGTATATATCAACGGCAATTGTGTTTATTATAATGGCACACGAGTACAGCAGTACAAAGGTACTATTGCAAGCGGTTCTTATACAATCGCTCATAATTCGGAGGGGAACGCTTCTTTTAGTGCTAGCGTATCTAGCGCAATCTATAGCGCTTCCGTAAATTGTAACGGTTCTGGTTCATGGAGCTTACCACAGATTGCAAGAGCGAGCCAGCCGTCATGTATTACATGGCCAAATACAACCGAAAATATTGGTGACATTGGCAGTACAATAACAATTCACATGAACCGTCATAGTGATAATTTTACACATACCGTTAGATATTCTTTTTATGATTTAAATGGTACTATAGCGACAAACGTAGCAAGCAACTGCACATGGACAATTCCTGAATCGTTTTATAGCAAAATGCCAAACTTAAATAGCAGTTGGGGTACTATTTATGCTGATACATACAACGGTTCGACTAAAATTGGGACTAAATCAGTAAAATTTACGTGTAACGTAGCAAACGCAAACCCTACAATTGATATAATTGATTATTATGATAGCAGCAAAAAAACAACCGATATAACTGAGGATAATCAAATAATCATTAGAAATAACAGCAATTTGGAATTTAAGCTAACCAACTTGATCGCGTTAAAGTATGCAACCTTGTCAAAGGTTGAAATATTGCTTAACGGAATTACAAAAAGCGCTACTTTGAGTGGTTCAAGCGTTCCTTCTCAGATGATTAATTTTGGAATTGTCAACTCTTCATCAAACTTGACCGCTTCAATTTCCGTTATTGACAGCAGAGGAAATAAAACGAGCTACTCAAAAGATATAACTATTGTCGACTGGGTTCAGCCTAGTGCAATTATTAATTGTCAAAGAGAAAATAATTTCTATTCAACAACACATTTAACTGTTGATGGCAGTATATCAAGCATTAATGATAAGAACGTAATTAAAATTCAATATCAGTACAAAAAAACAACTGATACAAATTATTCAACATTAAACACAATTCAAGACAACACGCAAACAAGTTTTGACATTGACAATAAATTTGCGTGGGATATAAGAGTTATAGTCAGTGACTTGATAGGCTCGACAACTTATAATTTATTTGTTGATAAGGGTATACCAATTGTTTATTTTGACAGGCTTTTAAGCTCAATGGGCGTCAACTGCTTTCCAAAGTATGATAACAGTTTTGAAGCAAATGGCGTGTGCTTTAGTGGTCAGGTGCTTTACAACAGTGCAAGTGGAACAGCAGAAACTGTCAACTTATCAGACAGTGTGGAAAACTATACTTATCTTGAAATATTTTACAGATCATCAGGTGATAATGCTTGTGGAAGTGTGAAGGTATTCAGCCCAAACGGAAAACTTGTGCATCTGGGAACGATTCATTATATTGCCGATTATGACTATGCAAAGTTCGCTCTTGTTAGTGTGTCGGAGTCAATGATCACGTTTAGCCAGAATTACCAGATCATTTTGAAAAGCAACGGCTCAACATATTCAGCAGAAAATGCAATTTTCATAACGAGAGTTGTTGGATATTAAACAAAATCATGATATACTATGAGTGCAGTGTTTCATGTTCACTGCATTCCTTTCTCAGCCTGTCGGTTTTCGGCGGGCTGTTTTTTTATTTGCAAAATTCTATACTAACTTGTCATAGCCTACAGGTTAGTATATCTTAGTAAAGAAAAAATCACCGTTTGCATTCGGTGATTGATTGGTGTATATTATATATGTACTTTCGTTTACATTGATCATAAAATTCTCCTAGTAAAGGGCAGACAGAAATGTCTGCTTTTTACTTGAAGAAAACTTCTATTTTGTCAGGTGAAACGTGGACAGAATCAAGAACATTGCGCCACAGGGTGCGCTTGTTCTCACGTGTTAGGCTCTCATATATTGAGCGCCAACCGCTGTTCAAAAATTGGTTAAGATGATCGGTGCTTTGAGGTTTGAAAGATTCAAGCCTTTTTATTTTGTCTTCTGTTTCAGCGTACAGACGTTCATAGGTATTTACAGGCATACGCTTCTTTATGAAGATATAATTCAGATTATCAAGCTCTTTTCTTAGTTCCTTTAATTCCTTTTCAGTTGTGTTCTTTGTTTCAGAAGTGATGCTTGATATTGTGGCTATATGATTTTTAAGCAGTGCATCAAGATTAGACAACAGATATTTTTCTGTTGCCAGTTCAGCATAGTGTTTTTTGTGGGAGCATGTATGCACTGAGTGGGCATTGTTACATCTATAGTAATAATATCGCTTTCCACCTTTTGGATGACTCACTCCAACAAGCTTAGAACGGCATTCTGGGCATCTTAAAAGTCCAGTGAATAAATATGTATGACGCTGTATTCCTGTGCGTATATTGGCCTGTAATGCGGTCTGAACGGCATTGTATGTGTCTCGTGTGATGTATGGCTCGGCGTAGTTGGAGTTTCCACGGTATGATCCTGCATAAAATTCATTCTTTAAAATGTGCATGTAGGACATGTAAGGCCTAGACAGTCCGTATTTCTTGTTGACGTATTCAACTGTATAATGTACTGATTGATGCAGGAGAAATGATTCGAAAATGTCTTTCACGATTGGCGCTTTGGATTCATCAATTGCAATGCATTTATTGCCGTTTTCTGTGACAATCCTGTAACCAAAAGGAACGTTCCCAGTGATTGGTTGGCCTTGGGCAATCTTGTACTCAAATACGGCTTTGATGCGTTCAGAGCCTTTTTTTAATTCATGTTCTGCAAGATTGACTTTCAGGTTGAACATGAACAAGCCGTTTGCAGTGGACGTGTTTATATCGTCCTCACAAATGGAAATCATGGCAACATTGTTTTGCTGAAGAAGTTCAAGCATTTTATTAGCTTCAAGGACGTTACGTGATAAACGGTCAAGGCGTGTGAAGGCTATGGCATCAAGATTTTTCAAGTTAGACAGCATGGATTGCAGTTGTGGGCGTTTCATGGTGCTTGCTGAGAATCCTTCGTCAATGTAGATATGTATTAGGTCATGATCATTGTCGTTGCACCATTGCGTTATTTCTTCAGTCTGAGCCTGTATTGAGTAACCATATTTCTTTTGTTCGTCAGTGGAAACACGAGCATATCCTGCCACTCGCAGATTTTTTCTCATAAAAAATACCTCCGATTGATTGAAAATAAAAAAAGCAGTCCATACTAGCCGATGAAGGCGGTGAAAATATGGACGCAGAAAAAATATATTCGTTGCTGTTTAATCTTTACGCTGAACAAGAAGATCTCAAAATTGAATATGAGTTAGACAACTCTTTTTTTTCGACAGATGGTTTCAATCAGAAACATTTTTGCTGTCAAGGTATAACTTCATTATCTTCAGATACAGTTCATCCTTCTCAGGTTCAGGAAGATCATGAAACAGAGACTCGATGCGCAGTGTGAGATCTGTAGCTTCATCATAGCTTGACGTATCAATTCCAAAGTAAGATATATCAATACCGTACACCTCGCAAAAACGTTTCAAAGTGGAAAGAGTCAAGGAGCGCTTTCCAGATTCAATGTTAGAAATTGCAGGTCTTGAAAGCCCGACAAGGTCAGCGAGTTCAGACTGTTTAAGATCACGGGAGTTGCGTAGTTCTTTGAGTTTCTTTCCGATTGATTTATTGTTGATCATTATTCTTTACACCACCTAAAAAGATTATATTTCGATGATAACATAACGTTGCTATTTGAAACAATAAAAAATAATCGTATTTTGATTAAAAATAGTTGCAATTTGATGACTAGGGTATATAATGTAGGCAAGAAAGGGGGCACGAAATGAAAAGAGCAGAACTGAAAGCATTCAGAATATCAAAGGGTTATACTCAGAAGGATGTTGCAGAAATGCTTGGAATATCCACGAGCCATTATGCTTGCATTGAGCAAGGAACGCACAATCCTTCTACAGAGCTTGTCAAAGTGTTCTGCAAAGTGTTTGGATATGAATATGCGAATTTGATTATTGGGAGCTGAAAACATGTTTGAAATCGTAGCAGAAATCGTAAAAAGAGGGCAAGCAGAAGAATTAAGAAAAATTATTAAACAGTATGAAATTGATGTTTCAAAAAGAAAGGAAAACAAGAAAAATGACAGGATTTGAAAACATTACAACAGAAGTCGCAACTGATTTAATCGAGCTAGTAAATCAGTTAAGAGGACTTGAAAAGTCTGCACAGGTCAACTATTCCGTGAAGAATCGAAACACAGGGGAATGGATGCGCAAGGCATTTGATTATGTGCCATTAGACAATATTTTAAACAAAATCAAGGAAAATCAGAATTTTGCATTGCTACAACCGATTGGAGTTGACGAGAACGGCATAAACGGTGTTCGCTGTATTCTTGTACATAAGAGTGGGCATGTATTCGAGACAAACACTTATCCGTTTGCAGTTAAGGAAGGTGCGAAACTTCAGGATGAAGGCGCAGAGATCACATACCGCAAACGTTATTCACTAGGTGCATTCCTCGGTATGGCAACTGAAGAAGACACAGACGGAAACGATGATGAAGCAACTAACAGCACTGAGCGCAAGGCATCACCAAGACAGATTGAAGTATTGAGCAAGGCCTATACAGGCAAGAATCTTGAAAAGCTGTTAATGACGAACAAGATTGAAAAGCTGGAAGATATGCCGATGTCGAAGGCCAGCGAGTTAATTGGTAAAATCATGAAGCAGAGAAAGGCGGAAAATCATGAATAGTTACAAACAATATGTAGTATGCCAGCACACTGGCAATAAAAAATTCCTGTTCTATGCACCGCTTTATGTAGCTGTCAAGAGTGGTGATGAAGTGTTAGTTGATACGCAGTTCGGAGAAAAAAAGGCAACCGTGCTTGCGGTTTGCAATGCATTTAGTGATGATGTAGAAAGAGCATTGCGTGTTCTTGCAGGTGCAGAAGACAAGCCACTCAAAAGAGTTATCGGCAAATATGACTTCTCTAAATTTGATTACAGTGAGTTTGATTACAGCGAGGATGAAAACAATGGCTAATATTATTGAAAGAACAGGATCAGACGTTACTTTTTCTAAAGAAGTATGCGAGAAGATTGTAAGCCTTGAGAAACAGGCGAAAGAGATTAAGAAACAGCAGGACAGCATGAAGAAAGAAATTCTTGATGCTATGCAGAAGTACGGCGTATTAAAGCTCGACAACGAGTTTCTGAAGATTGCATTTATCCCAGAGCATGACACAGAAAAGTTTGACACCAAGACTTTTAAAGAAGAAAATCCTGATGTATACGACTTGTACGCCAAAATATCAAAAGTAAAACCATCCATCCGCATCACGGTGAAGTGATGGAAACATTCAGCATTAAAGGCGGTACGCTTGAATATATTGATGATACACACACATATCTGTATGATGGGCTTATGTTGCCAAGTGTCTCGCAGATTCTTGGTACGAAGTATAGAAATGAATATGCAAGTGTACCACCTGCCGTGTTGAACAATGCGGCCAAGCGTGGTACGGCAGTACATAAGGCAATCGAGAACTACAACAATTCAGGCTATGATGATGGAAGTGAAGCAGTGCGAAACTTTAAGTTTCTACAGAAACAGTATGGTTTCGAAGTTCTTGACAGTGAGTTGCCACTTGTATTGTTTAAGGATGATATGCCGATTGCATGTGGACGACTGGACATGACAATGCTGATTGACGGACAGACAGGGATTGCGGATATAAAAACCGTCAGCGCATTAAACAAGGAAAAGATCGCATATCAGCTGAATTTATACAGAATCGGACTTATGCAAAGTTACGGAGTTGATGCAAAATTCCTGAAGATCATACATCTCAGGGATGGCATTAGAAAAGTTATTGACTGCCCTGTAAATGAGGGCATGGCATGGGAAATCATAGAAGAATATTACAGGAGTAAAGAACAATGAATACAGTTGTATTAATTGGACGTACTACAAGGGACATTGACTTAAGAAGGACAGTCAATGGCACGGCTGTTGCAAGTTTCACACTTGCAGTCAACAGGGACTTCAAGACAAATGACGGGCAGGAAGCAGACTTCATTCAGTGCGTAGCATGGAAAAAGACGGCTGAACTTTTAGAGCAGTACGTTCATAAAGGAGATAGAATTGCAGTTAATGGATCTATCAGAACAAGAAATTATGAAGATAGTCATGGAAGAACAGTATATGTTACAGAAGTGTTGGTTAATCATGTCGAGTTTCTAGAAACTAAGAAACGTGAACAAAATAACTATAACAATAATGGCTATACTGAACCAGACAACATCAATGATAATGAACATTTTGATTTAGAAGAAGATGATCTCCCATTTTAAGGAGGGAAAAGTGGCATGATTGGAAATGCACAGGCAATAATTGCGTGGCTGTTTGAACAGGATAAAGAAAAGATATTTGAGATAAAGGAAAAGAAAAAAAAGCGTTCTCTTACAGCCAACTCTTATTATTGGTCACTCCTCAATCAGCTCGCAAGTGTTATGAGGATGGATAACCAAGAATGCCACTTTCTTATGCTTAAACGATATGGGCAGTATGAGGTTGTTAGCATTCGTTCAGATGTAAGCCTACATAGCTATTTCAAGTATTATGAGGAGATAGGCAAAGGTAAAGTAAATGGCAAGGAGTTTACACATTACAAGATTTATAAAGGCAGTTCACAGATGGATTCTAAGGAGTTTGCTATATTGCTTGACGGCGTAAGAAGCGAATGCGAAGAGCTAGGAATACCAGTGCTAACACCGTCAGAGATAGCGCAGCTTAAATTTATAGGGGGTGATTAGTTGAGAGATTCAATTATGCCTAATGGCATGTATCAGGCTAACGGTCACACATATTATTACAGCAATCAGCGTTATGAGGGCACACATAGGCATGAAATATTTTTCGGTACTGCCAACAGAAAAAAATCAATCAAGTATGGTCTTGTCGTATTTATCAGGCCTGAAGATCACAACATGTCTGAGTATGGCGTACACAACCGAAAAGGGCATGAATTTGACATGTATCTGAAAAAATTAGGGCAAGAAAGGGCCATGGACGAATACGCATGGACTACAAGCGAGTTCATTGACATTTTCGGGAAAAATTATCTGTGAGGTGACTTATTTGTACAGAAAATATCACAATACAAAGACGGTTGCTGATGGCATCAAGTTTGATTCAAAGTTGGAAGCTGAACGTTATGCACAGTTGAAGATTCTGGAACGTGCGGGGGTTATAAGAGCGTTGGAATTACAGCCTTCTTTTGATCTCTTGCCATCATTCAGGAAGAATGGCAAAACATGGCGTAAAACCGTGTATAAAGCCGATTTCAGGTACATCTTGTGTGAAGATGATAGTTATATCATTGAAGACGTAAAAGGCTCTACAGCGGTAATTACGGACGTTTTCCGCTTAAAGCAAAAAATGTTCGAATACAAATATCCAGAGTACACAATCAGCATTGTTACGAGTAAAGACATCAAGAAGTTTCAAAAAGAAACGAAAGTCGGCAAAATGTGTTGAAATAATTACATAGTTATGATATTATAATCAAGTAGAACAAAGCTACACAACCTATTCAGTAACCGCCATTGCTGAATAGCAGTGAATTAAACTGAATAGGTACATGAACCGTATTGCATTAGGTTGGCGGACTTAATGTGATACGGTTTTCTGTTATTAAAGGAAAATCACATGGAAAATCGTAAAGTAGAAAAGAAAGGAAGCAAAAACATGAACGAAAGCAGAGATTTCAAGGGCGTATGGATTCCAAAGAAAGTGTGGCTAGATACTAGGCTTAATGCGCTTGATAAAGTTATACTTATGGAAATTGACAGCTTAGACCAAGGCGAAAAAGGATGCTATGCAAGTAACGAGCATCTTGCAGAGTTCTGTCAATGCAGTAAAACGAAGGTATCGACAGCAATTTCAAAACTTATTGAATGTGGATACTTATACATTCAAAATTTTGATGGAAGAAAGCGAGAACTGAAAAGCAGACTTTCAAATTTTGAAAGGCAGAATATAAAAAATTGTAATGCTGATATTCAGAATTTGAAAGAAAGTAATACAGATAATAATACAAATAATAATACAGTAAGTAATAAGAAAGAAAGAAAGAGCAAGTCGAAATCGTATGATGAACAGATTGCAGGATATACACAAAATGAAGAACTTCAGAATGCATTGAAAGCATTTGTTCAGATGAGATCATTCATTAAGAAACCTATGACAGAGTATGCTCTTAAACTCATGCTGAAGAAACTTGATGAACTGGGGAATAACGACACGACAAAGATTGCTATTCTTAATCAGTCAATAACGCATAACTGGCAAGGAATCTTCCCTTTGAAGGATGAATATACAAAGCAGGCGAAACAGCCAGAGAAGAAATACGACCAGAATGGCTATGGGTCGGAAGAAGATCTCATGAAAATGTTCTACGGTAAATAATGTTTCAAAAAGAAACAAAATGTGATAAAAAGTATTGCAATCGCTATTATATTATGATATTATAATGTTGTAGAAAGAGAGAGGTACAAAGATATGAAAGATATGACAGTAGAACAAACAACAGTAAACGGAAGAAAGTTTAATCATTGGGGAGACAGCATCAAGAGAGCTGAAATTGCAGAAGATGTTGAAACTGGCGAAGTAAAAGTAATCAGATACAACGGTTACCTAAGTAATGACTTATCAGTTAGAAAAGCAATTGCAAGAACATTTGGATTACCAACATTTAGAAAATAAGAAAGAACATGAAAACATCAGGAGGGACGGAAAATGAAATATCAAGTTAAATTAGTAGGTGGAAATTTTATAATCGAAGACAAGGTAGTCCTTGAAACAGAAGACAGAACAGAAGCTTTTGAAATGTTAGGACATGTTAAGAGCCTTGAACATGAAGAACCATATAACTCATATGATTCTGTAAGAGTGTTTGAAAATGGCACATGGGTTGCAAAATTTGATTTATATTAATTGGAGGAACAGAAAAATGAGAAAAATCACATTTAACAAGGTTGGTAAAATCGCTTTTAATTGTGAATTGAACACACCAGTGTTTTCAATCAATGGTCACGATTTAGTGCTATGTGGTGGTGAGTTTACTGCTAGCGGTGTTAGAACTTTCTTAAGACCTTTGGACAAGGTTTTAGAAAACAAGGATAATGAAGATTATTCAAGAAGTAGAGCAGATGTTGTTTATTACATTGATAACAAAGAAAAAAGATTTTTCGAAAGCTATAATAGATAGGAGATCAATAATAGGAGGTAATATTTATGAAAATTGTAAACGTGTCAAAACTATATGGTTTGTGTGGTCCTCGTGGAGGAATAAAAAGTTATTTTGCTATCGTTAACGAGGAAGGAAACTTCCTCAGCCTTGACGGCGAAACCACTTATATCTCTTGTGGTGGAAGATATACATTAAAAATCATCATGAACCAACTTGATGATTTAAAAGCCTCATGGCTTCCATTCAAATTAAATAAATAAAAAAAGAGTGAAGCGATAACACATAAAACACCTTTAAAGAAAGAAGGACGGAAACATGAAAGAAACAAAAATCATTGATGGCCATGAGTATGCAATCAAGAAAATGAACCCAAAAGGAACAATAGAATTTTATTGTTTCAATGATAGAAACTCTAAAGGCGAAAGAATAGAGGTTGAATTTGTAAAGGTTGAAAACGACTACAAAGAACATCTGATAAATGTATGGTATAAAAAAGGTTTTATCAAAGAACGACTCAAAAGCTATTGGCACGTTACAGTATACGCATATGACGAAAAAGGTGCGTGTTGGGGAAGGTATAACCCGCAAATTTTACCAGGTGGAACAAAAATCAATTTTGACTGGGTTCTTGAAGCTACAGAAGAAAATAAAGAAAGCATTTTACATGAGATTATAAAAAGAGCTTACGCAGGAGGAACAAAGCATGAAAAGCATATACGATATTTTTAATGAAGAGAAGCCGACGGTGGAAGCAATCCAGAAGATGTTAGAAACGTGTGATGCGAGTACTGAATATATCAAAGGCAATATGATATACTGCCGAAAATGCAATGAGCCACGAAGAGAATGGCTGTCGCTGATTGGTGGATATGTTCCAGTGATGTGTTCATGTATGATTGCAGAGCAAAAGAAACAGGACAGACTGGCACGAATTGAAAAATACAGGAACACATGCTTTCCTGACAGAGGACTTCAGAAATGCCGATTTGATCTCGACGATAAGAAATCAAAGAAGGCTAGCGACATGTGCAGAAGCTATGTCAGAAGATTTTCAGAGTTCAGGAAAGCAGGAAAAGGACTTATTCTGTTTGGTGGAGTTGGAACAGGCAAGACGTTTCTTGCGTCATGCATCGCAAATGAATTGATTGACAATGGTGTGCCGTGTCTGGTAACAAATTTTGCAAGAATCATCAATACGATTCAGGGCATGTATGAAGGAAAGCAGAAATATCTGGACAGCCTGAACGAGTTTGACCTTCTGGTCATTGATGATCTCGGGATTGAGCGAAACACGGAGTACGTAAACGAGCTGGTGTATAACATCATTGATGCAAGATACAGAAGCGGAAAGCCGATGATCATTACAACGAATCTTAAATATACAGATCTGTACCATACAGAAGATACGAGCAAAGCCAGAATATACAGCCGTATTATTGAAATGTGCCTTCCTGTACTTGTCAGCGGTGAGGATAGAAGAAAAAACAAGATGCAGGACTCAAGACTTATGGATATATTAAACGGTTAAATGTTTCAAAAAGAAACAAAGACAAAAGGAAAGGAAGAAAAAAACATGACAAACGAACAGATTATCTTTAACAATTCTATAGAATTGATGAAAAGTGGGAAAATTGGAAAGACTGGCAGACAGTTTGAATTCGAGGATGAGAATGGAAATAAGATCATGCTTGATGAACCTGAAACAATTCATACCTTTCAGACATGGAAAGCGAAAGGATTCTGTGTTAAAAAGGGCGAAAAGGCAGTCGCACAGTTCTACATTTGGAAATGCGTATCAAAGAAAGCTGAAAATAGCGAGGGGATGACCGAAGAACAGAAAAAAATGTTCATGAAAAAAGCGAGTTTCTTCAGCGCTAGTCAGGTTATGGCTTTAGAATAAAAAATCATGGCAAGCCCGTCGCCATAAAGAACGGGCATTACAGAAAGGAAATAAAAAAAATGGAAACAATCAATATCGGACCTATTAAAACGTGGAATATCGAAGCAATGACAGGATATAAGCCACGCACAACATTCTATGAGGACTTCAGCATTGCAGATCATTTCGGTGCT
>UMHM01016838.1_pt1 | contig 16336 bp, 16 predicted proteins | sample 1965501 | NCBI WGS metagenome assembly UMHM01 (sample SAMEA4836095, study PRJEB28245) | human gut metagenome | biome: gut microbiome; material: fecal sample | place: Denmark | collected 2008
ACCATCGGTCAGGGTCGTCATAAAAAGAAAAAAAACGACATATCTATTAGATATGAAAATGACGGGGCTGAGAGCGGCGCGGGGCGTCGTGAAGGATTTCCTCAAAGAGAACAAAAAGACGGTGCTGAGCTTCGGCATAGTGTTCGCCCTCGGCATCGTCATCGGCATATTCGTCACGATAAGCGCGGCGGGAGGGGAGTTCGAGCGCGTCGCGAGGGCGGACATGGAGTTCGGCGCCGTGAAGGTGTTTTTCACGACGGGATTCGCGGTGCTGCTCGGCTACGGAGTGCTGCTCGCGGCTGCGTGCGCCCCTGCGGTCGCTCCCGTGAGCCTGCTTTCTCCCGCGGTGCTCGGCTACTTTTTCGGCAAATATATGTGCCTGCTCGTCGCGGTCTACGGCGCAACGGGCATAGTCAATTTGCTGGTGATCTACGCCCCCTTTTTCCTCGTCACATTCCTTTCGATGACCGTCGCGGGAGCCCGCGCCGCAAGAGCGGTGGGGTGCGGCAGAGTGCGCACCTCCGCGCTCGTCCTCCTCAAAGTGTACGGAGTGAACATGGCGGCGGATTTTGCGATCTTCGTGCTGGTGGGCGCCTTCGTGAAAGTGATCGTCGTCGGGTTCTGAGAGGGGAGCAAACGGTCAGGATGAGTGCGTTGGTTCGGGTGCCGCGCCATCCGCTTCCGGATGTCGGTCGGACAAACGACGGACAACGCTTGGCTGCGCAAAAAGCACCGAAAAGAATTGTTCTGAGGCTGGTTCGTATTATTCCTGCCCGGCATGCCAGACCGGCATAATATCCGCCGTTTTGCTCATACTGCCGTTGAGGTGGATCATGAAAGACAGAATGCACGGTTTGCTGAAAAATCTGCTTGTCGTCCTTGCGGTCGCGCTCTTTTGCGTGTGCGCGGCGGTGAGTGCGGTGTTCGTCCCGACGGCGAGAGCGGAGGGCTTCTCCGCGGAGGGGCGCAGCGCCTATCTCGTTGACGCGGCGACGTTCACGCCCCTTTACGCCAAAAACGAGAACGAGAGGCTCCCCATCGCGAGCATGGTGAAGATCATGACCGTACTGCTCACCCTCGAAGCGGTGGACAGGGGAGAACTCTCTTTGGACGAAAAGGTGCCGGTGAGCGAGAACGCGGCGTCCATGGGCGGATCGCAGGTCTTTCTCGACGCGGGCACGGAGCACAGGGCGGGCGACCTTCTTAAGTCCATCATCGTGGCGAGCGCCAACGATAGCTGCGTCGCGCTTGCGGAGAGAGTGAGCGGGAGCGTGGAAGGGTTTGTGAGCGACATGAACGCCCGCGCCGCCGAGCTCGGCATGAAGGACACCCGCTTTGCAAACTGCACGGGGCTGCCTGCCGCAGAGAGCTTTTCCACGGCGCACGACGTTGCCCTGATGTTCCGCGAGGTCATCCGCCATCCCGTCTATTTCGAGGACGCGGGAGTGTGGCTCGAGGACTATGTCCATCCCGACGGGCGCACCACCGTCATGACCAACACCAACAAACTCGTCAAATTCTACAACGGCTGCGACGGCGGAAAGACGGGCTTCACTTCCGAGGCGAAGTTCTGCCTTGCGGCGACGGCGGAGCGGGACGGTATGCGCGTCATCGCGGTGGTGGCGGGAGCGGACAGCTCCAAGAGCAGGTTCAATGCCGTGAGCTCCATGTTCAACCACGCTTTCGGCAGTTTCAAAGCGGAGAAACTGCTCGGTGCGGGCGAACTTGCCACTCAGCGCGTCAAAGTCGCGGGAGGCAAGGAGAGGAGCGTCGGCGTGACCGTGAGCGAGGACATCGTAAGGCTCGCGCCGCGCAGCGACAAAGCCGCGGCGGAGCTCAGGCTCGAGCTCCCCGACAAAGTGAAAGCGCCCGTAAGAAAGGGTGACGTCGTCGGCAAAGGCTATCTCGTCGTGGACGGCACGGCGGTGAGGGAGTTCGACCTCGTCGCCGCGGAGGACGTCGCACGCGCCTCAATATGGGATCTTTTCCGGCGCATCGGCTCACCGCGCGTATGAGGACACCGTGAGGACGGCGCGCCGGCGCCGTCCTTTCCTTTGCGATCCGTTTGAAATTTATCGCGGGATGCGGAGTGTAAACGCGCTCCGCATTTGACTTTTCCTGCCGCTTATGATAGTCTATACAAGATTGGAGTAAAAGATGAACACACGCGAAACACTCTATGTGAAAGACGGCAACCTTTACATCGGCGGGTTCAGGGCGACGGAGCTTGCGGCAAGATTCGGCACTCCGCTCTACGTCATGGATGCGCGGTACATATCCGAGGTGTGCGACGCATTCGTCGCCGCAGTATCCAAAGGGGGCGAGGGCGCGGTCGCCTTTGCCAACAAGGCGTTCGCCACCATAGCGACGGCTAAGCTCGCCGCAGCGCACGGGCTGTGGTTCGACGTCGTCTCGGGCGGGGAGCTCGAGATGGTGAAGCGCGCGGGGGTGGACCTCGGTCACGTCCTCTTCCACGGCAACAACAAGACCCCGAAAGAGGTGGCGGAAGGCGTGTCCGACGGCATCGGTTTCTTTGTCGTCGACAGCCTGAACGAGATCGACCTCATCGACAAAAAGGCGGGGGAACTCGGCAAAAAGCAGGACGTGCTGGTGAGAGTGAACCCCGGCGTTTCCGCCCATACTTTCGAGGCGGTGGTGACGGCAGCGCCTTTCAGCAAATTCGGCTTTGACGTGAACGGCGACGCGCTCGAGGTCATCCGCGGCATCGCGGCGAGGGAGCACCTGAATTTCCGCGGTCTGCACATGCACATCGGCTCGCAGATCTACGACCATTCCTCTTACGACCAAGCCATCGACATCACCGTCGGCTTCATGAAAAAGCTCGCGGACGAGGGCATCGTGTGCGACATCCTGGACACGGGCGGCGGCTACGGCATCTACTATACGGACAAGGATCCGAAGTTCACCCCGCGCCGCTATGCCTATACGGTGGAGAGCGTCGCGCGCCGCGTGCGCGAAAAAGCCGCCGAAAACGGGCTGAAACAGCCTTTCGTCATCGTGGAGCCCGGCAGGAGCATAGTGGGCGAAGCGGGCGTCACTCTCTATACGGTGGGCGCCATAAAGGATTTCCCCGGCGTGAAAAAGTACGTCGCGGTGGACGGGGGCATGTTCGACAACCCACGCTATGCGCTGTATGAGTCGGAATATTCTGCCATGATCGCGAACAAGGCGGACAAGCCCGCGGACGAGACCGTGACCATCGCGGGGAAGTGCTGCGAGAGCGGCGACATCATCGCAAAGGACATCCCGTTGCAGCACGCCGAGACGGGGGACATCCTCGCGGTGTTCTCCACGGGAGCGTACAACTACTCCATGGCTTCCAACTACAACCTCAATGCGGTGCCTCCCGTCGTCCTCGTGGACGGAGAGCGGGCGGACTATATCGTGAAGCCGCAGACCTATGACGATCTTCTCAGGAACAATACGGTGCCCGAATGGATGAACTGACCGACGACATCCGAGAGTTCGGCGCCCCAGAGGACGCCGAGGCGGTGCTCCCCGCGGACGGGGAGAGTTTTCCCGTGCGGGACGAAGAGCCCGCAGAGACCGACGCGCCCGAGAGGGAAGGGGAGGATATAGAGGCGGACGAGGCGGAGCAAGAGAACTCCGCAGAAGCTGCCGAGGCGGAAGAGGCAGAGCCTCGTGAGAGAGTGCGCATCGTGACGGAAGCGGTGGTGCACGAGAGGCACATCCCGCGCTCGTCCGAGCGCTCGGCGACATTCGAGACTGCGGAGACCCTCGGCGAAGAAGGGATGTCGGACTCCGAGTTCCTTGCCGGCGGCAAACCCGTCATACACTATCATCTGAGCGACTACGACGGACCCATCGACCTGCTTCTGGAGCTCATCACCAAGGCGAAGATCGACATCGAAGACATCTTTGTCTCGGACATCACCCGCCAGTATGTGGAGATCATTACCAACCTCCCCAAGGAGGAGATGGACTATGAGTATGCGGGCGAGTTCATCACGATGGCGGCGAAGCTGGTTTATCTCAAATCCCTCTGCATCCTGCCCCGCGAAGAGGATGACGACGACGAGTTCGCGTTCGACGCCGAGGCGGAGAGACAGGAGCTCCTGCGCAAGATCAAAGCCTTCCAGCTCATCAAGCAGGAGGCGGAGAAACTGCGCGAGAGAGAGACGATCAACCGCTTTTACCGCATGCCCACCTATTCCGAGAAGGATTACCGCGTGGTGCTCACCAATTTCTCTCTGCCAAAGCTTGTGGAAGCGTTCGCGCGCGTCATGATCAACGCCGACCGCCGTCAGGCGTCCGTCATCCCCAAAAAGGTGGTGAAGGACAGGTTCTCGGTGGCGGATCAGATGAACCATATCCTCGAAGTCCTGCGCTATGAGAAGGAGTTTTCCTTCGTCTCACTCTTCGAGCCGGACTTCGACAACAGCGACATAGTCACCACCTTCCTCGCCGTGCTGGAACTGATGAAGTACGGCAGACTGCACGCCGAACAGGACGAGATCTTCGGCGACATCAGGCTGTTCGCGGTGGAGGGCGCGGAGGACGCTCCGCTGGATTTCAAGGAGGACGAGGATGGAAAATATTAAGAACGCCGTCGAAGCGCTCATCTTTGCGGCGGGCACGCCCATCGAGAAAAAGTACATAGCGGAGAAGATCCCGGAGCTCACCACCAAAAAGCTGGAGAGCATCGTCGCGGAACTCAAAAAGGAGTATTCCGGCACGAGCGGCATCGTCCTTTCGGAGTTTAACGGCAAGGTGCAGTTCGGTTCCAATCCCCGCTACGGCGAGATGTTGGCGGAGATCCTCACCCCGCTGCGCGAGAGACAGCTCAGCAAGACCCTTCTCGAAGTGCTCGCCACCATCGCCTATCAGCAGCCCATCACCAGGACGGAGCTCGAGGAGATGCGCGGCTCTCCCGACGACGGCACGACGCGAAGCTGTGAGTACGCCATCTCGGGGCTTCTGAAAGCCGGGCTCATCCATGTCGTCGGCAGAAAGGAAGCCGTCGGCAGACCCTTCCTCTACGGCACGACGGACGAGTTCCTGAAAAAGTTCCAACTCGAGAGCCTCGACGACCTTCCCGATTACACCGAAGTGCTCGAAAAGCTCAAAGACATCTACGCTCCCGCCGAGGACACCCTCTTCCACAACCGCACCATCGAAGGCACCGAGGAGACCGAAGCCGCCGCCGACGTCGAAGAAGAGGAGATCCCGGAATTTTTGGAAGGCGAAGAATTCCAGGTTTATGAGTGAGGGGGCGCGGGGCTACCGCAGAAACGTCACATAAAAACGAACGGAAAAGTCACACTAAGGATGTGGCTTTTTTGTTTGCGCTCATAGCGGCGGAAGTGCTGCTCATCCTGCTCACCGCGCCCGTACGGGTCAAGGTGAGAGTGCATGCGGATGTGTTCTCCGCGCGCTTTGCGGGAAAGGTCGAGGTGGCGGGAGCGGAGGTGCTCACCGCGACTTTCCGTGACGAAAAAGAGGGTTTTACGCTGCGTATCAACGGTGAAAAGCGCTCTTTTTGCAAAACGCGGGCGGAGTTTCCCTCCCGCGCCGCGGTGCGTGCCGCTCTTGCCGAGGCGAGGGACGCGCGGGTGTTTGCGGGAGGTCGCGTCTCCGTCGCGGCGGGGTGCGGGGAGTGCGCCGAGGGCGCTCTCTTTGCGGGAGGAGCGGCGGCTGTGCTTTCCGCGCTGCCGCCCGTCGTCGGCAGGAAAACGTTCTTTCTGCCGCATGCCGCTCTCGTCGTCGAGGCGGAAGCAGTGCTCGCCCTCAGCGTGCTGTCCGTTCTGCGGATAGCTGCGGCATATCGCGGCGGGGAGCGAGGCAAAAAGCCCGAGGAGGAAAGATGAGAGACATCGAGGACGTTTTGCTGAGAACGATAGACAGTCTGCGTGCGGTCACGGACTGCGACGCGGTGGTTGGCAAACCTTTCCGCGCGGAGGACGGCACGGTGCTGATCCCCGTCTCAAGGGTGAGTTACGGCTTTGTCGCGGGAGGGGGAGAGTATTCTCCGAAGAGCGACGGCAAGGAGTGTTATCCCTGCGCCGCGGCGAGCGGCGGCGGCATGACCGTCACGCCGATGGGCTTTCTCGTCTGCGGCAGGGAAAAGAAGTTCCTGTCCGTCGCCGCCGTCGAGAAAGAGGAGAAGTGGAAGGAGCTTCTCCGCGCGGCGCTGAAAGCCGTCAAAGGAGGGGAAGATGAAGAGTGAACGCCGCCTTGTCCGCCGTGCGGGAGCATTGCTTCTTTTTGCGGCGCTGACCGCCGTGCTCGTGACGGCGATGCCTTTCCGGGGCGTCGCCGAGGGCGCGGGGAGCGCGAAGGAGATCGTCATCGAGTGGACGACGGGACGGGTGCTTTACGCTCTGAACGCGGACGAGAGGGCATATCCCGCCAGCACCACCAAGATCCTCACCGCGCTCGTGGTCGCGGAGACGCTGCCTCTCGACCTCGAAGTGACCGTGCCCGCAGTCGCGGCGGGAGTGGAAGGTTCCTCCGTCTATCTGAGGGCGGGCGAGAAACTGACCGTAGAGGAGCTGCTTTACGGTCTCATACTGCGCAGCGGCAACGACGCGGCGGTGGCGCTCGCGGTCGCGGCGGGCGGGAGCGTCCCGCACTTTGCGGCGATGATGAACGAGCGCGCGGCGGCGTGCGGAGCGGAGCGTTCGCACTTCGTAAATCCCCACGGATTGCACGACGACGAGCACTACACCACCGCGCGGGACCTCGCTCTCATCACGGCGGAGGCATACCGCAACGCCGACCTCAGGCGCATCTTTTCCACCCGCAGCGTGACTGTCGGCGAGGGAGAGAGCAGGCGCTATTTCGCCAACAAGAACAAGCTGCTCGGCACCTTCGAGGGCGCGAACGGAGTCAAGACGGGCTATACGACCAAGAGCGGCAGGTGTCTCGTGGGCGGCGCTTACCGCGACGGGATGCAGCTCATCTCCGTGGTGCTGGACCGCTACGACATGTGGGCGGAGACGAAGAGGATCCTCGACAGCGCGTTCGCACTCTTCGGGATGACGGACGTCCTCACTATGCCCGAGTGGAGGGAGGGCATGGAGCGCGTCGAGGTGCGCTTTGACGAAAGGGGAGCTCCGTCCCCCGCGGAGTATCCCGCAAAAAGGAGCGGAGACAACGCCGGCATAGTGTTCTTAAAAGACTGACCGTCCGCCTTCGCCGCCCCGCGCCAACGCTTGCGTCCGGGCGGAAAAGAGGTTATAATGTCATCATTCGATAACATTACCGCGCGCGCATCCGCGCCGCGGCGAAGGCGGCATCATGCGCATCAACAAATATCTCGCGGAGTGCGGGGTGTGCTCCAGAAGGAAAGCGGACGAACTCGTCACCGAAGGACGGGTGACTCTCAACGGAAAGAAGGTCGCGGAGCCCGGCGTGGACGTCGGCGAGCGCGACACGGTGTTCGTGGACGGCAAAAAGGTCGTGCCCGTCACCCATTACGAATATATCATGCTCAACAAGCCCAAGGGCTGCGTGACCACCCGCTCGGACGAAAAGGGCAGGAAGACGGTGTACGACTATCTCGACACCTCCCGCCGTCTCGTCCCCGTGGGCAGACTGGACTACGACAGCGAAGGGCTGCTTTTGTTCACCGACGACGGCGAACTCGTTCACAAGCTCACTCATCCCTCGTCGGAGATCCCCAAGACTTACATCGTCAAGATAGAGGGCGACATCCAGGAGAGCGACCTCGCCATCCTGAGGAAAGGCGTGACCTACGAGGGCGTGAAATATTCCCGCTGCAAGGTCAAGCTCCTCGGGGAAGAGAACGGTCTGAGCCGCCTCGAAGTGATCGTCACCGAGGGCAGGAACAGAGAGATCCGCAACATGTTCTCCGCCGTGGAGAAGAATGTGGTCTTTCTGAAACGCACGGCGATAGGCGCGCTCCGTCTCGGAGGGCTGGGACGCGGCTGTTCGCGCGAGCTCAACGACTACGAAGTGGACTATCTGAGGTCACTCTGAGCGGAGGGAAAGATGAGGATCCTGCTCACCAACGACGACGGTTATTTTGCGGAAGGCATAGTGAAACTCGCGCTCGCGCTCGCGGAGGAGCACGAAGTCATCGTCAGCGCGCCTGCTGGAGAGCGCTCGGGCGCGGGGCACGCGCTCACGTTCAACCGCACCCTGAAATGGACGGAAGTCTCGCCCGACGAGATGCTGCTTACGGACGGAAAGGGGAGGCGCATCCCCTTCCACGCGGTGCACGGGTCTCCCGCGGACGCGGTCAAATTCGCGCTGGAATACATATATCGCGACGAGAAATTCGACCTCGTGGTCTCCGGCATCAACAGCGTGCTCAACATAGGCTCGGACATCATCTATTCGGGCACTTTCGGCGCGGCGGAGGAGGGGAGCGTGCTGGGCGTCCCCGCAGTCGCGGTGTCCACGGTGGCGTCGGACGGCGGCTACGACCTCGCCGCGCGCTTCGTGAAGGACAACCTTTCCGCGCTCTACGCCGCGACGTCCCCGTTTGTCACCGTCAACGTCAACATCCCTTCGGGGCGGGCGGAGAAGATAAAGGGCGTCGCCGTCGTCCCCCTCGGGCTCAGGCGCTATAACGACTGGTACGAACACGACGGCAAAGAGGGCTACGAGCTCTTCGGCTCTCCCGGCGACTGCTCCGCGGACGCCGAGGACACGGACTGCAAGCTCTCCGACCTCGGATATATCACCGTCACCCCCGTCCGCGTGCTGTGCACGGATGACGGGAGCCTTGAAAAGATAGGCGGAACGGAGTGGAAACTGTGAGAGTGACCGTGGTTGGAGGAGGCGCTTCCGGGTGTTTTGCGGCGGTGCTGCTCGCGCGCGGCGGCGCGGAAGTCACCCTCCTCGAAAAGAACGAAAAGACGGGCAAAAAGCTCTTCATCACCGGCAAAGGCAGGTGCAATCTCACCGCGGATCTTCCCCCTCGCGAATTTTTGGAAGGGGTGGTGCGCGGCGAGAAATTCCTGCGTTCCGCCGTGTGGTCTTTCCCTCCCGAAAGCACAAAAAAATTCTTTGAAGACATGGGCGTCCCCCTCGTCACGGAGAGGGGCAACAGGGTGTTCCCCGCCTCGGGGAAGTCCTCGGACATCACCCGCGCGCTCGACCGCGCTCTCAAAGAGAGCGGGGTGCGCGTCATGCTGCATTCCGAGGTCAAAAGCGCGAAAAAGGAGGGGGAAGAGTTCGTCGTCACCCTTTCGGACGGAGGGGAGATCCGCTCCGACTTCCTCGTCATCGCGACGGGCGGCAAGAGCTATCCGACCACGGGATCGACGGGAGACGGCTATGCCTTTGCGGAGAGCTTCGGACACTCCGTGGTGAAGCCTGTGCCATCTCTTGTGCAGCTTCTCACCAAAGAGGATGTCGCGCCCCTCAACGGCATATCCTTGAAAAACATCGAGCTCTCCGCAGCGCTTCCCGACGGCGGGACGCTTTCGGAATTCGGGGAGATGCTCTTCACAAAGCGGGGGCTGAGCGGCCCCGTCGCGCTCTCTCTTTCCGCGCGGCTGAACCGCGTGAGCGGAGGAGCGCTCACCCTCGACCTCAAACCCGCGCTCTCCCGCGAAAAACTGGACGCGAGGGTGCTGCGCGACTTTGCGGAGAGAAAGAACGCCGACCTCAAAAACGTCACCCGAGCCCTTCTTCCCGAGAGGCTGAACCTCTATGTGCTGAAACGCGCGGGACTCTCGCCCGACGAAAAGGTGAACTCCGTCACGCGGGAGGAGAGGGGCAGGCTCGTGGACGCGGTGAAGGGGCTGACATTCTCCTTTGCGGGAGTGGGGCCCTTCGAGGAAGCTGTCGTGACATCCGGGGGCGTGGACACCTCGGAGCTCACCCCCAAGTGCGGAAGCAGGCTCGTCCCGGGGCTGTATTTCACGGGAGAGGTCATCGACTGCGACGCATACACGGGGGGATACAACCTGCAGATCGCCTTTTCCACCGCGGCGCAAGCAGCGGGCGACATCATTGCTCGAGGGAGCAAAGACGGCCGCCGCGATTGACAGCGGGGCGTTCGACGGCTATAATTTCACGCAAAGGGCAGAGGTACACATGATAAACATCGCAATCGACGGGCCTGCGGGAGCGGGCAAGAGCACCATCGCAAAAGCGGTCGCGAAGCGGCTCGGCATCATCTATCTCGACACGGGCGCAATGTACCGCAGCGTGGCATATTTCATGCTGGAACGCGGCGTCGACGTCAATGACGAAAAGGGCGTGGGCGCGGCTCTTAGCGATCTTGTGATGGACATCCGCTATGAGGACGACGTGCAGCAGATCTACGTGTGCGGCAAAAACGTCACGCCGTACCTTCGCGAGCCGCATATGTCCAAAGCCGCATCGGATGTCTCGGCGCTCCCCGTCGTGAGATATAAGATGGTGGAGCTGCAACGCGAGTTCGCCCGCACCCACGACGTGGTGCTGGACGGCAGGGACATCGGCACTTTCGTGCTCCCGGAGGCGAACTGCAAGTTTTTCATGACCGCGTCCCCCGAGGAGAGGGCGAAGCGCAGGCATAAGGAACTTGTCGAAAAGGGCAGCGCCTGCACCCTCAAAGAGGTGCTGGACGACATCAACAAACGCGACCACAACGACTCCCACCGCGCGGTCGCGCCGCTGAAAGCGGCGGAGGACGCGGTGAGGATCGACACCACGGATATGAGCATCGACGAAGTCACCGATGAGGTGATCCGCCTTGTCGAGGAGAAGACAAAATGAGCGACATCGAAAAGAAAGAGACCGCCGCGGCGGAGAAAAAGCCCGCCGCAAGACCCAAGAAGAAGGAAGAATCCTTCCGCTTTTACCGTGTGGTGAGGGCAGTCCTCACCCCTCTCATCAGGCTGCTTTGGCCCACCGAGATCGTGCACAAGGAGCGCTTCGATGAGATGCAGGGGGGCTTGGTGGTGTGCAACCACTACGCCATCCCGGACACTCTCATCCCCGTCGCGCAGCTTTACAAAAAGGAGCTGCACGTCCTCGCGAAGGCTGAAGCGTTCGAGTGCGCCAAGATCGCGAATTGGTTCCTTCGCAAGGCGGGCGCCATCCCCGTGCACCGCGGCGAGCCGGACATCAACGCCGTCAGAGAGGTGCTCGGAGTGCTCCGCGCGGGCAAGAAGCTCGTCATGTACCCCGAGGGCACGAGGAACCGCGAGGGCACCAAGGAGATGCTGGAGTTCAAGCAGGGCGCGGCGAGGTTCGCCATCAAGTCCCGCACCCACGTCCTTCCCATGGTGTACTACCGCATGCACAAGGTGTTCCGCAAAAACTGGCTCTACATCGGCGAGCCCATCTCCCTCGAAGAGTTCTACGGCACCCGCGACCCAGAGGCGTACGAGAAGGCGACCGAAAAGGTGTATGAGGGCATGGTCGCGACCAGAAAGGCGTGCGACGAGTATGTCGAGCCCAAGCTCAAGAGGAAGAAGAAGTGAAAGTCACCGTTGCGCGGCACGCGGGGTTTTGCAAGGGCGTGAAGAACGCCGTGGACAAGGCGCTGGAGCTTGCCGCCGAGTTCGGGAAAGTGTACACAGTCGGCGCCCTCATCCACAACGAGGGCGTCGTGAGCTATCTCGAGGAGAGAGGAGTGCACGCCGTCACTCTCGAGGAGGCGAAGGCGCTCCCTGCGGGAGCGGCTGTGCTCATCCGCGCCCACGGCATCCCGCGCGAGGACGAGGAGACCATCCGTTCGCACGGGGTGAAGCTGTTTGACGCGACCTGTCCCGTGGTCAAGCGCATCCACCGCATCGTGGAGGAGAGGAGCGCGGCGGGCGACGACATCGTCATCGTCGGAGACCGCAATCACGACGAGGTGTCGGGTGCCGCGAGCTACGGCAAAAACGTCACCGTCATTTCCGACAAAGATGAGCCCGTTTTTTCGGGAAGACCCACTTCCGTCGTCTTTCAGACCACCATACTCGCGGACAGGCTGGGAGAAATAGAGCAAATTGCCGAAAATTCACAAAAAAACGGCGAAAAAACAGTTGGAATTTTTAATACTATTTGTTATACTACTTTAAGCAGACAAGACGAAGCGCGGTGCCTTGCGGGTACGCATGACGCCGTCATCGTCCTCGGCAGCCGTTCGAGCGCCAACACGCGCAGGCTGTTCGAGGTCGCGAGCGAGGTCAACGCCAACACCTTTTTCGTCACTTGCGCGGAGGAATTGCCTGCGGAAAAGATCAAACATCTGGAGAGTATATCGATCGTGGCGGGAGCATCCACTCCGCCGTGGTTGATACAGGAGGTTACAAAACTTATGAGTGAAACTCAAGACATCGCTGCCATCAAAGAGAACGCGGCAGCGGCAGAAGAAGCGCAAAAAGAGGCAACGCTTCGCGAAGAAGGATCTCAGGATGAGCAGTCCGCCCCCGAGAAGGAACTGACCATGGAAGACGTCGTTGCGTCGTCCAAAGTGTCCGGTTTCGTCACCTACAAGGTCGGCAAGCGCGTGAAAGGCAGTGTCATCACCGCGGACGAAAACGGCATCTATGTCAGCATCGGCGGCAAAAAAGACGGTTTCATTGATAAGGCAGACGCAACCGCCGACGGCGAATACGATCCCAAAGATTACAAGCCCGGCGACGAGGTCGAAGCGACCATCATCGCCACCAACAAGGACTACGTCGCACTCTCCAAGAAGGAAGTGGATCAGAGACGCGCAGAGGACGAAGCGGCAGAGAAAGCTCTCTCTTCCGGCGAGTTCTCCCTCAAGATGACGGAAGTCGTCAAGGGCGGTCTGCGCGGCAGGATGGGCAAGTACACCGTGTTCGTGCCCGCATCCCAGATCCGCATCGGTTATGTCAAGAACCTGGAGGACTACAAGGATAAGACCCTGCGTCTCACCCTCATGCCTCCCAAGGAAAAGGAAGTCGCGGAAGGCGAGGAGGTCGACGCCGCCGAAGCCAAGCCCGAGAAGAAGTCCAGATATCTCTTCGCGTCCCAGCGCATCATCCTCGAGCGCGAGCGCAAGGAGAAAGAGGACAATTTCTGGAACAATATCCATGTCAACGACGTCGTCGAGGGCAGGGTGAAGAGGTTCACCGAGTTCGGCGCGTTCGTCAACGTGCGCGGGTTCGATTGCCTCGCCCACATCTCCGAGCTCAGTTGGAACAAGATCAACGATCCTTCCCTCGTGCTCAAGATCGGCGAGACCTACGACTTCGTCGTCCTCAAAGTGGACAGAGAGAACAACCGCGTTTCCCTCGGCTACAAGCAGCTCCAGAAGAAGCCCTATGAGATCGCTGCGGAGAAATATCCCGTCGGCACCGTCATCAAGGGCAAGGTGGAGCGCATCTTCCCCTTCGGAGCATTCATCTCCATCGCGGACGGCGTGGACGGTTTGGTGCATGTGTCTCAGATCTCCCACAACTGGATCAAAGACGCGGGCGAAGTGCTCAAAGTCGGTGACGAGGTCGAGGCGAAGATCATCAGCTTCGAAGACAACCGCATCACCCTCTCCATCAAGGATCTCCTCCCCGCACCCGAAGCGGGCGAAGAGGCGGCAGCCGAGAGCGAGAGCGGCGAGGAGAAGAGCGCACGTCGCGCTTCCCGCATGAAGAAGTTTGCCGAGAAGGTCGAGGCAGGCGAGGAGAGAAAGGAGCGTCGTCCCAGGAAAGAGACCTCCAACGAGCCCAAGGAATGGGTCTCCGGCTCCAGCACCGCCACCCTCGGAGACCTCTTCAAAGGTCTGGACCTCAAGCTCGAGGACGAGAAGGAAGAAGCTCCCGCCGAGGCTGAGGAAGCCCCCAAGAAGAGAGCCACCCGCAAGAAGAAAGCGGACGACGAGGCTCCCGTCGAGGAATAATTCTTTACGAGCGAAACGCCGCGGAGTTCCCGCGGCGTTTTCATATGTCCCGCTGTTTGTTCCTGTTCGGCACGCATGTCGGCATGCGCGGAACTGCTCGCACCTCAGAGCAAGAGATTTTCGGATGATTTTGCTTCGGGGTCCCCGCAAGTTTCGGCTGTGCAAAAGCGCCGAAAAGAATTGCTCCGAGGCCGGTTCGTATTATTCCGGGCTGGCATGGGATTTCGGCGGATTTCGTGATTGACTAATCGCCTGCGCGGAATTAAAATTATATTGCGGTCGCGTGAGGATATTATCGTCACGCGCGCGACAAATCGGGCGAGTCCCGTGGTGAGGTAGAAAATGGAGGATGTCAACAAGCTCCCGCGCGGAGAAGAAGCGGCACTCGAAGATGATGCCGACAAGCTCCCGCGTCAAGAGGACGCGGCGCGGGGAGAGGAGAGCGCAGCCGACGGCGGGAAGGACGGCAAGGGCAAGAAGAAACTGACCAAGCAGCAGAAAAAGAAGATCGCGCTCATCACGGTGGGCTGCTTTTTCGGTTTGATCGCCGTTTTGGTCGTCATCCTTGCGCCCATCATCGCGGTGGGCAACAAGGTCATCGCGGAGGACACAGTGCAGCCCAACGAGTATCTCACCGAATGGATGAAGTATATCGACGGCGACGCTCCGGTCACCGACCTCGCCATCCCCGGCTCGCACGACAGCGGTTGCATAGAGATGCCGTGGTATGCCGCCACGCAGGATCTGACTTTTGCCGAGCAGCTCGAGCGCGGCGTGAGATATTTCGACATCCGCGTCAACGACAAGGGCGGCTACCTCGTCATCTTCCACAGCGTCGTCAACGGCGTGGACTATGAGGGCGTGCTCCGCGACATCGACGAGTTCATGGACGCGCATCCGAGCGAGTTCCTCGTGCTGGACTTCTCCCATTTCAGGAACGACTCCGAGGCAAAGGTGTTCGCCCTTTTGGACGAGATGGTGAGCGCGGAGAGGGTGGTCAACGACACCAACATCGCGGACACCGAGTTTCTGGACGCCCTCACTCTCGACGACGTGAGAGGAAAGGTGATCGTCTTCATCACTCCCGACGAGACGGATTACTGCGGTCGCGACTATTTCTTCTACAAGAACGGCGACGAAGTGGGCGAGGACGCAGAGACAAGTTATGCCTCCCTCGTTTCGCCCTATAAAGAAATTCTGGAACGGCAAATCGGCGAAGAAGTTTGCCGGAGACATACTTTACCGCTATATAGACACCTTCAAAGACATTGACAGGGGATTCTTCGTGCTTCAATGCCAGCTCACGGACACCGCGCTGGTGTTCGGTCCGCGCTACCGCGAAGGGAAGCTGATCGAGCTCGCCAACGACTTCGTGAAAGGGCTGTACGACGACAAGGAGAATTTGCAATACATCAACATCGTCATGCGCGACTTCGTCACCTGCGAGAAGAGCGCGCTGACCATAAGACTGAATTTCGCAAAGGGCTACGCCTCGGCGGACTCCGAGTTCGCAGCGGAGATCAACGCCTTTGCGGGCGTCGAATAGACGGCGCAGGATTAGCGGTGCCGAAAGAGCGCGGGGTGCCCGCGCGAGACAGAAAAGGAGAGACTATGGAGATCACGAGAGAGATCGTCGAAGAAACTTTGCAAAACCTCAGAAAGCGCGGCTTTGACGCGCACTATTGCGAGACGGCGGAAGAGGGCAGGGAGCTCGCGCTTTCTCTCATCCCCGCAGGGGACACCGTCGCATGGGGAGGCTCCGTGACCGCAGTCCAGGTCGGGCTCATGGACGCCGTCAAGGCGAGGACGGACATCGAGCTCATCGACCGCGACGTCGTCACCGATCCCGCCGAAAAGAGGCAGATGATGCGCAAAGGGCTGCTTGCGGACAGCTTCATCGCGGGGATCAACGGCATTTCCCGCGACGGTTGGCTGGTCAACATCGACGGCACCGGCAACCGCGTCGCCGCCATCACTTTCGGCCCCGAGAACGTCATCCTCGTCGCGGGAGTGAACAAGATCGAGAACACAGTCACGGAAGCGATGGACCGCGCGCGCAATGTCGCAGCGCCCCTCAACGTCAAGAGGCTGAACATCCCCAACCCTTGCCTGAAGTCGGGAAAGTGCATGGACTGCAAAGGCGCCACCACCATCTGCGCGCACTTTGTGGAGCACCGCTTCTGCAAGCCTCAGGGGCGCATCAAAGTCATCCTCATCGGAGAACCGCTCGGCTATTGATCAGTCTCACATCACACCGCACTTCGCGGCATAGAATGATAAAGCCCCGCGACCACGCAAAAGCAACCCGCGCCGAGCGCTAATAACACAGCGTATAAGCAGAAACGACCTGCTTGTAAAAGCAAAAAAAGCGGCGCAAGCCGCCCCTGCGCAGGAAAAATCAGAGAGGGATGCGATAGTTCCGCAGGAACGAGGAGCAGACCGAACGACCGTATTTTTCCGAGCAGAAAAGGAGCTGCGGGCTTTGAAGCGGACGCCTTGCGAAATGATGAGCAAGGCGCAGCGAACTTAGCCACG
>UMHM01006833.1_pt1 | contig 16183 bp, 12 predicted proteins | sample 1965501 | NCBI WGS metagenome assembly UMHM01 (sample SAMEA4836095, study PRJEB28245) | human gut metagenome | biome: gut microbiome; material: fecal sample | place: Denmark | collected 2008
CTGCCGAAGAGCCCGCTCCCGAAGCTGCCGAAGAGCCTGCTCCAGAAGCTGCCGAGGAAGCGTCAGAAGCGCTCAATGTCGAGCCTGCTTTTGAGGAAACGCCTGTCGCCGAGTCTGTCGACGACTTTATTCCCGAAGAAATGGGATTTATTGCCGAGAGTGCGCCGGTTATCTCCGAAGAACCCGCCGCTCCCGCAGCGTCCGCCGCCGTTGTTACGGAAAGACTGCCCGTTGATGATTTTGATTTCAGACGTCCGCAAAAGCCGCAGAATACTCCCGCGGAAAATTCCGAGGAGGAAAAGCCCAAGGGCAATCTCGTATACTGCCGCAACTGCGGTCAGGATATGTACGATACCGAAAAATTCTGCAAAAACTGCGGAGCTACATACAAAGGCGCTTATGTTCCGCCCAAAACCGCTCCCTCAAAGAACGGAAGCAAGGCTTCGCCGATGGTATTCGGCAAAATTCCGCTTCCGAAATTCGCGGGAATATGCGCGGCTGTTGTCGGAGTAGCTGCTGCTGCGCTGTTCCTTATTCAGCCGTGGCGCATTAAAAGCAATAACGGCGGAATTGTCGACGACAAAACGCAGGGTTCTTCGTCAACAAGTTCCTCAAATCCCGTTGAAAGCTCTTCCTCGACAAGCTCCGACAATGAAGTTGTCATTCCCTCGACTTCAACGTCCTCGCCGAGTTCAACCGATGATAGTTCGACAAGCTCCGATGTAATTTCGTCCTCTTCCGATAGCGTTTCATCGTCAAGCTCAAGCAGCTCGAAAACGTCCTCAAGCTCGAAATCAAGCTCGAAATCTTCTTCGTCAAAACCCGTTGTAACGCCGGGAGTTACCGACGCGAAGCTGAAATCACTTGAACAGGACCGCAAGAAGATTATGTATGCGGCTGAGCTTATCGGCGGCGAAGTCGGAAAAATGGAAATGCTCTCGCAGAACGTTATTTACGCGATGAACAACTCCGCCAAGAGCAACGAGGAAGCTATCATTGCGTTCTATGAAACCAAGTTCGCGACAAATATGATCAGCAATCTGAAGTCGGGAAAATCGAGCGTTGAGTATGCGGTAAAAACGGCTTCTCCCGCAAACAGTGAGTTCAGTTCGCTTTACGCCTCGCTTAAAACGCTCAAGACGAGATATGATTCCTACTATAACTTCATAACTTCCCCGAAGGGCGGTTATTCGTCTTTCACCAAAAACTGCCAATCCTATTACACAATGGTTACTTCCGCGATGGGAAATCTCACTTTGAATAAGTTCACGGGAAGCTATTCCGCGGCGAACAAAAACAGCGCGTATGCCGATATGGTAAGCTCGGCTGTCGCTGCTGTAAGGAACTGCACGACGCAGCTTTCTCTGCTTCAGGGACAGCTTTCGGGGCTTGGAACGTCGTTTGAGCGCAAGGCGTTCAGCACGGTTTCTTCCGATGTATCCGCTTATGCTTCTGCGGCAAGCTACGCTATGAGAGCGAAGTCCTATATGATTATGCTGAAAGGCGTATCGAGCGATTACATGCCTGCGGCGAACCACATTGACAGCGCTTACGCTATTCTGAACCAGTTTATCAAGAGCTGTTCAAGCCTGCCGAAAACCACTCTTAACAACTTCAACGCAGATATACGTTCGGCAATCTACAATGCCAACAGCTATGCGAACAGAGCGGCATACGCTCTTTCCTGAGCATAATAAAAAGGCGTATGTGAAAACATACGCCTTTATTTTGTATAAACCGCGAAAAAGCCGCGCCTTTTCAGCGCGGCTCTTATCGTTAAACCTGTTTAATGAACCGCGAAAGCAGTTCTTCAAGCGGAATTTCGCGCACGGCGGCTTCTTTCGCGCCTTTTCCCGAAGCGCCGATAATGTAATCCCCGCAGTCTATTGCGGCGGTATCGGGGAGATTTTCAGGCGAAACCGCGCGCAAATCGCGTGTAATACCGACTCCGAGCCGTTTCAGAAACGCTTCTTTCTGCACCCAGAGCCTCAGAAAATCCTCCGTTTTGCAAACCGACTTCCGTTCCTCGTCGGAAAGAACGCGCGCATACAGACGCTCGTTTACGCGGCGATTTTTTCTCTCGACGTCGGCGCCGATTTCCTCGCCCTCCGAAAACGCCGCTATAATCGCGCCCGCGGTGTGCGATATTGAAAAGAACAGCTCCGAATTTTTGAGATAGGGCTTGCCGTGCGTTCCGAGCGCGAATGAAAGCCGTTTGCGCGGGATACCGGTTCGTTTTTCAAGCTCCGAGAGCATCATAAGCCGCGACAGCAGCGAGTTAGTTTTGTCGCTGTCGCAGGACTTTGCAAGAACGCTTTTTCTTCTCGCCGCGTCAAGGCAGCCGAGAAATCCCGAAATCTCGTCCCACGAAACATTTCCCGTCTTTAACAGTAGAATTTCCATTCAATCACCCCAAATTCAGCTTTATAATTCGCTTTTCAGCATTGCATAAACAAGAAAATCATCAAAAATTTCCGCATTTTCTTTTCTCGGCAAAAGTTCACGGAAAGTCGCTTCTTTGCGCATTTTCAGGCGCTCAACCAACTTTATCGATTTGGCGTTTCTCGCGTTTATCTCGGCGAAAATTCTCCGAGCGCCGAGTTCGTTAAACGCATATTCAAGAAATCCTCGCGCGCTTTCATAAGCATAGCCCTTGCCTTGAAAGCTGCCGTTAAAGGTGTAGCCAAGCTCAAAGCTGCCGCTGCCGCGCACGGAAAAATAGAGTTTCCCAATAACCTTTTCGCCGAGCACCACCGCGAAAAACTCGTCGCTTTTCGAGAAATTCTCCGCTTCCTTAACGCAAGCCTCTTTGGTAAAGGTTTCGTAAGGCTCAAAATAGGTCACGTCTTTGTCGGTGAGGATTTCCGCCAAATCATCGCTGTCCATTGGGAGAAATTTCCTCACCGAAAGCCGATCCGTTGTAAATAACGCAGACATTTTTCTCCTTACATTTCAACAAGAACTTCGTTCTCGGGTTTCAGATTTTCGGCGGGAATATGGTTTCCGTCAATTTTCGCGCCGTTGACGGTAATCGACTTAACGCCGTGCTGCGAGCCGCTCGGGTTGCTTACGAGGATATTCAGCGTTTTGCCGCGGAACGTCTTTTTAATCGAGAATTCTTTCCAATCGGACGGAATTGACGGGTCGACGGTAAGACCCGTGATATCGGGAACAAGACCGAGAATACCCTCGACTGTGCCTACCATAACGGTTGAAGCCGTTCCCGTGAGCCAGTGAACGTGCGCTCTGCCTGCAAACGGGCTGTCCTTGCCCTCGACAAACTGACCGTAAACGTAAGGTTCGAGCGCGCGTTTTTCCGCGCAGTCGTTATAGGTTGCGGGAGCCGCTTCCTTCCAATATTTGTACGCGTTGTTTCCGCGGCCGAGCTTTGCTTCCGCAAGAATGAGCCAGCCCTGAGGCTGCGAGAAAATGCCCGCGTTTTCCTTTACGCACTTGTTGAAGCAGTGCATAAGAGCGCCGTCAAATGCGTGATTTTCATACGGCGGGTACATAACCATCGCGCCGTAAGGCGTGTTCAGTTCGCGGTCAACCGAGTCGAGCGCCTTTTCCGCGCGTTCTTTTGAAGCGAATCCCGAAATAACCGCCCAGCTCTGCGGGTTAAGCCACATTGAAGCTTCGGGGTCGGTGTGCTTTCCGATAACGTCGCCGTTTTCGCGGTAGCCTCTTATAAAGCGGTCGCCGTCCCAGCACTCGTCAAGAATTTTACCCATTTTCGCGTTAATTTCGTCGAGATATTTCACATATTCGCCGTCGTTCTTATAAACCGCGTATTCGCGCAGAATTTTTATCGCGTAAACAAGCTGGAATGCAACGAACGTGCTTTCGCCCTTTTTGCCGAGGCGCAGGCAGTCGTTCCAGTCGGCGTGCAGACCCGCGGGCATACCGTGATTTCCGAGATTGTTCATCGAGAAGTCGATTGCACGCTTGAGGTGCTCGTAAACCGTGCCTTTTTCGCCGTTATTCGCGAAGAAAATCTCCTCGTCGAGGAATTTCTCATCGCCGCTTTCGCCGATATACTTGTAAATTGTCGGGAAAAGCCAGAGCGCGTCGTCCGCGCGATAGGACGGGTGACCGGTTTCGCGGACGTAGCTTTCGTCGTCGGGAGTGTCCTCGTGACCGGCGTTGTGGGTGTACTTGACGAGGGGAAGTCCCGCGCCGTTTGTAACCTGCGCCGAGAGCATAAACTTAATCTGTTCTTTCGCCATTGCGGGCGCGAGGTGAATGACGCCCTGAATATCCTGAACGGTGTCGCGGTAGCCGAAACCGTTTCTCAGACCGCAGTAAACGAGAGAAGCCGCTCTTGACCAGATAAACGTGATGAAGCAGTTGTAGGCGTTCCATACGTTGACCATACTGTTGAACGCGGGGTCGGGCGTGTTGACCTGAAGATTGTCGAGCTTTGAGTGCCAGAAGCTCTTAAGTTCGGCGATTTCCTTTTCAACAGCGCCGTTTTTCTCATAATTCGCGATAATTTTCTCGGCTTCCTCGCCGTTTTTCTGACCGAGAACGTAAATAAGCTTCTTTGTTTCGCCGGGCTGAAGCGTGAAGTCGCTCTGCAAAGCGCCGCAGGAGTTTCCGCAGTAGTTAAGGCTGTTTTTCAGTCCTTCTTCGATACCGACGGGGTTTGCGTAACCTCTGTAAGAGCCGACAAACACCTCGCGGTCGCCGCAGTAGGAAGAAACTTCCGCGCCCGCAAGTCCGAAGAATCGCTCGATATGCGGATTTTCAAGCTCGTTTTGCTTCTGAAGCAGGTATTTTCCCTTGAAATAGGTGTGAGTGATGAAGAGAGTATACTGAAGATTAACCTGGTCCTGCTCGTAGTAGTTCTCGTTGACGAACTCGCAGAATCCCGTAACGGAGAGATTTCTCGGCTTGTCGTCGTTGTTCGTGATTTCGCAAGACCAGACCTCGTAGTCGGCGTTCTGCGGGACATAATATGTCGTTTTCGAGGAGATTTTCTTATATTCCGAAGAAATCACGGAATATCCCGTTCCGTGGCGGCATTCGCTCTTATACTCGGAAAGCGGCTTGCAGACGGGCGCCCAAGAACCGCTCCAGAAGTCGTTTTGGTCGTTGTCCTTGATGTAGATATAGCGTCCGGGCTGGTCGCAGTTTACGCTGTTGAAGCGATAGCGAAGTATTCTTCCCTTTGCGCCGCTCTTTACGAATGAATATCCGCCCGCGTTTCCCGAAATAATCGCGCCGTATTCGGGCGAGCCGAGGTAGTTCGCCCAAGGCGCGGGCGTGTCGGGACGTGTGATAACGTATTCGCGGTTTTTGTCGTCAAAATAGCCGTAGTTCATAGAATTAACCTCCTGAAATTATCCCGTTTTTGCAAAAAACTGCTGCAAAATACTGCAAAAAGCCATTTTTTCGCAGAATTTAACTGCAAATTACTGCAAAATCTTGTTTTTCGTTACTTTTATTATACATCATTCAAAATATATTACAAGGGCGGGATTTTACACAAATTTTTTCTCAGTAAATTGTCTAATTTGACGGTAATCAAACGAGCGTAAAATCCTTTGCGGGAAAATTCGGCAAACCCGCATTTTGCCTTGCTCAATTTTGTTAAAGGCTATTGTAATTCTTTGAAAAATATTGTATAATAAGTATGTATTATATTTTGGGCATCACCGCACAATTAACGGCTTGCGCCTTTGCGGGTGAACGCAGCGCGTTCACCCTGTGCACTCGCTTGCATCTTTTCCGTCATTCTGCACAAATTTCGCTTGAAAGGCGACAGCCTTCCTGCGCTCAATTTGTACAATCTGACGAAAAATCTGACTGCGCGTTTGCACGACAATAATTATGCGGTGAAGCCTTTGAAAGGAAATCGTGATTATGAACATTTTGATAGTTGGCGGCGGCGGAAGAGAACACGCAATCGCCGCGGCATTGAAAAAATCTCCGAAAGTCGAAAAGCTGTGGTGCGCGCCCGGAAACGGCGGTATATCGCGCATTGCGGAGTGTTTCCCCGTAAAGGCGACCGACCTTGAGGGAATTTGCGCTCTTGCGGAGAAATTACAGCCCGATTACGTCTTTGTCGCGCCGGACGACCCGCTTGTAATGGGGCTTGTGGACAAGCTTAACGAAAAGGGATTCAAGACGTTCGGTCCGCGCGCGAACGCCGCCGTTCTCGAGGGAAGCAAGGCGTTTTCAAAGGGGCTTATGAAGAAGTACGGAATCCCCACGGCGGCTTATGAAACGTTTACGGACGCAGAAAAGGCTGTCGCTTACATTAAGGAAAGAAACAGCTATCCCGCCGTTATAAAATGCGATGGGCTTGCGCTCGGAAAGGGCGTTATCATCGCGCAGAATTTTGAAGAGGCGGCGGACGCGGTTAAGTCGATGATGATTGACGGGAAGTTCGGAAAGAGCGGCGCGGAGGTTGTTATCGAGGAATTTATGCGCGGAGTCGAGGTTACGGTTCTTGCGTTCACGGACGGAAAAACGGTAAAGCCGATGATTTCTTCGATGGACCACAAGCGCGCAAACGATAACGATGAGGGCTTGAACACGGGCGGAATGGGAACAATCGCGCCTAACCCCTGTTATACAAAGGAAATCGCCGATGAAGCCATGGAGAAAATCTTTCTCCCGACAATAAAGGCGATGCAGACGGAGGGCAGACCGTTCAAGGGCTGTCTGTATTTCGGACTTATGCTCACGGACGAGGGCGCGAAAGTCGTCGAGTACAACTGCCGCTTCGGCGACCCGGAAACGCAGGTTGTTCTCCCGCTTCTCGAAACGGATTTTGTCGATATCATCGAGGCGGTTTATAACGAAACGCTCGAAAATCTCGACATAAAATGGAGCGATAAGGCTTGCGCGTGCGTTGTTATGGCGAGCGGCGGCTATCCCGAAAAGTACGAAACGGGAAAGGAAATCGCGGGTCTTGACGAAAACGGTCAGACGGACGGCGCTTATGTTTATCACGCGGGAACAAAGCTTGAAAACGGCAAATTCTACACCGCGGGCGGACGAGTTCTCGGCGTTACGGCAACGGGCGATAACCTCAAAACCGCGCTTGACGAAGCTTATACGGCGGTTGGCAAAATATCTTTTGAAAAGGCGCATTTCCGCAGGGATATCGGCAAAAAAGCGCTTGAAAGCGGTCTTGTATGAGTAAATTCAGATTTGTCGCGCCCTGTCATTTCGGGCTTGAAAAAACGCTGTCGTTCGAGATAAAAAAAGCGGGCGGCGAGGATATTGCCGTGACGGACGGGCGGGTCTGCTTTTCGGGGGACGAAGCCGTCTGCGCGAGGGCGAATATCCTTTCGCGGACAGCCGAGCGTATTAGTATCATTCTCGGCGAATTTCGCGCGGAAACGTTCGACGAGCTTTTCGAAGGCATAAAAAAGCTTCCGCTGTCCGATTATATTGGCAGAAACGACGCCTTCCCGAACAATGGACATTCGCTTAATTCAAAGCTCACAAGCGTTCCTGCCTGCCAGAAAATCGTGAAAAAGGCGATGGCGGTCAATCTCGGAAAGGCGTATGGGCTGAATGTTCTCCCTGAGGACGGCGCGGAGCGGAAAATCCGCTTTTCGCTGATGAAGAATATGTTTACGCTCATGCTCGACACAAGCGGCGCGGGGCTTCACAAGCGCGGTTATCGCCGCGAAAGCAACGCCGCGCCTATCCGCGAAACGCTTGCGGCGGGAATTGTCGATATCGCGAGGGTTCGCGCGGGAGATACGGTTGTGGACCCGTTCTGCGGTTCGGGAACAATGCTGATTGAAAGCGTGATGAAAGCGCTCGGAATTGCGCCTGGACTTAACAGGCATTTTTCGGGAGAAAATCTTCCGTTCATTCCGAAAAACGTCTGGAGAGAGGCGCGCGAGGAAGCGCGTTCGCTTATCAGAACCGACGCGGATTTTCTCGGAATGGGCTTCGATATCGACGAAAACTGCGTTGAACTGACGAAGCAAAATGCGAAAATCGCGGGCGTTGAGAAGTGTATCCGCGCTGAAAAGCGTGATATCAGAGATTTTACCGCCCCGAAAATTCCCGTGAAAATTATCACAAACCCGCCGTACGGCGAAAGAATGTTGGAGCTGTCGCAGACGCGGGAATTATACGGGATTATGGGTTCGCGGCTTATTCCTCTCGGCGAAAACAGCCTTTATGTTATCACGCCGGACGAGGAGTTTGAGAGCGTTTTCGGGCTTAAAGCGGCGAAAAACCGCAAGCTCTACAACGGAATGATGAAAGCAAGGCTTTATATTTACAACGGCAGATAAGCATTTTTGGGAGCATATTCGATGAATAAAAAGGTTCGTCCGCAATATCAGGGCGCGGAGGAGATAACCGCGCTTATATATCTGTGCTCGATGAGCGCGGCGCTGATGTACGTTCTGTGCAGACAGCAGGCGCTTGCCTGCACTATAATAATGACCGCCGTTTCTTTCGGGATTTATATGCTTTTCTATGCGTTTCGTAAGAAACGGGCGTTCGCGGTTATGGCGTTCGCAGCGACTGCGATTTCTTCGGCAATTTTAATCAGCGTGGTCTTTAATCAAAGTTCATCGTCGCTTTTCATCGACTTTATCTTCAAAAATTCCGAAACGTTCGATATCTTATTTGCGGGAACGGCAATTTTCATTTTCTCGTGTATTTTTGGATTTTCAACGTGCTATTTCAGTGTTTATCTCCCAAGACCGAGCTTTTTGCTGCTTCCGGCGCTTATCCCGATGATTTTATCCGCGAGAACGGCGGGCGGGCTTCCTGCGGGATTTACGGTATTTCTTGCGGTTGGATTCGGACTTGCGGTTCTGGGTTCGGCAAGACCCGAATTTCCCAAAGATATCGTTTATATCGACGACAAAAGTTCCCGAAAAGAGCGGATTGCGTCAATCGCTGTTTTCGGCGTGATTTCGGCGCTTTTGCTTACGGTTATTCCGAGAAGCGCCGATACGCCGATGGGTGATTATCTCGACACCGTTTTTAACAAGAAATCAACGTTCTACGGCAGAAACACGCTCTCGAATTTTTCCAAGAGCAGCAGCGTGAATACCGGCGCAAACAAGCCCTCGGACAACGTGCTTTTTTACGCGTCATCGTATTATTTTCCGCTTTTGAGCCGCTGGTCGTTCGATAAATATGACGGCGAAAACGGCTGGACGGCGCTTTCGGATTACACGACCGGCTGGGGCGGCTGGGAAGAAACGCAGATGTCGCTTGACGTAAACGTGCTTGCGGAAAAGCTGAAAGAAGGCGCGAGAAACGGAAATCTGAGCGAATACGCGGACGAGCTTCTCGCGCTGAGTACAGGCTATTCGCGGCAGGCAAATATGACGATATCCGTTGCGGACGGCACGAACACCAGAGTTATCATTCACCCGAACAACACACATATGGTGTATATTCCGGGGTATTCGGGAGATATTTACAGAACGCGCAAGGACGAGATTTTCACGGACGGAAATTTCGGCGCGAACGCTTCTTATTCCATTCAATTTACATATTTTTCCCCGAACACGAGCCTTATTTCGCTGTTTGACCGAGTGAATTTCGACGAGCTTTTGGACGCCGCCGAGGACGAGGGCGTGATTTCCGGAACGCTCAGAGATAACTTCATAACCGAGAGAAACATTGCGCGGAATTACCTCTCGCGGACGCTTGAAGAAAACCCGATTAGCCCCGAAATTACCGCTCTCGCGGACAAAATCACGGCGGGGATTACCTCGGATTACGAAAAAGCGCGGGCTATTGAAAAGTGGTTCGGCGAAGCGGGATTTGTCTATGACCTCGATTTCGTTCCCGAAAAAATGACGGCGGATTATTTTCTTTTCGAGAGCCGTCGCGGAATTTGCTCGGATTATGCGACAGCGACAACTCTCCTTCTCAGAGCGGCGGGTATTCCTGCGCGGTATACGGAGGGATTCGTTCCGGACAGCGAAAATATCGATGAATACGGAAGATGCGCGGTTAAGCCCGCGAATGCCCACGCTTATTCGATGTGCTATATCGAGGGTCACGGCTGGCTTGAAATCGACGGCACAAAATACGCCCGCGAGGCAAATTCAAACGAACAATTCACGTCTTTGGCGCTTATTATACTGATTTCGACTGTGGGCGCGGCAATTCTCGCGATTGTGTTCAGAAAGCCGATTTCCGAGGCTGCGTTTGCGGTTTCGCTTCTTTTCGGCGGCAATGACGGGAAAATCCGCAGAATTTACCTCAGAACGCGCAGGCTTGCTTGTTCGATAAGCGGAATTGAGCCTGAATCAGCCGCCGCGGGAGAAGTCGGCGCGATAATCAAGCGCTCGCTCGGTCTAAAAAAGGAAGCCGATGAAATCACGCAGAGCGCGGATATGCTGCTTTACGGCGGGAAATCGCCCGAAATATCCGCAAAACGGCTTTACAAGGACTATCGCATCATCAGACGAACCAAGAGGAAAATGAAGAAATGACGCATCTTGCAAGCATTATTCAGGCGCTGTTTTTCGCGGCGCTGTTTGTGACGTTTTTGAACGCGGATATCGGCTGGGCGATGGTTTACATCATCGGCGGCGTTTCGGTTATTTCATCGGCGCTGCTGTTCCTGTCGAAAAAGCGGTTTAAAGCCGAGCTTTGTCCGCTTTCGGGAACGGCGCGGGTCGGTGAAATCGTCGAATTTGAGGTGAAAATCGCGAAAACGGGCTTTTGCTTCATTCCGTATATCGAGCTTTGGCTTTCCGCCGAGGAACGTATTAATATTAGAACGTCGCTGCTTTTCGGCAGGTCGAAAACGCTTAAAGGCAGCTTTCGCGTGCGTCACTGCGGCTTGAACGGGCTTAATCTCGATTTGATTACAATCCGCGATTTCGCGGGACTTTTCAACCTGAAAATCCCCTGCGGTCAGACGGCGCGGAAAGCGGTTTTGCCGAGGGTTGTCGAATACGCGGGTCCGGAGCTTATCCCAAGCGTTCTTCCCGCCGACGACGAGGACGCGGAGGAGGGCGTTTCCGTGATATCGGGCGGGCTTCCCGGCTGCGAGCACAGGGATTACGTTCCCGGCGACTCCCCGAAACGGATTAACTACAAGCTCTCCGCGAAAAAAGAGCGCCTTCTGGTGCGGCTTGACGAGAGCACGGGCTTTGCCGCAACGAATATTCTTATCGACGATAACGCGCTTCCCGTGTGCTGCGAGCAGGCGTTCGCGCTCGCAAAGCAGCTTATTAACCGCGGCGGAACTGCAAAAATTACCCACAGAGGCGAAACGCAGTCCGCTTCTACTCCCGAAACGCTCGATAAATTGCGCGAATGGCTTGCGTTCAGGGACTATTCGGCGGGAGAAACGGCTTCTGCGGCTGCCCCGATAAATGACGCGGATATCGTCTTTTCGGGAAACGGAGATGTTTCCGTTGGCTCAGTGTAAAGAATTTGTACAAAATTAACAAAAAATATCGGTTGAAAAGCAAACATCTGCCAAATAAATGTATATGGCTTGAAAAAAAAACAATTTTAATATATAATATAGTTGGAGAACCGTGCCGAACCCTCGGCACGGTGAAAGGAGATTAGATTATTATGGGATTAAAACTTGACGACAAGTACCTTAAGGGCTTTGTGAAGGACCACGAGCTTGCCGAAATTGCTCCCGCCGTAAAGGCGGCGCACGACACTCTCGAAAACAGAAACGGCCCCGGTAACGATTTTCTCGGTTGGGTTGACCTGCCCGTAAACTACGATAAGGAGGAGTTCGCGAGAATTAAAAAGGCTGCGGAAAAGATTTGCAGCGACAGCCGCGTCCTCATCGTTATAGGCATCGGCGGCTCATACCTCGGCGCAAGAGCGGCTATCGAGGCGCTAAAGTCCTCGCTTTATAACTCGCTTAAGAAAAATACCCCCGAAATTTATTTCGTTGGATGCAGCCTTTCGCCTACTTACCTTAACGAGGTTATTTCTCTCGTTGACGGAAAGGATTTCTCGGTTAACATCATTTCCAAGAGCGGAACGACAACCGAACCCGCGCTTGCTTTCAGAGTTTTCCGCGATTTGCTTGTTCAGCGTTACGGAGAAGAAGGCGCAAAGTCCAGAATTTACGCGACAACCGACAAGGCTCGCGGAACCCTCAAGGAACTTTCCGATAAAATGGGCTATGAATCGTTTGTTATTCCTGACGACGTTGGCGGAAGATACTCGGTTCTCACCGCTGTCGGACTGCTTCCGATTGCCTGCGCGGGCTGCGATATCGACGCTCTGATGGAGGGCGCTGCCGCGGCAAGAGAGGCTTATAAGGATTTTGATATCGAGAAGAACGACTGCTGCAAGTACGCGGCGCTCAGAAATATCCTTTACAGAAAAGGCAAGAGCGTTGAAATGCTGATAAGCTACGAAAACTCGTTCGCTATGATGGCGGAGTGGTGGAAGCAGCTTTACGGCGAGAGCGAGGGAAAGGACAACAAGGGCATTTACCCGTCAAGCGCCGTTTTCTCAACGGATTTGCACTCTCTCGGTCAGTTTGTTCAGGACGGCTCGAGAATTATGTTTGAAACGGTAATGCAGTTTGCAAAGCCCCAGAAGGAGCTGTTTTTGCAGGACGAACCGAGCAATCTCGACGGTCTTAACTTCCTGTCAAACCAGAATATGTCCATTGTCAACAGAAAAGCTTTCGAGGGAACTGTTCTCGCGCACACCGAGGGCGGCGTTCCGAATATCGTTCTCGAAGCGCCCGAACTTAACGAATTCGAGCTTGGCTGGATTATCTACTTCTTCGAGAAGGCTTGCGCGCTCAGCGGCTATATGCTCGGCGTAAACCCGTTCAACCAGCCCGGCGTTGAAAGCTACAAGAAGAATATGTTCGCGCTTCTCGGAAAGCCGGGTTATGAGGACCAGAAGGCTATTCTTGAAAGAAAGCTCGGACTTTAATCACGAATTTTCATCAACAAAAAATATATTATAACGGAGGTAAATTATGGTTAAAATTATCACGGGAAGAAGAGGTTCCGGCAAGACTAAGCTGCTTATCGACGCTATTCACAACGCGGAGAAGCAGTCCAAGGGCAACGTTGTTGCAATTCAGAAGGGTTCTTCGCTCAACACGGACATAACCTACAAGGTTAGACTCATCAACATCGAGGATTACGCAATCGACGGCGTTGACGCGTTCTACGGCTTCGTTGCGGGCATTCTTTCGTCCGACCACGACTGCACCGATATCTTTGTTGACGCTACCCTCAAGATTACCGGCAGAGATTATGCAAAGGTTGGCGAGATGTTCGAGGCGCTCTCGAAGATTTCTCCCGATACCACCATTACGCTTACGGTATCTGCGGATAATTCCGAGCTTCCCGAAAGCGTTCTGAAGTTCATCGGCTGATTTTAGGCGATTTGTTAGTTATCGAAAATGAAATTGAGAGATAGACCTTGGGTAACACCGCACAATCAGCGGCTTCGCCTTTTTCATTCACTCACTTGATTTTTTTCCGCCGGAATGTCCAAAACTCCCTCAAAATACATCAAGTATTCCATCGGTCGTTTTGTCCATTCTGACGGAAAACTCTCTGCGTGATTGAACGAAAATAATTATGCGGTGTTGCCCTTGGTTTATCTCTCAATTTTTTCGGCAAAACCGCTTGACAATTTATATTAATTGTGGTATAATATTTGTGCAATTAAGTTTGGGGATATAGCTCAGTTGGGAGAGCGCTTGCTTCGCATGTAAGAGGTCAGGGGTTCGAATCCCCTTATCTCCACCAGCCGGCAGTGCCGGCAGCCTTATCGCCCCTAGCTTGTTCTAGGGGCGATTTATTTTGCCCGCGAGGAACTTCGATAGCCCGTCCTCTTCTGCGTTTTCCCTCCCAAATTTTTCGAGGGAAAATTTTAGGAGGAAAATCCGCGGGTATACCATCTGCATTGTCTGCAATAGCCCAATTTTGCTCCTAGTTTCTGCTAGGGGTGATTTATTTTGCCTGTAAGCGCTTAAATATTACAATGGAAGTGTGGAAGGTTATATAAACCTTTTGTATAGAAAAAAATAAAATATATAAAAAGTTTATAGCAAGCTTCCACACCGCCTAAATTATGGAAAAATATAACTTCAACAACCGCGAGAATTTGCGCGAAAAGACCGCGGCAGAGCGCTTCGAGAGTATCGCGGGGATATCGCGGTTTTGCATAACTAAAATCCCAAAATCTGCGGCGAGTTTGTCCCGTATTTACCGAAATTACCCAAAAAATCCGTGAAAATAGCGCTGACCTATCGCTCTCGGAGGAAAAATGACCGAAGAAAACTTTGATTTATACGCGAACTGGAACCCGTGGCACGGCTGCACGAAAATCAGTCCGGGCTGCAAATACTGCTATGTTTATCGACAGGACGAAATGTACGGAAGCGCGACCGCAAGCAGCCTTTGCCACAAAACCGCGAACTTTAATCTCCCCGTAAAGAGAAAACGTGACGGAAGCTATAAAATCCCGTCGGGGAAGATTGTTTTCACCTGCTTTACGTCGGATTTCCTGCTTTGCGACGCGGACGATTGGCGCGCGGATTGCTGGAAGATGATAAAAGAACGCTCGGACTGCCTGTTCTACTTCTTCACGAAGCGTATCGACAGGCTCGCGGAGCAGCTTCCCGATGATTGGGGCGGCGGCTATGACAACGTTCTTGTCGGCTGCACGGTCGAAAATCAGGACAGAGCGGACTTTCGGCTTCCGATTTTCAGAGCGCTTCCCATAAAGCACAAATCCATTATTATCGCGCCGCTTCTCGAAAAAATCGACGTTTCCGCGTATCTTGACGGGAGTATCGAGGAGGTTTCGGTCGGCGGCGAATCGGGTTATAACGCGCGTCCGTGCAATTACGACTGGATTTTGGATATCAGGCGGCAGTGCGTTGAGAAAAACGTTCCGTTTTGCTTTCACCAGACGGGCGCGAATTTTATAAAGGACGGAAAAATCTATCGGATTAAGCGCGCGTTTCAGCGTTCTCAGGCGAGAAAGGCGAATATAAATTTCAGAATAGGCGAATATTCCGTTCCCGATACCGCCGATATGAGCCAAATCAGCTTGTTTGATGAAAACGCCGCCGAAAAAGATTGATGTTGACATTTGTGCGGGAATATGCTATAATATGATAACTGCCACCGGGTAGAAGATGCTTAAAGCGTCCGTTTACACATCGTTAGGTCTTTGAAGATGTGTACGCGGGCGTTTTTTTGAAGGGATATTTATATGCAAAAAAGGATACTGAGGGGCTTTACGGCACAGGATATCGCGCTCTGGGCGGGTTCCGCGGCGCTTATTCTGATATCGTTTTTTCTGTTCGACAGGGAGAATTATCTCACGCTTGCGGCTTCGCTTGTGGGCGTAACTTCGCTTATTTTCTGCGCGAAAGGCAATCCCGCGGGTCAGCTTATTATGGTTATATTCAGCCTGCTTTACGGGATAATTTCGCTTTCGTTCGCGTATTACGGCGAGATGATAACCTATCTCGGAATGACTATGCCGATGGCGGTTTTCGCGTTCGTTTCGTGGGTGAGAAACCCGTATAACGGGAACAAATCCGAGGTTAAGGTAAAGGCAATGCCGCACAATTAGCGGCTGCGCCTTTGTCATTTACTCGCTTGCTATTTTTTCGCCATAACGCCCAAAACTCCTTTGAAATACATGAGTATTCCTGCAGTCGTTTTGTTCATTCTGACGAAAAAATCTCGGCGCGATTAAACGACAATAATTATGCGGCATTACCTAAACTCAATCTGCGCGCGGGAAATTGTTTTTATGTGGATATTGACGGCGGCTGTTACCGCGGGATTTTACTTCATTCTGAGCGCGCTCGATACCGCGAATATTATCCCAAGCACGATTTCCGTGACGACAAGCTTCCTCGCGGTTTATCTCTCGTTCAGGAGAAGCCCGTTTTTTGCGCTCGCTTACGCGGCGAACGATATCGTGCTGATTGTTTTGTGGGTTCTGGCGAGCGTTGAGAACGCAAAATACATCTCGGTTGCCGTGTGCTTCGGAGCGTTCTTTGCAAACGACCTGTACGGATTTGCAAACTGGAGAAAAATGAAAAAACGTCAGTCCGCCGGCGCGCTCAGCCAAACGTGATTTTCCGCGCGTTTTCGTCTTGCGCGTTAAATGGGAAGAAAAGAAGCGCGGCTTTTTGAAAATAGTGAAAACTATCTAGGGCAACACCGCACAATTACCGGCTGACGCCTTTATCATTTAC
>UMHM01013431.1_pt1 | contig 16172 bp, 16 predicted proteins | sample 1965501 | NCBI WGS metagenome assembly UMHM01 (sample SAMEA4836095, study PRJEB28245) | human gut metagenome | biome: gut microbiome; material: fecal sample | place: Denmark | collected 2008
TGAGGATTCCGGAGGAGCTGTTCACTCCAGTTTCTTTTTTGCTTATTCCCCGGCGATATCGGAAAATGTCATGAACATGGGAACGTTCGACGAGTTCATTTTCAGTGAACTTCCGCAGCTCTGGGAGACGTTCGAAATTTTTCGATCCATTCAAACGGAAGTTTTTCATCTTGAGGAGTTCGGCGCCATTGATCGGATCGATATGCTCTGCTGGCGGCTCGTTCAGGAGTTTCTTCTGGCATACCAGCAGAAGACGAATCCCCAGCCGTACAGATTCAGGCAGATTCTCAAAATCATATCCTATCTTCAACAGAATTTCAAAAAGCCGCCGGATTGGAGAATGCTGGCGCGCCAGAACGGCCTCTCTTATCGATCGTTTCAGCGCCAGTGGCAGCAGAGTGGCCTCCCGCCGCCGAATCAATATGTTACGCATCTGCGGATGGAAGAAGCAAAACGCCTGCTGACAAAGACGACTATGCCGATCGCCGACATCGCCGATGAACTTCATTATTGTGACTGTGCGTGGTTCTGCGCGGTTTTCCGCCGCGCAACGGGAGTCACGCCGCTTCAGTATCGGCGCAGATTCTCCGGATGACACGATCCGGCGGGCCGGAGCATTGCCGTTCCCGGCATGCGGCCGCCGGAGTGTCGGATGAACTTTTCAAGTTTCGTCCACCGCAATTCAAAAAAACGAGGCTGTCGCATCCCGGGAGAGGGTTTGCAACAGCCCCGTTTAATTTTCTGAACGGAACCTGCCGCTTACGGCATCGCCAGAAGCGAGAAGACCAGGGCGAAGATCGCGCAGGTCTCGATGATGCCGAGCACCATCAGGTAGTTCGCGAATCCCTGATTGGTTTCTCCGAAGGCGTTGCAGCCTCCCGCCGCCGCCTTGCCCTGATACCAGGCGGAGACGCCCAGCGCCAGGCCGCCGAAGAGGCCGATGCCGAGGTAGAGCGGCCAGTACTGCGGGGTTTCCAGCGCTCTCCCCTTCAGAATGATCATCATGATCATGCCGTAGATCGTCTGCGACAGCGGCGCACCGGCCAGAGCGACCAGAAGGAACGGCGCCGGCTTGTCCTGCTGATAGCACTTTTTCCAGGCGCCAACCGCGGCACTGCCGCCGATTCCGGTTCCGAGGGAAGAGCCGACTCCGGCCAGACCGACCGCCGCGTATCCGCCGGCAAGCGCCAGCGCTTTCATCATTTCAATTTCCATTGCTCAGTTTTCCTCCGATTTTTTGTGATTTGTAAACGGTTTGAAGTTCGATCCGCTCCAGCTCAAGCCGACATGGTTGGAGAATTCCAGCGTGTTGAGCCGGACGCCGTGAACCAGTACGCTTAACGCGCAGAGTCCGAGATTCAGCAGGTGACCGAAGAGAATCACCAGAACGCCGAAGAGCAGGAAGTAGGGCGACGCCTTCCAGATGCTGACACCCATGCCGTTGAAGCTTGCTGCGATGTAATACCCCGCCATGCCGACCGCGAAAAGCCGGATGTAGGAGAGCACGTCCACAAAACTGCCGATGATGTTGAAGGGGAATTGGAAGATGTCCGCAACGTTCTTCCAGTTGATGTCGCAGCAGATCACCAGCACCAGACCGGCCCCGTAAAGCCAGTACATGTAGGTCGGAAACTCTCCCGGCCAGACGATCAGCCGGAGCGTCAGGAAGAAATTCCCCCACAGAATCAGCATCCAGCCGAGGTTGCGGCCGACACTTCGCAGATTTCCGTCGTGAATCGCCCGCCAGATCCGCCCGAGCGAAAGCTGAGCCACCGCCAGCGCAAAGCAGAACGCCTGCACGTTGGCATCCTTGACGTCGGGCTGGGTGAAGAACCGCAGGCTGAGCTGCGGCAGCGGCGCCGTGCCGAAGTAGTTGTTGGTCAGCACGCCCCAGACAATTGCGGCGATGCTCAGCACCGTCATCAAGCGCAGCGGCAGCGCCGCCGCCCGATTGTTGCGGAATTTCCACTTCGCCAGCAAAGTCCCCAGCAGAAAAACCAATCCGTACCCCGCGTCGCCGATGATCATCGCGTAGAAGATGGTGAAGAACACCAGCACGCCGCCGGAAACGTCGATCTCGTCATATCCCGGAGAAATGCCGAGAAACTGGAAGAGCGGCGAGATCACCCGGCTGAATTTCGATTCCCGGAGCAGTGTCGGAACCGCATCCCCCGGCGCCGGATCGGTGATCAGCAGTCCCCAGCCGTGTTCGCGCGCCGCTGCGCGAAGTTTCTCAATCTCCGGCTCCGGAACGAATCCGGAAAGCGACACTACCGCGCCGTGTTCCGCCAGGGAGTCGTGTACCCGGGCATACTCCAGCTCCGACTCCAGCGTCTGCACCCGCCGCTGCGCCGCGGGCAGCGATGCGAGCAGGGCATTCAATTCCTCGCCGACCGCCTTCAGCTTGAGTTCGAGTTCCCCGGCGCGGCGCCGCAGTTCCGGTGGGTTGTCCTCCGCGCCCAGCCGGATTTCCGGCAGAATGTCCGGCTCCAGATCCCGCAGCGTCGTCACCACGAAGAAGAGCCGCCCGGAATCCTCGCTGATCGACCGGCACTCCACCTCATCCAGGGCCGTCGCCGCCTCGTACTGCTTCTCATTGCCGCAGCAGAGGTGCACGTGAATCCCTTTCTCTTCGAGCGCAGTCAACGTATCGCGATTGAACTCTCCCCATACCGCGAGCGCTTTCTGGCGCTGGCGGATGTTTTCCAGTTCTCCCGCAAACCGGTCCCGCTTGCCGAGGAGGTCGGCAGCCTCCTCCAGCGCCTCCGCGCCGGAACGGGGTTTCCCCTGCGGTGTCGCTCCGCCGTTTTCACGAAGCAGTTTCTCCAGCTCCCCCGTGACCCGGGTCGCTTCGGAAAGCTCTTCTGCGAGCTGCTGAGCGTTTTCCGAGGCGGTGCTGCGGATCGTTTCGACCTGCATCACGCCGAGTCCGCGCAGTGCGGTGAGCGCTTCGTCCTGTTCGGTGCCCAGCGCCAGCAGCGTGACTTTCTTCATCGGTACAATCATCTTATCTCATCTCCCGCTGATTTCACGACCGGATCTGCCCGTTGCCGCGAACGAGATACTTGTAACTGGTCAGTTCATCCGCTCCCATCGGGCCGCGGGCGTGAAGCTTGTCGGTACTGATGCCGATTTCCGCTCCCATGCCGAATTCTCCGCCGTCGGTGAACCTGGTCGACGCGTTGGCGTAAAGCGTTGAAGAGTCGACGTTGGCGAAAAAGTAGTCGATATCCTCCGGAATCGAGCTCAGAATTCCATCGCTGTGCCCCGATCCGTAATGGTTGATATGCTCCACCGCCTCCTCCACAGAACCGACGGTTTTCACCGCGAGGATGAGCGCGAGATATTCGGCGAAGTAATCCTCCTCGGTGGCAGGAACCGCCTCCGGCGCGAGTTTGCGGAATTCCGCGTCGCCGCGCAGTTCCACGCCGTTCTCCCGCATCGCAGCGAGGAAGGGCGGCACGAACCGCGGCGCGATGTCGCGGTGAATCAGCAGCGTCTCCAGCGCATTGCAGACGCCGGGGCGCTGACATTTTGCGTTGACGATGATCTTCACCGCCTGATCGATGTCGCATTCGCGGTCGACGAAGAGGTGGCAGACCCCCTTGTAGTGCTTGAGCACCGGCATGGTCGCTTCGGCGCAGACCAGCCGGATCAGCCGCTCGCCGCCGCGCGGAATTACCAGATCGAGATAGCGGTCCATTTTGAGCAGCAGATTGACCGCTGCGTGATCGGTCCACGGGACCAGCTGGACGACTCCGTCCGGCAGACCGCACGCCACCGCCGCGCGGTTGAGCAGTCCGGCGAGGCAGAGGTTCGAGTGGAACGCTTCGCTGCCGCCGCGCAGGATGACCGCGTTGCCGGCCTTGAGACAGATGCCGGCGGCGTCGACGGTCACGTTGGGGCGCGATTCATAGATGATGCCGATCACGCCGATCGGAACGGTGATCTTGGTGATTTCAAGCCCGTTCGGGCGGACGTTCTTCGACAGGATTCTGCCGACCGGATCGTGCTGGGCGGCGACGGTCCGCAGCCCGTCGGCCATCCCCTGAATGCGCGCTTCCGTGAGGGTGAGCCGGTCGATCATCGCCGGAGCGATTCCCTTGGCGCGGGCGGCTTCGAGGTCGGCCGCGTTGGCCGCTCGAATTTCCGGTCGGGCCGCTTCGATTTCGCGCGCCATCTGTTCCAGACAGCGGTTTTTCGCTTCGCCTGACAGGGTGGCCAGTGCACGGGAGGCGGTTTTCGCCTTCGCGCCCATCGACTCCAGCGTCTTTTTCATCACATCGGGTGTCACACTCTCACTCACCGCGTTTCCTCCGGAAAATCCACGAATTGCCTGTCCAAATATATTCCCTTTAAAATACAGCAGAATTGCTCCGGTTGCAAATCGCCGGAACGGGAATCTTGCCCAATCTTGAAAAAAACTCCGGAAAAAACTTCCCTCTGCCGTTTTTTCCATCGAAACGGATTGCAATTTTGACGAAACGGGTTATGTTAATCACTTGTTTTATTTGTGTTGATGGAGAATAAAAAATCCTCATTTTCAAACAGGAGAGAAGATATGCCGGTTGATATTCTGGTCGGGACCCAGTGGGGTGACGAAGGCAAGGGAAAGCTCATCGACGTGCTCACCCGTGACGTCGATATGGTGGTTCGCTTCCAGGGCGGCAACAACGCCGGACACACCGTTGAAATCGGCAGTGAGCGCTACGTGCTCCACCTCGTTCCCTCCGGCATCTTCCGCAAGGGGGTCCGCTGCGTCATCGGCAACGGGCTGGTGGTTGATCCGGTCGCGCTGACCGAGGAGATGAAGGGCATCGCCGAAAAGGGATTCGACGTCTCCGCGATCGAGCTGAGCAACCGCGCCCAGCTGATCTTCGAATATCACAAGCGGGCTGATGTGCTCAACGAAACCGGCGCCGGTTCGAAGAAGATCGGCACGACCAAGCGCGGCATCGGTCCGGCCTATGCCGACAAGATGCACCGCTGCGGCATCCGCGCGATCGATCTCACCGCTCCCGAGCGGCTGGAACCGCAGTTCCGCGCCGAGGCGGCGAAGTACAACAAACTTTTCTCCGAGCACGGGATTGCGCAGCTCGACATCGATGCCGAATGGCAGCGCGTCAGGGAGGCGGCCGCCTACCTCGCCCCCCGCGTCTGCGATACGGTCTATTCGATCAACGCCGCGCTCAAGGCGGGCAAGAAGGTGCTCTGTGAAGGAGCGCAGGGCGCTCTGCTCGACATCGACCATGGCACCTACCCCTTCGTGACCAGCAGCAACACCACCTCCGGCGGCGCCTGCACCGGTGCGGGAATCGCGCCGCAGCATGTCCGCGACTGCTGGGGGGTCATCAAGGCCTACACCACCCGGGTCGGCGAGGGGCCGTTCCCGACTGAACTCTTCGATGAGGCGGGCGAGCAGCTCCGTCAGGTCGGGCGGGAGTTCGGCGCGACCACCGGGCGGCCGCGCCGCTGCGGCTGGTTTGACGCGGTTGCCGCGCACTACGCCTGCATGGTTGACGGCGTCAACAAGCTTGCCGTCACCAAGCTCGACGTGCTCGACGGCTTCGAAAAGATCGCCGTCTGCGTCGCCTACGAGATCGACGGTCGGATCACGAAGGAGTTCCCCGCCTCGATCGCCGAACTGCAGGCGGTCAAACCGGTGCTCGAGTGGCTGCCCGGCTGGCAGTGCGAAACCTCCGGCGCAACCTGCTGGAACGACCTGCCGGAAAACGCCCGCAACTACCTCAAGCGCATGGCGGAACTGGTGGACTCCTCCATCGCGGTGGTGTCGGTCGGCCCCCGCCGCGACCAGACCTTCACGATCTGAACGTCAAACGGGTGAATCTGTCGGCCGAAACCGGAATGTTCCGGTTCCGGCCGTTTTTTTTGGGAGAAGGCGAGGAGTGAAACCGGAACTTGGCAACTACTTCGATTCCGGCCGCAGCCGGAGCGGATTCCGGCCGCGGCTGGCGGATTTTGCGTCGGGAATCGATTTCATCCAGATCGGCGCGCTGCTTTGCCTCATCGGCACCGGGTTGCTCTTCATCTATTCGACCGGGGCTCAGATCGGGGGGGATCATGCCGCATCGTTCTTTTTCCGGCAGCTCCGCTGGATCGGTGCCGGCGGCATTCTCTGGCTCTTCTGCTCGCTGATCGATTATCGGAAAATCCAGTATCGGATTCTGGCAGTCCTGTTTTACCTTGTCACGATTGTTCTGCTGGTGCTGGTGTTCTTCATCGGCGTGAAGGTCTACGGGGCCACCCGCTGGCTCTCGATTGCTCCGCTCGGCATGCGGCTGCAGCCCTCCGAATTCTGCAAGCTCGCGCTGGTGATGGTGCTTTCGGCGATGTTCGCCAGCCCGATGTTCAAGGTGAACCGTCTGCCCTGTCTGCTGCTCGGCGCCGGCACGGTGGCGCTGCCCTTCGTGTTGATCGTGCGCGAACCGGACCTCGGCAGCGCGCTCATTCTGTTGCCGATCTATCTGGCGATTCTTTTCACCGCCGGGCTGAAATGGCGCTACATTCTGCTGGCGGGGGTCGCGATCAGCATTCTCGGCGGGGCGGTGGTGCTCAACGAGGCGATGCAGTTCCGGCCGATGCTCAAGGAGTACCAGCGCGACCGGATCCGGGTTTTTCTCAATCCCGAACTGGACCGCACCGACACCGGGTACAACTCCTACCAGGCGCGTCTGGCGGTCGGTTCCGGCGGACTGACCGGGAAGGGAATCGGCGAGGGGACGCAGAACACGCTCGGATTTCTGCCTCAGACCGTCTCCAACAACGACTTCATCTTTTCGGTGATCGCCGAGGAGGTCGGATTTCTCGGCTGCCTGCTGCTGCTCGCGGCCTACCTGGCGCTTTTCTATTCGATCATCCGCACCGCGTTTCTCACCGTGGATCCCTTCGGACGCTATCTGGCGGTCGGAATCGCCGGCATCTTCTTCACCCACTGCTTCATCAACATCGGCATGAGCATCGGGCTGGCGCCGGTGACCGGACTTTCGCTCCCCTTCGTCAGCTATGGAGGCTCCTTCATGCTGATGGGGCTGGCGGCCTGCGGCCTGCTCCAGTCGGTCTACCGTTACCGGAATTCGCGCTGACGGCGCGGTAGCGTCCCGGCGGCAGGCCGCTCTTGCGCCGGAAGAGCGCCGCAAAGTGGTACTGGTCGGAAAATCCGAGCATCGCCGCCAGCTCCTTGATCGGAGTCCGGGTGCTGGCCAGGAGTTCCCGCGCCGCCTCCATCTTGCGATTGAGCAGATAGTGCAGCGGCGTCTCCCCGAAATCGCGCCGGAAGATTCTGATGGTTTGCGCGCGGGATTTCGAGACGGCGGCGGCGAGTTCCTCCAGCGAAGGGACCGCGCCGAACACCGCCGCGTCGAGGCGGGCGCGCAGCGTCTCTCCCTCTTCCGAGATGGAGCTCTGCGCGGGGGCTCCGGTGAGGTCGGCCGCCATGGCGGCGATGACTGCGGTCAGGAACTCCGGGCCGGTGCGGGTGTGGATGTATTCCGGATGCTTCCGGAACTGGGAGAGCGCGTCGGGAAAGAGTTCCGGACGGGAGAAGTTGCGCACAAGAAACACCTGTTCCACCCGGAAGATGCGGCGCAGTTCCATGCCGAGCACGCCGCTGAAGTTCATCCACAGCTTCACCCAGGGGTCTTTCGCATCGGACCTATAGTACGAGAGGCGGTTTGCGCGATGGGTGAAAATCAGTTTGCGCAATAGCGCACGATGGGTGCGTAAACCTTCTAAAAAACGAATAGCCGGGAGTCTAGGTGACGACCGGCTATTAATATATTGTATACGGGGATTATTCTACGAAATTCGTGCGACGGAATTCGTCCAGCATCCGGGCGAGTTTCTGCACGCGGATGGCGACCTTTTCGGGGATCGGTGCGCCAGTGCGATACCTGTCAACGCTGAATCGAGAGCATTGCAACAGGTCGGACAACAACCGCGCATGGATTCCCGCGGTATGCTTTTTGAATTCCTCTTTCGTCATATCGCCACGCCCCGGATTGCTCCGGGGCTCCTCCTAGTTCAGTCTTTCAGTGCCCTTGCGACGGCCTCGCAGGTTTCGTCATAATTATCAGGTGTAAAGCAAACATCTTCCAAAAAAACGATTCCGTCATTGCCGTCAACGGCGTAACAGATTTCGTTATTATCGTTGCTGATGAACACAGCAATCGGGGCGTCGTCATTGACAGAGGCTCCTTCCTGGCGCACTTTATCTATGATCTCCTCGCGGGTCCGGAGGGTAAAACCTTTGACCTCATCGAACTTGAACCAGGCCCCGCCTTCTACTTCTACCATCATTGTCTCACCTCTATTTTTGAGTTGCTTTTCGAGGGGTTACAGCCTCCCTCGCTTGTCTACGTATATTATACCACAAAATTTTCGAAATGCAAGCTGTTTTTACAAAATATTTTGTATTTTTACAGTTATTTTTGTATTATAAGGCTAAAAAAATGGCCCGGACGGCTGTAACGGCCGGGCCTTGCGGGGTATCAGGTGAGACTGAGGTCTCGTCCCTAATCCGCTAGGGTGGGATGGAGACACACCCCGCAATATTAATTATAGCAGATTCTATCGCATATTTCAATAGCGCAGCAAAATAAATTGAAAAAACTTGTATCACTGCACCTTGAATGTTTTTCTCTCCTTGAACTCTTCTTTTTTGCCCTTGTTCCAGTTCGCAACCGGCCGGAAATAACCGCAAACCCGGCTGAACACCTCGCACTCGGCTCCGCATTTACTCATTCGCTGCCTCCTTTCCGGCGGTCTGGATCTCGCTGCTGGTGGCCGCCACACCGTCGGTCAGGCTGGCCGTGATGTCGCTTTTCGTCGCCTGAATGATCCGGGCGATTCCCGACAGCCCTTGCTGGTTCGGCAGCAACGACAAGGCGCCCTTGTTCACCTTGCCGCAGAAAATTTTCCCGTGGGGCGTCGGATCTTCGACCGTGCCGCTGCTGGCGGAAATATACGCCGCCCAGCCGTCCTCCCAGATCAGCACACTTTTGTTTTGCGTCGAATCCGTGACAGTTTTGATCACGCTCTCGCTCGTCTCGGTCGTGCGGATCACGTTGCCAGCTGCGTCAAACTCGGTGATCGTAGTGTGTGTCGAGGCGCAGCCGGCGGCCAGGAGCAGCCCGGCGACGGCGGCGGCAAAAATAACAATCATTTTACGCATTTTTCACCTCAATTTTTGTTTCCCGGAACCCCTGCCATCCGAACGCCTGGCACAGCACGGCCAGGAGCAGCCCGGCGGCGCACATTGTGAGCAGACGTTTGAGCTCGGCGCGGTTCGCAACCGGCGGATGGCGGTGGAACGCCTCCAATAGAGAATTGACCGCGAAACGGAGGTTCGCGACCGTAAACGCCGCGTAGCTTCGCTCCGCTGTCCCGAACTCGAAATCGTGCACCAAAGCCGCGACCTCGAACGGCTCCAGCAGCCGCGTCACCAGCTCGCGCAGCCGGGAGCTCCATGCCTCCGGCCCGATCCCGTTGTAACAGCGGCAGCGGAGCTCCGCCGGCGCCTGCCAGAACGCCGGCGGGGCCCACGCGGAAACCTCCCGGCAGCGGGCAACCAGCGCCGCGACGTGCGACTCGCTGTAGTTGCAGCCCATGCCGCGGCCTCCGTCAGTAGGTTTCGAGAACGGTTCGGATCTGGGCGATAATCGGCTCCCAGGTCGCTTTGTCCTCAATCAGCTGTGCAGAGTATTTCCGGTTGACGTTCTGCAGAAAAGTTTTCATCTCCGCGGCGGGGATTGCGTCATTTCCGACGAGCTTCGAAACAACCTGCTGAATTACCGGTTTGACGATTTCTGCCTTGTAGGTTTTGCCGGTCAGCAGCTTCGCGGCGGCAAACGCCTTCACGGGATCGTTGAGCTTATAAATTGCCAGGTTCACCGCACGCTGCGGCCAGGCGGCGGTTGAAACATAGAGGCTGTATGCCTCTTCATATTTTCCGACTGCATTTGCCCACAGGCCTGAGTCGACGTATCCCTCCGCGCCAGGCGTCTGTTTGATGAAGTCGTAAACCTCCTTCGCAAACTCGACATCGGTCTGCCGGTACCAGATGCTGAAAATCGACGCTAGCTGAGCTCCGGTTGGCGCCTTTTTCAGTTTCGCAGCGGCGATCAGTGGCTCGGCAACGGCGCGCAGCCCGGCGAGACTGCGGTCCGCCCCGGTGGTCTGGTCGTACGCCCAGACGCGGCAGCGAATGATGGAAATTTTCTGCTCATCGCTTCGCGCATCGACCGTGTCGAGGTAGGAGATGACCTCATTGACGACCTCCTGATTCAGTGCAACTCGGTTGTTGTACAGCTGCCGGTTCACCCGCGTGTTGATCTCCTGCCAGTTATACTCAACTGCAGCGGTGACGAACGACCAGAGCCCGGTGAGAATGAAGAGAGAGAGAAACAGTTTGCGCATTTTTTTTACCTTTCTTGATTGTTTTTGTCAGTTTTCCGGTTGCCGATTTTGATTATTTTTTTGTCTGACCTCCTTTCGCGGCCCCGTAGGGGAGACAGAGGTTTTCCGTCCGGTCGGGGCGGCCGTAACTCCCGTTTCCGCCGTCCCCCCGGTAGGTCAGCGTCGAGGCGCAGCCGGCCCGCAGCAGTCGGAGCTCAATCCGGCGCTTGATGGCGTCGTTTTCCGCCTGCGTTTTCCCGGTGTCGTGGAGCGTGTCGAAATAGGGCCTCTCGCCGACAGTGAGCCCGACGAGGTGCGGATGCTCCGCAACCTCCGGGAACAGCGTCCGGAGTGCCGTCCGAGTCGAAACATCCGGGTACCCCAGCCCGGCGAGCAGCACCGCAGAGCAGTTCTCCGGAACGTCGTAGGTGACGCCGGTCAGCTGTTCGGCTGTCTCGCCGAAATAGGCCATCCCGATGACCGCCAGACTGGAATTTTTCGCCCTGGCGTTTTTGACAAGAAACGCCGTGAACTGCCGATCGGGGAGGAACAGATGCACGCTTGTCCGCCGCCACCCGAGCAGCAGAGCGTCCGCGCGGGCACCGAGCGTCTGCAGGAACTCCGCAATTCGGTCCGGCGATTTGAACATCGTTTCCGACAGATTCTCCGCGCCGCCGGCGTAGGCGATCACGACGCCCCATCCGGCGCTTTTCAGGTAATCGACGGTATCCCGCAGCCGGTAGAGCGGCTCGTCGGTCGTGAACGTCACCAGTACGGCGTTGTACTGCCGTGCGCGGTAGTAGTCCAGGTTCCTCTGCAGCGTTTCGAACTCATCGACCGTCTCCGGACAGCGAACCTCGCAGATGATCCGCAGCCCTTTTTTCAGCTCGACGAATTGCATTTTGTAGTTCCGGTACTCCTCCGATCTGTAGATCTCTATCCACCGTCGCCAGCTGGCGGAATCGAGCCCGCACGCCGGGTCATAGACGAGATTTCGCTGGTCGCGAAACAGCTCCTGCTGTATCCGTTGCAGTTCGATCAGCCGCGGCAGTCGGTCTGTATATGACCGCACGCTCGGATATTCGAGCGCCTCCACGACCGCCGCCGGAATGATCTGAAACCGGGTTACCGCAGGGGTCTCTACATGCGGAACCCCGACTCGCGGAACCTCAATGCGCGGAATTTCGACCGTCACCGGCTGCACATCGTCGACGACGGCCGCGGCAGGTTGTTCATCCGGCGCCGGATCTGTCGTGAATACGGCAATCGATCCGGCCGCAATCGCTGCCGCGGCGACCGCGGCAATCGTATGTCTGGTTTGATTATTCATATCTCCCCTAGCCCCCTAATTTATTTGTGGTCGGCTGCTGGTCGTGTATCCGCATACCGGGCACGTGTATGATGACACAAATTGCGTTGGCAGGTCCTCATGCAAAATCTCATGGCCACAGACGGTGCAGCGTTTACACACCGGCCATTCATAGACAAATTCGTAGCTATGTTCCTCTACAACGCCACAAATTTTGCACTGATGCGCGAGGTCGTGCTGTGTGCACGACGGATGCGTACACGCATACCCGCAGACAGTGCAGACACCGTTCTGCCAGGAGTGCGCAACCGCCGCGCCGCAGATGGTGCAATAATGCGCATCGGAACGCTGTGCCCAGCTGTGCGGGGAGTGCCCCTGACCGCAGACGGTGCAGGCGCCGTTCTGCCAGCTGTGCCCGGTCGTCGCCCCGCAACCGCTGCATAGTCTGCACCGGTCACCGGCCGGAGAAACGACAAACGTATGCGCGAACACGCCGCCGCACACGGAACAGGTGTGCGACCCGGCGCCGTTGTCGACGAATTTGTGACGGTGAACCCCCGTCAGCAGAATCGGAACCAGGCGAATGAGTTTCATTGCGGCCTCGTGTTTCCGCTCACGACAATTGCCAGAACCTGCACCCCGGATGTGAAATTAGGTGCCCCTAAATACCGGCGATAACTCAGAAACGTATTGAGATTGAACGAGCTCTGCCCGGCGGAGTTCTCGAAATAGACAACGACTGGGATGTATTCCCCGGCAGTGTAGCCGAGCTGGTTCGGGATTGTGTTTTTTCCAAACAGCGGCCGGGGTTTTTCATCGTCGATCACGACGAACCCCGGATTTTTGATGTCGCGCAGGATGGTCCACCCGCCCCCCTTCGCATAATAGAAAATTGTCGCGCGCGTTACCTCCTCGTCGGCCTGCTCACCCTGACTGCTCAGAAACCCGCTGAACGAAATATTCAGCGTAAACGGAGTCGCAGTGCGAATTACCGCAGTCGGGACAATTTTCGTGAGACGTTCATCCTCTGCCGGCGGCGTGAACTGCGAGAGCCAGTCGCTCGCGCTGAATCCGGGCGACTGCTGATGCTGAACCTCGACAATGCTCCCGGATGTCCCTACAATCGTGATTCGATGCGGCATGATGATTTGCCCCGGATTCACGTCGAAACATGCCATCGCGCCGAGAGAAATCCCCATCACGAGAGAAAAAACGAGCCGTTTGATGTTGAACATGTTACCTCCTCATACTGTTTCAGTTACAATAATATTCAACTCGCCGAAATTTATGGCGGTTACTATGTAGGTTTTGTTTCCGGTAGCGGTGTATGTCCCGGTCGCGTTGACCGTCAGCGTGTGCCCGGACAGGGAGACAGTTGCGATCAGCGCACGGCCAAACGGTACGTTCGCGATGCTGTCGCGCGACAACGTCGCGTCTGCGGTCAACGTGAGGTTCTGTACCTCTCCGTTCAGGTAATCGAGCGTAATCGCCCCGGAAACGCTCGCGTTGTCCGCGATTGTCAGCGTATCGTCCTCCTCCGGAATCACAGGCGCGACAATTGCAACGTCCGTCCGAAACGAGAACCCCTGCCAGTCGCTCGCATTGCCGCTCGCGTCAACCCAGCAGAACCTCGCGTAATATTTGTTCCCGGAGACGTAGCCGGGGAACAACTCCTGGTCGAGCGTGAATTCGACCGTCGACTGTTGATAAGGGATGCCGAGCGACGGGCCGGGGCACGGCTCCCAGGAGTCGTTGCAGAACACCCGCATTTTTTCGTAGGAATCGGACATTTTCACGCGCGTGTAATTGACCGGCTCCTCGATGAATTCTCCCGTCGTGGAGAAATCGACGACCAGCGTCACGTTTTCGTTGTCCGCATCGCGCGGAACCGGCAGCGCGATCGTCGCCGGCCGCGCCCCCGCCTCCGCCAGCGCCTCGTCGAGCCCCGTGATTTCCCCGGTCGTATGCGCGTGATCCTCCGGCGGGAATATCTCCGGTTTGTCGGGCAGCTCCTCCCATGTCCGGGGAAGCTCCTCGTATTCGTCAATTGCCGCGTTCTCGGTCACCACCGGGCCGATCTGGCGACTTTTCAGCGATTTGACGACGTAGAGCTTCCCCGTCTCCTTTACGAAAAACGTCATGCCGATGAACGGCAGCGGGATCTCCGCAACCGCGGAAACAGTATCGACGCGCGCGCGGGCGTCAAGCGGTGTGTCAACGGTTCCCGGCTGCAACTGCCCGCCGACCTGAATTGTACTCATATGCCTGTTACTCCTCTGTGATCCGGATGCTAATTTCCGCCGCGGCGAGCACATACTCGCCGGAAATGCTGTAGGGCTCGCCGTCGAGCGAATAGCCCGCGCCGTTCGCGCCGGTTCCGGACTCGACGTTGTTTTCGATGAACTCGACGTAGCCGCCGAGCCCGTCGAATTTCTCCGCAACAAGCCCGTTTCCGGTCGGCAGCAGCACAACCACCAGCGCGCCGGCCGGGACGGTTCCGAGACTCGTTTTGCCGAGCGTGCCGGTATCCGCCTCGGTGATGACGCTCCGGCTGTCCTCGAGCATTGCCGCGGTGATCTGCCCGATGCGGTAGGTTGTCCCCAGAACCTCCTGCGGGATGTACCCGTAGTACATTTTCCCGGTGTATCCTGGCGTTTCGGCCTGCGCGGCTGCTCCAAGGAACTGCGTCAGGTAAATTTTCCCGGTCGCGAACTCGGGGCACTGGCTGCCGAGGTAGACGAGGAATTTTCCGTTTTTGCGAACGATTTTGCGCACCCCGAGCGCGCTGTAATAGGGGAGAGTCAGCTCCCCCTCGTCCGTGTCGATCGTGACTGCGGCGATCGTTGAGTTCGGATAATCGCCCGCATCGAAACTGAAATACTCCGCCCCGTCTGGCGGAGCGGTCATCGTGACCGGCGCGAGCGCGGTAATCTCCGTCGAGCGTTCGTAATAGGTGAGTACGAGCGGATTGCACCAGTCGTTGAAATCCCCGGACCGTTTCGCGTAAATGTATAGTTTCGTCGTTTTCGTCTGCGCGTCGGTCGTGGAGGCGGCGAAGGTGAACCCGGCCGCTTCCCCCGCATACGCGGAGAGCTCCGAGAGCTCGCCGGTCGCGTCGAAATGGAGGTCGTGTCCGTCGGTCCCCCGGAGGCTCTCGAGCCATTCGTCGACCGTGCCGATGAACCCGTTCAGAACCGCGAGCTCGTAGGCGGAGAGGCCGGTCGCGCCGATCAGACTTGCGAGCCACTCGGACTGCGTGCCGTTGTAGCCGCCGGCAACGGCGACCTCGTAGGCGGATTTCCCCGGCTCGCCCTTGAGGCTGGCGAGCCACTCGGCTTCCGTCCCCTCATAGCCGCCCGCGACGGCGATCTCATACGCCGAGGCACCCGGATCTCCCTTGTCGCCCTTCGGCGGTCGCGTCGCCTCCGCGATCAGCGCCTTGACCTGCTCCGCGGTGAGGTAACGCGGATCCTCCTCCACCTCCGGCGGAACGTCCCCCGTCCCGAGGTAGACGCGGTTCCGCAGCAACAGCGGAAACTGGATGACGAAATCAGCCGCGGTCGGGTCGTTGCCCCCGGAATAGCCGCCGATTTCGGCGTTCAGAGAAACGGATTCGTTGTTTGTGAGAGCATCGAGCAGCTCCTGCCTTGCCGTGTTCGGCAGCACCGCCTCGAGGTAGGTGTGCTGCTCATCTGCGATTATCTGAATATTTTCCGTTGAGAGCAGCCGCGGTGGCGTCTCCTGGAGATAATCGCTGTCGAGCGCGAGATAATACGAGAGACTCGAAACGTCCGCCTCCGGCAGCGGGAGCAGAATGTGCGTGTTTTCGTCTCCCTCCGGAGAGCGCAGGTCGAGCCGGATTTTCGCACAGACGCCGACGGCAATTTCCGGCGTCGAATCCGGTTTGCCGAGCTCATTTGTCCACTCGCCGACCGAACCGGTCACGCGGAGGAGACGTTCGATTGTTTGCATGTTCAGTTCTCCAGATACGGTTTGTTCCCTGTGATCGAGCCGGGAGACCCGTTCACGGTAATGCGAAAATTCTCCGCGACGACAACTGTCGCGATGGTTGTCCAGCCTCCGGAAATCGGCAGCCGCACCCAGCCGGTCGAGACGCCGTAAACGATGAATTTTGTCCGGCTGATTTCGTTATAGTCGTAATGTCCGCGCTGCCATTTCGCGCGGATTTGGTAGCTGCCGGGCCCGCCGAACGGCCAGGAGGCGACGGCGGCGACCGTCGCGCCGGAACCGGCCGTGCCGCTCCAGGTGGAGACGGAGACCGGCCGCTGCGGGTCGCTGGACGAAACGAGAATGCAACGGCCGTGGCCGGCGTCCTCACGGTTGAGAAACGCGAGCAGCGCCGGTATCGCCCTGCAGCTCTGCCGGCAGCGTAGAATGCGCCCGTCCGCATCAGCGAGCAGAGCGCCGGAGGCGGTCCGGTTGAGCCGGG
>UMHM01052450.1_pt1 | contig 16140 bp, 16 predicted proteins | sample 1965501 | NCBI WGS metagenome assembly UMHM01 (sample SAMEA4836095, study PRJEB28245) | human gut metagenome | biome: gut microbiome; material: fecal sample | place: Denmark | collected 2008
AAGGGTTTTAGGGGAAAACAAGAGTTTTCCCCTAACGATTTTGTCGGCTCGATGCCGACAAAATCGACCAACTCAGCAAATCGCGAACTTTTCTTTGACTGCGGTGGAGCAGTCAAACGGTACGCGTTGGCAAAAAAGCGTGGGTTATCGCAAATTCGTCTTTGACTGCGGTGGAGCAGTCAAACGGTAAAATTTGGTTTAGCGGCGAGATATCGCGGAGCAGTCAAACGGAACGCGTGTGATAAAAAACGGGAGAATTTTTGGTTCTCCCGTTTCTATTCGGTTTATACGCCGTGAAATGCGCTATTTTACTTAATTTTCCTCTTCTTAATAACTTTCTGGCGGGAAAATTCCTCGCGTTCTTTTTCCTCGAGGGCGTTGGAGATGAAGCGGACTTGTTGTTCAAAGCGGGGAATCATAATATTTTTGAGAGCGTTGCGGCGTTTTTGCGTTTTTTTGATAGCGATAGCGAGGCGGTAGACGCTGTTTTCGAGTTCCGCGAGGCGAACGGTGAGTTCCTTAACCTTATTGAAGCAGATGAAAGCGCGGTCGAAATCGGAGTTTGTTTCAATCATAGGGTAAGACGGCTCGGCGGGCGGGGTGATATCGGCGGTAACTTTCGGGAGTTCAACGCCCATAACGGAACGCGAGGATAGCGAGAGGGAGTTTTCGAGGGGAACAGCGTCTGCTAAAAGCGCGACAACGCCGAGGGTGATATTAGCGCCGCGGAGCGCGGAATAGGCTTCGGAGAAAGTGCTGTCGATACTTGAACGCAGCTCTCTTGCCTCGTCTGTGAGCGCGACCATTTCGCGGACGAGGATACTGCGTTTTCTGTCCATAAGCTCATAGCCGAGAACCGCCTGTTTAAGCGACCTTTTAACCTTAATGAGATTACCCTTTGTCGGGAAAATCTGTTCCGCCATCGTTTTTCACCTGCCTTGTGAACCAAAAAATCACATATATTTAAGCGCTCTGTCGGGGTTATACTTTTCGTCAAGCAGCTTGTCGTCGATACGGTCAAGTTCTGTTCTGGGAAGCGCGCAAAGCAAATCCCAGCCCAAATCGAGCGTTTCGTCAAGCGAACGGTTCTCGTCGAAACCCTGATTGAGGAAATTATTCTCGAAAATCCGTCCAAACTTCATATACGCGCGGTCGGTATCCGAAAGCTCGTCCTCGCCGATAACGGAAGCAAGGCTTCTCGCGTCCTGAACCTTTGCATAAGCGGCGAAAAGCTGGTTGGAAACGGCGGCATGGTCGGCGCGCGTAAAACCCTCGCCGATACCGTCTTTCATCAGTCGCGACAGCGAAAGCAGAACCGAAACGCCGGGATAAATTCCCTTGCGGTCGAGTTCGCGGTCGAAAACAATCTGACCCTCTGTGATGTAGGCGGTGAGGTCGGGAATGGGGTGCGTGATATCATCGTTCGGCATCGTGAGAATGGGGATTTGCGTAACCGAGCCTGCGCTGCCCTTAATAATGCCCGCGCGCTCATAAATCGCGGCGAGATTTGAGTAAAGATAGCCGGGATAGCCCTTTCTTCCGGGAATTTCGCCCTTTGAGGACGAAAACTCGCGCAGCGCCTCGGCATAAGAGGTCATATCCGTCATAATAACGAGAATATGCATATTTTTCTCAAACGCAAGATATTCCGCCGCGGTAAGCGCGCAAAGCGGCGTGAGCAGACGTTCGATAATCGGGTCGCTTGAAAGATTGAGAAACATACAAACGCGCTCGATTGCGCCGGTATCCTCGAAAGAGCGGCGGAAATAGTCCGCGACGTCGTTCTGAACGCCCATCGCCGCGAAAACGATACCGAAATCCTTCGAGCCTTCGCCGGTGATTTTCGCCTGCTTGACAATCTGAACGGCAAGCTTGTTGTGTTCCATACCGGAACCCGAAAAAATCGGCAGCTTCTGTCCGCGGATAAGCGTCATAAGCGCGTCGATGGAACTTATTCCCGTATGGATATAGTTTCTGGGATAATCTCTGGAATAAGGGTTGAGGGCGCGTCCGTTAACGTCGCCCATTTTTTCGGGGAAAACGTCGCCAAGCCCGTCGATAGGCTTACCCGCGCCGCTGAAAACGCGTCCGAGCATTTCGGGCGAAAGCGGGATTTCGAGTGGTTTACCCGAAAAAATCGTGCGTGTATTCTTGAGGGAAACGCCGTTTGTACCCTCGAAAACCTGCAAAATTACCTTTTCGCCCTCCATCTGGACAACGCGCCCGATACGCTCGGAGCCGTCGTCGAGGCGAATTTTCGCAATCTCGTCAAAAGCCGCGCCGCGAACGCCGTCAAGCGCGACAAGCGGGCCGTTTATATCCGTCAATCCAACATACTGTACGTTCATTTTCTAACCTCTTTGGCAATCAGCCTGCAACAAGCGCGTCAATTTTCTCATTAATCTCGGAAATAAGCCCGTCAAACATTTCAAGCTTGTTGTTCGGGATATCGTATTTCATCTTAATCGCCTTCTCGAAAAGCCCCTGCGAGAGGATATCCGAAAGCAGAACGCCCGTTTTAAGCGCGTCGAGCGACCTGTTATACAGCACGGAAATCGCTTTCATCATAAGCCGCTGCTTTTCAAGAGGAACGTAGGTATCGTCCGCGTGGTTGGCGTTCTGCTGGAGGAAGCCGACGCGCACGACTCTCGCCGTTTCGATGGTGAGCTTCTGGTCGTCGGGGAGAACGTCCGCGCCGATTAACTTCACGATTTCGAGCAGCTTCGACTCTTCCTGAAGAATATTCGCGATTTCCTGCCGCAGCGCCATAAAGTCGGGCGCAACGCCGTTATAGAAATCCGCGAGTTCGCCGACGTATTCGGAATAGCTGCTGTTCCAATCGATTGCGGGATAGTGGCGCGCATAGGCGAGCGACTTGTCGAGCGCCCAGAAACAGCGCACAAAGCGCTTTGTGTTCTGCGTAACGGGTTCGGAGAAGTCCGAGCCTTGCGGCGAAACCGCGCCGATGATAGTAACCGAGCCTTCCGAGCCGTTCAGATTTTTTACATAGCCCGCTCTCTCATAAAATTCCGCGAGCCTTGACGGGAGATACGCGGGAAATCCTTCTTCCGCGGGCATTTCTTCAAGACGTCCCGAAATTTCGCGGAGCGCCTCAGCCCAGCGCGACGTCGAGTCCGCCATAATCGCTATGTGATAACCCATATCGCGGTAATATTCCGCAAGCGTAATACCCGTATAAATAGACGCTTCGCGCGCCGCCACGGGCATATTTGAGGTGTTCGCGATAAGAACGGTTCTGTCGGTGAGGGGACGGTTGGATTTGGGGTCGATAAGCTCGCCGAACTCCTCCAGAACCTGCGTCATCTCATTTCCGCGCTCGCCGCAGCCGATATACACGATAATATCCGCGTCGCACCACTTTGCAATCTGATGCTGAGTGACGGTTTTGCCCGTGCCGAAGCCGCCGGGGATAGCCGCCGCGCCGCCCTTTGCAATCGGAATTATAGTATCGATAATGCGCTGACCCGTGATAAGCGGGCGCGTCGAAGGCAGTCTGCCCGCGCAGGGACGCGGCTTCTTGATAGCCCAGCGCTGAACCATCGTGAGTTCCTTTTCCTCGCCGTTCGCGGTTTTGAGCTTTATGATAACGTCGTTTACGCGGTATTTTCCGTTCTCTGCGGCAAAAGTCACCGTACCGCTCAAATCGGGCGGCAGCATACATTTGTGCGTGATGAGCGGAGTTTCGGGAGTTGTGCAGTAGACTGCGCCCGCTGAAAGCTCGTCGCCGACCTTAACTGTTACAGTAACGTCGAAAACGCGTTCCTCGTCGAGCGCGGAAAGACGGCTTCCCTCGGCGACAAACGCGCCGTTTTCCTTGACCATATCGCGCAGCGGACGCTCGATTCCGTCAAAAATGTTCGAGATAATGCCCGGACCGAGAGTGGCGCATACGGGCGCTCCCGAACCGAAAATAGGCTCGCCGACCCTAAGTCCCGCAGTATTCTCGTAAACCTGAATTGTGGTAAATTCATCTGTAACGCCGATAACCTCGCCGATAAGGCGGCGGTTTCCGACGAACACCATTTCAAGCATTGAAAAATCTTTTGTTTCAGCCGCCTTGACGACAGGCCCGTTTATCGAATAAATAGTATTTTCCAAGTCCAATCCCCCAAATAGATTGTTATAACGCCGTCAGACTTTTTCCGCGCATAAACCCGTCAAAGCTCAGCCATAGTCAGCTCGCGTTTTTCGGAAAAAGCCGCGCGTTCGTCCTCAAGCGCCTTGTCGAGCGACAAATCGCAGAACAGCCCGCGTTTTTCGTCAAGCGCGCAAATTCCTCCGAGAACGATAGCCCTGTCGGCGCGCACCTCGTGTTTTGTGAGCGCCGAAACGCGCTTTTCATCGGCAAGAGAAGCGAGAATTACGATATCCTTGCCGAGCGCTTCCTCAGCCTTTGCGATACGCTTTGCAAGGAAATCGTCATATTTTTCGCTCCGAGCAAACTTTTTGAGTTCGCCCTCGATATCGCCGAAAAACTTATCGCAAAGCTCTTTTCGGTGAGCGAGAACCTTTTTGTTCGCCTCGAAATCGCAGCGCGAGAGTTCCTTTGCGAACGCCGCTTCGGAAGCGGAACACTCAGCCTTTAGCAAAGCCATAGCCTCGCGCTGTTCGTGTTCCTCGCGGATACGGTCGGCAGCGGAACGCTGTTCGCGGATTTTCGCGGTAAGTTCCTCGATTTCGCGGTCAGCCTGATGATTGACGGCGTTCCGGAACATCGTCATTTTTGACGCATTCAGCTTGTTCAAATCCATAAAAAATCCTTTCGTTGCACGGAAAAAACACCGTTTATGCGGCGCGTTAAAGCTTAATGCCGATTGCTTCCTCAACATAGCGGCCGATGGCCTCGGAAACTCCTCCCGAACCGTGGCGGTCGGGAATTTCAACGACAAGCGGACGGCGGCGGTTAAGCTTGATATCATAAACGCGTTCGGGGTTGAGCGCGGCGCTTTTCTGCGTCATAAGCACAACCGCGATATCTTCGTCCGCGGCGGCTTTGTCGAGCGCTTCGTTAACCTCGTCGGACGTGTGGACGACTACGCCCTCAACGCCCGCGATACGCATTCCCATCTGCGTATCCGTGTTGTCGCTTATCAGAAAAAACTTCATAAAATCCCCTTGAAATCAGCCGAAAAGGATAAGGATAGAAATAAGCAGACCGTAAATTGCAACGCCCTCGCCGAGCGCTACGAAAATCAGCGCCTTGGAGAAAGCCTTGTCGTTCTCGGAGATAGCTCCGATAGCTGCGGGAGCGCCCGCGCCGACCGCGATACCCGCGCCGATTGAGCCGAGTCCCGTTGAAAGCGCCGCCGCGAGGTACTTTATACCGTCGGAAGCGGGCTGAGCGGCATTAGCGGCGTTTGCGGCGGCTTCGGGGGAAGCGGCGAACGCGCCCGTAAGCGGAAGCACAATCATCGTGAGCATAACGCCCGCGAAAGACGCGATATTCGCGATAACGGCGCGCTTCGGGCGAACCGTTTTTCCGGAACGTCTGCGGAGAACAGCCGCAAAAATAGGCGTCATAATAAGCGCAATTGCAATCAAAGGCAGGATAATGATAAGAGCGATGTTCATTTTAATTTCCTCCGAAAATTAATCATTTTTTACGGCAAGCGGGGTAAATTCGCTTCCGCCGCCGTCATAGAACCTTGAAAATACCTCGTAAAATTCAAGTCTGAGCACCTGAATACCCGAAAGCAGACCCTCGATACCCATAACGAGGATATTACCGATAATATACGCGATAACCATTCCCGCGGTTATGGGAGCGCCGGGCTGCGAAGCGCCCGCAAGCTGCGATACAACAAGCATAAATCCCGCGTGCGAAAGGACGAAGCCGCCTATTCTGAGGAAGCTCATCGTGTTCGAGAGAAAGCTCAGCGCGCCCTCGAAGATGCCGATAAAGCTCTCCGCGACGCTGAATTTCTCGGCTTTTTTGCCCGTGACGAGAGCGGAAAGCGGCGCTTTGAAGAAAATGCACGCAACCGGCAGTACAATCAGGCAAATCACATAAGGCACGGTCATAATTTCAAGCCCGTACATAAGCGAGCCGCCAAATCCGATAACGATAGAAGCGTAAAGCAAAATTCCCGCGACGCCGTTCACGTCGAAAAGCGCCTCTCCGAGCTTTTTCGCCTTGAAATTCTTGATTGTGTTGAGAATCATCGAGATTAGGATAAGCACAATTCCGACAAACAGCGCAAAAATGAGGACTGCGGTCGCCGCTTGGAATATGGTCGAGGGGTGGCGCGGAATACCGAGATTACCCATCAAATCGCAAATTCCGAACCAGATATTTTCGCGGTGGAAAATGGGCTTGATAAGCGTTTCTATGCCGAAAACCGAGCCGTAAACGCACCCGAAAAGCGCCGAGAAAATTCCGAGCCTCGTCATAATGGGCGCGAGCTGATTTTTCGTCTTTTTCGAGAGGATAAGACCAAGAAGCGAGATAACAAGCCCTTGTCCGACGTCCCCGAACATAATGCCAAACATCAGCATATAGGTAACCGCGACGTAAGGCGTGGGGTCGAAGCCGCTGTAAACAGGCAGCCCGTACATTTTGGTGAACATCTCGAACGGCCGCGTGAAGAAGTTGTTTCTCAGCTTAACGGGAACGTCCTCCGCGTGCTTCTTGTCAACGGGGATTTCCGCGCACTGAACGTTCTTCGCGTTCTTGACGACGGCGGTTCTGAGCTTTTTGGAGTCCCTCGCGGGGCAGTATCCCGAAAACGAAAACCGTCCGCTTGAGATAACGACTTTCTTTCGCAGGTCGTTAACCTCGCTTTTGTACTTCAGCTTTGAAAGAACCGCGGATAAATCGTCCGAAAGGCTGTCCGCGAAATAAGCGAGTTCCTTTTCAAGTCGGATTTTCTCCTTTTCCTCCTCCTCGATAACCGCGTGAAGCTTCTTATCGGCGAGTTCCGCGTCGCCTTCGAGGTAATCGGGAAGCCTTGTGCGCTCAAAACCGAGCGAAGTCATAAGCTCGTCCGCAAATTCGACGTACTGCACGGGAACGAGGTAAATGCCGTAAACGTAATCCGCGGCTTTCTCAAACTCCTGAAAAATGAAGCATTTATTCGCGTAATACTTGAGTTTTTCCTCGTTGTCGAGGGGCATTCTGCCGATACGCATTTTGACGTACTTCAGCGAAAACAGCTCGGAAAACGGCTCGTCAAGCCCGTGCAGATGCATAATGTAAGCGTCCGTTTCCTTATGTTCGCGAAGGCTTTTGTCGACAGCGGCATACTGCTCGTTAAGCTCGTCGTAGCGCCTGCCGATATCGCCGAGATAGTTCTCGAAATCCTCGGCGGTTTCGCACTCAACCCCCGCGAAATCCGCATTTCTGACGGGAATTTTGAGGTTAATCGCCATATCGCGCACTCTCGCGTAAATATTCGCATAGGGGTTCTGGTCGCCGAGATTTCGCGCAACCGCGCCGTTTGAAACGATATGGAAGCAGCCGCTCTCGCAGCACGCCATAAGCGCGGCGTCAAGAGCCTTAGCCGGACCGTCGATTGAAATCAGCGACATTTTTTCAATTCCCAAATTATACCACCGCCTTTGTTTATATCACAAGCATTTTCATAATATCCGTCCCCGAAAGCTCGTATCTCACGCCCTCGACGACGGTTCTGATATTGCGAAGCTCCGTCCAGACGCTCTCGGAAAGCGCAAAATACGCAACCGAGGCATATTTCGTCATACGAAGCGTTTTCTCGTAGAATTTCTGGCTTACGCGTTCCGCAAGCAGCTCGACCGTCGCGTTATCGCCGTCCGCGTTATAGCCGATTTTCGCGAGCCTGCGGCCGAGAGCATCAATGTCTTTTTCAGCGGCAAGCTCCTCTATAACATCATCTCTGAGCTTATATCTGAACGGAATAAGCTTTTCGCCGATATTATCGCGCGAACTTCCCGAAAACTGCGCGTATCTGTACAGCGTGACGACGTTTTCCATATCGATTGACCGCAGAACCGCGCATTTAAGCTCTTTTTTCTCCGCGCCGTGAAAGTCGCCCTCGATTTTCCCCAAAAGCCTGAAATAATAATCGTTGAGCAAATCCCGCTCGATTTCCCCGATATTGAGTTTACCGCTTGCGGCGGAGTTTATGAGCGGTTCGCGGAGAACCTTGATATAATGCGTATTTTCGAGAAGCGAAACAATCTCGGCGAGATTTTTCGCTCTGCCAAGCTCCGGAAGGTCGGTTTCGGTAAATCGGTTTAGATACATCGGAACCGCGGCGATATAAACGTCCGCGCCGCCCGCGAAAACCGCTCCGACTGCGGAAACAATCTGCCCTATTTCGAGCCGCTCGACGATAAACTTAAAGTATTCGCGGCTTTTGGTGAAATCGAATTTTTTGAAGCTCTCGAAGATATCGAAAGCGGATTTTCCGAGAACAGCCTCAAGCTGCGCGCGGTGAATAGCGCCGGAATTAGCCGCCGCGAGCGCTTTTTGGTATCTCGGCGAGTTTTTGAGGAAATCGCACACCTGCGGCACGGTTTCCTTAGCGGCGAGAAGCGCGTAATCGCTTTGGGAAAGCCTTTTCCCGAAAACCGCGCGGCACTTCGCCGTAACGCCGTTTGCAGCGAACATATTACCCCTCCGTAATGCGCTTTACTATCTCGTCGCGCCATTCTGCGCCGTTGTCCGCGAAGCGCTTATCGAGAGCGGCAATTCTTTCGCCAAGCGAAATCTCGGTGCGTTCGCGTTTTTCGGCGAGAATTTTATCCTGCTCGGCTTTTTTTGAAGCGTTTTTTTCGCGCTCGTCGCCGAGAATTCTTTCGCGTTCGCGGGCGGTGTTTTCGCCGAATTCATCGGTGCGCTGCTTCTGCTTGAGAACGGCGCTTTCGACGCGAGCCGCCGCGGATTTGTCCAAATCAATAATTTCGCGTATAAAATCCATAGCTTCCCCCGTATAATAAAAATCACAATTCCTACATATTTTAACTCTTTTCCTTCTAAAAAACAATATACATTTTGCACAAAAAAATCCGCAAAAACCGTATTCCCTTTATTTAACGGCGGGTGTGAAATATTTATACAAAACAAGCGGCTTATTTTGTGCAAAATTAACATATCATTAACACTGAAGCCCTTGACAACGAAATGTATTAGGGTGTATAATGTATATGACGGCGCGCAAAAGCGCGGAAAATACGGCGGGAACCCGCACGAAAGGAGCATATTATGTTTGGCGAAATTCAGGGTTGGATTATTCCGGTAGTAATTATTGTCGTGGCAGTCGTTCTCATTTTCCTTATGGGATACCGCAAGGCGCGCCCCGACCAAGCGCTGATAATAAGCGGCGTGCGGCGCAAAGCGAAGGTTGTTATAGGAAAGGCGGCGATAAAGCTGCCGTTTCTGGAGCGCTGCGACGTGCTCGACCTCGCGCTGATGAGCGTGGACGTAAGGACGCAGACCTCCATTCCATCGGGCGATTACATTAACGTAAAGGTGGATTCCGTTGTAAACGTAAAGATTTCCCCCGAAAAGGAAATTATCGAAAAGCGCAGCAAAACTTCCTGAATAAGGACAAAAATTATGTGACTGCGGTTGCGAGAGAGGTTCTTGAGGGTAATATCCGTGAAATTGTGGGACAGATGCGCCTTGAAGAAATGATATCCAACCGACAGGTTTTCGCGGAGAAGGTAAGACAGAACGCCGACCCCGACCTCAAGGCGATGGGACTTGAAATCGTTTCGTTCAACGTGCAGAACTTCGTTGACGAAAACGGCGTAATCAACGATATGGGTATCGACAACACGATGCAGATACGCAAAAAAGCGGCTATTTCCAAGGCGGAAGCGGAGCGCGACATCAAGATTGCGCAGGCTGAAGCGAACCGCAAGGCGAACGACGCGCGCGTTGATTCGGAAACGGCGATTGCCGAGCGCCAGAACGAGCTTGCGATTAAGCAGGCTGAGCTGAAGCGCGCCGCCGACGTAAAGCAGGCTGAAGCGGACGCCGCTTACACAATCCAGCAGGAGGAACAGCGCAAGACTATTGAAATCACCACGGCTAACGCAAACCTTGCGAAGCAGGAAAAAGAGGTTGAAATCAAGGCGAAAGAAGCCGAGATTAAGGAGCGCGCGCTTGAAGCGGAGGTTAAAAAGACCGCGGAAGCGCAGAAATACGCGGCGCAGCAGGAAGCGGACGCAAAGCTTTACGCGACCCAGCAGAACGCGGAAGCGCAGAAATACGAAGATATCAGGCGTTCCGAAGCGGAGCTTGAAATCAAGAAGAACGAGGCTGCCGCAATTCTCGTAACGGCGCAGAACGAAGCCGCCGCGGCAAAGGCGAAAGCGGAAGCGGCGCGTTTCTCGGCTGAACAGGAAGCCGAGGGAATCCGCGCAAAGGGCGTTGCGGAAGCGGAAGCGGTTCGTGCAAAGGCGCTCGCGGAAGCGGAGGGTCTTGACAAAAAGGCAGAAGCTATGAAGAAAATGGAAGAAGCGGCTGTACTCCAGATGTATTTCGAGAAGATGCCCGAAATCGCGGCAGCAATCGCGAAGCCGCTTGAGAGTATCGACAAAATCACGATGTACGGCGACGGAAACACGGCAAAGCTGGTCAAGGACATCACAGAAGCGACAACTCAGGCTTCATCGGGACTTCTCGACGGACTTGGAATCGACCTGAAGCAGATGGTAAATTCGTTTGTGCAGGGCAAAGCGATTGCCGGCGGACTGAACTCCGAGAAGCGCGAGCAGACAGTTGACGAGAGCTGAAAAAGAGCGAAATTCCCGAAAAAAACGCGTTAAACAAAGAAAAACGGCTTGCCGAAAAAGCAAGCCGTTGTGTTTTTTACTCTGAAATCACGAAAAATGCGATTACTTGATGAGCGTAATGCCGCCGATGATGGGAAGGGGCTTCATTTCGCCGTTTACAGCGTGAACGATACCCATAATCATCATAACGAGAATGCAAAGTCCGAGCACGCCGCTGATGATACCGCCGAGAATTGCGCCAACTACGCCGATAAGTCCAAGAACGCCCATACAAACGCCGATTACAATGCCGAGAATAACGTCTGTGATGAAAAGAACCAATCCCTGATTAGCGTGATATTTCGCGAATTCGGTCTTGCCTGCGAGAAGCGGGATAAGGAAAAGGATACCGAAGTAAGCGAGCACGCCGTATGCTTTGTCATTAGAATCCTGCATAATAAAATCCTCCTAAAAAATAACAAAATCTATGCGGCGCCGCACTCCGCACGGGAGCTGAATTTTAAACTCCGTTTTATATTATATCTCCAAAATCTTCCTTTGTCAAGGGATAATAACGTCTTTGCGCGGTTAAAAGTTGATTTTTTGTTGAACATCAACAATTATTTCATTCACAAATGAGATTTTTTGTTGATATTAGAGCGTGTTCACATTAACGCTCTAATTTCTCAATAATCATACACGCCGATACGCGCTTTTTCGGCGGCAAGCGTCGTCGAATCGCCGTGACCGGGATAAACATAGTAATTGCCGGAGATTTGCGAAATTTCGCGGAGCGACTGCACCATACAGCGTTCGCTTCCGGAAAAACCATCGGTTCTGCCGCAGCCGTTTTTGAAGAGAACGTCGCCAGTGAAAACCGCGCCGAACCGCTTGCAGAACAGCAAACAGCTTCCCGCGGTGTGACCGGGAGCGCCCATAACCGAAAATTCAATTCCGCAAGCGGTAAATTTGTCGCCGTTCCCGAAAACGACGTCCGGGACAACGGGCGCGAACTCAATCCCGCTCATAAACCACGCCCAGCTTTTCCGTTCGCTCGCAAGCATTTCAACGTCAAGTTCGGGGGCGTAAACGGGCGCTGCGTAAACCTCGCGAAGCCGCGCCACTCCCGCGAAATGGTCGAAGTGACCGTGAGTTATGATAATCGCGCCCGCGCGCAAATCGTTCGCGGAAAGCGCCGCCTCAACCTCCGCCGACGAAGCCGGGTCGATTACAGCCGCTTCCCCGTTGTCGCCGGGAACAATGTAACAGTTGGTTGCAAGCGGTCCGAGCGCCATTCCGATAATATCGTCCATAAAAAACCGTCCTTTGCGTTTATTTTGGTTATCTCCGAAACTCGTCCGAGCGAAAACGCAAACTGCGCCGTCCGCTTCGTCAAAGCTCCCCATAAGGCGCCAAGTCTTGCTTCGCGGCGTATTTTGCCCGTTTTCACTCATCAAGCCGTTTGTAATCTTATTTTATCACACGCGAGGCTTCTTGTCAACGAATTTCCGCACTTTCGCCCAAAATTTATGACAATCTGCCTTTGTGTTCGGCACATTGCACAAACTTTTCGCTATTTTTTACTTAACAAAGATTTAATAAAGTGCAAATTCAGCATTACAATGCCGTTTGCAGGCAATCCGATTTAATGGTGATATTGACGAACTGTGCTTGACAAAAATTGAAAAGAGTGCTATACTGAAACTGCGGAGAAGATAAAAAAACAAATCCGCTTGACATACAGTAGAACAAAAGAAATTAAGGAGGAAAACGCAATGAATGAGAAGCAGGAAGCCGTTCTTGAAAACGAGCTGAACAAGGGCGATTACACAGCCGCCCGCGAGGTCTGCGAGAAGTTTTCCGCAGACGAGGAAAAGGACACCGCCGAGGCGACTTCGGCAAGACTTTTCGCAATGCTTGTGGCGTAAGCCGCGGCATACCGAATTTTATTAATCCGCACAACCGCGCGGGCTGACGATTCAGCTGAAATCTGCACGGAAGTGCGGATTTTTTTCGAGTAGAATTTTACTGCTGTAAACCACAAAATCGCCGTGAAAATCAATGCAAAATTTATCGCGGCGTGCAATTCGGGGTTGAAAAAACGCGCGCGGTGTGGTATAATTCAGGTAATAACAGGTTTTCGGCGAAAATCCGCGATTTTGCAGTATTTTGCAGCCGAAACCGCGCCGAAATCCGCGTTTTTTCAGCGATTTGCAGTGAATTTCTGCGGATTTGTCTGACGAAACAATGCGAAAAAGGGAAATTTTGTCAAAAATTGCGTGCATTAATCACGCTAAAAGGTAAATTTTGTCAGCGGCTTACGCGCGATTTTGCAGTATTTTGCAGCCGAAACCGCGCCGAAATCCGCGATTTTTCAGCGATTTGCAGTGAATTTCTGCGGAGTTGTCTGACGAAACAACGCAAAAAGGGAAATTTTGTCAGCAGCTTACGCGCGATTTTGCAGCGTTTTGCAGCCGAAACCGCGAGAAAAACCGCGTTTTTGCAGCGTTTTGCAGTGAATTTCTGCGGATTTGTCTGACGAAACAACGCAAAAAGGGAAATTTTGTCAAAAATTGCTTGCGCTATTCACGCGAAAGGTAAATTTTGTCAGCAGCTTACGCGCGATTTTCGCGGGATAACGCGGTCTAAATCTCGCGAAAATCCGCGATTTTGCAGTATTTTTCAGCCGAAACCGCGAGAAAATCCGCGTTTTTTCAGCGATTTGCATCTTAAATTATAACCAAAAATTGCCGAAAGGAACAAAAAATGGTAAATATAGGAAACGATTGGGACGGGCTTCTCGCGGAGGAATGGGAAAAGGATTACTACAAAAAACTGCGCGCGTTTCTGGTCAGCGAATACCGCACCGGAACCGTGTTCCCGCCGATGAACGACCTGTTCAACGCGCTTCGCTGCACGCCGTACGCGAGCGTGAAGGCGGTAATTCTCGGTCAGGACCCCTACCACGGTTTCGGGCAGGCGCACGGTCTTTGTTTCTCCGTGAAGCAAGGCACAAAGCCGCCTCCCTCCCTCGTCAACATCTTCAAGGAGCTTCACGATGAAACAGGGCTTCCTGTTCCGCAGAGCGGTGAACTTACATCGTGGGCAAAGCACGGCGTTCTGCTCCTGAACACGGTTTTGACGGTGCGCGAGGGCGAAGCAAATTCACATCGCGGAAAGGGTTGGGAAATCCTCACGGACAGGATTATCGAGCTGCTCAACGAGCGCGAAAAGCCGATTGTTTTCCTGCTCTGGGGTTCGCCCGCCCGCGCCAAGGCAAAGCTCGTCACAAACCCGCGTCACCTCGTCCTGCAATGCGCTCACCCAAGCCCTCTTTCCGCGCACGGCGGCTTTTTCGGCTGCGGTCACTTCGTTAAGGCAAACGAATTTTTGACGCAGAACGGCGAGGAGCCGATTGACTGGTCGCTTTGAGCGTGAAACGGCTCTGCGGGCGGTTCGGCGGTTCTTGAACGCGTGAAACAGGAGTAAACCGCGCAATTTTGCTTGCTAATGCGAGAAAATTTTCGGTGAAAAGACAGCTTACTTTTCGCGAAAAACCGCGATTTTGCAGTATTTTTCAGCCGAAACCGCGCCGAAATCCGCGTTTTTGCAGCGATTTGCAGTGAATTTCTGCGGATTTGCCTGCCAAAACAAAGCTAAACGGTGAATTTCGGGAACAATTTACGCGTTTTAATCGTGCAAAAGGGAAATTTTGTCAGCGGATTTCGCGCGATTTTTGCGGGATAACGCGGGCTAAATCTCGCGAAAAACCACGATTTTGCAGTATTTTTCAGCCGAAACCGCGCCGAAATCCGCGTTTTTGCAGCGATTTGCAGAAAAAATTCGCGAAAGTCAGAAGGTTCGGGAAAAATTCGCACTATTCCGCATAAAACGGCTCTGTGAGCGGGATTTTCGGTTATCGGAGAGCGCGAATTGGCTTCACAAAACAATTTACACGATATCAAACATTACAAAAGGCGGTGAAATTATGCTTCAATACTGCGTTTGCCCGAAATGTAACCGTATGATTATGCTTGAGGACGAGTTTGAAACGGGATTTTGCTGCTGCTGCGGAACGCACATCGCTTTCGACGACGCGCGCCGTGATTTCCTCGACGGGCTGAAAGCGTCAGTTCCTGATGAACTCGCTCTGGAAGCCGATTTATCCGAGCTTATCGACGAGGACGAGGAAAAAAACTCCGTTTATGGTTTATCCGAATGTGAACAAAAACGCGCCGCCGCTCAGAAATTCCTCGGAAAGTGGGACTTCGGAAACGCTTTCGTGATGTTTTCGGAGGCGCTCGGCTGGTATCCCGAGGATTTCGAGAGCCGCTGCGGGCTGATGACCGCGGGTATTCTGCGGCTCAAGGATACCGAAAACTGGGAAACATACCTCTCCGAGTGCGTCGACAGAATACGTTCACGCGATAACTGGAATATGACCGGAAAAGCGCTTGAATACATTCTCGGCATTATGAAAAAGTTTTTCTCAAAGGGCGGCAGATACGTTTCTCCGTCTTATACCGTCGGTTTCTGGGAACGCCTCGTCCGCGCTTTCCCCGAACACAAACAAACCGCCGCCGAAATCCTCGCGCACTGCCTTAACGTTGAAAACGCCCCCCTCACCGACGCCGCCCGCCTTGACCGCGAAACAACTCAATTCGCCGTCGGTGACCACCCCGCCGAACCCGATAAAAATTTGTCGCGCGGTATGCTCATCGTCCTCAAAAATCACTGCGATTCGCGCGTCAAAGAAGCCCTCACCCGCGCTCTTTACGTCTACGACCGCGCCGTCTGGCTCCGCACAAAGGACTACGACAGAATCAACGACGCCCTCAACCTCTGCGACTCCGTCACCAACGGCGGTTTCTCCCCCGACGACGTCAGAATCGTCATCAACTCAATCTACGACTTCCTCATGATGGGCGGTATTGAACAAAATACCAAGGACTACGAAAAAATCGCCTTCCTCAAAACCCTCTACTCCTACCAACAAATGCGCCGCATGGAACGCTTCTTCTCCTCTAAACAGTTCTTCTGGAAACTCTACGCCGAAATCTTCCTCTCCCAAAAAAACGCCTCCCTCCTCTCCCCCGAATATAAACGCATCAAAGGTAACCAAGGCCTCGCCCCTAACTAGTGAGCGCACTTCAGTCAGCCGCTTCGCTTCAGTGCCTCCAGTCGTCGCGCTCCGCGCTCCAGTCGCTCCCGCGGGGCTTAAGACCTTTTTCTGAAGAAAAAGGTCTTAAGAATCTAAAAAGACTTTTTATGACGCTTCGCGATTAGACTTCAAGTTTCTTCTACCGCCCTATCCGCTTAGTTTTCACACAGGAGGAACATACGAATCTATGCCCGGTAAGGCGCTCCGTGTGCTCGATTACAACATAACAAAACGGGAGAATTTTTGGTTCTCCCGTT
>UMHM01083275.1_pt1 | contig 16094 bp, 16 predicted proteins | sample 1965501 | NCBI WGS metagenome assembly UMHM01 (sample SAMEA4836095, study PRJEB28245) | human gut metagenome | biome: gut microbiome; material: fecal sample | place: Denmark | collected 2008
TCGAGAGGAAGCCGCCGGGGGCATACTCCCCCGCCTCCTTCACATAGTCCGGCGCAAAGCCGGTCTCCTTCGCCATCTTTTCAATGATCTCCGCATCATAGCAGGGGATACCCAGCTTTTCCGCCACCTTTTTGCCGATGGTGCGTCCACCGCTGCCAAACTCACGGCTGATGGTAATGACTCTGTTTTTCACGATTCTTGTACTCCTTCTGTATTCAATTCCTGATAGGTTTTCACGATGATAATTGCCGAGATGATAAAGGTCAGAATATCCGACACCGGCATGGAATACAGCACACCGTCCAGACCGAAGAACACCGGCAGCAGCAGGGCGAAGCCCACACCGAACACCACCTCGCGGGACATGGACAGCAGCGTGGAGGCCAGCGCCTTACCCACTGCCTGCAGGAAAATGAAGCAGGCCTTGTTGACGCAGGCCAGGACCATCATACACAGATAGGTGCGGAAGGCCTTGATGGCGAAATCGGTGTAGTAACTGCTCTCATTGGCCGCGCCGAAGATGGCGATGAGCTGTCGGGGGAAGCACTCCGCCAGCACAAGCGCCACCGCGCCCACCAGCGCCTCGGCCACCAAAAGCTTTGTGAACAGCTCCCGGACACGGAGCTTCTTTTCCGCACCCATGTTGTAGCCCACGATGGGGATGCAGCCTGCCGCCATGCCCACCACGATGGAAATGACGATCTGGAAGAACTTCATCACGATGCCCACCACCGCCATGGGGATCTGCGCATACTGCTCCTGCCCGAACACAGCGTCCAGCGCGCCGTATTTGCGGAGCATATTGTTGATGGCTGCCATAGCCGCCACAAGGCTGATCTGGGAGAGGAAGCTGGTGATGCCCAGCGTCAGCATCCGTCCGCAGATGCCGCTCCGCAGGGCATAGTCGCCGGGGGCGGGCTTGATGATCTTCATGTGCAGCAGATACCACAGGGCAAGGATCGCCGTAAATACCTGCCCGACGACCGTGGCTACCGCCGCGCCCATCATGCCCCACTTAAAGCAGAAAATGAAGATGGGGTCAAGAATAATGTTGATCACAGCGCCCGCCAGGGTGGAGATCATGGCGAACTTAGGATTTCCGTCCGCACGAATGATAGGATTCATGGCCTGCCCGAACATATAAAACGGGATGCCCAGGGTGATATAGAAGAAGTACTCCTGGGAGTGGCGGAAGGTCTCCTCATTCACTGTGCCGCCGAACATGGCGATGATGGTGTTTGCAAAAATGAGATACACAGCCGTGAGAACAAGACTGCCGGCGACGCTCAGCACCACCGCGTTGCCGACGCTGCGCTTGGCCTTATCCACTTCACCTCTGCCCAGCGCCATGCTGACGAAGGCACAGCAGCCGTCCCCCACCATGACGGCGATGGCCAGGGCCACCACGGTCAGCGGGAATACCACCGTGTTGGCGGCGTTGCCGTAAGAGCCCAGGTAGGTGGCGTTGGCAATGAAGATCTGGTCGACGATGTTGTAAAGTGCGCCCACCAGCAGCGAGATGATGCAGGGGATGGCGTACTGCCCCATGAGCTTACCGATGCGCTCCGTCCCCAAAAACTGATTTCCGGTTTCCAAAATAATCACCTTTCTTTCTGAAAATAAAAATGCGTAAGTCCTAATACATCCGGACTTACGCATTTCTGCTACACGATTTGCCTATGAAATTGTACTCTGCTTTGCTGCTTCTCACCCGATCCCATAATAAAAACGCGTGGCGCTTCTGCAACTGGATTTACGCAGAAACGCCACACGCTGTATGCCTATTATAGCAGAGGAAAATCAAAATTTCAAATGATTTTTCTGCAAATTTTTACCTGTCATTGTGATGGGATAAGAGCCGCTTTAATGACGGAAGCCATGGATACAGCAGGCTTATTCGAGGCTTAGGGGGATACCCCCGTGGGCGTTAGCCTTCCTCCGGCTGCAGCGCCTTGTCAAACAGCGCCTCTACCTCCGCGCTGGGCTTCTTGCTCAGCAGGGAAGCCACAATAGCCGCGACCATGCTGGCGGCGAAGGCGGGGATGATCTCATAGATCCCAGTGCCGGACAGGAACGCCAGCCACAGGCCGTCCACAGCCGCACCCACAACGATACCGGCCACGGCACCTGCAAAGGTGAACCGCTTCCAGAACAGGCTCAGCAGGATGACCGGGCCAAAGGCTGCGCCGAACACGCCCCAGGCATTGGACACCAGAGACATAATGCTGCCGGAGTCGGGGTTGGAGGCGATAAGCAGAGCCACCACGGAAATGATCAGCACCACAATACGCCCGGCCCACATCATCTCCTTGTCGCTGGCCTTGCCCTTGCGGAAAACGGGCTTATACACATCGCTGGCAAAGGCACTGGCAGCCATAAGCAGCTGGGAGTCCGCCGTGGACATAGACGCAGCCAGCACCGCCGACAGCAGCAGACCGGAAATGACACCCGGGAAGATCTTGCGCACCATGGTGATAAACACCAGGGAGTGACCGTTGATGGACTCGTCATAGCCCAGGAACAGACGGCCGATGATGCCTACCGCCGCGGCAAAGATGACGATCAGAACCGTCCAGGAAATGCCGATCTTGGCGGACTTCTTCAGGCTCTTCTGGGACTCCAGGCACATGAAGCGAATGATAATGTGGGGCATACCGAAGTAGCCCAGGCCCCAGCCCAGGCCGGAGACGATGTCTTTCCAGCTGCTGAAGGCATTAAAATAGTTGGGGGTGTCCACCGGGTGAACGCCCACGCCCTGGAGCATGAACAGAGCAAAAATCGGTGCAATGAGCAGCGCGCCCAGCATCAGCATGCCCTGGAAGAAGTCCGTCCAGCAGACGGCGGAGAAGCCGCCCAGGAAGGTATAGGCAATGATGATGAGGGAGGCCAGGTACATAGCCGCCGTCTCATCCATACCGATAACGGTGTTAAACAGGGTGCCGCAGGCCTTCACGCTGGAGGCGGCGTACACGGTATAGGCCACCAGGAAGATCACCGCGCAGATGATCTGCAGGGCCTTGGACTTGGAGAGGAAGCGGTTGGTCAGATACTGGGGAATGGTGATGGAGTCGTTGGCCACGATGGAGAACCGCCGCAGCCGGGGGGCCTCGGCGAGCCAGCTGATGGTGTAGCCGATGGCCAGACCCACGGAGATCCATACCTGGCCCAGACCCAGGGCGTAAATGGAGGTGGGCAGACCCATGAGCACCCAAGCGCTCATATCGGAGGCGCCGGCCGACAGCGCCGTGACCCAGGGGCCCATCTGCCGGCCGCCCAGGAAATAGGTTTTCTCGCCGCCATCGCGATTCTTAAAGAAGAAATAGATGCCGATGGACAGCATAAATACCAGATAAACTATAAATACAACAATTTCACTGATTTTCATGGTTTTCCCTCCTACAGGATAAGTCACACTAACGAGGGTCAGTATAACACAAAAAGCAGTAGAACAAAATACAGAATCATGTATAGAATGCGGTCTATACAAATGGGAAGTTATTTTCGAGTTTTACAAGAAAAACAAAGGATATATGGGCAGAATTCGGACTATAATAATATGTGTCCGTGAAAAAATATTTTTCCCCGAAATGACACCGTTCTCCCTTCGGCAGGGGGGGGGAGAGTAGCCGCATCTCAATGCAATAGCCCGGCCTGCCGAAAAAATCGGCAGGCCGGGCTATTGCGTTCAGCTTCTCAAATGCTCTACATCCTTAAGTCGGTGGCTCATGCTGTGCAGCTGCTCCTCCAGCACCGGCACCCGACGGGCCAGCTCATTGTGCAGCCGTACCTCTCGGGTCAGCGCCTCCAGCTTCGTGTCCGTTACGGCCTGGGCCCGCTCCAGGCGGCTCTCCATGTCCCGGGCGTGTCGGCTGTTGGAGATCAGCACTCCCGCCAGGGTGGCTGCACCGGTGATAATAGCCGCCAATACGGTCTCGATCATCTCTCTCCCTCCCTTCCGGCAAAAGCTCCTCTTGCCTGTGGGGGAAAGTCAACCAAAGTTGCCTGCTTCGCTGCCTGTTTTCGGGCAACAGGCAGCACAAAAGCCGCTCCCATGGGAGCGGCTTTCAAGACTGTCGAAAAACCCTCCGGGTTTTTCCGACAAAAGGTTTTATTTCTTTGCCGCCTGCGCTCGGCAAACTCTGCGAGGCTTTTTGACACAATGGCTATGGGCAAGGCTTATTTTTTCAGCGTTCCGTTGGCCGAGGCGGTGAGGTAGGCGTTGATAAACCCATCAATATCCCCGTCCATTACATTCTGGATGTTGCCCGTTTCAAAGCCCGTCCGGGTGTCCTTCACCAGGGTGTAGGGCATGAACACATAGGAGCGGATCTGGCTGCCCCACTCAATCTTCATCTGCACGCCCTTGATGTCGGAAATCTTCTCCGCGTGCTGCTGGGCCTTCATCTCCGCCAGCTTGGCCCGGAGCATCTTCATGCAGTTATCCCGGTTTTGGAACTGGCTGCGCTCGGTCTGGCAGGAGACCACCACCCCGGTGGGGATGTGGATAAGCCGCACCGCCGAGGAGGTTTTATTGATGTGCTGGCCGCCGGCGCCGCTGGAACGGAACACCTGCATCTCGATTTCCTCGGGACGGATCTCAATTTCGCTGTCATCCTCGATTTCCGGCATGACCTCCAGGGCGGAAAAGCTGGTCTGCCGCCGGGCATTGGCGTCGAAGGGGCTCACCCGCACCAGGCGGTGTACGCCGTTTTCGCTCTTGAGATAGCCGTAGGCGTTGTCCCCCTCGATGAGGATGGAGGCGGATTTGATACCGGCCTCGTCACCGTCCTCATAGTCCAGCAGCTGGTAGGTGAACCCGTGGCGCTCGGCCCAGCGGGTGTACATACGGTAGAGCATCTCTGTCCAGTCCTGGGCCTCGGTGCCGCCGGCCCCGGCGTGGAAGGTGAGGATGGCGTTGTTGGCATCGTACTCTCCGGTGAGCAGGGCCGCCAGACGGCGCTCGCTTATCTCCTTTTCCAGAGTCTCACAGCCCTGGGCCACCTCGTCCAGTTGGCTGGCGTCGTCCTCCTCCTGGGCCATCTCGCACAGGGTCAGGGTGTCCTCCCAGTCGGAGACCAGGTGGTCGTACTTCTTGATTTTATTTTCCAGGCGCTTGATCTTTTGGGCGATGCGCTGGCTGCGCTCCACATCGTTCCAAAAGCCCTCCTGCTCCGTTTCGATCTGCAGCTCGGAGAGCTCTTTTCGGGCGGGCTCAATGTTCAGCGCCTGCTCCAGCTCCTTCAGCGTCGGCTCCAGGGCCAGAAGCTTTTGCTTATAAGCATCATATTCAATGACTGCCATGGTCGGTGTCTCCTTCTCAATAATTCCTTAGCCTTTCTATTATAGCCGAATCCGTCTCCGCTGTAAAGCATCAATTCACACCTTTTTGCCGCAAAAAGTCCCGGACCGCCGCCGATCCGAGACTTTTCCTCAAATTACGACCCGATGCACTCCGCTGTATGCGATGCCGGCCGCCTCCAAAGCGGCGGTGACGGCCTCCTCCTGGTCCACCTCCGCCTTCCAGGCAAGGCCACACCCGGCGGTGATCTCCCGGGGCACCGGGATCAGCCGCCCGGGAACGTCCCTTTCCAGGCAGTATTTTTCCGCCGCCATGGCGGCGGCGGTGGCGTCAAAGGTCACCACCAGGCACAGTTTTTTTTGCAGCATATCAGGGCCTTACGATGAGGTCGGCGGCCATCTGCTTTTCCACAATGTCGTACATATTGGTCACGTCGCCTACGGCCAGCTTCTCCGTCAGCCCGTAGAAATTCAGGCAGGTGCCGCAGGTGAGAATTTCCACGCCCCGCTCCGCCATGGATTGCAGGTCCTCCAGGGACAGGGAGCCCTGGCAGGTGAGGAACGCACCGCCGTTATAAAACAGGAGGGTCTTAGGCAGGCGCTCCTGCTGGCTCAGAGCGTAGAGAAAGGCCTTCAGCAGGTTTTTGCCCAGCTCGCCCTGGCCCTCGCCCATGTGGTCGGCCGCCACCACCACGACGGTGTTTTTCTGCCCGGCGGGAACGGCGCACACGGTCTCCTCATTCTCGGCGGGCAGGTTGGCCCCGGCGCCCACGGTCATGGTGACCCGGTACTCGTTTTCACCCAGCTTCTCGCTCTCCACGCCGTAGCCCTTTTGATTGGCCATCTTGGTCAGGTTCTGCACGGCAATTTCATTGTCAACGAAGGTCTCCACCACTCCACCGTCTGCGCCCAGCTGGCGGATGGCGTCCTTGGTCTTTACCACGGGGATGGGGCAGGTATCGCCCATAGCGTTCACTTTCAGCATTTTTATATCCTCCAATCAATATGCAGTATAATGTAGTATTTATCCGATAACGCGAATTTCGATGTCCTCGCTGTCCGTCACTTCTCCCACGACGGCTGCCGGTGCGCCGCCCCGGCGCAGATCCTCCACCAAGGCCGCCGCCTGCTCTTTGGGCAGAGCCACCAGCAATCCGCCGGAGGTCTGGGGGTCAAACAGCACCTCCTCCATGGAAAAGGGGACATTTTCAAACCGCACGAAGGGCCCGGTGTGGTTGCGGTTTCTCTGCCCCGCCGCCGTCAGCAAAAATTCGTCCGCATGACGCAGCGCCTCGGAGAAAACCGGCACCGCCCCGGCCTCGATGCGGCAGCTGTGGGCCCCGTCCATCATCTCATGCAGGTGGCCCAGAAAGCTGAACCCCGTCACATCCGTGCAGGCGTGAACCTCGTAGGCCCGGCAGCACTGGGCGGCATATTTATTCAGGGTGGTCATGGAGGCGATGGCGGCTTCCATGGCCTCGGCGCTGGCCTCGCCCACACGGTTCGCGGTGCAGAGAATGCCCACGCCCAGCCGCTTGGTCAGCACCAGGCAGTCACCTGTTTGGGGCGTGTTGTTGGCGTAAATATGGTCCGGGTGGACAACGCCCATAACCGACAGGCCGTATTTCACATCGCTGTCGGCGATGGAGTGGCCCCCGGCCAGCACGCCCCCGGCCTCCGCCACCTTTTCCGCGCCGCCGCGCATCATCTCCCCCAGAATATTCAGGTCCGACTTCTCCGGGAAGCACACAATGTTCAGCGCTGTTTTTACCTGGCCGCCCATGGCCCATATATCGCTGAGGGCGTTGGTAGCTGCGATTTGCCCAAAGGTGTAGGGGTCGTCCACCATAGGCGGGAAAAAGTCCAGGGTCTGCACCACCGCCACCTCGTCCGTCAGCTTATACACGGCGGCGTCATCCTTGCTGTCGTAGCCGATGAGCAGCGCCGGGTCCTTGTCAAACTTCGGAAGCCTTTCCAGCACCCGGCTCAAAATGCCGGCGCCCAGCTTGGCGGTGCAGCCGCCGCCCTTACAAAACAGTTTTTCGTTACCCATAAGGTGCCTCCTTATTCTGCCGCCTGATAAGGACAGCCCTTGTCAAACGGCTACCCTCTAAGCATAGCACAAAACCCCGGAATGTAAAATAGATTTACTGCATAGAATGCCCTGATTTATCGCTTCTTCCTATAATTTCGCACCCGGAAGTCCGAGGTTGCACCTGAGACCTCTTTCTGTTATAATAATAAGTTGTATACCTGCCCGAAAGGAGTTTCTGTTTTATGCGCGTCATAGATTTGGAAAATATTAACACAGCCATGCGCAATGAGGAGCAGTTCGTTCTGCGCTGCGAGGAGGTCTTTCACGATAAGATCGGCTCCGCCGCGGCTACCATTTTAGCTGATAAAGCCAAAAAGCCCATTGTGGCCCTCACCGGCCCCTCCGGCTCCGGCAAGACCACCACAGCTATGCGCCTGCAGCAGTATCTGGAAAACCTGGGCGTAAAGGTCTGCATGCTGAGCATGGACAATTTCTTCCTGCCCCTGGACCAGCGTCCTCCGGAGGCCACGGACTGGGAGAGCCCTTACTGCGTCAACCGCCAGCTCCTGGTGGACTGCATCCACCGCTTATCCGACGGCCAGGAGGTGGATATTCCCTGGTACGATTTCGTCACCGGCAACACCGGCGGCTGGCACAAGATGCAGGGCGACAAGGACGCCATCATCATCGCCGAGGGCATCCATATGCTCAATCCCCTGATCTTCGACCAGCTGCGCAGTGAGGCCAACGGCATCTATGTGGCCCCCCGCACCCGCATTATAACCAACGACGATAAGATCGTTCGACCTGAGCAGCTGCGGGTGGTCCGGCGCATGATCCGGGACTACAAGACCCGGGGCCACTCCCTGCAGGACACCGTCCGCAAGGCCCAGAGCGTGGATCGGGGCGAGGTGAATTACATCCAGCCCTATAAGAATAACGCCGCCATCCATATTGACAGCTTCCACGACTACGAGCCCTGCATCCTGGCCAAATACCTGGAGGAGATCCCCCGCTTCCGGGAGGAGCTGACGCCGGAGTTCATCAGCCAGTACGGTCTCACGGATCTGATGAAGGCCGTGGAGAGCGTCCCGCCCCTGCACACCCCCTATGTGCCCCTGAATTCCATCGTTCGGGAGTTTGTGGGCGGCAGCTGCTTCCAGTATTGAAAACGGGAAAACCGGGAAGGCGGCGGAAGAATTTCACCGCAGGCCCTTTTTGGCAGCCTCCGGGACTGATTTCCGTGGTGAGGGAAGCCCTTTTGGGGTTTCCCTCACATTTCTTCCCTGCAGAGGGAATGGTCTGATTTCCCGGGCAGCCCGGCCAAACCGAAAAAATTTATTTTCCGTGCAATAAATCGACCCTCCCGTGCATTACCCGGATGACAGGAGAAAAAAGCCCATGCTCAATATGCTGATGACAAGTGAATATGCCCCGGCGGAGGAGCGGCACCGGCTGCAGCGGATGCTCCTCCGGGTTGCCGAAGGGGATCGCGAGGCACTGGCGGAGCTGTATCGGCACACCCGGGCGGCGGTGTACGGCCTGGCGCTGTCGTACCTTAAAAATGCGCACGACGCCCAGGACCTGACCCAGGATGTCTATGTGCAGGTGTGGGACTGCGCGCAGCAGTACCGCCCCACCGGCTCGCCCATAGGCTGGCTGCTGACCGTGTGCCGGAGCCTGTGCCTGATGCGTCTGCGGCGGGAAAAGAACAATGCCGCCCTCAGTGAGGAGGAATGGGACGCCATTCCTGCGAAGGCGTGCGGGCTGGATGCCGATGAACGCATTCTGCTGCAGCAGGCGCTGGGGTCTCTGGCAGAGGAGGAGCGGCGCATTGTGCTGCTCCATGCGGTTACGGGCATGAAGCATCGGGAGATTGCGGCCTTGCTGGAGCTGCCGCTTCCTACCGTCCTGTCAAAATATCACAGAGCATTGAAAAAGATGCGAAGTACTCTGGAAGGAGATGACGCCCGATGACCAATGAAAAAATGGAGCAGAGGTTGGCCTCGGCCCTGGAAAAGACTGCGCCGGACGATGTGAGCGGCGTTCTCTCCCGCTGTGAAGTGCGGAAAGGAACGGTAAGCAGCATGAAAGCAAACCATACAATAAAGAAAAAATGGGCAACCCTTGTGGCCGCCTGTCTGGCGGTGATCCTGCTGGGCGGCGGAGGTGTGCTTTACCAGCAGGCAAATGCGGCCGCGTCCGTGGTGTCCCTGGATGTAAATCCCAGCATCGAGCTGCGGGTCAGCCGGAGCGAAAAGGTGCTGGCCTGTGCGCCGCTCAATGAGGATGCAAAAGCCATCCTTGCGGATATGGGCGGCGGGGCCGACCTCGAGGGGGCCAAGTTGGATGTGGCGGTGAACGCCATTGTAGGCAGTCTTGTGCGTAACGGTTACCTCAGCAGCATTTCCTCCGCCATTATGATCTCGGTGGAGGACAAGAATACCGCCCGGGCGGAAAAGCTTCAGCGGGAGCTGACGGACGCCGTGGACGGCGTATTGCAGACAAGTGACGCAAAGGCCTCGGTCCTGACGCAGACCCTGACGCAGGATGCGGCCCGGGAGCAGCAGGCCCGGGAAAACAGCATTTCCACCGGCAAGGCGGCGCTGGTGAATCGCATTCTCGCCATCAACCCGGCACTGCAATTCGATGCGCTTGCAAGGCTCTCGGTGGAGGAGCTGAAGGATCTGGCTGAGGCGGGCGCACCTGCCATGCCCATCGGCAAGGACAAGGCATTGAGCATTGCTGCGGCGGCCTTCAGCAGGGATCTTGCAGATGAGATACGGTACAGTGAGGTGGATGCGGAGCTGGATGAATCCCCGGCACAGTATGAGGTGGAGATCACCGGCCAAAAGGGCGAGGAAATAGAGTATAAGATCGACGCCTACACCGGCACGATCCTGGAGAGTAAGCGCGAGACGGAGGAAAAGACATCTGCGGCGCAGCCCACCTCCTCCGGCGACATCGGCCACGCCAAGGCGAAAGCCATTGCCCTGAACCACGCGGGCGTGAGCGAGAGCAAGGCGTATGACATGGAGATCGAGCTGGACGAGGAGGATGGGATGCTCGTCTACGAGGTGGAGTTCAAGTCCGGCGGCATGGAGTACAGCTACGAGATTAACGCCGCCACCGGCGCGATTGTCAAGCAGGAGGCGGAGCCGGATCGCTGAGCCCCCTAAGGTGGGCAGGCCGATGGCCTGCCCGCCCGGGGCAGTCTTTGAAACTTTGAAAAAGTTCCAAAAACTATTGATTTTAATGGCGAGGGACACCCTTTTTGGGTGTCCCTCGCACTCCCTTCCTTGCCGTTATCGCAATTCCTGCCATTTTATCGACAGCCTCTTTTTTGCTGTTATTTTATGCGGTTTGGGTTGAACAATTTGCATTTCGACTCTATAATAAACTATACATACGGAAATACTCCGGGGCGGTCATCGTGGATGACTGCCTTGCCCTGTATCGGGTCCGACAGGCTGTTGAGCGTTGCCGTGGGTCTGTGCGGCGGCTGGGCAGTGGGGGCGCTGCGAGGAAGGAGGAAGGAGACAAAGGATGAGGAAAAGAACGAAAAATAGCAGAGGGCTTTCCCAATATGTCCCCTCGGCACTGCTGTTTTTACTGTTTGAAGCTGTGGCGGTTACGCTGTGGCTTACAAAGGGCAACCTGTTTTATCTGCTGAATTTCAGCTATATCGGGGCCTGTCTCGGCCTGGGGACGGCGCTCTTTACCGCCGGGAAGCGCTATGCCCGGCATTTCGTGCAGCTGGCGGTGGGCAGCTATATGCTGCTGTACCTGGGCGTGATCTCCCATGAGAATATGCAGATCGAGGGCTTTTGGTACTATCTGTTTTTGGGTGTATTTGAGGCGGCAACCATCCACTACGCCGTGGCGAAGATTTTTGGGCCCTTGCTTTTTGGCCGGGGCTGGTGCGGCTACGCCTGCTGGACGGCCATGGTGCTGGACTTTCTGCCCTATAAGCAGCCGCAGAAGCCACGGAAGAAAAGACTGGGAATTTTGCGCTATGTGGTGTTTGCGCTGTCTCTGGCCTTGGTTTCCGGCCTCTTTCTGATGAAGGCCGCGCACCTGGAGGAGATCATGTTCTGGCTTTTCCTTGCCGGAAATGCGCTTTACTACATCGCGGGCATTGCGCTGGCCTTCCTGTTCAGGGATAACCGGGCATTCTGCAAGTATCTGTGTCCCATTACGGTGTTTCTCAAGCCCATGAGCTACTTCTCCCTGCTGCGGGTCCACTGCGACGAGGAAAAGTGCATCCACTGCGGCAAATGCCTGCGCACCTGCCCTATGGATGTGGAGGTCAACCGGGAATCCCGCAAGCGGAAAAACGGGACAGAGTGCATCCTCTGCTACGAATGCACGAAGGCCTGCCCCACAAAGGCGCTGCACTGAGGGCGGGACTCTTGGGGCGGTGCGGCCCCCTGCGCCGCATCACCAGAGCCCCATTACATGCTGCATCAGCAGGCTGACAGCGGTGATGCTCACCCAGCAGCAGGCACCCAGCAGCAGGGGCTTGCCGCCGCTTTTCACCAGCTTGACGAGATTGCTGTTCAGCCCGATGGCCGCCATGGCCATGATAATGAAGAACTTGCTCAGCTCCTTCAGGGGCCGGAACACGGCTCCGGACACGCCGAGGGATGTGCAGAGGGTGGTGACCACCGAAGCGCAGAGGAACCACAGAATGAACAGGGGAAAGGCGTTTTTCAGCCGGAAGCGTCCCTGGCCGTTTCCGGCCTTCTTCGCCTGCACCAGTGAGAGCACCAGCGTAATGGGAATGATGGCCAGGGTACGGGTCAGCTTGACGGTCACGGCTTTATCCAGAGTCTGACTTCCCAGATTCCACATGCTGTCCCATGTGGAGGCTGCCGCCGTGACGGAGGAGGTGTCGTTTACCGCCGTTCCGGCGAAGATGCCGAAGGCCTCGCCGGAGGTGGTGTCAAAGCCGATGGCCTGCCCCAGCAGCGGAAACAGCAGCGCGGCCAGCACATTGAAAAAGAAGATGACGGAGATAGACTGGGCAACCTTTTCATCATCCGCGTTTATGACCGAGGCCGTGGCGGCGATGGCGCTGCCGCCGCAGATGGAGGAGCCCACGCCGATCAGCGTGCCGGTTTCCCCGTCAATATGCAGCAGCTTGTGCAGGGCAAAGGCTACCAGCAGCGATGTGGTAATGGTGCAGACGATGATGGGCAGCGACTGCTTTCCGGTTTGCAGCACCACATTCAGGTTCAGGCCGAAGCCCAGCAGCACCACGGCTGCCTGCAAAATTTTCTTAGAGGTAAAGCCTATGCCCGGCTTGCAGGATGCGCCCGGTGTCCAGAACAGGGCAATAAGCATCCCTATGAGGATGGAGAACACCGGCCCGCCGATCACCGGCACCAGCTTTCCCAGCAGCCAGGAGGGAACGGCAATGGCAAGGCACACAGCCAGGCCCGGTATATTTTTCTTAATGGATTGCATAGTGGGAGACTCCTTTATTTTTTTCTATACCATCGATTGACAAGGGCAAACTGTGTCTACCCTTGTCAATCGATGGTATTATAGCAGGATATGCGGGAGATAACAAGGCACTGTAAAAATATAGGGGCGGATGCGGCGGGAAAGCCTGCCGCTGCTTTGCGGAAAGGAAGTTTTTCATTGACACCGCCGGGGTGTTTCCTGTAATATGGTGCTTAATAGCTGCCGATAAGGCAGTAAAATTGCAATAACGGTAAAGAAGGGTGCGCGTGGGAGACCCAAAAAGGGTGTTCTGCGCCATTAAAATATGAAACCGGTGACATAAAAATCAGCGTGCCTTGCAGCAAAGACGAAAGGCGGAGGCTTATATGCTAACTGTGCAAAATCTTTCCCACGATCCGTTTTATAACCAGGCCTTTGAAGAATACATCTATCAGACCTATCAGGACGATGATATTTTCCTGCTGTGGCAGAATTCTCCGGCGGTGGTGGTGGGCAGCTATCAGAACATCTGCCGGGAGGTCCATGTGGAGGCCCTGCGGCAGCGGGGGATCCCCGTGGTGCGCCGGATCAGCGGCGGCGGGACGGTCTATCACGACCTGGGCAATGTGAACTATACCTACATTATCCGCACGAACGGCGCTTTGGACTATGACGCCGTGCTCTCGCCGGTGATCGCGGCGCTGAACGCCATCGGAGTTCCCGCACGGAAGAACCGAACCTGCGACATTGCCATCGGCGATTTGAAAATTTCCGGCAGCGCCCAAAGGATGATAAAGGGGCGGCTGCTGCACCACGGCACGCTGCTGTTTTCCTCGGACCTGGGCGTGCTGGATCAGATCACCACCCACCGGAAAAACGACTGCTTCCAGAGCCGGGGGACCCAGTCCGCCATCTGCACCGTCACCAATATACAGGAGCATCTGGAAAGCCCCATGACCATTGGGGAATTTCAGGATCGGCTGCTGAGGCAGATGGTGCCGCCCGGGAGTCCGCATCTGACCCTGACGCCGGAGCAGGAGGCGGAGGTCTGCCGCCTGCGGGATGAAAAATACCGCAGCTGGGAGTGGACATGGGGGAAAACCCCCGCCTTTACCTACGAAAAGTCCGGGCACTTTTGCGGCGCGCCCATCCGCGTGGCCTATCAGGCCAAGGGGGGCATTGTTTCCGGCGCGGTCATCGACTGCGCCGCCATTGACGGGGCTCTGGCGACGCAGCTTCTGAACGGCGCGCGCTTAGACCCGGAGGGCTTTGCCGCCATCTGCCGCCGTCTGGCAGGGGAGAGGGCGGAGGAACTGATGGACTGGCTCATGTAAAGAAGCTTTAAGTACTTTTGAAAATCATATTGCCGGGTACGGCAGAAAGGAACGACACAATGGAAAAGAAGATCAATATGCCTAAGCTGGCACCGGAAATGGAAAGCGGCGTTCTGTGTGCGTGGCTGAAGGAGGAGGGCGAGAGCGTCGCCGCCGGTGAGCCCCTCTTTGAAATTGAGACCAATAAAGTTGTCAACCAGGTGGAGGCCACCACCTCCGGCGTGCTGAAAAAGCAGCTGGTGGAGGAGGGCGACACCGTTCGCGTGGACACCGCCGTGGCGGTGGTGGAAGCGGAGTAAGACATGGAAAAGAAACCGGAATGGCTGAAGGTCCGCTATAATCAGGACACCGTCAACGAGGTGGCGGCGCTGATGCGGGATCTGAAGCTGAACACCGTCTGCAAGGAGGCCAACTGCCCCAATCTGGGCGAGTGCTATCAAAAGCACACCTCCACCTTTATGATCCTCGGCAGCATCTGCACCCGGAACTGCCGGTTCTGCAACGTCACCACCGGTCATCCGCTGCCCCCCGATCCGGAGGAGCCTATGAATGTGGCAAGGGCCGCCAAAAAGCTGAATCTGCGGCATGTGGTGCTGACCTGCTCCACCCGGGACGACCTGCCGGACGGGGGCGCGGAGCAGTTTGCCAAGTGCGTCCGGGCCATTCGGGAGGTCTGCCCCGGTACCACCGTGGAGACGCTGATCTCCGACATGAAGGGCGACCACGCCGCTTTGGACACGGTGATCGCCGCCCGCCCGGAGGTGCTGAACCACAATGTGGAGACGGTGAAGGAGCTGCAAGGCGCCGTGCGCCCCCAGGCCCGGTATGAGCGATCCCTGGGCGTGCTGCGCTACTGCAAGGAGCAGGACCCCACGCTGCTGACCAAGACCGGCTTCATGGTGGGCCTGGGGGAGACGGAGGAGCAGATCAGCCGCCTGATGGACGATATTTTAGAGACGGGCTGCGACATTCTCACCATCGGGCAGTATCTCCAGCCCTCGCCTCAGCACTATCCTCTGGTGCGGTACGCCACGCCGGAGGACTTCGCCCGCTGGAAGGAGCTGGCGCTGTCCAAGGGCTTCCGCCATGTGGCCTCCGCGCCGCTGGCCCGGAGCTCCTATAAGGCCTGGGAGGCACTGGAGGATGTCCATGATCTATATTGAGACCGGCTCCACGGATGTGTATTACAACTTCGCTCTGGAATACTACTTCACGCTGGAAAAGCGTCTGCCGGATACGGTGTTCCTTTTCTGGCGCACCACGCCGACCTTGATGGTGGGCAAGTACCAGAATGTGCTGGAGGAGATCAACAAGCCCTATGCCGATGCCCACGGCATTCATCTGGTGCGCCGCATGAGCGGCGGCGGCACCATCTATACGGACATGGGCGGCTGGCAGTTTACCTTTATCCAGCATAAGGAGGCCGGGGAGATCGAATTTGGCCAGTACATCGCCCCGGTGATCGACGCACTGCGGGAGATGGGAGTGAGGGCCGACTTCAACGGCCGCAACGACCTGACCATCGACGGCAAAAAGTTCTCCGGCAACGCCCAGTACCGGCTGGGCGACTGCATCGTGCATCACGGCTCGCTGCTGTTTGACACGGATATTGCCCAGATGGTTGCCTCCACCACCGTGGACAGCTACAAGATCACCTCCAAGAGCATCAAGTCCGTCCGGGACCGCGTGACCAACATCTCCGAGCATCTTCCCGGCCCCATGGACGCGGAGACCTTCAAGGAGACCATGGTGCGCCACATCATGAACGGCAGCACCGCTACCTATACCGTCACGCCGGAGGACGACGCCCGCATCCGGGAGATCGCCGGGGAGCAGTTTCAAAGCTGGGAGCGTATCTTCGGCAGAAGCCCGCAGTTCACCATTGACCGGACGGGGCGCTTTGCCGGAGGAAAGGTGCAGTTCAAGCTGGATGTGCAGAAGGGGCTTATCCGGGACGCCGCCGTGTACGGCGACTTCTT
>UMHM01080638.1_pt1 | contig 16045 bp, 14 predicted proteins | sample 1965501 | NCBI WGS metagenome assembly UMHM01 (sample SAMEA4836095, study PRJEB28245) | human gut metagenome | biome: gut microbiome; material: fecal sample | place: Denmark | collected 2008
AATGCTACGTTGGCCGTTGGTGTTAAATACTTAATGGCGGATGCAAAGTCACAGGCAAACTTTGGTGTCATGTATGCTGGGTTGGTAATTGTTATGATTCCAACATTAGTTCTTTATATTTGTGTTCAAAAGAAGATTACACAGGGCATGAGTATTGGTGGAATGAAAGAGTAAGGTGTCTAATATGAGAGATGAAAATAAAGTAATGAACATAATTATGATCGTTTTATTCTTTGTGTTCTTAGGTATGATCATTTGGGCACAGAAGACGGTAAGTGTTAGAAATCTAATGATTGAAATCGTTGGATTGACAGGCTTACTTACATTATTGTTTTTATACAATAGGAAACATAAATAGGAGGAAGAAGTATGGCAGAGTTATCATTGCAGCATGTTGATAAAATATATGACAACAATGTTCAGGCAGTATTTGACTTTAATTTAGAAGTTAAAGATAAAGAATTTATTGTTTTTGTAGGACCTAGTGGATGTGGAAAATCTACAACCCTACGTATGATTGCAGGTTTAGAAGAGATTAGTGCCGGTGATTTTTACATTGATGGAAAAAGAATGAATGACGTTGAGCCAAAAGATCGTGATATTGCGATGGTATTCCAGTCTTATGCATTATATCCTCATATGAGTGTATATGAGAATATGGCATTTGGTTTGAAACTTCGTAAGTATAGTAAGGAAGAGATTGACAAGCGTGTACATGAGGCTGCACGAATTTTGGAAATTGAACCATATTTGGATCGTAAGCCAAAAGCTTTATCCGGTGGACAAAGACAACGTGTTGCCTTAGGTCGTGCTATTGTACGTAATGCGAAAGTATTTTTGATGGATGAGCCACTATCAAATTTGGATGCTAAGCTACGTGTACAAATGCGTTCAGAAATCATTCAACTTCATGAACGTATTGGTGCAACAACAATTTATGTAACACACGATCAAACAGAAGCTATGACAATGGCAGATCGCATTGTTGTTATGAAGGGTGGGTATATCCAGCAGATTGGTACACCAAAAGAAATTTATAATAATCCTGCAAATTTGTTCGTAGCTGGATTCTTAGGGGCGCCGGCTACAAACTTTATCAAAGGTATTTATCAAAACGGATTCTTGAATGTGGATAATATGAAAATTGATATTCCTTTGATGTTTAGAGAAAAACTTTCTGCATATGAAGGAAAAGAAGTCATTATGGGAATTCGTCCAGAAGATTTGCACGGGGAAGGAATTGTTGCGGATACATATCCAAGTGCTAATTTTGATTTTGAAATTGAAGTTGCTGAGTTGTTGGGACATGAATATATTTTGCATGGTGCTTTAAATGGACAGAAGATGTGTGCTAAAGTAAATTCTCGTTTAGAGCCAGAAGCACATTCAACAATTAAATTAACAATGGACTTATCAAAAGTACATTTCTTTGATATGGAAACAGAAAATAGAATTGACTAGTTTAGGAGATAATAAAAATGATTGAAACAGGCAGAGTAACTGTACCGACAGATGTTGATGTAATTGATGCAACAATTGAGATTATTAATCGATGGAAGGCCGATGCAATCCGCGACTGTGATGGAACGGATATGCCAGAAGAATTACGTCAGATGGACATTAAGCAATATGCAACTTATTATACAACAAGAAAAGATAATGCATGGGCGAAAGCAAATCCAGATGAAATTCAACAAATGTATTTGATGAGTGATTTTGTAACGGCGCGTTCAACAGAGTTAAAAATCCAAATTATGCAGCATTTTTATAAAGATCAATTAAAGCCAAATATAAAAGATAATCATAGATGGTGGGAAGTAATTGATCGTACTACGGATGAAGTAGTTACAAATTGGGAATATGATGAAGAAACTTTAGAAGTAATCATTCATGATGCAATTCCATATCATGCATATACAGTAAGTTTTTTAGCTTTCGTTATTTGGGATCCAGTGCATATGTATAATGCGCTAACAAATGATTGGAAAGACGAAGAGCATCAGATGACATATGATGTTAGACAGCCAAAAACACAAAAATATGTATTGGATAAATTTAGAAGATTCTGTGAAGAAAGAGATGATGTAGATGTTGTACGATTTACAACATTCTTCCATCAATTTACTTTGCAGTTTGATGAAAAGGCACGTGAAAAATTTGTAGACTGGTTTGGATACAGTGCATCGGTTTCTCCATATATCTTGGAACAATTTGAAAAAGAAGTGGGTTATCCATTTAGAGCAGAATATATTATCAATAAAGGATTTAATAACTCAACTTTCTGTGTACCAACTAAAGAATATCGTGATTTCATGGATTTCCAGCAGCGCGAAGTTTGTAAATTAGCTAAGAAATTTGTTGATATTTGTCATGAATATGGTAAAGAAGCTATGATGTTTTTAGGTGATCACTGGATTGGTACGGAACCATATGGAAAATATTTTGAATCCATTGGTTTAGATGCAGTAGTAGGTTCGGTTGGTTCAGGAACTACACTTCGATTGATTTCAGATATTAAAGGCGTTAAATATACAGAAGGAAGATTCTTACCATACTTCTTTCCAGATGTTTTCCATGAAAATGGAGATCCATTAAAAGAAGCAAAAGTCAATTGGGTAACGGCGCGTAGAGCTATTTTGCGTAGTCCAGTCGATCGAATTGGATATGGTGGATATTTGAAACTTGCTTTAGATTTCCCTGAATTTATTGATTATATTGAAAAAGTATGTGATGAATTCCGTACTCTATATTCACATGTTAATCAGCAAGTTCCACATAACTTGTTAAAAGTCGGTGTTATCAATAGTTGGGGGGAACTTCGTCGCTGGGGAACACATCTAGTACACCATGCCATTTGGTATAAACAAATTTATTCATATACGGGCGTTATGGAGGCTTTGAGTGGTTTCCCATTTGATGTTCGCTTTATCAGCTTTGATGATATTCGCAAAGATCCATCCATTTTAGAGGATATGGATGTTGTGATGAATATTGGTTCTGCCTATACTAGTTTTAGTGGTGGTGCAGAATTTGATGAAAAAGTCATCACAGCTTTACGCCGTTATGTAGATCAAGGTGGAGGATTCATTGGTGTTGGAGAACCAACTGCCATTAATAGAAATGGAAAATACTTCACGCTATATGATGTTTTAGGTGTGGATAAAGAGTTAGGTTTTACAATGCATACAGACAAATATAATTGGGAAGTACATCCAAATCATTTCATTACAGAACAGTTAGAACATGAAGATTGGGGAGAATGTATCAATGATGTATATGCATTACCAGATACAGAAATCTTGGCTGAAAAAGATCTTCATGTCAACCTTGCGGTTAATGAATATGGAAAAGGACGTGGTGTTTATATGAATGGTCTTCCTTTCAGTTTTGAAAATGTAAGACTTTTATATCGTGCTATTTTCTATGCAGCCCACAAAGAAGATGAGATGAAACGTTGGTATTCAGAGAACTATAATGTGGATGTAAATGTATATCCATCAACAAACAGCTTCTGTGTCGTAAATAATACGTATGAACCACAAACAACAACAATCTACAAAGGAGATGGTTCAAGTTTTGAAGTTGAATTGGATGCATGTGAAATTCAATGGTTTGAAATCTAAAAAGAATAAATGAATGAGCATCAATATGAATAATTAATTGATGAAATAAAAAAAGTGGAGATTTAGTAAAGATATACCCAAGTCAAGTGGACTTAAAGAATATCAAAAATCTCCACTTTTGTTATAACTCTCTTGAAACATATCCTACATTTGATAGGGCTTGGATTAACTCACCAGCCGGATGATTTTGTTTAGAAAGAATTGTAACAGTATTACTATCTGTATTTACTTTAGCGTAATATCCTTCTTGAGTGTTGAATGCATTTTCAATGGTATGTACACAATTTTGACAATGAATATCATATACTTTTAAAACAGTTTTATAAGGGTAATGATTTTTATTTTTATCTTTTACCTTAACTTTTTTTATGGTTTCACTGCCACCGCAACATCCTGAGGTGGCTCTTTTTTTAGTGGAGCGGATACCAATAATGATGATAACAATAAGAATGATACTGATAATCAGTGTTGAAATATTCATGTATTTCCTCCCTTATTAAATTAAAAATACATCAAAAAGTTAGATATGTCAAACTGAGTTAATTGTGTATAACTTTTTGTTGACATCATCGAATAGTAAGAGTACACTAACTGTGTTAGAATAGTCTAACCAGGAGGTTTCGATATGCCATTATCTTTTGCAGATTTAAATTCAGTCAATACAATAAAGAAAATTGGTGGTTCAAAAGAACAGCAGCGTCACTTAGAAAACTTGGGTTTTGTACCTGGCAGTGTGATTGTGGTTGTGAGTAAAACCAATGGAAATGTAATTGTGAATGTTAAAGATGTTCGAATAGCCATTAGTGAAGAACTCGCAAGAAAGATTCTGGTATAGAAAGGAGTAATTATGACTTTAAAGGAAGTTTCAGTTGGCCAAACAGTGACTGTAAAGAAATTGTCTGGTCAAGGAGCGACAAAACGAAGAATTATGGATATGGGAATTACGAAGGGTGTTGGTATTACAGTTCAAAAGGTAGCACCATTAGGAGATCCTATTGAATTAACTGTTCGTGGATATCAATTATCCATTCGTAAAGCCGATGCAGAAATGATTGAAGTAGAGTAAAGTAAAAAAACAGGAGGGAATTATGTCGATTCAAGTAGCGTTAGCCGGTAACCCTAACTGTGGTAAAACCACATTATTTAATGGTTTAACAGGAGCTACACAATATGTAGGAAACTGGCCAGGGGTAACTGTTGAAAAAAAAGAAGGAAAGTATAAGGAAGACAAAGATATTAAAATTACGGATTTGCCCGGTATTTATTCATTATCACCATACACTTTGGAAGAGGTCGTATCTCGTGAATTTTTGTTAAATGGAAATGTGGATGTTGTTTTAAACATCATTGATGGTTCTAACTTAGAAAGAAACTTATTTCTAACAACACAAATTTTGGAGTTAGGTATTCCAACTGTTGTCGCAATCAATATGTTGGATGTCATCGAAAAAAGAAAAGATACAATTGACTATAAAAAGTTATCAAAAGAATTAGGATGTCCAGTATTACCAATTTCCGCATTGAAAAATACAGGAATCCAAGAGTTGATGACAGAAGTTAAAAAGGCTGCAAAGACTCAATTTTCAGTTAAAAATATTTATGCAGGTAAAGTATTGAATGCGTTAAATTCAATTGAAACAAGTTTACCAGCAAGTATTGAAACAAACCGCCGTTTCTTCTATGCTGTCAAATTATTTGAAAGAGACGACAAAATTGAAGCAGCTATCAAAACAAAGGCAGATGCAAGTGTGATTGAAGCTGTTGAAAAGTCAATGGATGATGATAGTGAATCAATTATTACAGATGCTCGTTATACATATATCACAAGTGTAATCAAGGATTGTTACAAAAAGGGATCAAAAGAAGTGTTGACGACTTCAGATAAAATTGACCGTTTCGTCACAAACCGTGTTTTGGCCCTTCCAATCTTTGCGGTAGTAATGTGGTTTGTATATTATATTTCTGTAACTACAGTAGGAACGATTGTAACAGACTGGACAAATGATGTCTTGTTTGGTGAAATTATTCCTCCTGCAGTGGATAGTTTCTTAACTTCAATTCAATGTGCAGATTGGTTACATGGATTGATCGTGGATGGTATTATTGGTGGTGTAGGTGCTGTCATTGGCTTTGTACCACAGATGTTAGTATTATTCTTCTTCTTAGCTATCTTGGAAGATTGTGGATATATGGCACGTGTTGCCTTTATCATGGACCGTATTTTCCGTAAGTTTGGATTATCAGGAAAATCATTTATTCCTATGTTGATTGGTACAGGTTGTGGTGTGCCTGCTGTTATGGCAAGTCGTACCATTGAAAGTGATCGTGATCGTAAGATGACAATCATGACAACTACATTCATTCCTTGTGGTGCAAAAATGCCAATCATTGGTTTAATTGCCGGTGCTATTTTCCATGGTGCTAGCTGGGTAGCTCCAAGTGCTTACTTTGTAGGTATGGCAGCTGTTATTATTTCTGGTATTATGTTAAAGAAGACAAAATTATTTGCCGGAGACCCTGCTCCATTCGTAATGGAAATGCCTGCTTATCACATGCCTCGTGCAGTTAACGTATTGAGAAGTATGTGGGAGCGTGGTTCAAGCTTTATTAAAAAGGCTGGAACAATTATCTTATTATCTACAATCGTATTATGGTTCTTACAAGGATTTGGATGGGAAAAAGGTGGATTTGGCATGGTTGATGATATTGATCATTCAATTCTATCTTCAATTGGACAAACATTCGCATGGATCTTCTCGCCACTTGGATGGGGTGATTGGAAAGCGGCTGTTGCTAGTGTAACAGGATTGATTGCCAAAGAAAACGTTGTCGCAACATTTGGCCAATTGTATGGTTTTGCCGAAGTTGCTGAAGAGGGTAATGAATTCTGGGGTCAATTATCTGCAAGCTTTACACCATTAGCTGCCTATTCATTTATGGTATTTAACTTATTGTGTGCTCCATGTTTTGCGGCAATGGGAGCTATCAAGCGTGAAATGAATAATACAAAATGGTTCTGGATCGCAATTGGATATCAATGTGGATTTGCCTATGTATGTTCATTGATTGTTTACCAATTAGGAAGCTTAATCAATGGAGGTTCATTTGGTCTTGGAACAATTGTAGGATTTATCTTATTGATTGGTTTGATCTATCTATTGGTTCGTCCATCAAAAGAAAGTGATACTGCAGAAGTTGAATTTGCGGTAAAATAAATATAAAGGAGGGATTTCATGAATCTATCAACGTTTCTAGTTTTATTAGTAGTGTGTGCCTGTGCAGGTTTAGCTTGTCGAAGCATTTATAAAGATAAAAAGAGTGGAAAATCAAGTTGTGGTGGCAGTTGTGGACATTGTGGCAGTCATTCGATGTGTGAAAATCCCAAAGCATTTTTTGAACAAATAAAAAAAGAACAATTTAGTAAATAAGAGCATCGAAAGGTGCTCTTTCTTTTGGTATAATAAGAGCTAGAATCGAGGAAATGAATGATGAATTTAAAAGAAAAATATGCAGACTTAATTGTTCGTTCAGGATTGAATGTTCAAAAGGATCAAATTGTTGTAATTCGTGCAAGCGTAGAGATGAATGAGTTTGTTCGTCTTGTAGCTCATGCGTGCTTTGAAGCAGGGGCTAAAGATGTAGTTGTTAGGTATAGTGATGATGAAATCAATCGTTTACGCTATCAAGCAGGCAATCGCATGCCTTATGATTATGAAGCACAGTTCTATAATGAAACAGCCTTGAAAGGTGCTTGTTATTTAAGCTTAGTTGGAGAAGATCCAGATGCTATGAAGGGTGTGGATCCTAAGTTATTGTCAAATTATTCAAAAACATTAAGAGGAATGACAAAGCCTTATCGAGATAAATTAGATTATTTAAAATCATCTTGGTGTGTGGCAAGTGTTCCAACTTTGGCTTGGGCAAAAAAAGTATATCCAGATTCAAAAGATCCAGTTTCCGATTTATGGGATGCAGTTTTAAAAATCAATCGTATAAATGAAAAAGATGCGATTGAAAACTGGAACGAGCATCGTGCTTCTTTTGAAAAACGTGTAAATATATTGAATCATTTAGACATTGAAAGTGTACATTATAAAAATGCATTAGGTACGGATTTAATAGTCGAATTACCAGAGGGCTATGTATTTGCGGGTGGTGGCTCTTTCTTAGAAAATGGATTATACTATTTCCCAAATATTCCTACGGAAGAAATTTTTTCAGCTCCAAAAAAGACAGGGGTAAATGGAAAATTATATAGTGCGTTACCTTTGGCATATAATGGTGCTGTTGTAAGAGATTTCTGGTTTGAATTTAAGAATGGCCAAGTTGTTGATTATGATGCTAAGGAAGGTAAAGATGTTTTAACTAGTATTTTAGATACGGACGAAGGAGCTAAATACTTAGGTGAAATCGCATTGGTTCCTTATGGTTCTCCTATAAGTGCATTAGATACATTGTTCTATGAAACATTGATTGATGAAAATGCTTCTTGTCATTTTGCCTTGGGTGCAAGTTATAATGAGTGTATTGAAAATGGCTTAGAAATGAGCGAAGAAGAGTTACTAGAACATGGTATGAATCAGTCTTTTACACATGTAGATTTTATGGTTGGTACGAGTGATTTATCGATTGAAGCTACATTAAAAAATGGGGAAAGCATCTCTATTTTTAAAGATGGGAAATATACCAGTGAATTTGACGAATATTCATTAAATTAGTACAATGTTATAGTTGGAGGGATATTTATGGCAAATGAAAATGAAAAGAATCCCAGTGCTTTAGAAGAATTAAGGCAATTAAAAAGAACGGATCGAATTAAATCTTTAAATATACATGAACCAGAACTTCATGACTTTCACGCGGAAAATGTTTTCCACATTGATGAAGAGCCCGAAAAGAAAACAATTTTTGGGAAAAGAAGTGCTCGTACACATGTAAAAATCAATCAGAATATTTTTGATGATGAAGTTGCTGAATCAGTGGATATCACACCCGTGACTCCTATTGAAGAAGTAGAGGCACCAATTGAAAAGCATGTAGTTGAAGAGACTTCACCAATTCATGAAGATGTTGAGCAGCCAAAGAAAATGGAGCCTCAACCTGTTGTTGAAGAAGAGGTTGAACCTAAAAAAGTCGTTGAGAAAATGGATGTGGATGAAGATTTTACAACGGAATCTATTGAAAAAGAGTTAAAGGGATTGAATAATCAGCCTGTTAAAGAAGAAGAGGATGATTATCCAATTGAGCTTGAAGCAGATGAAGAGGAAGAAGCTGAACAAGAAGATGTAGAAATAGAAGATCTTGATGATGAAGATTTATATGAAGAAAGAAAGAGCTTCTTATATGCGGAATATCCAAAGATTGAAGCATATCTTCAAGAAAAATCACGCGAAGGATATCATTTTGTTCGTCAGGAAGGAAAAAAATATTTCTTTAGAAAAGGTGCACCTAAAACATATTATTATTCAATGAATTATTATGTGAATGAACCAGATGCAGATCAATGGCGTGATTGGGAAGCAGATGGTTGGAAACTTGTTTCTAAATCGGATGGTAAAAAGAAAAGTGATGCCGGATGGTTTACATTTAGAAATGAAGAAGAAGATGGAGAGTATCGTAAAGAAATTGATAATGATTCAGAAAAATATCGTTTCTTTAGAAAATATTCTAGCTCATGCCGTTCAACCATGTTCTTAGTGTTTATTTGTATGGCATGCTGCGTCGTTACAGGACTTTTACAAGTTTACTACAAAGGCTATTTAGCTAGTATCTCATTATGCGGTGCGCTATTCTTGATTTCATTTATTGTATTCTGTACTTATGGAAGAATGCTAAGAAAATCAAAGAAAAGAGCTAGAGAACTAAAATCTAAATTAAGATTAAGGGAAAGTCGTATTAATGAAGAAAGAAAAGATTTCTATGATACTTCTGAAAGTGAAGAAGAGTTGGATACAGACTGGAATACATTAGAACAACATACAGGTAAAGAAAAGAAACATTTATTTAGACGTGTTGATCGTGATGAAGAAGATGAAGAGTAAAAGGAGGCATTGAGCCTCCTTTTAAACTGTCATAATTTGTACATATTGCTTGTAGTGTGATAAAACTTCTTCATCAATTGAATCATCAGTGATGAGAGCATCAAAGTTAAATAAATCATAATAAATGTAGAAGTCAGCACGATTGAATTTTTTATTATCAGCCAATAAATATTTATTTTTTGAATTATCTAATGCGATTTGTTGAGATTCACCTTCCTCTAATGAATAGGTTGTGATGGATGAATTGTAGATTCCGTTACAACTGATAAAGGCTTTATTGTATTTTAATTTACCCAATACTAAGTTTGTGATTGGACCTACAAATGTATTTGTGTTATCTCTGTAGTCACCTCCTGTTAAAATGACTTCTGTAGGAGCATGATTCACTAATATATTGAATACGGCAAGGCTATTTGTGATAACGCGAATGTTTCTGCCAGTCAATTGTTCAGCTAAAAATTGAATGGTTGTACCAGGGCCTAAAAAAATAGATTCACCTTCTGAAATGAGAGTTGCGGCTTTATGGGCAATTCTCTTTTTTTCTTCAATTTGCACAGACGATTTTTCAATGTGACTTAATTCGTGGTCCATTGAAAAAGAAAGACTTTGTGCACCTCCATGAACTCTAAGTAATTTTCCGGATTTTTCTAATTCATCCAAATCTCTTCTTGCGGTCATATCGGAGACGCCTAATTCATCCATGATTTCTTGAATGGTAATGATTCCATTTTGGTTTACTTTATGTGCAATTTTTACTAAACGTTCTTTTTTTAACATACTGATATCCTCTTCTATGTTAAAAGATACCATTTCAAATATATTTAGTCAACACAAAGCAAACAAAAACAAACAAAATAAAATTATATATTACTTAAATCTAACATAGATGTTTGAAAATATTAAATATATGTTTGAAAATGTTGACTATTTAGAAATAAACGCTTACACTGAAGCTATATGAGGTTGATTACTTTTTAATGCATGTAAATGATTTTAAGGTTAAGGTGGTTTCGTAATGTACAAAGGTGTTATATTTGATTTTAATGGAACATTATTTTTTGACAATCCAAAACATATTATGGCATGGTCAAAAATATCACAAGATATTCGTCATCATGGAATTGATGAAGAAGAACTACATGAACATATTAATGGTGTGCCTAATAATAAGGTTGTTGAATATATGTTTGGTGGAAAGTGTGATCCATCCAAAATGGAAAAGTATTCACAGTTAAAAGAAGAATATTATCGACAATTTTGTAAAGAAGATCAGGCAACATTTCATTTAGTAAAGGGAGCTGAAGAGTATTTTGATTATTTAAAAGAATCAAATATTCCATTTACAATCGCATCCGCATCTATCAAACCTAATATTGATTTCTTTGTCGAATCGTTCCATCTAGACAAATGGATTGAGTCATCTATGATTGTCTATGATGATGGATCGTATGAAAATAAAATCGCAATGTTTAAAAAGGCAGCGAATAATATTGGAGTGGATATTCAAGATTGTTTGATTATCGAAGATAGTGTTAGTGGAATTTCAAATGCTTATAAAGCAGGATGTCATAATATAGTCGTTGTGGATTCTGCCAATAAAAAAGAAGAATATGAAAAGCTTCCTGGAGTTATACAAGTGATTGATTCTTTTGAGAATTTTAAATAAGAGCCATTCATACCAGAATGGCTTTTTGTATAAACAAAACATCAAATAAACAAAAACAAACAAATGATCATTGTTTGAAACCTAAATCTAACATTTGTGTTTAAATTGTTGTTTGAATATGTTGACACAGATAAAGAAAACGCTTACACTAAAGTTAAATGGGCAAATCTTATATTTATAACCGCATCTGCAAAATATTGATGATGAGCCGTATATAAATAAATGAATAATTGATCATTATTTTTATGGATAGTGTAGTTAAAAAAAGGATTTGGCTGTAATAAAAATGATTGATTTTGTTTATATGGAAGGAGAACAAATGAACACAAAAATTAACCAATTGTTAGAGTATGCTTTAAAAAATGGATTGATTGAGAAATACGATTATGATTATTGCGCAAATTTATTGATTGATCTATTTGGCATCCAAGAGTTTAAAAAAGAAGAAGTGGAAGATTGTTCGATCTATGAGATTTTAGATTTCATGTTAGATTATGCAGTTGAAAAAGGTATGATTCAGGATACTGTAACTGAAAAAGATTTACTAGATACTCGCATTATGAATTGTGTAATGCCTAGACCTAGTGAAGTCGTGCATACTTTTAAGAGTCTATATTCTTTGAATCCAAAAAGTGCTACAGATTACTTCTATAAGTTGAGTATGGATTCAAACTATATCCGTAAATCAAGAATTGATAAGAATATCAGTTTTGCACATTTCTGTAAATATGGCGATATTCAAATTACGATTAACTTGTCAAAACCAGAAAAGGATCCTAAGGAAATTGCTAAGGCAAAAAATGCCGTAAGCACTTCATATCCTGCATGTTTATTATGTAAAGAAAATGTTGGCTTTGCCGGAAATTTAAACCATCCAGCTAGACAAACACATCGTATTATTCCGTTAGATTTAAATGGACATACATACAATTTACAGTATTCACCATATGTATACTATAATGAACACTGTATTGTATTTAATAGTGAACATACACCAATGAAGATAAATCGTACAACATTTGAGAATTTATTCGCATTTATTGATAAATTCCCACACTATATGATTGGAAGTAATGCAGACCTTCCTATTGTTGGTGGATCCATCTTAACTCATGATCACTACCAAGGTGGAAGACATCATTTCCCAATGGAAGACGCAAAGGTTGTGAAGAGCTATACATATAAGGATGTACAAGTGGATATGCTTTACTGGCCATTATCTACACTTCGATTAACATCGGAATCGAAAGAAAACATATTAGATCTAGCGACTAAAATCTTTGAAACATGGTGTACATACAGTGATGAAAGTTTAGATATTATTGCCAATGAAGATGGCGTTCGTCATAATACAGTCACACCAATTGTTAGAAAGAAAGATGACAAATATCAAATGGATGTAGTGCTTCGTAACAATCGTACTACAGAAGAATATCCATTAGGAATCTTCCATCCTCACTCAGAGCATCACCACGTCAAAAAAGAAAATATTGGTTTGATTGAAGTTATGGGATTGGCTATTTTGCCAGCACGATTAAAAACAGAGTTAGAACAAATTAAATTATGTTTATCTGGAAAAGCAGATTTTGATTCTTATCCAGAACTTGAAAAACATAAAGACTGGTATGAACACTTGAAGACATGTTCTTATACAAATATTGATACATTCATGGAAATGGAAGTCACAAAGAAATTTGTATCTGTATTAGAGAATGCCGGTGTATTTAAAATGGATGATGAAGGAATGAACGGCTTTAGCCGGTTTGTGGAGACATTATGGTAGAGGTAAAAGAAAGACTAGAGAATGGAATTGATGTATTATCGATTTCCAATTCACATTTAACTGTAGAAGTCACAAATTTTGGTTGTACTCTTTTAAAGATTGTAACAAAAGATAAGAATGATCAAGATTGTGATTGTATCTTAGGATTTGAAAATGTAAGTGACTATCAAAAAAGAGATGGAACTTATTTAAATGCTTTAGTAGGACGTGTATGTAATCGTATTGAAAAAGGTACATTCACAATCAATGGTACAGAATATCATGTACCTATCAATAATGGACCTAACTCCTTGCATGGAGGCATTGAAGGATTCTCTTATAAAGTATTTGATTATTCTTTAATTGAAGATGGCGTTAAGTTCCACTATGTTTCAAAAGATGGAGAAGAAGGCTATCCTGGAACATTAGATTTCTATGCAATCTATTGGTTGGATGGTGCAAGCTTACATATTCAATATAGTGGCGTAAGTGACAAGGATACTTTGATCAATATCACAAATCATGGATATTTCAATTTGAATGGACATGCATCGAGTATTGATAATCATACATTACGAATTTTGGCATCTAAATTTGGCTGCGTAGATCCAGATGGATTATATACAGGTGAATTAAGAGATGTTAAAGAGACTGCATTTGATTTTAATACAGAAAAAAGAATTGGAGATTTTATTCATTCAGAGGATGAACAATTAATCATCGCAAGAGGTTATGATCATCCATATGTATTTGATACAAAGGAAAATCAAGTGTGTTTATACAGTCCATTAAGTGGTATTGAATTAAAAGTATCCACAACATATCCTACAGCACAAATTTATAGTGCGAACTATTTAGATGGACAGACAGATAAATATGGAAAGATCATGCATCCACAAGATGCATTGTGCATTGAAACAAGCTATATCGCAGATTCGATTCATAAAGAAAAGAATCCTAAAGTTTTATTAAAAGCAGGACAAGTATTTGAAGAAGAAACAATATATACATTCGAGGTAAGAAAATGAAAACAACAGAAATTAAAGAACAAGTCGTATCCGGTAAATATGATGCATTAATTGAAAATCTATATGCAGATCCAAGTTTATTGGACTATCAAAAACAACGTTATGCTGCTGCATTAGATAAATACCAAACTTTATTTGGAGATGATGAAGTGAGTATTTATAGTGCGGCTGGAAGAAGTGAAATTTCAGGAAATCATACAGACCACCAACATGGTTGTGTACTGGCAGGATCTATCAATTTAGATGCGATTGGAATTGTATCTAAACAAGATCATGTAATTAAAGTGATTTCTGATGACTTTGACATCAAACCAATTGATTTGAATGATTTAGACAAAAAAGAAGATGAACTAGGAACAAGTGAGGCCTTGATTCGTGGTGTAGTTTCTAAATTAAAAGAATTAGGCTATAACGTAGGTGGATTCAAAGCTTTCATCACGAGTGATGTATTAATGGGGGCTGGACTATCAAGTTCTGCAGCATTCGAATCCATTATTGGTACAATTATTGATGGATTATATAATGATATGAAGATCGATATGGTAACAATTGCCAAAGTGGGTCAATATGCAGAAAACGTATATTTTGGTAAACCATGTGGATTGATGGATCAATGTGCATGTGCTGTTGGTGGATTGATTTCAATTGACTTTAAAGATACTTCAAATCCAATTGTAAATAGCGTGAATGTTGATTTCTCAAAATATGATCACAGTTTATGTATTGTAGATACAAAGGGAAGTCATGCCGATTTAACAGATGCCTATGGGGCTGTACCTGCAGAAATGAAAGAGGTAGCTCACTATTTTGGTAAGGAAGTTCTTCGTGAAGTGGATGAAGATGAGTTCTATGCCAATATTGCAAACTTAAGAACCGCTTTAAATAATGATCGTGCCATCTTAAGAGCTATTCATTTCTTCAATGAAAATAAACGTGTTAATACAATCGTAGAACGATTGAACAAGGATGATTTTGAAGGCTTCAAGACATTGATTCAAGAATCAGGAAATTCAAGCTACAAGTTCCTTCAAAACGTATATGCTGATTTTGATTATAAGAACCAGGCTGTATCTTTAGGTTTAGCTATGTCTGAAATGATTTTAAAAGATCATGGCGTATGTCGTGTTCATGGTGGAGGTTTTGCCGGAACGATTCAAGCCTTTGTTGAAAATGGCTATGTAGAAACATATAAAGAAGAGATTGAAAAAGTATTTGGAAAGGGAAGCTGCCACATCTTAAAAGTAAGAAAACTAGGTGGCTGTAAGGTTATTGACTAATGAATATTTTAGTAACAGGTGGAACCGGATATATTGGTAGTCATATTTGTGTTGAACTATTAGAAAGTGGTTATGATGTTGTCGTAATTGATGATTTCTCAAATTCAAAACCAGATGTATTGGATTCGATTTATAAAATTACAGGAAAACATGTTAAGTTTTATGAATTTAATGTGCTAGATGAGGAAAAGACTGAATCTGTATTTAAGGAAAATAAATTGGATGCGGTCATTCATTGTGCGGCTTTTAAAGCGGTTGGTGAAAGTGTTCAAAAGCCAATTGAGTATTATACAAATAACTTGATGACAACTCTAGTGGTTGCCAAGATGATGAAAAAGTATCATGTTCCAAGTATTGTATTTAGTTCAAGTGCAACAGTATATGGAGATCCTGAAGTGGTTCCTTTAACAGAAGACTGCAAGCTAGGTGTTACAACCAATCCATATGGTTCAACGAAGGCTATGATGGAAAGAATTTTAACGGATGTACAGTTTGCCAATCCTGAAATGAGTGTCACTTTACTTCGTTATTTCAATCCAATTGGAGCGCATGAATCGGGTTTGATTGGTGAAAATCCTAAGGGAATCCCAAATAACTTGATGCCTTATATTATGAAGGTGGCTACTGGAGAACTTCCAGAACTTGGTG
>UMHM01001724.1_pt1 | contig 16022 bp, 14 predicted proteins | sample 1965501 | NCBI WGS metagenome assembly UMHM01 (sample SAMEA4836095, study PRJEB28245) | human gut metagenome | biome: gut microbiome; material: fecal sample | place: Denmark | collected 2008
TTGATGTCAACTTTGCATAATGATATACTTGTCATAAAAGAACGACTCAATCTGCCATCTGTTGCGGTAGATGTTGGCAATTACAAGCGGTCCGAGTTCGAAGTTGTTGGTAAGGAAGATGATAACCTCTTCTTTCTCAGCATCATAGAACTCAACAATGCGCAAGTCTTTAGGATACTTTTTCCGGCTGGCATAGCCTGTAAAGCGAATGGTCTTATCTCCAACGATACCCACCAGGTCATTGATGTTGTAGTTGGTCTCAACCACCTCATACTTCATGGGAGTCTTTGCCCTGGTAACGAAGTAGGTCTCATTCTCGGTCATCCGGTAAAGGGCTTCCAAGCCCACATAGGCCTTGTCCATCGTATAGATTGCCCACTTGTATGGCTCATACACATCCAGATAGTTGCTATCATGATATCTGCTATCCGTTATGTAGATGGAGTCCGGTATGCTTCCGCGTAAGTCCAAGACAGTATGCATCTTAACGCCGCCTCTCGAGTACTTGCCAAGAGCCCATTCAGCCAGCTTGATGCTGCAAGGAATGGTGGTGGAGTCTATCGCGAAGATCTCCCAGCCGGGAAGATTGACGTCAGGAATATCCTCCTTTGCGTACATCGGACGCACTTTGCGGATGAGCCACATGCCAAGTTCCTCGAAGATCCTGTAGTCCCGCACCTCGTTTGCCTTGGACAAGGACGAAGGGTCAACAACCGTTGGAATACCAAGGTGATAGGCAGCCTTTTTGATTGACCTTGGAACTAAAGCAATGTCTTTCAAAGACTTGCATCCGGCCATATGGCCAAACATAAGATGAAGACAATGACTGTAACTGTTCAGATTCTTGGCGTGGAAGTCTCTGTTGTACTTTTCAACGGCGACTTCGAAGACCCTTCTGGGGAAGTATGTCATTACTTGCGAGAAGACATATTTGCCTTGGTTCATAATTTGCGGCTATTAGCAGCCACAAATTTAGCCAAACGCTCACTTCAAATCGTAAAATGTCAAAGAGCTATTTAAATAATTTGTAGTTAAGGACTTGCAACGATGTCGAATCGATTTATCGCATCGGAAAGCGATTCAAATCGTGAATAAGCCAAAACATCAGTAAAACATTAAATATTAATAAGTTATATAAACAGCGCATTAAATTAACGCATCACTAGTACCTTTATAACTAAAATCACGTTCCGTCTGTATGTCATATTTCAATGCCGCATGAATGTCTGCAGCACGGCCATACACAACAGAATCGCCTTGCAGTACCCACTCCTTTTTACTGATGTCATACGGGCGAATCTCGCCAGCATGCTTAAAGATACCCTCAAACAGATGTCGATGGATATTCAGAAATTCCAAAGGGGTAAGCGAGAAAGACTGCTCATTCAGCTGCTTTGTAATATTGGCAGCCACGGTCTGCCTCTTCCTTTTCTGCATCGTCAGCATCATGCGTAATCTTATTCACATAATAAGACTGTAGCTGTTTTCTCACCTCATCGATGGTGATTTCACCCTCAATGTGCTTTACTGCTATTTCCTTCAGATAGTCAGACACACGAAGCCCATCTACGTCTTGAAGTCCTATTGCAGTACGCCAAGCCGAAAACCGCTCACGTTTATGTGACTCTGCCACACGTTCATAAGCCTCAAAGTCAATGTATTTCTGCTTTTCGCTCATATGTTTTATAACGTTTTCGATTTCTGTTCTATTGCTCAATTCAGCATCTACTCTCTTCCTTCAGACTTCTTAAATGTGATATCAATTTCGCATCTGCAGGCAGCCACTTTACACTATTCAACTCATCCTTAGTGAGCCACTTTGCTGCCTCATGCTCATTCAGATGTAGAGAATCTGTCATCAGTGAACAAAGATAGCAATGCTTGGTCAAATGGAATTTAGGGTAGTCATATTCCACCGTGCAGAGGAATTCATCCACGCTGATTTCCGTCGACAGTTCCTCACGAATCTCCCGCTTCAGAGCTTCCTCTGGTGTTTCTCCAGCCTCCATCTTCCCGCCAGGAAACTCCCGCCAGTCTTTCCACTCGCCGTATCCTCGCTGTGTGGCGAATATCTTATCATCTTTGCGAATAATCGCAGCTACGACTTCTATCTGTTTCATAATTATGCAATTTCTTTCATTCGTGCGAAGTGCATCACGCTGCCGGGAATCGGTTCCACCATATTCCAACGTATCTGCATTTGCATCCTATTTCCTAAATTCTTGTACTCCCAGTCGCTCAGGGTAACACGACCCAAATAAACATATCCCATTGTGCGAGTCTTGTCCTCAACAAAGTTCTTTTGCTCACGGACAAAGAGCAGCATGGTCTGTGTCTGATGGATATAAGCCTGACCTTCATTTGATTCAGGCTTTACTCGGTTCCGAGTATCCCATTGGAATAAATAGGGTGACAACGCCTTGTCGTCGTAATCAGTCGTAGAGCCCTCTTCACGATTCTTGATGATATCGACAAACATAGCCTCCACATTCAGCAGTTTGTTGCGTTCCACACCCTCGCGAGCTGACGATTTTCGTGCCAACGTCGATGTTCCGATAGCAACCTGAATCTGTGCCTTTGTATATACGCCATGGAGCTTCAATGGGAAATTTGGCAACTGGGAGTTATCCGGCTTCTCGTAGGCTTTGTTCTCTTGAAGCATCACTCCTATCACCTCAGCAAGCTCTTCAAAGAATAGTTTGTCAGCAGCAAGGGCATCAACCATATCTTGGAGGCTTACAAATCTTCCAGCCGTCTCAAAAAGGTCGTAGTAGAGCATCAGCAATCGCTTTTGATCAACAGCATTCATTCTGTTTACTCTCACTCTGAACGCTCGTTTTGCAAGTTGTTCGATAAAGCTCAAATAGGAATACGAGTCCGTTGCAGACCACTTACGGAATACGGCACGACTTAGCTCCTCATTAAAACGAGATTGCTCTTCGCCCACCCCAGCCTCAAACAATATCTGATTCCACGTTCTCCCTTTGTAGAGCTTATCTACGGGCATCTGATAGATTCTTACGAAATTGGAGAGCGTAAGCGGAACTGAGTGATGTCTCTCGAAGTTCTGAACCAATGCGATGACCTTTCGTGCCGTAAAACGCTGAATAGCCCCCTTGATATTGTTCAGGATATGCTCCTTTGCCTTTGGCTCCAGTATAATTCGGCAACCTAAAGGCAAGTGAGGGCAATCGCGTTCCATTTCCTCTACGACACTCATTGACGTTCTGCCGAGCATCACACGCATGCGGTCGGTATAATTGAATTCAGCTCGACTGTTACCTACAAAATCAAGTATATTAACATGTGTCTTTCCCTCTGCTTTGCGGAGACCTCGTCCAAACTGCTGGATAAACACAGTGAGACTCTCCGTGGGACGAAGGAAAAGAATTGTATCAACTTCGGGTATATCTACACCCTCGTTGAACATATCCACTACAAATAGATAGTTGATTTCCTTATTCTTCAATCGTCTGTAAAGCGGTGCTCGCATCTGTGCGTTTTCACTGGTCAGCACATCGGCTTTCAATCCACATAGCGTAAATTTGGAAGCCATATATTTGGCATGTTGCTGGTCAACACAGAAACACAAAGCCCTGACATCACGAATATTGGTCAGATACTTCTGCAAAGACTGCAAAATCACAGCAGTACGTGCATCATTGTAACTATAAATACGAGAAAGTTCAGATGCCACATAATGACCTTTATCCCAGGCAACCTCTGAATAATCAACGGAGTCTGTTATACCATAGTAATAGAACGGAGCCAGCAAGCCTTTGTTCAGTGCATCATCAAGACGTATCTCTGCAGAAATGGTACCATCAAAGTCTTGTGTAATGTCTTCTCCATCCATTCGCTCAGGAGTAGCCGTCAATCCTAAAAGCACTTTAGATCTAAAGTGGTTAATTATCTTACGATAAGAAGATGCTGCCACATGATGAACCTCATCAACGACAATATAATCATAATAGTCTTCAGGTAATGACAAACTATCCAAACGGTTGTTCAATGTGTCCTTTGAGGCGAACACATATTCATAATTTGCAGGTTCTTCGCCTCCATACCATTTCTCGCCAAAGTTATAGTCAGAAAGTACTTGCCGGAAAGTCTGGAGACTCTGTCGGAGGATTTCTTCCCTGTGAGCCACGAACAACAGACGGGCACGTTCGTGTTTCTCTGCAAATGCCTTGTAATCGCTGGCAGCCATTACGGTCTTGCCTGTTCCAGTTGCAGCGACCACCAGATTCTTCCAATGATTCCGCACCTCGCGCTCAACCTGAAGTCGTTCTAGAATCTCTTGCTGATAATCGAAAGGACGAATTAAGCCCTTAAGTGTCGAGAAATCTATTTCATTATCCACTTCTTTGTTTAAGGCTGCTTTCAGCCTCTCGTTATCTTCGCCATTCACAAAAGTCTCGTAACCATCTGCCCACCATGAAGCATCGAATGCACAAAGAATGGTCTTCATCATTCGTGGCTGCTCCATTTGCGTTACCTTCACATTCCATTCTGCACCTGTATCAAGTGCTTGTTCGGAGATATTTGAAGAACCTATATATGCTGTATTAAAGCCTGTATCACGAAGGAAAACATAAGCTTTTGCATGAAGGCGCTCAGAGGAGACATCGTATGTAATTTTTATTTCTGTATTCTTCAACGATGACAGCTGGATAATGGCATCATAATCAGTAGCCTGCATATAGGTTGTTGTGATTACCTTCAGTTGCCCTCCTCTGTTGGTAAACTCTCTCAACCGTGGCAAAATAAGAGCAAGCCCACGTTTCTTGATAAACGACACCATCAAACGGATTTCATCAGCTGAGACTATTTCTTTCTGTAACTCCGTATACATCTTCATCCCCTTGCCTGTAAACAGAGCCCCGTTTATGAGACCCTTCATTGGCATCATCTCCTCCAGACGTTTTGCCAAATCTGGATAATCCGATTGAGTCTTATCAATTACTGCTGTCAAAATCTTGGCCTGAGCAGAAACCAAGTTGCCAGAATCCAAATGGAACTCATTTACCAGTTTACGAATGATGGAATTGGCTAACTCCAGCCCCCTTTTGACAGATGAATCTTTTTGTTCGTCTTCTTCATCAGTCTCATCATTTATATCAACCATATCCGACAGCACCTGTTCAAAGATGCTCGTCAAATACATCGACAGCAACTTTGCCACCTCATCCTTCTTAATGACCCGCTCCCCGATGTAAAACCGGTTCTGGTCAATCGAAGAGATTTTCTCTTCGAACAACTGGTTGATTATCTGCTCATAAATTCCAATCTTCATAGGCGTAACTATTGTTTTTATTTTATAATGTACCCTTCCTGGTCATAACATTTATGATAATTCATGATCAACCCAATCAACGACTGCAATTTTGTATCAGTACACCGAAGTGTATGAAATTTGTTGTATTGAATATTATACCTATTTGCAGAACCTTGAGTCAATCGTTGTTCAATATCAGAAGGGATTAAGAATGATGCACGATCACCAAGATATTTTTGAAATTCTGTCAGGAAGATGTGAATTCCTGCTAAATCGAAATCACCGAAGTGTACGTACCTATTTGGAATACCCATAAGCCAATTACGCAGGTCTGTCGATTGTGGATAGCGAGAGACAAACAGCAGCGGCATATTACCCAGCACAGATTCAAACAATTTCTTTTGCTGACGAATCCTACGGAAGTTCTCCATGTTCTCAATACCCACAACGACTATGTCTTGAGGAATAGAAAATTGCTGCCAGTTGTCGATGAACACAAAGCTGCCTTCATGTGGATTGACAACAAAATCTTTGTCGCAAAGTGAACATGAGATGGGCTCGTAGCTATTAACAGGGAAGCCAGGGCAAGAGCGAACTGTCATTAACTTAGAGTTTCCTGTTTCTGCCGCCAAAGAAGCACGAGAAACGAAACTGCTGACTTCAAGCATTCGATAGCTTTCATCCTTGTCTATGAGATATCTTTTCAAGGCCTCAACGTCACGAGCGCGATAGGATTTTCTCGAACCATGAGTCACGACTGACAACAGCCCTTCTGCCATCAGTTCATTAAGCAGTTTGCTGCTTAGCTTTGAACCAGCCACCTGCTCACCAGAAATCAATGCTTGTATGGATGCGCTTATTGCCATAATTCAGTCCTATTTTGTTCGTTTCAACAATTTGTCCACTCTTGTCTTTACACCATGCTTACTGAGCAGATAGGTGTATTTGTAATCGTATGGGTTATATGACGTTGGCGAACTGTTGATGAGATAGATGTTACGCGAATTGGCAAACTGCAGAATGCCTTTGATGTTATTGGGATGAAGTCGCCCAATCTCATCCATCATACAATGTACGATGAAATTGCCATTCTTCCTTTCTGCTTTCTTTTTGAACACGTTGATAAGCATGATATTCACCATTGCCTTAACCAAAATATCAGTTCCATCAGACCCCACATTATTGATACGTTCTACCCAGTTCGTATCATTATCGTTTTCTTTTACTCTGAACTGCAGACGGAATGCATCGCCAAGTGATACCGTTGGGCGACTTTGTTCATCCTGCAACTGATGGGAGAGACTCTTCAGGTAATCTACAACCTTGTGGTTCACCTCGTCACGATTGTCGCTTGAGAAAAGGTTGAGTTCACCAATCGACAACGCATTCTCCACTGTATAGTCATGAATGGACATGAGCAACTGCGTGAGTCTGTCGGATGACTCATTGGCTCTGAGTTCGATACTTTTAATGACACCAGCAAAGTTCTTCTCTACAAAATCCCTGTTGATATCGAGTATCACGCTGTCCACATCAGACCTACGCTTCATTAGCGCACCAATTTCTGTAGAGATACGTCCCAGAATATCTTTATAATGCTCACTGGTGCGACGGCGGAACTCTTCAATTTTGTTGTTGTCCATAAAGTCTTGCAAATCAACGGCAATCTGCAAATAATCATTATCTGTTACAGGCATCGTATTGAAATGGAACGCATTCTGAGGCTTGAAGTTGCGATTGAAGTTGATAACAGTATCCTTCAGTTTTTCTATCGTTTCCCGCTTCTGATTGACTATTCCTCTCAATTGGCTGATGAGTTGTTGACAGTCCTGATGGCCCACTATCAGTTTGTCATCTGAGAGGAATGTGTCTGGCACAAGATGCTCGTTCTCCACCATTTGATGGTATTGGTTCAGTCCCTCACGTCTGTGCGTCAAGTCCTTCAGAATCGACTTCTGAAGTTCTTCCAACTCCTGCCGTTTCTTCTCGATACGGGTACGCTTGTCTTCATAGCGTTGACGCATCATTGCAAGCTGTTGCTCAATGTCCTTGACACTCTTCTTGACTACAGGTTCTTTCGCAAACAGATTTTGCTCTGCATCACGATATCTGATGACCGTTGTACGTTCTGCTTCTATCTGTTTCAACAATTCCTTGAGAGCGTCTAAAGCTTTGCGGTATTGATCCAGCAGCGTCACATCCACGCCCTTTCCTGCCAGTTCTGCTTTCTGCTGTTCGTCAAGTTGAGACATTTGAGCATCGAACTCTTGATCTCTAGTGGTCGCTTCTTTGTCCTGCAATACCTTGAATGCACGCAATTCTTCGTCAAGGGCTTTTGAGGTTTTGTTGAAGGCTGTATCAAGGTCTTTGAGTTCCTTTTTATTCTTAGCCTCTTTCGCCTCGCGAACTTCTTTTTCTGCCTGTACTTTAAGCAGAGCCTCATTGAAAGCCCGTTCACGCATTTCCTTTTCCTGTGCAATCAGATCTTGCTCTTCCATCTCCAACTTGTATTGCTGATTTTGCAGATCCTGACGCTTCACGGGAATCTGTTCTTCTTCCACTTTCAACAATGTTGCTTGCTGACGGAGCGGATTGAGCTGAACAGCATATTTCTTTCCAAGTTTCGAAATGTCCTCTTGAAGTGTGACAGGCAGTTGTGTCAGTTCTCGGTTTGTCTGTTGCAGCTGCTCTTCCAAATGTTTCTTCTCTGTACAATAATCATCGGGGGTACGATGTACGGCATCAATGTTGTCTAAATTCAGCTTGACACCAAATAAGCCATCAGATGCTGCTTTTACAAATTGGGGTTCAAGTCCTCCGGCATATAGGATTCTTTCTTCATCAACCACTTTTCCGATGGTCTCTTCCCAACCTTCAGCATTTTCTGTTAACCATTGATACAACGAACCGTCAAGATTTGAAAGCAATTCTTCAATCTTGGTGATTTGCTCTCTATACTGTGATCGGTTAGTTTCTAAACGTTCTTGCTCGCGCTGAGAGACCTGTTTCAGTTCTGCTTCTTTCATCTCATACTCAGTGGTAATCTGAGCAATCTGACTCTTTACGGCTGTTTGTCGTGCAGCGTTTTCCTTTTCTGTTACCTCCAATTTCTGAAGCTGTTCCTTTATCTGAGTCACTTCATCAGCCTTGGGATGCCACAAGCGCAAATCTTTTACGGCATTGTCAGCCCTGTTTTGTTCTTTCTGTAACAACTCCAGTCGCTCATCCGATTCATGCCGCCAATTGTTGAAGGCATCCATTAGTGAGTTTCTGTTTTTCGTTCGTTCATCCTCTAGCGGCTTTCGTTCCTTTTGCAATGACTCTTGCTTCTGATAATAGGCTTCTTTTTGAGCATTTTCAAATGACTGACGGGCATTCTTCAGCTTCCCTCTGGCGATATTGTATTTTTCCTCTATCGACGCATGGGTTTTCAATAGGTCATCCAATAACATTTGCTTATCAGCAGTCTCTTGTTTGATGCTTTCTTCACGAGCGGCCAATGCAAGTTTCTCTTCGATACCCAGTGCTTCAAATTCTTTTCTTGCCTGAACGATCTCTTTCAGTTTACTCTTTTTGCCTCCCAATTCTTGGTTCAGCGCATCTTTTTCCTTTTCATATTCTGCTGTAAGTTCTTTTTCACGGGTGCGCTCTTTATCGATGTCTGTTTTTAGTTCAGTAGCCTCAGATTCCAAGAGTGGTATCTTCTCTTCGCTTTCAGCCACAGCGTGATTCAACATCCGCCATACATCTAATAATTGCTGGTCGAGAGCCACGATTCTCCTCCCCTGTTCAGCAATCTTCACTGCCTGTTGGCGCACAGGGTAGTTACCGTCACGAGTCTGCCTGAACCAGCAGTCTATTTCGTCATACTCGCGTTCAAAGTCAGTCACCAGTCTTCTATAAGTCTGCAGGTCGATGGGAAGATCCTCATCTGCCATAGATTGTATGATGGTGTTCTTCACGAAGTCGGCATCCAGTTTGGTGTTCAGAAATACGTTCTGAATGCTTCGTGGAATATTCTGATAATGGGCACTCTGCACCAAGGCATAGCGAGTGTATTTGTGGTCGTGAGTATTGCCAAAGATGATATCTTTAAACATCACGCCAGAATCTATTCTTGCAGATACAGACACGTTTTTGTCGATTCGCTCGCGTATTTTAACCCAATCGCTCAACACTTGTTTGTCTTCATCTACGAGCCAATCACGCTGATAAGGAGCATCTATGAATCGCCATGAGGCACGTCCCTGATAACGGCTCACCAAAATAGTGTATGCCCCATTGTCGCGCATTACCTCGTAAAGGATATAAGAGTTTGACTGGCGGAAATAGAACTCGTCAAACGACTTTTGAGCTTGCTGTATGCCAAGGCGATGCTTATCAGCATTATAAAAGAAAAGTAATGCCCTCAGCACAGTACTCTTGCCCACACCTTGGGTTCCCGTGAAATGTACGTTGCCATCTACAGAAATTTCAGCGTAGGGTATATTGGCGCTATTGATAAATATGATCTTATTCAGGTATTTCATCTTCGTTGGCTATTTGAATCATGTTAACCAGTTCTTCAGCATAGTGAAATGCAGATGTAATCTTATAGGTTTCGTCCTGCTCACTGACACACTCGGCAAAGCCCATACTCTGCATTTCCTGCAACAGTTTGTTCACTATCTCTAAATAGGAGCCTACGCCATATTTCTTATAGAGATGACCTGCTTTCTCCTTCAGTTCAATGTCCAGGCTGATCTGCTCTATCAGATTGCTCTTTCGAAACTGATAGCCCGCCGTAAACGACTGGTTATAGGTCTTCAGGAAGTCCAGATAGTCAAGCCATTTCGAAAAACTCTCTAACTTTTGTTCTATGGATTGTTTACCCTCACCAATACGTGAGAAGTAAAAGTAGCCGTTGCCACTCTCCAATTGCAAACCAATCTCTTTGAAGAAGTCTGCATAATCGTCGAAGTTCTCCTCAATATCCTCGTACAGATGACGGATAGAGGCTTCAGTACTGTCCACCGAAAGGAATTCTCCGCGGCTCAGTCGCTCGTATATTCGTTGAGTATTATTTCGCATAGATGATAGGATATTCAATGTCTTGATAGGTGGCGTATTTCCCTGTCATTCGGCATTCTTCAGGATGCAAAATGACCAGTTGGCAAAAGAGAGCTGCGTGATCTTCTATATCACGCTTGGTCTTATAATCATATCTCAGGATGAAATCAAACAGGTTGTAGCTCGAAGCAGAAAAGGCATTCCATACCTCAGCAGGATCGACATCTTTTAACCGCTGCACATGGCCTTGCAAGTCCTCGTCTGTCAGCGGTTCCGCCTCTGTCCTGGCTGTTTTCCGCAGACCATTGCGCTTGGCTATCCGTCTCAGAATGCTTACTATCTGGTCATTCTCTCTAAGCATTTCCAAAGAGAGCCTTATTTTGCTGTATTGGCGGGATTCCATCCATAGCGGATTACTTTCATCCAGCACCTGCACCAGATTGGTATCTGTCTTGATAAGCAACTGGTCTTGCAGATATTTCAGCTTACGTATCTTCTTATAGAGTTGGTTCTGCTGTTCTATCTGGTTGATATAAACAATAATCTGCCTGTCTATTTCCATCAACGCATGGTACGCCTCCACAAAGTCGTGTTTCACGTCGCTGCACGTCTTTGCCATGTGTGGATCATTGGCCATCAGGAAGAAGGCGTGCTCATTGTCCATCAGTTTCTCACATTCACGTATCATCGAACGGATACTGTGACTTTTCTCATCAAGGTTCTGAAGTTTCTTTTTCTTGATAATATAGTTAGGCTCTTGCTTATACGCATTATCCATATTGCGTTTCAGGTCCACCACATTCTTCAGAGTCCTGAATCCCGTTTTCTTCAGTAGTTGCCGTACACTATCCTGATATCCTGCCTTACGGTTGGTATTCGTTTCTTGTAAAAAATAGCCAATGTATTCTTTTAGAGTGTTGATACATTCCTGTACGCTCAGAACACTAATTTTCTCGTTCACGTTCAATACTTCTTCAAAGAAATTGAGATAGTCACTCTCAATCTCTACTGTATTACCCGTTTCCACTAGTACACCATAATCCAGCAGTTTTCTCAGTCGGGCTTCATTACCACCCACCAATTCCAAAGCCAGTCCTTGCGGAAACTTCATCAGTTTCCGCTTCTCAAACATCTCGCTCAGTAATCCTTGTTCTCGCGAGAGTGTTTTAGTAAGCTCTTCTATGGTTCTGAAATGTGATAGTATCTCCATAAAGTATCAAACTTTCAAATGTTCATACAGCTTCAGCCGCAATACCTCACCATTTGGGAACTCGAACTTTTTGCGATTGAACATAGGATTATTCTTGTGGATAATGCGATGGTAATTGGGACTGATGATAATGATGTTCGTGGAGTCGTTGTTCTGCGAACGGGTGAAGTAGTCGATGTGGTGGGCCTCGACAACGCTGTCGCCATACTCGTCGCCAATCTTCTCGCCGCTGATCTCGTCGCGATAGTCGTAGAACCGCTTCAAGGTCAGGATGATGCTGCGGTCAATGCGACGATACTTCACCAGCCGCTGCTTCTCCTCAATCGAAGCGGTCTTGTCGGCCATGAAGAACTGGTCATCGTCACTCTGTTCGTAAACCTCCTCGGGAATGGCGTTCAGCGTGTGGGCTAGCTGCTGATAGTCGGAACTGGAGCAACACTCCATGCAGAGCACGTCGGGCGACGAGGTCAGATACAGCCGGATGTACTCCTGCAGGTCGTCAGGCAACGGAATCTGTCGCTTGCTCTTGCCCAGCACCTGCTTCTTCACAAACAGGTACGCATAGCTCTCCTGGAACACGGTCCGCAGTTTGACGGCCAACGGTGACTGGCGACTGTAGCGAATCTGAATGACATCCTTATGCCCCGCCCAGTTGCTCCGCACGAAGTTCTGGTTTTTCAGCTTCGCATCGTAGAACTCGCCGTCAATCAGTATTTTGATGTCCTTGCTCTGCCCGTGCGTCAAGATGGATTCACCCCACGCCTTGAACAGCGAGCACACCGACACCGGAATGGTCATCCCGTCATTCAGCAACGACCAGTCCACCGTCTTCTGCAATATGAATCCATTGTCGTAATCCATCAGAGTTATATTTTGCTTTTTTAATTTCTTGTTTACTTCTTACTGTCTTCTTTCCCTATCGAGAGACTATCGAACGCCTATTCTACGTCTATCTCTGTCCTTGCTACGACCTTCGAACGACAACGGAACGACCTCGCTACAATACGCCTTGGACACGCCTCCAACGCGCCAGTCTGTCTGACCTGTATATGTTCCGTTCGTCATCTTGTATCTTTATGTTTCATTTTATGTTAAAACTTAACTCGTCTTCATCCTCATGTTAAAGAATCCGGATTTTTTTAACTCGTACTTCTTTACGTGTTATCATTTTGTAATATCATTAACATGAACAGATTCTATCACCTCTGCTGGTTCTGTTGCTTTATACGGGCCAAACTCGATGAAGAGATTCATCAGGCGGATTTGGTATATCTTGATTGCTCATATTATGTATCTATTTTACTTCTATCCGTCTTCTTACATCTACGAGCCATCTCCGAGGGTATAAGCCTACTTTTGGTTCAGGATTCAGGGGTCATGTTGAACTTTAAGACGTTCTCCTTCCAACTTGTGACAACTGGGGACAGAACTGGGGGACAAACTGGGGACATTATCACCGCCAACTTTACCGCCAACTTTACCGCCAACATTACCGCCATTGTCGTAAGCCCTCAGTATCAAGTAGCCCTTTATATGCGAACCAGACAGGTCATTAGCAAAGGCAAAGATGGCTTCCTGGAACTTATCCATGTCACCTGTTGAAGTGGTTCGCTCCACACGATAGGTTTCCGTGCTATGCAGCAGTTCTTGTATTTCGTCTTTTGTTATCATTCGACTTATTTCTCTTGATTGAATTCTTCCTTTGGACTATAATGATTTACTGGAAAACTTTCCCATCATCAAAATAGAGAGGATGACTTTTGTCCGTTAAAAACTGTAGCTGTAAATCCATTAGTTCTGAGCTTGCCCCCGTTACTTCTAAGTCTTTATCAAAGACAACATGGAAATCAACGAAAAGTTTATGCTCAACATCTATGGGCTGTCCAGCAATTGATTGTGTCGCACATTTGGGCTTGATAATACCATCAAATGTGTGCCATAGTTGATCGATTGCGTCATTTGCCCTTTGAGTAATAGTCTGATAGTTGGAGGATGTAACATTCGTTTTGAACTCAATGAAACACATCTCTTTATCTGTCAAAAGCATTCCATCGCATACACCGCCAGCAATAACACTCGGTCCAGTAAGGATTCTGCCGTCAAGTGGCAGCAAAGCAATCGTATTATTGTTGGGATTGGCTGCAACGAAACACTTCGAAACAAACTCCGGTACCACATCAGTCCAATCTGTATAGCCAAGACTACCATCATCATAAACGTAAAGATTTTCTGCGGAACTTTTGTCGAAAGCATTAGCGACACCAATAGCACCACAGTTTTGTAATGCGGTGCACAATCTAAGATTTGTGATGGCAGCAGGCAAAATATTATTTGGCGAGAGTCTTGGCATAGCACTGGTATAAAGAGTTGAATACTCGCATAATATCGTCTGATGCAGAATCTAATTCGTTCTTTGATACAAGTCCCGTATTCGGATTTATAACAGATTGACAATAGATTGCATCAGAAGAAGACAAACGATAAACTGCTATATTATCGTCATTTATTTGATACTTTACAGGCAAAATGCTTTCTATCTGGTTCCTCAATTCTTCATTCGCATTAGCATACGCCTTGGCGCCCATAATCATTGTATTGATAATAGCCAATGAATATGGACTATGAGTAGTGAAAACAAGCATATTCTCATCGGAACTCGCATTGTTGTAAATCAGAGATTTGAGCACCTCCATCTGCGAACGTGGGAAAAGGTTCAATTCTGGTTCTTCAACAATGTTTATAAGTTGATTATATCTATTGGCGTCTGACAATTGACGAATCATCATATCCTTGATACTATCAGAAAATTCTTCATTCTGCATAATTTCAGCTACTCTTTTTTCCAACTTGTCTTTTTCTTCTTTGGAGAGTTTTATTTCTTCCTTGTCAGAAATCTTACTGCTCAGAAACTCTGATACAATACACATCGGAAGGGATGACTGAATTCCGCTAGAAGCATTGGTGAGTCTAACCTTATAGTTTGTACCCTGAATCCAGCCTGTATCATTCAAACTGTCATATTCAAAACGTAATCCCTCAAACGGAAGATTATACCCGCTCTGGAAGAATTTCTTTGCGTTTACAAATTCGTCTGAGAAAGTCTCACTTGAATCTGGCAACTCTTTCAATAGCTTTGACTTGTTCTCAGCGACACTTACTATTGAACGTTCTGCCGGAACATACATTACCTTTGAGATGCCTTTTATATCACGATTCTTTTCGGTTACTCTGAAATTGCCGTTCTCATACAAAAAATCATATAGATTTCCTTCAAATTTGATGTATGAGTTCTCATAGATGAAGGATTCTATTCTATGATATGCACACAACTTTGTCTTGAACCTATTATATTGTTCAAAGTATGAAAGTTTGTATTTCTTTTGACTTAAAACCTTTTCTATCCACTTAAACATGGAGAAAAGTTTTGCGACACAACTTTTGCCGGTGCCTTGATCTCCTATGAACAAGGTAACCTTCTTAAATATAATATCAAGGTCTTTGACTGGACCAAATGATTTTACTATTAAACGTTCGTTCATATGATTTTCTTTTTTTTATTCTTGTTTATAACGCTTTTGTCTTATGCAATGACGTGGATTTCATTTTGCCATAGATACTAAAGACATATCATTTCTTTTCAATCCTCAACAGTTCGTTAATATCGACTTCGAGAATTTCCGCAATCTTGACGAATGTCTCCATAGGTGGCTGGCTGGAATTGGTACACCATTTACTTACGGTAGTTGGTGCACATTCCAATTGCTCGGATAGCCACTTGTTTGTCCTCTTCTTATCTGCGAGAACCACTTTGATTCTATTTTCCATTCTTCTTCAGATGAGTTGTACCTTATTATATAATAATACGCGTACAAAATTAATAAAATTTCCGCAAAACGAAGAAAAGAAAACCATTTTTCTGTAAAATACAGTCAATTGTATATCTTTTTCTTCACTTTTATTCTTCGTAGATACCATTTTTTTGCGTACTTGACCATAAAAAAGTGCCACCATTGGCAGAAATTTAATGTAGAGTGATTGATGTTCATGACTAAAAGTTGCCAGTATTGGCAGATTTTGGCAATAGATGAGTATACACCATCTGCCTTTCAAGGCGTTTTCTTGCAAATATGCTTAAGCATACCCTATTTGTGAAACGTGTTTCACTTTTCCCTTTAGCATTTTTGCCGTAAGAGTAGCTTGATTAGTTTGGACTCCATTAAACAAGCGTAAGTATTTGAAGTTTATTCGTTTTTGTCACTTCAAGCCTTTATTTCGGTTGATAAATGTTAAAAAGCAGCCATATTATAACTGTTTTTACTCTAAAACCTTTGTAAATTCAAATTTAATTGCTACTTTGTAACAATTCGACAAAATCAAATATGTAATGATATTTAAAATCGAATTTGAGAATTTCTTTTCTATTAGAGATTGACCTTCCCTGGAAAAGGTGGTTCTTCCGCAATTTAGTTGAAAGACGGAGTTTGT
>UMHM01070395.1_pt1 | contig 15974 bp, 18 predicted proteins | sample 1965501 | NCBI WGS metagenome assembly UMHM01 (sample SAMEA4836095, study PRJEB28245) | human gut metagenome | biome: gut microbiome; material: fecal sample | place: Denmark | collected 2008
CCCAAACGAATTGATAGGTCAGACACCAGTTTTAATCGTGGAATTGTTATAATTCCGGTCTTTGTAGCTCCAGACTCGTCATCCTTAAAACGAGTCTTTCCTATTAAGTAAAGATACCCATCAAAAGTTGGCTGACCAACGCGCGCAATCGTAGCGCCGGAATTGTAAGCAAAACAATAATCCAGTATCACATTAGTGTATGGCTTATCAATTTTGAAATGGGTCTCATCTACTTTTTCGTAAGAGATAATTTTCTCGCCAGTGGATTTATCATATATAAAAATTTTTGTATCGGGTGCAGGTGGATTTGAAAAAGTAATAACTCCATTCTCATCGCTTTCCTTTTCCTCATACTTTGGAACCTCAATAGATTCTTTCTGTACGTCGAAAAGCCTTAGCCCATTCATCAAAGCAAATTGAGTTTTAGAGAAAACTCCTTGGGAAAAAATAAGCTGAACTTCCTTTGTTGTGTCCCAATCAACTCTTGCTCTGTTGTCAAAGCCTCCATTTGCACTTATATAGCTTTTAATTTCTTCGAAGTTGGCTATGCTGATGCGGTCAAATGCCGCGACTGTCTCCCCAACTTCGAACTTCCGGCCTTTTATCTCCATTGGATAAGTAGCTTTTAGTAGAACAGAGTACAGTTCTTTAAATCCAAATTGGGCGGTTTCAGTCATTTTATCACCTTAGTAAAAAGGCGGACGCCATTCGACATCCGCCTTTTTAATTTTAATTTTTACTTGTTGCCAGACTTAGCAGCGTTAGCTTTAAGGTCGGTAGCATGGTAGATTGAAGTAGTATCTGCGGCGGGATCAGAACCATTACCAGCGAGCTTATACTTAACAAGACGTACCATCTTACCATCCGCGGGACGGAGTACACGGAGGTTCATGTTGAAAACGGAGGGATCTCCCTCTGCCTCCATCGTGATAGTGTTCTCGGACATAACTTTTGCCTTGGGTATGATGAGCTGGAACTCCTCATCCTTACCAGTAGTTCTGGATCTGGCGAAAGTATCACCAACAGCATAGTAGGTGCCGGGGAAGGTGGATGCACCGATATCAATTATTGCACCATCAACAGCAACATCAAAGGAGCAGAAATAAGTCTCACCAACAGTAAGTGTTGCAGGAGTAGCGCCTTTGGCGTCGAAGAACTTGGGATTCTTCTTTTCATAAAGCTTGCCATCGGGTGCGGTGTATTTTGCAGACCAACCAGAAGCGTCAGCATCTGTGGGAACCGTTGTATTTGTCGCAACAAACTTCTCTGTCTTCATAATGAAAGCGCTGGCGCCAGTATAATCGGTAACAGTACCATTACCAAACATGATGGCCATGGACTTAGCACTAAAGAGAGCATCCTCAAGAGTGATGTTGATCTCCTTTCCGAAGTCCCAGATGATGAGATCGGCGTTACCCTTACCACCTTTTGCTGAAGTATCCTCTGCGGTTTGCTCAAGAGTGGAAACCTTTAGTGTATCAAGGTAAAGAACCGGTACAGTAGGCTTGCCGTCTGCGCCAATATCATAGAGCGTAAAGTCGCATACTTCTTTAATGCCGTACTGTTCAAGGATATTTGCCATATTAAAATAGCCTCCTTAATAAAATTTATTCATTTGTAATCCAATATTTCGGGTGTATTTTCTTCGCATCCGCGCCCGCAAGTATTGATTTAACGTCCGTCTCATAGGCTTCTTTCCTTTGATAACGATCGATAATCTTACCAAGCGCGGCGTAACTAATCTCTCCGATATTAAGTGGAGTGAGTCCAATTCCCATACAACAAATTGAAACAAGAGAATCGCCAAGAGATAAACCCATACCTTTTTTGGCTTTAATCCTATCTCTCAGTCTTGCCTTAGCTTTCATTCGTTTAACGCGCGGACTCTCATCGGGATCGGGCTTCTCTACGGGGTTCATTCCCAAGCTTATCCGCACAGTATTTTGTAACTCAAAAAACTCCTCTTCGTCTATGATGCGGAGTTCTTCTGCAGAAGTTACGTTCATTAATTCATTTTCAAGATCTCCAAGCACTATAACTTGGCTATCATATAGAATTGTAATATCCTCGTGAAGAAAAAACTGAAAGGCTTCGCGCACCGTAGTCTCGAACTCCTTATCCTCAAGAGCACTTCCCAGAATAAAAATCCAAGGAGTGGGAATTGGTCCCTCATAACTCGGATTATGTTCATGGATAGAATCTTCTAACTCTTCCTGTGAAGTAGTAAAAAGTCCTTCCCATTGTGTAAATTTAGGATTCTTTAAACTATCATTTAAAGATGGAGGATATACAGAGTAGTTCCTTTTTTGTATCGGCAGCCGTAGAAAGGCATAAGAATTAATCATAAGCTGTAATCATAAATCCTTGCTCATAGCAGCTTATTTCTTCTGTAATGAAATTCAAATCAAAATCGCCGCCTACTATTTTGCCAAGACCGTTAATCGTCTTACCACTTAAACTTTTCTGTATTTCTCCAAGTATTGCAAAAGGACGCAAATTGCTATCCTTAATAATCCATTGCGTCATTGGTACGAAACTTTCGACCTTTATAATAAAATCCCTAAACTCATCATTATCATTTATGTCTCCCGATTCAACTCGTAAAACAACAATAGAATTGGCGGTCTCTTTTGGACCAACCTTAGGGATAATCCTAATCAACTTCTCAAAAAACTTCTCTCGAATTTCTTCTTTTGTAAAGTCCTCGTGGCTTAGGGGATCTTTATCAGTATAATACAATAATTTGAGAAGATTCTGATTAGCTAAAAGGCGATTCATAATTTTTTGAAGGTTGCGCCCAAGCTCTTCGCAATTTCGCACTCCCATTATTCTTCGCCTCCCTCTAACCAGTAGTAATCGTCAGATGTATCTCCTTCCGGCTTTGTAGGCGCGGGACTGTTGTCGTAAAGATACACTGGATCATATGACACAAATTCAACTCCGGGAGTTGATAAAAGGTCATAACCTGTAATTACATAACCTTCTTTGAACGCGCCCTCTCCAATCTCAAAATATACGTCCTTTTTAATGTATGGATTTTTGGGCATAACCATAAAACTCAGTTTAAGATTTTCTCGGTAGAGGACGTTCATACGGGAACGAGACTTAATTTCGTCTTTTAACATATTATCTTCTTGACCATAGACATAAGCCCAAGATGACTGCGTACTACCATCGCGCGCAGTCCAAGTCAAATAGTGAGTCATTCGTATAAGGGTGTAACGATTATAACCACTTGCTTTAATATGCTCAAGATAGTATACCATCCAAGGAGTTTTTTGGTTATTCGAATCATCTAACATAAGGATAGTACCCGGCTCTAACTGAACTCGAGTTCGTGTTAGAAGATGTGCCATTGTCTTGGTATTATCTTGCGACAGAGGCTCTAAAGTACCCGCTTCCATTGTATCTCCATAGGGAAAGTCCAGTCTGTAAACTGAATAGGTAAGCTTGCGCTCGAACTCTCTTTCCCTTTGGTTTTGTAGTCGAGATGGGTAATCAGTACCATAGCGATTCAGCCTTTTAAAGTATATATCAAAATCGCCCATTACCTCACCCCTTTGAAACTAAAGTCATGCAATCAAAAATAGTGCTCCTGAAATATTCATAACGTAAATATCTTAATGTCGAGAGCTTATACATTAAAATATAATAGTTGATTGTGCGATCCTCTTCGGGAACACCCATTAGTTCAATTATAATTGAATCTAAAAATTTTTCCCACTCTCGATTCTTCTCAAACTCGCATAAAAGCCCAAAAAGTTTATTTTTGAGCTTATTGGCATATCCTTCCTGCGCATAGGTCATGAATTATCACCAGCCCATTTCCGATAATTATATGGAGACCCTTTAATAGACCGATAATAAATGCTTTCAAGTCTGCGCGCGGTGTCTCGTTCATACTTAAGCGTTTTATTGAGCTTGTCAAGAGTGTTGCCGGGAGAAAAGTCCCTCTCATCATACAAAGGCTTAACATTCTCCCAAGTCATAATACTACGATTCAGCCACTCACATTTCATGAGAGAAGCCAAAATTTGTATTTCTTCGTTGTTTAAGTCACCCTCAAACCCTTCATCGGTACGTTTCAAAGAGACACGAGGAAACTTAAACCAAGGCAAGGCCGCATCGAGAAGTCCAGATAAGTCTTCTTTAATCTCATCTTCTGTCCACTCAGTCCATTCATCTTCCAAGATTCTACCAAGCGCCGCCTTGTACACAGTAGAATAGGGAGTCATGTTAGTCCTCCTTAGCTTGACGATTTAGCTTGATTGCTGACATGATATCTATGCCTGTCATTTTCTTGAGTATTTCAGTCTTAGATATATCTGCACATTCGTTCTCAATCATATAGGAGACAAGGCTCTGAACCTGCTCGTAAGGAATCTTCTTTATCTGCTCCTTAAAATCAACAAGTGGCATAACCGTTGCCATTCTTTTAAGTTGAGAGTCATTCAAACAGATAACTTCTGTTGTATTGCCATCCTCAAGCCCAAGTTCGATGCGCGCGTCCTTATTATCAATGAAAAGCATACCTTGCTGTACCATATACTCAAAGCCGGGGTCATAAATAGCTTCTTTAAGCACTCCCCAAGGCATAGGCTTCTTGGCGCCTTTCTTTTCCCAACGTCTTTTGTAACGAAGATCGGGGATGTTTACGGAAAGAGAACCCGTTGTCATATTTTCAAGCATAATCTTGGTATCGTCTGTCATAATTTATTACTCCTTTTTACTCGCCCTTATAGGGTTATATTTTTAAAGGGGAAGGAAGGAACCCTTCCTCCCCCATTTTATTCGTTAATTTTCTTCCAATAATAGCCACAACTTGTACCTTGTCTTTTTATTGCTCGCCCAATAGCCATATCTGTAACGCCCATGGCGGAAGCTGCGGCTTTAATAGAGGGATAGGTTTGAATTAATTCACCCTGTTTCGTATATTGTCCAACATTATGTCCTTGACAATGTATAATACCTCTTTTTCGCGCGGTATCTTGATTATAGTCTTTATAGCCTTGTAAAACGAAACGGAGACTATCTGGATGGATATTTTCCATTTGGCAGATTTCATTAGAAGAGTATCCTTCGTCCCAAAGGCGCTTTATTTTTTCGTGGTCATGACGTTGAACTCCGCCACCGCCACGAGTAGTATTGTAGCCATTGGGATAGTAAGTGTTATATTTTTCAATATAATACTGCTCTTTTGCGTCTAATTCAGAAGCTTTTTCTACTTCCTCTAATGTAGTGACCTCAAAAGATTCTCTTCCATATTTTCTAATAGCATTATGAAAATAATTGTTGTCTTGCTGCGTTTTACTTGCTGAAACATGTCTTATCCAACGATCAGCAACAGTACGAACTGTTTGGCCAATATACTGTTTTCCATTAACTTTATTAGTAACAAGATAAATATAATTCATTCTAAACCTCCTTTAGAATAAATAATATGGCCGTTTGGTTTGGAAGGCAACTCATAACGAAAGGTCATGACTCCTTTCGTAACGGCCATATTTAATTATTTTATAAATTAAAGATCATACGGAGAAGCGTATGTGTTTGTAATTCCGGTGTTCTGATATATGGCCCAGTTGTGGTGTGCCAAGATAGCAGAACCCATCTTTCTGTACATGTGTATCTCCATGGAGTTATCACGGTTCTTAAAGTCGTTGATCTGGGTCTGGCCCTCAAGAACAACCTTAACAACGCGCTCTCTGCCTGTAGGAAGAATATAAGCAAGCTGAGGATCAATCCAAGTCTGCTCGTTATTCTCGTCAATAAAGGACTGAGGAAGCTGAACGATAGGAGTACCACGGAAGATGTTGATATAGCCCTGATTGTGGATAGCATCAATATCCTGAGGATGATAGACGCCCGCAATGTGATTGGTAGCATCAACAGGAACTATAGCGTCGGGACCCATAGCAGCAATGAACTCGCCGGGAGCGAAGATGACAGCACCCTCACCGTAAGCGCGGACAACATTAACAAGCTTAACCATTTCCTCGGAATCGAAGGAAGAAGCGGAGTGCTTGTTAGCTGCGGGACGACCAGTAGCATTTATGGCTGCGCGCAGTGTATTCTGAACGTCAACATAGACAGAATCAGTAATACCCTCGGTCATGATATCCATAACCTCAGCCATAACCTCGGCACCATCAAGCATTCTCTCATAGTCGATTGTGCAAGCGCCACCGATAGTGTAAGTATCAACAGTAAAGGTGTCAGAATCAAGACGGAAAGTCTCGTAGACACCAGAAGCCGCGGCACGAGTAAGGAACTTCTTCGCACGATTGCGGCCAAGGCGAGTCTTAAAGACAGCCTTTTCATTGTTACCGACAACCTTAACTTCAGCAAAGATGCCGATAGCATCGATAACCTTCTTAGGAACAATCTCATCGATTGTCTCAACCATTATAGAATATATATCATAACGGTTCTTCATAAAGCTATAAACATCGCCCGCAAGAGCTTTAAGCTCATCGCGAAGGGCGTCATTTACATTCTGAACAGAATAATTAGCAGGCGCAGTACCGCGAGCGGCATGGAGAGCTAATTCTTTAATCTCAGCAATAGTAGCCATTATATAGTCCTCCTTTCCAAAAATTAAAGTCCAATGACTTCAAGCTTAACGCCAACCTGACCATCGGGCATAGAACCTGCGCCCATGCCAGTAGCAACCTTGAAGCAAAGACCAGAAGTGGGTTTCGTAGCAGTAAGAGTAACAACACCCTCTGCGCCAACCTTACCATAAAGAGCAGTATCCTTCGCACCCTTTATTGCATTAAGAACATCCTGCTCAGTAGAAAATTCTGAAGTATCGTAACCAATTGTATTGGTTGTCCAAATATCATGGATTGCGGGATAACCCATGCGAGGATAAGAACCCTCTTTGTTTATAAAGTACTTGAGACCAGCCTCTCTATCACTGTACAGATGCTCACTGGTATAAACAACAGCAAGAGGGCAGTCCTCGCCGTCTGCCTTAGGAAGGCGAACTTCGCGCTTAGCAGTGTCAACAGCAAGAATCATACCGTTCTCTGCTGCTACGCTAAGCTTGCACTGAGCCTCAATGCGGCCATCGCGACGGAAAGCGACATTGTTGAGCTCTATCTGACCGTTACCATTAATAGCAAGTCTTGTAAAAGCCATTATAAAATTCCTCCATTAATTGTTAGTATATCTCTCAAGGATGGCATTTATGCCGTTTTTCTCAACATTATCCTTGGGAACATAGTGTTTCTTGGAATCAAGAGCAAAATTCGCGGGATTACTCTTAACCAAAGTGTAGGCCAATTCTCTATCAAGAGCCTCATAAGTATACTTATCAACTTCCTCAACAAACATATCAAGTATTGATTGATCAAGTTTATTAGAGTAAGTTTCGATAAGACCAAGCTTATCTTGCTTCTCAATATTAGCCTTGTAAGTAGAAAGTGCGTCTACTTGCTCTTGAAGTGAGTTCTTGTCGCTCTCAAGCGTCTCAATCTGCTGAGTAAACGTCTCCTTCTCTGTATTATAAGTGGAGATCTGGGTTTCAAACTCTTCTGTTTTCCGCTCCAAAGCCTCAATTTTTGTATTAAGTTCTCCAACCTGACCATCAAGCTCTTGCTCTCTCTCAAGTCTCTTATCAAGATTCTCAAAAGTATTCTCATTCAAAGCCTGAACAAGTCGAAGACTATCTCTTTCCGCGGCGGTTACATCTACAATGAAGCACTGCTCCTTAGAGACTATTTCAACAGAGTCATTCTCATCATTCTTGGTGTAATAAACTCTCTCGAAAATCTGCTCATCATAGTTCCAGCATACGGCATAATTGTCATAAACTTCATAAATCTCATAATTAATTACATAACCGCCCTCTTCAGTGCAGTTAGGATTAAGAAGAGACCAAAGCTGATTTGCCTTGCGTTCATCGGAAAGCTTAAAATTAACTATCATTTGCTTGTCCTCCAATTTCTTCTCAAATTGTACAAGATATTGTTCCATTTTCTTGATGGTTCCGCGCAAGTCATCAAGGCTAAAGAAAGCGGCGCCCTCAAAGCAAGGCTCAACCTCATCGCCAAGTACCTGCAAGCCCAAGAAACAGCCTTCGGTATACTCAAAGAGTCTCTTACCATCAATCATCCTCCACGTGCCTTTAATTGAAGGTCCGTAAAGTTCCATTGACTCTCCTTTACCGAGAATTAAGTTTGCTTCGGCATAAAGAGCGGTGAAAATTAAGACGTCCGCGCAAGCGTAAGTCCGAGTCACACCGTCTTCATCTTCATGCTGTTCCCAAGCAAAATTCGGATTTTCGGGAACAATACCATATATCCTACCTTCGCTTCGACGCTCGCCGTGATCAGAATAATCATCATTAATCTCATCAAAAATGCCCTTAACAGGAGTATAAGGCAAAGTCATCAAAAGTTTTTCTGCGAACTCTCGACTTATATATGCGGCATTACGATTTTCTCCGAGATAAAAAATACGAACGCGAGCCTTTGAAATAACCTCGTTATAAGGTTCTAAATTTCCATATACTTCTACGGAAAATTGATTTAGTTTCTCACTCATCTAATTTCCCCCGTATTATTTGCTGATTCATCGTTCTTCAAAGTCTGCGGTGCTTTCTCATCATCCGTCTTACGAGGTGCTCCTACTGGGTTTGCACCCGGTTTAGAGCCGGCCGCGGATTGTGTATATGAAGAACTGGGCGGAATTAATATCTCCGTTAGTCCAAGCACATCATTCTCCAACGTCTTTACATTAATGATATCTCGCTGAGAGAAGCCCATAGCAACTGCAGGCATCAGCAAGCTGTAGCCGCTTTGCGCGAGCTTAAAGCACATATCCGCATATTCTTTGCGATTCTGTTCGCAAACAGGATATATCACATATTTAAAGTTAATGTTGTTATTTCCAAAAAGTTGGTTAACCAGTTGAGTTATAAGGAAAGCATATCGTGTAGCAAACGTCATCATAATAGAAATATCCATTTTAATTGATGCCGCAAGTGTTGCGCTACCAGTCGAGCAAAAAAGTTCTGAGCTAACGCCCGCGTTATTGTAGATGTTTTTGTACATTCTATCCAATGTGTTATTAATTGTATCTGCTGAACTGGACGATGCTACCGCATCAACGTCGCCATAGGTCGTTAATACGCTTATGTTACGATTTCCTTTCATCATTCCAACGGCACCTTCGTGCATAAGTTGGACTTCATCTGGTTCGAAAAGAAGGGTACCATCACTAAGATGGGGTATTTTCTGAACTAAAATCTTTCGAATGTTCTCTAATGCACGCGCTTGTTCTACGTCTATTGCATTATCATACTCAACGCAGGCACTGATTGCACTAAGGAACATCGGACGACCATCAAGTGCGGGGAAGCATACCCCTACATCCGAAGGTATCAGAATCCACTGAGGTCCTTTACCTTTCTTATATTTCTTGTAAGCCGTTACAATAAATTTTGGATAAGAGTTAAGAGCTTCTTTTCTTTTTGAGTCTGAGTGTATGGTGTCAAAATAGGCAACATTAAATTCAATTATATCATTACCAAACTCATCGCGGAAGTTAGTCGCGCAATAGGCAGGTGGCAAATCAATAATCGATAAAACGTTCTTATCTAACTCTTGAATAACACCATAATAACATCCATCAACAAGTGCTCGTTGAGAGAATGTTGTAAATATACTCCTCAAAGGAACGGAATCTATAAAGTCCATTGCACGCTGATAACGCTTTTGCAGGTGAGAAGTGGAGAGATTCTGACCGAAACTTGGATTAGGTATTAATAAACCCGCATAATCCAAAAGCGTCGCATAGTACATAATAAGCTTTTTATAGATGCCGTCTTTGAGAAAATAGTTACGAGAAAGCTTTTGTTGTTCTTCCAACGAGCCAGACTCTACAATGCGCTTGATTTCTTCGGGCTTATAATCTCTTGTCGAGGTAGTATAACTACGGAAAGAAGTGCTGTTCCATGCCCGGTCATTAGTCGCAATAAGTGAGTCTGTAACTTTCGCAAAGGAGGTTGCAAAATCTGGTTCTTTGGACTGTATTCGATTGTTGTCGTTAGAACCCGTCATAGGTTAATTACCTCCTGTAAAAAAAATTAATTGACGAGATGTTCCGCGCCTCTTGTCTTTTTTGAAGGCTTCTTCTTCGTATTCTTTAATGCGCCAAAGCCCATAGGCAAAGGCAGAATACTTATCCTTAGGATACCTTTCATTAATACGTTCCAGCACGATATCGGTGCCCGCGCCAGTTCGTTTTAAACGAAGGTTAGCCATTTCTTGGAAAAGGCTTGTTGTCATCTCGTGCGGCATTAATCTCTTAACTCTTTGTTCCACAGACATCTTGCGGCCAGTCTTGGTGGCAAGTAAAGATAACTTTGCATCTTGTTCTTTAATAAGAAAACGTACTCTGCCGCCATTTAGTTTAGCATAGCAATTACTGTGAATTTGAGAGTTGAGAGAAGCGGATGCCTTGATTCCATATAGGATGCAGCGTGCATCATGAGGTTGTACTTTTCGGTAGTTGGGATCATTTATGAACCCATAAGGCGGATAGTAGGTTCCGTCTTCACCGAACTGCGCGCGAATCATTTCATCGCCAAGTCCAACTCCGAGGCCGTTTGTATCAATTACGACTTCGCGCGGATCATACAAATTAATTAACCGCTTAATGTCGGCCGCTTGGCGAGAAAATGGTTTAGTTTCAGGGGTACGACCAAGCACCACGATATTAACTAAGCTTGCGAAATACTTACCATCAAGAACACTGACTTTGAAGATACAGGCCACAGTTTGGTCGCTGAGTCTGCCAACATCCACTGAAATTAAGTAGAATTGATTCTTTGTAAGTCTACTCGAAGCGTGCAATTCGGGATTTTTTAATTTTCGATATTTTGAAATTTTGTCGAAGTTAAACCAAGACTCGCTATCTCCGCCGCCCCACGAGGACATATACTCGCGCGCAAAGGACTCCTCATTATACGAAGGCGACATCTTTAGTCCATTGATATAACTTCGATCGATCAGTCCGTGCATCATAGGAACGCGATAGTCACATCCCATAACAAAAGCTCGATCAGGTTCTATAATTGCTGTTTCAAAGCAGTCAATAAGTTTATCGTATGCATAGGAAGTTCTTGCTCCGGCAGATGTCATAATCGCTTGCTGCTGGTTCGGCTCTTTTGGATTTACGGTGTTGTCGGGAAGCCGACGTGACACGTTCATTAGCATTAAATTATTTAATTTAATGGACTATATCTTCAACTAATTTCCATTTAAACCCTTTATGTGTTTTTGTTTGTTTGTCTCCTTTTATAACATGAGTAATGGCACTTTGTGTACCATGTACTGCGCGAGCAGCTTCATGTAAACTATTATAAATGGCTATAACTTCGTCCGTATCTTTATCTATTTGAGCTACTTTTTGAGGAGTAGTTCTCGGCGCTTCAACAGGTGGTAATTTTTCAAGATTATCAGACAGATATCTCCATTGAAATCCGTTGTGCGTTTTTCGAGCGCCTTTGCAACAGGCAACAATTTTTTCTACAGAGCTACCGGTATCTCGTGCGGCATCAGAAATACTAAAAAACTCATCTATTTTTGTGCCATCTAAGTTATATTGGACTACTTCAACTGTCTTTGCTGCAGGTTTTAATCCAGTATCCACGGCGTGCTGAGTGTTCTCTGAATATGTAACCCACTCTAAGTTCTCAACTTTATTGTTAATCCTGTTGCCATCTTTATGGTTTACTATAGGTTTATTTTCTGGGTTTGGAATAAATGCCATTGCTACTAAGCGATGAGCACGGCACATTCGAGGTCTATTATTTACCCGAAGGCTGACTGAATAATATTCATCTTTAGTAGGCTGTAGCTTTAAAACATATCCAGTTTTACCATTTCGAACTTCTCCATTTTCATTAACTTCATAAGAAGTTTCAAAGCCATCATAAACAATTTGTTTCCACATTTATTTATCCTCCTTATTATTTGTTCTGGCTACTATTAAGTAGCCCATTCATAAGGGGAATATATAAAAAAGGTGTTTTAAATAGAAAATAGTGGGCGGCGCTTCGAAGAGTGATAAAATCTCCCCTACTAATTAGTCTCTACACCTTACTTATTTCTAAGTCTTGGCACGGTATTGGGTTTTTTCCTTCCACCGTTAGCCGCATTTGCGACACCGCTTTATCATGCGTTCACCGCCAGTTTCAATGAGCCTCACGGCTCAAAGCCCCCTCTATTAACGTCCCAAGGGAGGACGATTTCTGTTATATCCTTCTCATCATGGTCTCTCAGCTCATCCAATAATCCCAAATATTAACGTAAAGGTTTTTTATCCTCTACTTCTTATAATTTCTTATAAGGTTAGCATATCTTTTCACATACTTTAATGTGTCGCGGCCTCGTGGAAGAATTATTTCATCTTCTATGCGTTGCCCCTGACCCATATGGGCCTTCGGTTCGGATTACCATATCAGTTGGAAGATTCTGACTTAGGCTTCCCGCTTAATTCCGCGATTTTTACACGGCCGATTATTGTATTGAGTTCTTCTTGAGAAAGATTATTAAATTGTTCTCGTTCTTTTTTTCGTGACCTTCCATTAAACCAATCTTTTACCGTAGCTGGCTTTACCTCTAAATAGTTAGCTACTTCTGTATAAGAATAACCTAAGGTTTGAGCAGCAAAAGCAAACATATAATCATCTTTGGTAAGTTGATATGCTTTTGCGCATCCGCCTTGAGTTAATTGTCTTTGCAAGGCAGCTTCTTTTAAATGTTGAGATTCTATAAAGTCGTTAGCAATTATATCTTTTTGTTCATCAGAAAGTTTATCGTATTCTTCCCAAGCAGTTAGGAATCTTTTCTTTCGCTTTGCCACTGAAGCTGTTCCTCTTGCCCATCCAAAAATCTGTTCACAAGTTTTCCCATATCCGTCTCCTAATTTGTTTTGTACGCATAAAAAGGTAACTATATCATCATTTAACACTTTTTGATGCAATGGAGGGCGCCCGCCACCAGGCATTAGATTAAACCCTTCGGTTAGTCCATCAAATTTTTCTATATACTCACATTCAAGTTTATCCAACTCTTCCCGAGTTATATCAGGGAAAGTCCAATATTCAAATGTAAAGTTTTCTTCCCCGTATTTGTTCCATGATGCCTGCATCTTAGGGTTATCATGACGATTGTTTCGTAAAGTAGAAAAATGTCTGGTCTTTCTTTGATTTAAATTGATGGTCTGGCCAATATAATTTTGTCCAGTTTTTATGTTGGTAATTTTATAAATATAGCCTATCATATTAAACCTCCTCGGCTTTATCTTCCAAATATAAGTAGGCTTCATTTATAATCAATACATAATTCGCGGCGGCCGAAGAAAAATTCGGAACCGTGCCTTCTGCCGCCACGAGTGCTATCAGCAGCGCCAACCACTGTAAACTCTGAACCATTTCTAAATCGCAGCGTTACGTAATCCTTACCATAGTTGCCGGGGACTTCTGCAACAGAACCACCTATAACTTCTCGCCGCAATAAGGGAAAAAGTCGGAAGATTTCGGTTAGTTTTTCCTTTGCAATTTGCGCACCCTGATTCTTATAGGGCGCGCAGATGAAGCGTTTGGTGCCCGGCATAAACACACATTGGAGGAAGAGTGCGAGAATTGTGAGGAAGGACTTACTGAAGGCGCGGCAGGCCGAGATATATACAATTTTATATCTCATAAGCGCGCGCAACACAATTCTCTGGTAGAAGAAGAAAGAGAAAGAAGAATCAACGGGCTTAATCAAGTCCAAAAATAAGTCTGGATAAGCGGTAAAAAAATTACAATACTTCTCTACTAAATCTTGATTCTTCTCAAAAAATGCTTCTCCAAGCACCGCTCCCTTTTCAATCGGTATGTCTTCTCGTTTACCAACTTGCACGTCATCAAAGCCTTGGAGGTTCTTACTCAATAATTTCATGGTTACGCGCCTCCAAGGTCAGACTCAAATTCTTCCTCATCCACATTCAGCAACTTATCATATCCATCAAGCTCGTATTCCTCTAACGCATACTCGCCGCCCGTATCATAACGATCCTCGGCTTTCTTCGCATTTTGGAGGGCTTCGATTCGGCGGGTAATTTCGTCGCCAATTCCCGTCTCATTCGTATACAATTTCTGGTTGAAAGCTTGAATGTTCTTCATAGTCTCATCAACAACGTCTTTTGACACATTATCAAAATATTTGTTTTTCCAACCTCTTTTCTCAAGCCAAGAGAATAGTTCTCCAACTGAGTCGAAATCATTGATATTTTTCGTGTTCTTTGGCGTAAATTCTGCTGCCTTAACAAGAGTATCATAACTCTTCAAAAGCTTATCAAAATCTTCGCCGTCTCGTATTCTACGGTCAAGCTCGCAAGAAATTTTACAAATCTTCAAAGCTTGGTCCGATTGGAGCGCGCCATTTATATTCTGCGTACTAAGCAATCCATTATACAAATTCTCCAAGTAAAGAAGATCATCTGTATCATAGTTGCTGCCCCATTTCTCTCGAAGCTTACGAAGTTTTTCTTCCCCAACCAAGGGTATCTCGAACTCAAGAAGCCCTTTGCTACGGAGCTTGCGAAATTCTTCGTTATAGTCCTCCCATCCAAAACTCGCATATTCTTCGGAAAGGAAGACCGCCGCGTAGGTATGGAATACTTTGCGGCCGTTGGCTTCGTGAAGACGTTCGAACTCTTTTGGAACGAAGGGTATGTCGGCCCATTGGCAAAACTTATCCACAACGTCCCATCGGAATTCTTTTTCCTCTAAGTATTGCGCGCAACACTCGTCGCAAATTGGAAGCACCCCGTCTGGATAAAACCACGACTTAGTGGGCGCGAAGTCCTCTGGCCCAAGGTGGTTGCCGCATCGTGGGCAAATTTTTTCGGAAAACGTCTTAGTCCGTACTCGTAGAAGTGGTTGCATCTTCGATTACCTCCGCGTTTTCGTCTGATTCGATGGTCGCGCGCCTTGTAAGTAAGCTCGTAGGCAAATGTTTATATTTGCTATCTGCGTGGAGTTCGTTTCCTTCCTCGGATAGCGCGGCTTCCATAATCCAAATTAGATTATGGCGTTGGACGGACGTTAATCGTAAAAACTCGTCGAGCATTTCCTCGAAGATTTCGGCGAAATCTCGAAGAAGAGATTCGGTTTTACCCTTCTCGTCCTCGGTCTCGCCCTCGGTTCTACCTTTGTCCTCCTCTAAAAGCCGAACTTTGAGGACGCGCGCGACCCCAACAAACTCATCTACGGGCAATGCCGCAAGCAAGCTCACAAAGTAGGAGAATTGGCGAGCCTCGAGCTTCTGCTTAGGTCCTCGTTTATTGTTTTTTCTTTTTTTCTTCTTGTCCATTTTGGGTTTTCTCCTTTTTCTCTTTGGATTTTTTCGCACGCTCTTCCCTATCACAAACCTTACAGCGCCCCGTAAATCCGTCGCTGGAGCGGCTTTTGCGCACAAAAAAGTCCTTACTACGAAGTAAAACTCGCCCGCATCCAATACAAACTTTCCAGTTCTCCGGAAAGAATAAATTCTCCAAAAGCTCTCGGTGAATGCGCGCGGCTTCTGCAATTTGGGGTATAATTTTCTGTCGATAGATAGTCGAAATGTAGTTATCGGTATAGTGGCTTCCATAGGTTTCGTTTAGGGTTTTGGCGATTTGGATATTTGGTACCCCGCGCAATTTCATACGAAGAAGATCGTTTTGGGACTCGCTTAGATTTGCCTCGCGCGCATAGTAGGTAAAAACTTGTTGGAGGGGAGTATTGCGGAAGTCCTCGCGCAATTCCAAAAACTCCAAAAGGTTTTGTTCTTTTCGGAAGTCAAAGGTGGCATCGGGGTCAGTTCTCTTCCAAAGAACTTTGGAGAGTGCGCGCAGGTCTTTCTCTTCAAAATTCCGCGGTATCAATTCACTAAATGGGACGAAGAATTGGGGTGCGAAGCTGACGGGCGCAA
>UMHM01078045.1_pt1 | contig 15884 bp, 14 predicted proteins | sample 1965501 | NCBI WGS metagenome assembly UMHM01 (sample SAMEA4836095, study PRJEB28245) | human gut metagenome | biome: gut microbiome; material: fecal sample | place: Denmark | collected 2008
TGATTCCCATGTCAAAAAAGAAGAAGCTGAGGATAGTCCTCGGCACATACGCCTGCGCGCTCATCGCCGCGCTGGGCATATTTTCATACGTAAGCTGGCGCAATCTGCGCGATTACCGCCTCGCCGCGCGCTACAGCGCGCAGGAGGCCTTTGAAGAGACCGTCGCCGCCGTGGATCATATGAGCGCCGCGTTGAAAAAAAGCGTCTACGCCACCGACGGCGGCATGTGCGCCAAAATATGCTCACAGGTCTATGCCGACGCGCTTGCGGCGGAGGCCGCCATGGCCACTCTGCCCTTCTCCACGCAGGAGCTTGAGCAGATCTCCGGCTATATAAATCAGGTGGGCGACTACGCTTATACGCTGTGCGCCGCGGCCGCGCCGGAGGGCTTCACGGACGAGCAGGCGGAAAACCTCGCCTCGCTCTCCACTCTGGCGGAGGGGCTGTCCGCCTCCCTGCGTGAGCTGCACACGGGCTTCCACAACGGCTCCGTCACCATGGACAGCAGTGAGCTGAGTCTGCGCAACGTCGGCACGGACACCGGCGAGGGACGCATAAGCGCGGAGCTCCTGCGCTTCGAGTCGGAGTTCCCGCGCAGAGCGGAGCTTGAGTACGACGGCCGCTACGGCGCCGGCGATGAGTCCGGCGCGGCGGGCAAAAAGCTGTCCGACGCGGAGAAGCTGGCCATGGCCGCGAGCTTTGCCGGCGTAAGCCCCGCCGAGGTGAGGCTTGCCTACGACTATGAGGGCGTCGAGGGGCGCAAATGCTACAGCGCGGGGGATATGCTGGTTTGCGTCGGGCCGCGCGGCGTGGAGAGCATGGGCCGCTCCCGCCTTATAAGCGAAAGCCGCATAAGCGCGGAAAAGGCGCAGGAGATCGCCTTTTCCTATCTTGAAAGCCACGGTTTCAGAGACATGACCCTCATCGCCGCGGAGGAGGGCGGCGGCACGGCGCGGATGAAGTTCGCCTCCACACAGGACGGCGCGCTGTGCCTTGACAACTTCGTGCGCATCTCCGTCGCGCTCGACGACGGCAGCATATACGCCTTCAACGCCGAAAGCTACTCGCCCGATGCCGTCGAGGCCGAGTGGGATATAAGCGAGCAGCAGGCGCTTTCCGCCCTGCCGGAGTCGCTGACCGCCGCCGATGTGAAGAAGGTCGTCATCCAGAGCGACGGCGGGCGCAGCATGGGCTGCTATGAGCTTGACTGCACCACTCCCGACGGCGGCGAGGTGAAGATCTTCGTTGACGCCGTCACAGGCCGTCAGGCGGAGATAAGCGTGTGAGCCTTGTCAATATGACGAAAAATACCGGCAGGTATGCGGTCAAAACCGCACGCCTGCCGAATTTTGCTTTGTTCAGCAATTTAAATGCGAAAAAAGTTTGACAATTATCTAACACCGTGATTTAATAATAACAATATGATACACATACGCCTCCCAGAGTTTCACATCCGCAGATGCGAAAGCTGTATGATACGTTTTTTCTGCCGCGACATGTGCGTGGCAGAAAACACTTTGCGCGGAGTGCGCGTCGAACCGGCCGCTGTCAGCGGGCAGCTGGGGCGCAGCGTGCAGAAGCCTTCCCGAAAAAGCGGCGATGCTGCTTTTTTCGGCAGTTTCATAGCTGCTCTCTTTTGCGCACATGACGAAACATGTCACGAATGTAGTTATTTTGTCATGCCAGATAAGCAGCTTTGTCTTGAAAGAGGGGCATTTTTGCGGTATCATATCTATATTGTTCATGGGCGGCGTTTCCCGCGCCGCTCGAAGCGAAAACCGTACCCGTATATTAAAAAACAAGTCTTAAAAGGGGGTGAGCCAGTGTCATTTGAGGCTATCGCCAGCATAACAAAGGCTGAAGCGGACGCGAAGGCCGCCGTCGCCCAGGCGGACGCGAAGGCGCGGCAGATGCGCGCCGACGCGGAGAACGCGGGCAGGGCCGCGATCGAGGCCGCCGGCGAAAAGGCCGGCCATGAGATCGCCGAGCTGCGCCGTCAGGCCGATGAAAAGGCTATGGACGCGGCCAGCGGGCTTTCTCGGGAGCTTGAGGCCACCAAGGCCGCGCTTCGCGCCAAGGCCGAAGCCAAGCTTCAGCAAGCAGCAACTCTTGTAGTGGAAAGGATAGTGAACAGCTAAGATGGCCATCTTAAAAATGAAAAAGCTCTATCTCTTGGCTGTCCGCTCCAGAAAGGACGCGCTCCTGCGGGAGCTTGTCCGCCGCGGCTGTGTGGAGTTCTCCGAAATGGAGGGCGACATTCAGGACGCCGGGATGAGCGAGCTTCTCAGGCGTGAGGATTCAAAGCTGATGACGCTGCGCGCGCAGCAGGCTTCGCTTTCCCATGCCGTGGCGCTGCTGGACAGGTACTCTCCCGTCAAAAGCAAGCTTCTCTCCGCCCCGCGCGAGGTCGCGCCGGAGGATCTGCTGGACGACACGGGGCTTGCCGCCGCATTGAAGGTCGCCGCCGTCATAGAGGGCGCGGACGACCGGATAAAGCGCATCAACGCCGAGGAGAGCCGTCAGCGCAGTCTGGCCGATTCTCTCCAGCCATGGCTTGAGCTGGACATCCCCCTCGGCATGGAGGGGACGCAGCGCACGAACGTGCTTCTGGGCAGCTTCTCTTCGCGGGTGGATCTGGACGCGGTGGACGCCGCGCTGGGCGAGGCCTGTGATGAGGCCGAGCTTTTCCGCGTGTATGAGGACAAGACCTGCCGCTACGCCGCCGTGGTGTGCATCCGCGAGGGGCTTGGCGCCGTGCAGGAGGTTTTGCGTACATACGGCTTTGCCCTTGCCGGGTTCACCGGCATGAACGGCACTGCCCGCGAGACTCTTGCCGAGGCGGAGCGTATTTTGCGCGACCTTGCCGCGGAGAAGGAGGCCTGCACCGCCTCCATCATCGGCGAGTCCGTCCGCCGGGACGACCTCAAGCTCGCCTGTGACAAGCTCGGCACGCGCATCGCCATGGCCGAGGCCGAGGGTCGCCTCTACGGCACCGACTCCGTCGTGATGATGGAGGGCTGGATGCCGGCGGAGCGCGAGGAGGAGCTTGCGCGCGTATTCGACAGATACGACTGCGCGTGGGACAGCCGCGACCCGGAGGAGGACGAGTATCCCTCCGTGCCGGTGTCGCTCAAGAACAACAAATTTACAAACGCACTGAACATGGTCACGAACATGTACTCCCTGCCGGCCTACGGCTCGGTCGATGCAAACCCGATCATGGCCCCGTTCTTCATTCTGTTTTACGGGCTGATGATGGCCGACATGGGCTACGGGCTTTTGATGATCGCCGCGGCGATAGTGGCGCTGGTGAAGATAAAGCCGCGCGAGGGGAGCCTGTGCTTCTGCCAGCTTCTGCTCTACGGCGGGATATCCACGTTCGTAATGGGCGCGCTGACAGGCGGCTGCTTCGGCGACGCGCCGTATCAGCTCGTGCATATGTTTGATCCCGCCAGCACCTGGACGGGTCTGCCCTACCTTTTCAGCCCGGTCGAGAACAGTGAGCTCGTTCTCTACGGCGCGATGGTCCTGGGCGTTCTGCATCTCAACACCGGCATGGCCGTCAGCTTCTACCTCAAGGCGAAGCGCGGACATGTGATGGACGGCGTATTCGAGGAGCTTCCCCTCTGGGTCATCCTCGCCGGCGGCGTCATGATGGGGCTCAAGCTCCTCGGCGTGACGGACGCGCTGTTCACCGTGGGCAAGATAGTGCTGATCATCGGCGCTGTGATGCTCCTCTTCGGTGCGGGCCGCAGCGCGAAGGGCTTCGGCAAGGTCACGGCGGCTCTGAGCTGCATATACAACACGCTCACGGGCTGGTTCGGCGACATTCTCTCCTACTCGCGTATAATGGCGCTCATGCTTGCCGGCAGTGTCGTGGCGCAGGTTTTCAACACCATCGCCGCCATGCCCGCCAACGGCTCCGGCGTGAACGCGCTGACTATCGCGGTGTTCATCCTCATCTTCCTCATCGGCCACGCGCTCAACTTCGCGCTGAACCTTCTCGGCTGCTTTGTGCACGATCTGAGGCTCCAGTGCCTTGAGTTCTTCGGCAAATTCTATGAGGACGGCGGCAAGCCCTTCCAGCCGCTGAGATTCAATAGCAAATACGTCAGGGCAAAGGGAAACTGACGCATACATAGTACAAAACCAAACAAGACATATTTAGGAGGAAATTAAAATGGAATTTCTGAACGCTATCGGCGGATACGCACTTGGTCTTCTCGGCGCTGGTCTTGCGGGCTTTCTCGCGTGCATCGGCTCCGCAAAGGGCACCGGCATCGCCGGTGAAGCAGGCGCCGGCCTCGTCTCCGAGGATCCCAGCAAGTTCGGTAAGGCAATGATCCTTCAGGTCATCCCCGGCACGCAGGGTCTGTACGGCTTCGTTATCTGGTTCCTTGCCTTCGGCAAGCTCGTTCCCGGCATGTCCGTGGAGCAGGGCTTCCAGGTCATGATGGCCTGCCTGCCCATCGCCTTCGGCGGTCTGCTCTCCGCTATCGCGCAGGGCAAGGTCGCTGCCGCTTCCGTCAACATCCTTGCCAAGAAGCCCGACGACTGGTCCAAGGGCATGATCCTCTGCATCACCGTCGAGTTCTACGCCATCCTTTCCCTGCTGGCTTCCTTCATGATGCTCAACAGCATCGTCATCGGCTGATCATCCATACTTACTACAGACAGGAGATACTATGAAAGGCACTGAAAAAATAATCGCGCATATCCGCTCCGACGCAAAGGAGCAGGCCGACGCGATACTCGCTCAGGCCGAGCAGCAGTGCGCGAGTATCCGGGCAGACTACGAAAAGCAGGCGCGCGCGCGCTACCGTGAGCGTATCGTCGCCGGCACCGCGGACTGCCAGGACAGAGTGGACAGCATGGATCGTATAGCCCGCATGGAGTCGAAGAAGGGCGTGCTCGCCCTCAAGCAGCAGATGGTGTCCGAGGTCTTTGACAAGGCCTTCGATATGATCGTCGATCTCCCGCAGGAGCAGTACGTCGCCTTCCTTGCAAAGCTTGCCGCCCGTGCCAGCGTCACCGGCGATGAGGAGATCATCCTCAACGCGCGCGACAAGGCGGCCGTCGGCGAGAAGGTCGCCGCGGCGGCGAACGCGCTCAGGCCCGGCAGCACGCTGACGCTCAGCGCCGAGACGGGCAGCTTCGCGGGCGGGCTCATCCTGCGCCGCGGCAGCGTGGAGGCCAACTGCACCGCAGAGCTCCTTGTGGAGCTGTGCCGGGGCGAAATGTCCTCTGAGATCGCCAAGCTCCTCTTTGACTGATGGCGCGGCCATACAATCCCCATATAGGGAGGGAACGAATTGTCAACTAAACGAGAAGCATACCTCTGCCTGTCCGCCATGCTCCGCGCGCGGGAGCCGAAGCTGCTCAGCAACGACCGCGCCGGGCGTATGCTCGACGCCGCCTCCTTTGAGGAATGCGCGAAGCTCCTGACAGACAGCGGCTATGCCGACATGTCGCAGATGCACGCCAAGGAGATAGAGAGCTATCTCGCCTCCCGCCGCGACGGACTGTTCGCCGAGCTTGAAAAGCTCGCCCCGGACAAGGGCATCGTGGACGTGTTTAAAATGAAATACGACTACCACAACGCCAAGGCCATCATAAAGGCCGAGGCCATGGGGCAGGACGCAAAGCGGCTGATGAGCGGCTCCGGCCGGTTCGCGCCGGACGCGCTTTTCGAGCTGTACAGTGAGGATAAGCTCAGTCAGCTCCCCGCGGTGTTCGCGCAGGCCGTCGCCGAGGCGAAAAGCACGCTTGCCCGCACTGCGAACCCCCAGCTTGCCGACTTTATCCTCGACCGGGCGTATTTCGCCGAGATACGGGACGCCGCCAAGGCGCTTGAATGCCCCTTCCTCGACGGCTACGCCGCCATTCTCACCGACAGCACCAACCTCAAGAGCGCCGTGCGCACCATGCGCATGGGCAAGGATCTTGAGTTCATGGACAGCGCGCTCATCCCCGGCGGCAGCGTGAGTGCCGGCAGGATAGTTTCCGCCGGCGACAAGGAGAGCATAAGCGCCCTCTTTGCCAACACCCTGCTTGAAAGGGCCGCCGCGCTGGGCGCGGAGGCCGTGGACGGCGGCAGCATGACCGCCTTTGAGCTGGCCTGCGACAATGCCGTCACGGCGTATCTGCGCACCGCCAAGCTCGTCAGCTACGGGCCGGAGGCGCTTATAGCCTATCTTGCGGCAGTTGAGAGTGAGACCACCGCCGTGAGGATGATCCTCACGGGCAGGCTTGCCGGCATCGCGCCGGATACCATCCGGGAAAGGCTGCGTGATATGTATGCTTAAAATTGCAGTCATCGGCGGCAGAGAGACCGTCATGGGCTTCAAGGCGCTCGGCCTTGAGACCTGCCCCGCCGCGGACGCCGCAGAGGCCGCGCAGGCCCTGCGCAGTCTCACGCGCGAAAGTGATGATTACGCCATTATCTACATCGAGGAAAACCTTGCCCAGCAGCTCGGCCACGAGATAGATAAATTCAAGGACAGGCCCACCCCGGCCATCATCCTCATCCCAGGCAGAGAGGGCAGCATCGGCCTCGGCCAGTCCGCGCTGCGCGCGGCTGTCGAGCGTGCCGTCGGCACCAACATCCTGGGCGATTGAGCGCCCCCTTCAACATTTCAAAAGGAAGGAAACAGAATATGAGCGGAACTATAACAAAAGTATCGGGACCGCTTGTCGTGGCAGAGGGTCTTGCAGACGCGAACGTGTCCGACGTTGTCCGCGTCGGCTCTCAGCGCCTGATAGGCGAGATCCTTAACATGACCGGCGACAAGGCGTCCATTCAGGTCTATGAAGAGACCTCCGGCCTAGGCCCCGGCGCCGCGGTCGAATCCACCGGCATGCCCATGTCCGTCGAGCTTGGGCCCGGTATGCTGGAAAACATCTACGACGGTATCCAGCGCCCTCTGCCCGAGATGCGCGACCTTACCGGCGACTCCATCACCCGCGGCACCGACGTGCCCGCGCTCAACCGTGAAAAGCTGTGGGACTTCGTGCCCGTGGCAAAGCCCGGCGACAAGGTTTCCGCCGGCGACGTTCTCGGCGCCGTGCAGGAGACCAGCGCCATCAGCCATAAGATCATGGTGCCCCCCGGCATCTCCGGTGAAGTCGTCAGCGTTGAGCGCGGCCAGTTCACCGTGACCGACGTCGTCGCCGTCGTGCGCGACGCCAAGGGGACCGAGCATAAGCTCACCATGCTCCAGCGCTGGCCCGTGCGTATCGCGCGCCCCTACACGAAAAAGTACGTTCCCAGCCGCCCCATGAACAGCGGCCAGCGTATAATCGACACCCTCTTCCCCATCGCAAAGGGCGGCACGGCCGCCGTTCCCGGCCCGTTCGGCTCCGGCAAGACCGTCGTGCAGCACCAGCTTGCAAAGTGGTCTGACGTCGATATCGTCATTTACATCGGCTGCGGTGAGCGCGGCAATGAGATGACCGACGTTCTCATGGAGTTCCCCGAGCTCAAGGACCCGCGCAACGGTGAGCCGCTCATGAAGCGCACCGTGCTTATCGCCAACACCTCCGACATGCCCGTCGCCGCGCGTGAGGCGTCCATTTACACCGGCATCACCATCGCCGAGTACTTCCGCGACATGGGCTATGACGTCGCCGTTCTGGCCGACTCCACCTCCCGCTGGGCCGAGGCGCTGCGCGAAATGTCCGGCCGTCTTGAGGAAATGCCCGGCGAAGAGGGCTACCCCGCCTACCTCGCCTCGCGTCTGGCGCAGTTCTATGAGCGCGCCGGCGTTGTGGAATGCCTCGGCTCCGACGACCGTCAGGGCTCCGTCACCGCCATCGGCGCGGTCTCCCCTCCGGGCGGCGATATATCCGAACCTGTCTCTCAGGCCACCATGCGCATAGTCAAGGTGTTCTGGGCGCTCGACTCCAGCCTTGCCTACGCCCGCCACTTCCCCGCCATCAACTGGCTGACGTCCTACTCGCTGTATGTCGATACTCTCCGCCCCTGGTACACTGAGCAGTTCGGCGAGAATTACATGATAAACCGCGAGAAGGCCATGCACATCCTTCAGGAAGAGAGCGAGCTTCAGGAGATCGTCCGCCTCGTCGGTCAGGACGCGCTCTCCCCGGCAGACCGTCTCACCATGGAGACGGCGAAGATGCTGCGTGAGGACTTCCTCCAGCAGAACGCCTTTGTCGATGAGGACGCTTATTCCTCCTATGCCAAGCAGTTCCGGCTTCTGGACATGGTGCTCAGCTACGACAGTCTCTGCCGTGCCGCGCTTGAAAAGAACGCCGATATGGAGGCGCTGTTCGCCATAGACGCGCGCGAGAAGATAGGCCGCGCGAAGATGGCCGACGCAAGGACCTTTGAAGCCGATTACGACGCTATCGCCGCCGAGATGAAGGCGGAGATAGACGCTGTCATTGCCGGAGGTGAGGACGCATGATCAAAGAGTATAAAACAATAAGAGAGATCGCCAGCCCCCTTATGGTGGTTGACGACGTTGAGGGCGTCACCTATGACGAGCTGGGCGAGCTTGAGCTGCCCAACGGCGAGATCCGCCGCTGCAAGGTGCTCGAGGTCGAGGGCAGCAAGGCCGTCGTTCAGCTTTTCGAGTCCGCGCAGGGCATAAACCTTGCCGAGACGAAGGTGCGCTTCCTCGGCCATCCGCAGCAGCTCGCCGTGTCTGAGGACATGCTCGGCCGCGTGTTCAACGGCATGGGTCTGCCCATAGACGGCGGCCCCGAGATACTTGCCGAGGCGCACATGGATATAAACGGCCTGCCGATGAACCCGGCGGCGCGCGCCTACCCTGCGGAATTCATCCAGACGGGCGTTTCCACCATCGACGGTCTGAACACCCTCGTCCGCGGGCAGAAGCTGCCCATATTCTCCGGCTCCGGCCTGCCTCATGCCGCCCTCGCCGCGCAGATCACGCGTCAGGCGAAGGTCTTGGGCGACAATGAGACCTTCGCGGTCGTCTTTGCCGCGATAGGCATCACCTTTGAGGAGTCCGAGTATTTCATCAACGACTTCCGCCGCACCGGCGCCATCGACCGCACCGTCGTTTTCTCCAACCTTGCAAACGACCCCGCTGTTGAGCGTATCGCCACCCCGCGTATGGCCCTGACCGCCGCCGAGTACCTCGCCTTTGAAAAGGACATGCAGGTCCTCGTCATCATGACGGACATCACCAACTACGCCGAGGCTCTGCGTGAGGTCTCCGCCGCGAAGAAGGAAGTTCCCGGCCGCCGCGGCTACCCCGGCTACCTTTACACCGACCTTGCCACCATGTATGAGCGCGCGGGCCGCCGCAAGGGCAAGAAGGGCTCCATCACCATGATCCCCATCCTCACCATGCCCGAGGACGACAAGACCCACCCCATTCCCGACCTCACCGGCTACATCACCGAGGGGCAGATAATCCTCTCCCGCGACCTGCACCGCAAGGGCATCGTTCCCCCCGTGGACGTGCTCCCCTCGCTCAGCCGTCTTAAGGACAAGGGCATCGGCGTCGGCAAGACCCGCGAGGACCATGCCGGCACCATGAACCAGCTCTTCGCCGCCTACTCCCGCGGCAAGGACGCCAAGGAGCTTATGACCATCCTCGGCGAGGCCGCCCTTTCCGACGACGACAAGCTCTTCGCGCAGTTTGCCGACGAGTTTGAAAAGGTGTACGTCAGCCAGGGCAACAACACCAACCGCACCATCGAGGAGACGCTGAACATCGGCTGGCAGCTTCTCAGCATCCTGCCCCGCCGTGAGCTCAAGCGTATCAAGCCCGAGATGATCGACAAGTACATGCCCAAGAAGTAAGACCAAAAAGTTGATCCCAAACTATTTTTGAAAAACGGAGGTGATGCTTTTTGGCAAGCACTGCTATAACCCCGACCAGAATGGTGCTCAACCAGCTCAAGGGCCGTCTCAAGACCGCCCGGCGCGGCCACAAGCTCCTCAAGGATAAGCGCGACGAGCTTATGCGTCAGTTCATGGACGTCGTCAAGCTCAACAAGCAGCTTCGCAACCGCGTCGAGGAGGGGCTGACGGCAGCCTTCGGCTCGCTTCAGGTGGCAAGCTCCATCATGTCTCCCGAAATGCTTGAGCAGGCGCTTCTCTACCCCCGCCAGAGCGTGGAGCTGGGCATGAAGTTCAGGAATATCATGAGCGTCAACGTTCCCGTTTACTCCTTCCAGACCAAGAGCAACGACCCCAGCGAGATATACCCTTACGGCTTTGCGCAGACCTCCGGCGAGTTGGACGACGCGCTGGATAAGCTGGCCAAGGTGTTTGAGGATATGCTGGAGCTGGCGCAGGTGGAAAAGACCATGCAGCTTCTCGCGGAGGAGATAGAAAAGACCCGCCGCCGCGTCAACGCGCTGGAATACGTCATGATCCCCGAGCTTGAGGCGAACATCAAGTATATCTCCATGAAGCTTGAGGAGAATGAGAACTCCACCAAGGTGCGTCTGCTGAAGGTCAAGGAAATGGTGCTTCAGGACGCCCACCACTACGAACAGTAAAAAAGCCAAAAAAGCAAAACACACCGCCCGGTGAGATACCGGGCGGTGTTTCATTTGTCAAAAAGCCTCGCAGAGTTTCGCGTCCGCAGACGCGACGATTCTTTCTCGACAGTCCGCGTCCTCTCAGTCAAGCAGGGGAAGAAGCTCCTGCCGCCGCGCCTCATCCAGCGCATTCACAGCCGCGTCAAAGCCATCGGGATCGCTGTTCCGCGCCGCGCGCAGAAGCGCGCCGTAGGCCTCCGTATACGCCCCGTCCAGCCCGGAGATGTTCGTCAGCAGCACGCGCACTTCCTCATCCGTCAGGCCGTTCGCGTCCACATATTCCCGCAGGCTGTCAAAAAGCGCCATCAGCGCCTCCGCGCCGTTTTCCGCGGCGTATTCACCGGCGTTGAAGCTCTCCTCACTGCAGCGCGTGAAGAACCCGGCCGCCTCTATAGAGGCGGCCGGCGGCTTTCCGCCGCGTATCGCAAATACCGCAACGAGCACGCCCGCCGCCGCGCATACAGCGCACACCGCAAGCTTCCTGTGTTTTTTCATCCTTCACCCGCCTTTTTTATTTATGTAGTCCGCGCTTTCCGCGCGTGGATTTAATGATACCGCGCGCCGCATACTGCGGTGCGCGGTATTTATTCATCGGAAAATTATTTCTCCGTCCACTTCCAGTTTGCCACCTCGGGCAGGTCAACGCCGTGCTCCGCGATGTACTGTCTGTGCTCGACGAGCTTATCCTTCATCTGCTGGATGAGGTACGCGCCCCTGTTGCCGAGCTGCGGCAGGTTGTAAACAGCCGACATGACAAGATCGAACCTGTCGAGCCTGTTGAGCACGCGCATATCGAACGGCGTTGTTATCGTGCCCTCTTCGATATAGCCGCGCACGTGGATGTTCTTGTTGTGCCGCTTGTAGGTCAGCTCGTGGATAAGGCTGGGATAGCCGTGGAAGGCGAAGATGATGGGCTTATCCGCGGTGAAGAGCATGTCGTAATCCTTCTGCGACAGGCCGTGGGGGTGCTGCTCCTCGCTCTGCAGGCGCATCAGGTCAACCACGTTCACAACGCGTATGCGAAGCTCCGGGAACGCATCCCTGAGTATCGTGACCGCCGCCAGCGTTTCAAGCGTGGGCGTATCGCCGCAGCACGCCATGACGATGTCCGGCTCCTGCCCCTCGTCGGTGGAGGCCCACTGCCATATGCCGATGCCCTGCGTGCAGTGCTTCACGGCCTGCTCCATCGTCAGCCACTGGGGCCGCGGGTGCTTGGACGCGACTATCACGTTCACATAGTTGCGCGAACGGATGCAGTGGTCAAAGCAGCTCAGCAGGCAGTTGGCATCCGGCGGCAGATACATGCGCACCACGTCCGCCTTCTTGTTCGCCACATGGTCAAGGAAGCCGGGGTCCTGATGCGTGAAGCCGTTGTGGTCCTGCTGCCACACGTTGGAGGCCAGCACGTAGTTCAGCGAGGCGATCTTCTGCCGCCAAGGAAGCTGGTTGCAGACCTTCAGCCACTTTGCGTGCTGCGAGAACATCGAATCCACTATGCGTATGAACGCCTCATAGCTGTTGAAGAAGCCGTGCCGCCCCGTGAGCAGATAGCCCTCCAGCATACCCTCGCACACGTGCTCGGAGAGCATGGAGTCCATCACCCTGCCGTCGGGCGCAAGATGGTCGTCCGTGTCGTAGGCCTCGCCGTTCCACGCGCGCCCCGTCTCCTCGAACACGGGCGTCAGGCGGTTGGACGCGGTCTCGTCCGGGCCGAAGGAGCGGAAGTTGCGCTCCACCTCATTGAGCTTGTATATATCGCGCACGAAGGTGCCCAGCACGGCCATATCCTGCGCCTCGACGCTGCCGGGGAAGGGGATATCCACGCCGTAATCGCGGAAGTCCGGCATTCTCAGGTCCTTCAGCAGCAGTCCGCCGTTTGCGTGCGGGTTCGCGCCCATGCGGCGCGTGCCCTTCGGCGGGAAGTCCAGCAGCTCCTGCACCGGCACGCCGTTCTCGTCGAACAGCTCCTCCGGCCTGTAGGAGTGCAGCCACTGCTCTATCTGGCGGATATGCTCGGGCGAGTCGGGCTGTATGGGCACCTGATGGGCGCGCCAGTAGTCCTCCACCTTGAGTCCGTCCACATAGGCCGGCCCCGTCCAGCCCTTCGGGCTGCGGAACACTATCATCGGCCAGCGCGGGCGCAGCATGTCGCCGTTTTCGCGTGCGTTCGCCTGATAGGCCAGTATTTTCTCCACGCACTCGTCCAGCGTGTCCGCCATAAGCCTGTGCATCACCGCCGGGTCGTTCCCCTCGACGAAGTGCGGCTCCCATCCGCAGCCGCGGAAGAAGTCCTCCAGCTCTTCATGCGAGATGCGCGCGAACAGCGTGGGGTTGGCTATCTTATAGCCGTTCAGGTGCAGTATCGGCAGCACCGCACCGTCCGTTTTCGGGTTGATGAATTTGTTCAGCTGCCACGAGGTCGCAAGCGGGCCGGTCTCCGCCTCGCCGTCGCCGACGACGCAGGCCGCTATCAGCCCCGGATTATCCGTCACCGCGCCGAAGGAGTGCGCCAGCGAATAGCCCAGCTCGCCGCCCTCGTTTATCGAGCCGGGAGTCTCCGGCGCGACGTGCGACGGGATGCCGCCGGGGAAGGAGAACTGCTTGAACAGCTTCTGCATACCCTCCTTGTCGCGGGAGATGTTCGGGTAAACCTCCTGATAGCTGCCGTCCAGCCAGTCCTGCGCGACCATCGCGTTGCCGCCGTGGCCCGGCCCGGAGACGTATATCATGTCAAGGTCGTATTTCTTTATAACGCGGTTGAGGTGGGTGTAAATGAAGTTCTGCCCGGGGACCGTGCCCCAGTGACCCACTATTTTCTTCTTTATGCTCTCCTCCGTGAGCGGCTTTTGCAGCAGAGGGTCGTCCAGCAGGTAAAGCTGACAGGCGGAAAGATAGTTCGCCGCACGCCAGTACGCATCCAGTGTCGCCAGCTCCTGCTCCGTTGCCGGAAGCCTTTTGTTTTCTTCCATAAGATGACCTCCCATAGTTCATATTCTGACCGCATATGGAAAACTTTTGTACGCGGTTCAATTGTGATAATAAAGCATTTTCGTCATTTAATCAATATATTCTTTGCAGGTTCAGAAATTTATATGCACACTGACGAAAAACACTCTCCGCGCCGCGGCGCGGAGGGTGCTTGCATGTCTGCATTAACAACAGATTTTTTTATTTTGTCCTGACGTACTCGTTCATCGGGTGCACCATGTACTCGTTGTACGGGAAGCGGTCCGTCGTCACGTAGCCCGCCGGTGCGTCGATAAGCTGCGGTATGCGGTTGACGAGCGTTGCGCAGGTCAGCTCCACCGTCGCGGGCTGGTTGACGATGCAGGTCGTCTCCGGCTCACCGTAGAGCGTCCACACGTTGCGGTCTATCTCGTCCTTGTTGTATATCTTGCCGATGCACTCGGTCTCAAGGGTGATGCCCTCCTCGGTCGTGGTGGTGACGATGGCGCGCATACCCGTCGCGTTCCCGGCCTTGACCACCATGCCCAGCGTCTCGCTGTCGAGGTCCTCCTTGTCTATGCAGGGGATGCACTTCTGCGTCTGGGAGGTGATGTGCAGGCCCATCTTGCTACACAGCCAGCCGTTCTGGTTCCACATGTAGCTGGGCACATACTTTCCGCTCTCGACAAGCTCCTTCATCTCGTCGGACGGCGTCTCGTTGTAGCAGCCGATGGTCTTGTTGAACTCCTCCACGGTCAGGCCCGCACCGTGACCCTCGGCCAGCGCGATGCCGTAATCCTCCACGTTGTAGGAGCTGCTGCCCACTATCTTCGTTATCTTGTGGGAGGAACCGGCAAGGTTCGTCACCATCGTGCCCCAGTACAGATCGCAGTAGCCCACGCCCGTCAGCGTGCATCCGCCCTCCTTGGCCAGCTTGTCCAGCTTCTCCGTCAGCGCGGGGGATGAGTTCCACGGATAAAGCGCCTCCTCGCAGGTCGTGATGGCGTTGACGCCGTGGTGCGCACAGATGGTGAATATATCCTCCAGCTCGGCCACGGTGCTGCGCGTGGCGATGATGCACACGTCGGGCTTAAGCTCGCCTATGCGCTTGTCCGCCGTCGCGGAGTCCTCGACCTTCACGCCGACCGTGGGATAGCCGTTGCCTATTATCTCGGAGACGTCCTTGCCTATATGGCCCTTATTGCGGCAGAATGCGCCGACCAGCTCCCCGCCGTGCTCCAGCACATAGCGCATCAGATAGCGGCTCATCTTCCCCGCGCCGTACTGTACTACTCTTACCTTGCGATCCATAATAAAGCCTCCTCGTATTTTGTCGAAATTGGTTATTTTTTTAACAACCTTCACGGCCTTATTATATTCTTTATACCATGTGCAAAGTCAAGAAATTTTTTCCTGCGCGTTTTCAATAAATCCCGCGGGCATGATTCGTGCATATTCACGGCGGCGCGGCCCGGCTCAGCAGCGCACGGGTATCTGCGTCTTGTAGAACATCTGCCGCCTGTCCATGTCCAGCACGGGAAAGTCGATTATCACCTCGCAGATGTAATCCCCCGCGATGGAGAAGCCGCGCGTCTCGATATAGTCCATCAGGCGCCTGACGCTCTCCTCCTCGCGCTCTAGGCTGTCGGCGCACAGGCATACGTATGCCGCCGCCGGCACGCGCTCTATCCCCTCCCCGGCGCTGTCCGCGTCCACGAAGAGGAAAACCTCGTCGGCGTAAAGCTCTCCCGCGGTGAGGCGCTCCCTGCGGATTATCGTGCCGATGTTGCTGAAATACGACAGCGGCATGTTGTTGACGACAAGGTGCGTTTTAAGCTGCCTCAGCATGTATTCGTATCCGGACTCGTCCTGCTCAAAGTAGTTCATGTCGCAGGCGTAGCGGTAGATGAACCTTTCCGGGATGAATTCCATGAATATTTCGCCGTTTCTGGGCATGGCCTCGTACTTTTTGTAGTTTTCCAGCGTGCGCATTATCGCCGCGCGCGAGCGCGTAAGCTGCTCAATGCGCTCATCCACGCGGCCCGCCTGCTCGCGCAGCAGCCTTTGCAGCGCCTCGGCGTCGTTCTCGTCGAGGAAGGCGCGTATCTGCCGCAGCGTCATGCCGTACACCTTCATGTTCTGTATGAGGTCCAGCCGCGCCGACTGCGTGATGTGATAATAGCGGTAGCCCGTCGCCGCGTCGATATACTGCGGCTTCAGAAGCCCCTCCCTGTCGTACAGGCGCAGCGTCTGCTCCGACACGTGGTTGAGCTGTGCCATCTGCCCGATGGTCAGCTTCTGCAGGTCCATTAAACCTTCCCCCTTGTATAAAGTTTGCGTCTCCGTGCCGATTATAGCACAGAGACGCGGGTTTGGAAATATCCTTGTTTTTTCCC
>UMHM01019776.1_pt1 | contig 15862 bp, 14 predicted proteins | sample 1965501 | NCBI WGS metagenome assembly UMHM01 (sample SAMEA4836095, study PRJEB28245) | human gut metagenome | biome: gut microbiome; material: fecal sample | place: Denmark | collected 2008
AAGAATTGAGGTGATTATTTGGTTATATATCAAACAGCACCGCCAGAAAGCCGGGATATCCGTTCCACGAATGTGCGAGCTTACGGGGATTCCCAGACGTACCATACAAGACCTCGAAAAGCGTGGAGATTGCCTTGTTTCAAACGCGCTGAAAATCGCAAACGTTCTCGGAGTTAAGTTGGACGACCTGCTCTCCCCGCCCACAGATTAAATCACATCCGCCTGTTTGTGCAGGCGGGGATTTTTTTGCCAATTTCAACTCACACGTCCCTCCCGGGCAAAAAAACTCGCCCCCAGCACTTACTGGGAGCGATTTCGCCGCCGGTCGCACCGGCTGGTGCGCCTGACAGGACTTGAACCTGCATTCCTCTCGGAAATGGAACCTAAATCCATCGTGTCTGCCAATTTCACCACAGGCGCGTATACTTTATTATACCAGAAAAAAAAGCGTTTGTCAAGAACACATTGCGTTACTGCGGCACAAAACCGAAAGAATTTTCGGGAAAAATGCAAAACCTATTGACAAAACTCGTTAAATACTATATAATTAGTTTATGTAGGTTTAATCTCACAACATATTGTGTCTAAGGAGAAAGAGAAATGCCAATGATAACGATGATAAAAAAGCGCGACGGACGCGAAGCTCCGTTCAATATTGAGAAGATTGCGCGCGCGATTTACCGTGCGGCGGAGGCCGTCGGCGGAAACGATTATTCGGAAGCGATGGAGCTTGCGGATACGGTGTGCCAGCAGCTCAGCGAGAGCATTATCGGAAGAAATCCCTCTGTTGAAGAGGTTCAGGATATGGTTGAGCGCGTGCTTATCGAGAACGGTCACGCAAAAACCGCGAAAGCGTACATTCTCTACCGCGCCGAGCGTACAAGAGCGCGTGAGATGAACACAACGCTTATGAAGATTTACGAGGATTTGACGTTCAAATCGGCGGGCGAATACGACCTGAAGCGCGAAAACGCGAACATTGACGGCGATACGGCGATGGGAACGATGCTGAAATACGGAAGCGAGGGCGCGAAGCAGTTCAACGAGCTGTATGTTCTCGACCCTGTTCACTCAAACGCGCATATCAACGGCGATATTCACATTCACGACCTTGATTTTCTTACGCTGACGACAACCTGCTGCCAGATTGACCTTTTGAAGCTGTTCCACGACGGTTTCTCCACGGGACACGGCTTCCTGCGCGAACCGAACGATATCGCAAGCTATGCGGCGCTCGCGTGCATAGCTATTCAGTCGAACCAGAACGACCAGCACGGCGGTCAGAGCGTGCCGAATTTCGATTACGCAATGGCTGAGGGCGTAAAAAAGACGTTCAAGAGGCTCTATCATAAAAATCTCGCAAAGGCGCTTCTCTATACTTACGACAGCAGGGATTTTGCCGCTATCGAGAATAAAATCCGCGAAGCCGCCGATAAGATTGAAGCGGATTTCGGGCTTGTTCCACAGCTTCACAATAACGACGAGTACAAGTCAAAGGAATGGGATTTGCTTGCGAGCGAGTACGGCGACAAGTTCTCCGCGCTTCAGGACGAGGCGGAAACGCTCGCCGAGGCGGAAACCGACCGCGCGACTTATCAGGCGATGGAAGCGCTTATCCACAACCTAAACACGATGAATTCCAGAGCGGGCGCGCAGAATCCGTTCTCGTCGATAAATTACGGCACGGATACTTCTCCCGAAGGCAGAATGGTTTCGTTTAACGTGATGAAAGCGGAAGAAGCGGGACTTGGAAACGGCGAAACGCCGATTTTCCCCATTCACATTTTCAAGGTTAAGGACGGGGTGAACTTCAGCGAGGGCGACCCGAATTACGATTTGTTCAAGCTTGCGATGCGCGTTTCCGCGAAGAGAATGTTCCCGAATTTCAGCTTTATAGACGCGCCGTTCAATCTTCAGTACTACAAAGAGGGCGATTATCACACGGAAATCGCGTATATGGGCTGCCGCACGCGCGTTATAGGAAACAACCACGACAAGTCGCGCGAAATCGTGACGGGACGCGGAAACCTCTCGTTTACGACAATAAATCTGCCGCGTCTTGGAATTGAAGCGCACGGCGATATCGAAAAATTCTACAAGAGTCTTGACAAGACGATGGATATTGTTTTTGACCAGCTTTATCAGCGCCTGCTTATTCAGTCGAGAAAGCACGTCAGAAATTATCCGTTCCTTATGGGACAGGGCGTGTGGATTGACAGCGAGAAGCTCTCGGAAAACGATTCAATCGCCGAAATCCTCAAGCACGGAAGCCTTTCAACTGGCTTTATCGGGCTTGCGGAAACGCTTGTCGCGCTCACGGGAAAGCATCACGGCGAGAGCGAGGAATCGCAGAAGCTCGGACTTGAAATTATCACGCATATGCGCGAGAGAGCCGATGAAAAGGGCAGGGAAACCGGACTTAACTACACGCTTCTTGCAACGCCAGCCGAGGGGCTTTCGGGACGGTTTATTTCAATCGACAAGAAGCGCTATGGTGAAATTCCGGGCGTAACGGACAAGGATTTTTACACGAATTCATTCCATATTCCCGTTTATTACAACATAAGCGCGTTCCGTAAAATCAAGCTTGAAGCGCCCTATCACGCGCTTACGAACGGCGGTCATATAAGCTATGTGGAGCTTGACGGCGACCCGCTGAAGAACCTTGACGCGTTTGAAAAGGTTGTTCGCTATATGAAGGAGCAGGGAATAGGATACGGTGCGATAAATCACCCGATTGACCGCGACCCGTGCTGCGGCTTTACGGGAATAATCGACGACGAATGCCCGAACTGCCACCGCCGCGAGGGCGAGGTTATCGAGGACAGAATTGAGCGTCCGAAGCTGTTTACGTCGGATAATTGAGGGTAAAATGGAAATAAGAATAGCGGGTACCGTCTGCGAGTCGATTGTGGACGGCCCCGGATTCAGATATGTTGTGTTTGTGCAGGGCTGCCCGCATAACTGCGAGGGCTGTCACAATCCCGAAACGCACGATTTTTCGGGAGGAAAAGTCGTTGATACGGACGATTTGTTCGCGGAGTGTGTTGACGACCCGCTTCACGACGGCGTAACGTTTTCGGGCGGCGAGCCTTTTTGTCAGGCGAAAGCGCTGTATTATCTCGGAAAACGATTTAAGGAGCGGGGACTCAGCCTTATGTGTTACAGCGGCTGGACGTTCGAGGAGCTTCTCGAAAAGGCGAAAACCGAGGAATTTGTCGGGAAATTGCTCTCGATAACGGACATTCTCGTTGACGGAAAATTCGTGCTTGAGCAGCGTTCTCTTGCGCTTAAATTCAGGGGAAGCGCAAATCAGTGGCTTATCGACGTTCCCGAAAGTCTGCGGCAGAAGCGCATTGTCGAGGCTCTGACAGACGATTGAATTTCAGATGAAGAAGAGAATTATTTCGCTTATTACAGCGGTTTTGCTGTTGTTTGGACTGACAGGCTGTTCGGACAACGGTCTGGACAAGGTGCTGAAATATGATATTCCCGATAATCCCAAAACGCTTGACCCGCAGCAGGCAAACGAGCCGATTTCGGAATTGATTATCGGAAGCGTTTTCTGCGGGCTGTTCTCGAAAAACGCCGACGGAACGCTTAAAAATGCGGTTTGTGAGAGTTATACGGTTTCCGGTGACGGGCTTGTGTACAATTTCAGGCTGCGCGAGGATTTTTTTTGGGTTGGCGATGAATTTGAGAAGCAGTGCAAAGCGCAGGACTTCGTTTTCGGGTTCAAACGGCTGTTTTCGCCCGAAACAAGCGCACCGAACGCCGCGGATTATTTTTGTATAAAGAACTCGAAGCGGCTGCGGAGCGGCTCGATTTCAGATTTTTCGCTGCTTGGAGTAAAGGCGCTCGGCGACTTTGAGCTTGAAATAACGCTTGATTACACAAATCCGCGCCTTCTTGATATGCTTTGCGACGCGCCCGCGATGCCCTGCTGCGAGGAATTTTTCGTTAAATCGCGCGGCAAATACGGGCTTTCCGCCGAGTGTACGCCGTCGAACGGCGCGTTTTATGTGAGGAGCTGGCACTACGACCCGTACGCCAAAACCGACGTCAACAACGTGATTTTGTCGCGCAATTACAAGAACGCAAAAGCGCTGAATGTCTGCCCGTCGGGGCTGAATTATTTCATTGTCGACGAGGACACGTTTGTCGCGGATTTCCTGAACAAGGAAGTGAGCTGTCTTGCCGTTTCAACGCGCGAAAAATCGCTTTTTGACGGGGAATATCCGTTCGAGGAGTATCCGAGCGTGACCTGCGGGCTGATTTTCAACAGGGATTACGCCGCTTTTCGCAATAAGGATTTTCTGAAAGCGCTTTCGCTGCTGATAAATTATGATGAACTCGGCGCGGGAATTGCTGATTTTGAAGCGGCTGAGGGCGCAGTTTCTGGGCAGGTGAAGATAAACGGTTTCAGCTACCGCGAAATTGTCGGTAAGTGTAATAATCTCATACATGACAAGAAAACAGCTGCTGATTACCTGAAAAAATCAAAATCTTCAGTTAATTCGAGCCTGTTTACGGGCGCGAGAATAATCGTTCCCGATGAAATTTCGCAGACTGCGGCGTCGTACATTATGCAGGAATGGCAGCGCGAGCTTGGATTTTACTGTATTCTGGAGCGCCTTTCCGAGAGCGAATACCGCAGGCGGCTTGAAAGCGGGGATTATGAGATTGCGGTGCAGAAGCTGACGGGAAAATACGACAGTCCCGCGGCTTATCTCGAACAGTTCTGTGAAAAAAGTACGTCGAATTATTCGGAATATTACAATGCGTACTATGAAATTCTGCTGAAAAAAGCCGAAACCGCCTCCGACAGTGCCGACAGCGCCGAGCTTTACGCGGAAGCCGAGCGCACGCTGATTGACGACTGCGGATTTGTGCCGATTTATTGCGAGAATATCTACTTCTTCAGGCAGAAAGACGTTGAGGACGTGTTCTACAATCCGCTTACGGGCGCGATTGATTTCACGCAGGGTAAACGAAAATAAGAAAAAGTCCGGTTTTAAGCCGGACTTTGGAGACCGTCGAAAAAGTCCCGTTGGGACTTTTCCGCCGAAACATACGCACTGCCCGCACTCATTGTCGGCTTTGCCGACAATTCGCACAGTTGTGCGGATAGAAGTGTTTTTTGCCCGTGGAGACCCGCGGCAAAAAAAACGGATTTAAACGCCCGCTTCGCAGGCAGAATCTACTTTTTTCGACAAACTGAAAGTCCGGTTTTAAGCCGGACTTTGTTTTATCTGTTGATGAAATTTTCGTCGTGAGCGAAAATAAACCGCGAAAGCTCGCCGCTCGAATAATCCGCGACAACAAACGTCTGTTTTTCCTCGTTAAAGCAAAAAACATATTTTCCCGAACGTTCAGCCGCCTTGTCAATCTCGGTCGGTGAAACATCGTTTTCGATAAGCAGCCTTACCGCCTGTTCGGGCTTGTCGGCGATAACGCTCCCGCGCATTTTCAGGAACACTGAGAACAGATTACTTTTTATCAGCTCAAAAACCGTCGTATTTGAGAGCGTTATTTCAACCGGTCCGCCCGCTGTTTTTATCAGAAAAACCGCAGGGTCGGGGACGTTGCCCTCGCAGACCGCCGCCTTGAATTCGCCCGTTCTGCCGATGCACACAAGCGGAAGCTTCGTTCCGTCAATGTCCGTGAATGTGTACGGCGTCATAAGATTTGGGTGAATGAGCTTGATAAATTCCTGCCGGTTAACCGCCATATATGCGTATTTTTCGAGGAAAATCCTAATATTCTGCGGGACTTCAATTCCGCGCTCAGTTTTATTTCTCTCAAAATCCGCTTCGGGGATACCGTCGGTTTTTCCGCCGCAGAGAATTTTCGTCACATCGAACGGTTCAAGATTGTACAGAACAGCCAAGATTTCACCTTCTTTTCATTAGGTCGCCTCTAAAAACCTTGTTTGAGTGAAAATGCGTATAGCACGCCGACTGCTTTGTCAAGTCTCCTCGTAAGGCATCCAGCCTTACTTCGTCGGCTTTTCTCGCATTCGTCGTCCTCTACCCATTTTCACTTTTCAAACCGGTTTTTAGAGGCTCCCATTAAATCAGAGCCTTGATTTGAAATTATCGTAGCCGAATTTTTTCAGAAGTTTTATTTCGCCGTTTTCGCAAAGCAGGTAAATTGACGGCAGCGGAATACCGTTAAACGTGTTGTTTTTGCACATCGAGTAGATTGCCATATCCTCGAAAACGAGCCTGTCGCCCTCGCGCAGTTCACGGTCGAATGAATAATCGCCGATTATATCGCCCGCAAGGCAGGTGTTTCCGCCGAGCCGATAGGTAAACGCCTTTTTTTCGGGCAAATCCGCGCCGATGATATTCGGACGATAGGGCATTTCGAGAACGTCCGGCATATGACAAGCCGCCGAAGCGTCTGTAATCGCGATATCCAAGCCGTTTTTAAGCGTATCGAGCACTGTTGTCACGAGATAGCCCGCGTTCAGCGCGACCGCCTCGCCGGGTTCGAGATAAACCTCAAGCCCGTGCTTTTCGCGGAACTTTTTCACGGCGTCAACAAGCAGTGAAACGTCATAATCCTGCCGCGTGATGTGATGACCGCCGCCGAAGTTTACCCACTTGATTTTGTTGAAGAAGAACCCGAATTTTTCCTCAAAAACGGGGATTGTCCGCGCGAGAACATCGGAATTTTGTTCGCACATCGTATGGAAATGAAGCCCGTCAATCCCATCGGCAAGTGAAATCTGCTCTTTGAACCGCGAAAGCGTTGCGCCGAGCCGCGAGCCGCGGAAGCACGGGTTGTAGATATCCGTTTCAATCTCGCTGTATTCGGGGTTTACGCGGATTCCCGCCTGAATGTAACGCGGCGCCGAGCGCACTTTATCGCGATATTTCGCCCATTGTTCGGGGGAATTGAACACGATGTGGTCGCAGTATTTCAGAATTTCATCGAAATCCTTTTCGGGATAAGCGGGGGAGAAAACGTGATTTTCCCTGCCGAACGGCTTTGCCATTTCCTCAAAGCCGAGCCGCGCCTCGAAAATCCCGCTTGCCGTGCAGCCGTCGAGGTACTGCGCTATCATCGGATATGTCGCGTAAGCCGAGAACGCTTTCTGCGCGAGGAGTATCTTACAGCCAGCGCGTTCCTTGACATTGCGCAAAATTTCGAGATTTTCCCTCAGCTTTTTTTCATCGATAACATAGCACGGCGTTTCGACGTCGTTTATCCAATCCATAGCGTTCCTCCCGTCCGAAGCGAAAATCAGCGCGCAAAAACAGCCTTAGTCCACAAGCGCGGGATTTCTGTCCTCCTCCCAAGGCAGACCCCATTTGTTAAGCGCGTCCATAAACGGGTCGGGGTTAAGCTCCTCGACGTTGTGAACACCGGGCTTCTTCCAATCGCCCTTGAGTACCATCATAGCGCCAATCATCGCGGGAACGCCCGTTGTATATGAAATAGCCTGCGAGCCGACTTCCTTGTAGCATTCCTGATGGTCGCAGATATTGTAAAGATAATAGTTCTTGTCCTTGCCGTCCTTTTTGCCGCGGAAAATGCAGCCGATGTTGGTTTTTCCGACAGTTCTCGGACCGAGAGAAGCGGGGTCGGGAAGAACCGCCTTCAAGAACTGAAGCGGAACGATTTCCTTGCCCTCGTACATAATCGGCTCGATTGACGTCATTCCAACGTCCTCAAGGCACTTGAGGTGGGTGAGATAGCTCTGACCGAACGTCATAAAGAAGCGGATACGCTTTATTCCCTTGATGTTGAGCGCGAGGGATTCAAGCTCCTCGTGGTGAAGCAGGTACATATCCTTTTCGCCCACGCCCTTGAAGTTGTAGACGCGCTTAATCTCCATAGGCTCGGTTTCAACCCACTTTCCGTCCTCGATATAGCTTCCCTTTGCGGAAACCTCGCGAATATTGATTTCGGGGTTAAAGTTTGTTGCAAAGGGGTAGCCGTGGTCGCCGCCGTTGCAGTCGAGAATGTCGATATAGTTGATTTCGTCAAATTCGTGCTTCATCGCGTAAGCCGAGAAAACTCCCGTAACTCCGGGGTCGAAGCCGCAGCCGAGAATTGCGGTGATACCTGCTTTCTCGAAGCGTTCGCGATAAGCCCACTGCCACGAATACTCGAATTTCGCGGTATCCTCAGGCTCATAGTTCGCGGTATCGAGGTAATCGACCTTACATTCAAGGCAAGCGTCCATAATGTGCAAATCCTGATATGGAAGCGCGATATTCATAACGATATCGGGCTTGTACTCTCTGATAAGCGCGCAAAGTTCGGGAACGTTGTCCGCGTCGACGGAAGCCGTTGTGATAACGGTTTTTGTCTTATCCTGCCATTTTTCCTTGAGCGCGTCGCACTTTGCCTTTGTTCTCGAAGCAATCATAATCTCGGAGAAAACCTCGCTGTTCTGGCAGCACTTTGCCACAACAACAGAAGCCACGCCGCCCGCACCGATAATTAAAGCTCTGCTCATAATAATTTACCTCACTTAATATTTAGTTGCAGACCTGCCGTAAAGCCGCGTCCGCTCAGTTATCGTTTTCATTCCTTCGGTGTTTCCCTAAGCACATCTCTCACGTTATTCGGGAGCGCGAAGCAGCCGCTGTGAACGTATTGATTGTAGTACCTCGTGCGAAGCCCCTGAGAAAGCCACCACTGCGCGTTCTGGTCCTGAACGGGGTGATATTTCTTTGAAGCGAACCCGAAGAGCCAATGCCCTGAGGGATAAGTCGGAATATGCGCCTGATAGACGAGAGCAATCGGGAAAAAGCTCTTAATTCTGCTGTGCGCGCGCTTCATCGCCATCGCGTATTCGTTATAGAACGTGCTTTCGTGCTGATTTACGAGGATACCGTCCTCGGTGAGCGCCTTGTAGCAGTTTCCATAAAATTCCTTTGTGAAAAGCCCCTCTCCGGGACCGAACGGGTCTGTGCTGTCAACAATAATCAAATCGTACTCATTTTGCGCGCTTCGCACGAATTTCAGCCCGTCCTCGTAGTAGATGTGAACGCGCGGGTCGCCGAGCGAACCTGCCGTCTGCGGGATAAACTCCCTGCAAAGCTCCACAACGCGCCTGTCTATCTCGACCATATCGATGTGTTCAACGCTCTTGAAGCGGCAAAGCTCGCGGATTGTTCCGCCGTCGCCCGCGCCGATAACGAGAACTTTTCTGATGTTCGGATTAACGCTCATCGGAACGTGCGTAATCATCTCGTGATAGATATACTCGTCCTTTTCCGTGAGCATAAGATAGCCGTCCAGAACGAGGATTTTGCCGAATTCCTCGCTTTCGAGGATATCGATTTTCTGAAATTCGCTCTGTTCGCTTGCGAGGTGACGCTTAATTTTAATCGAGAACTTAACGCTCTCCGTGTGATTTTCCGTAAACCAAAGCTCCATAATATTACCTCAACTTACAACCTCAAGATATTCCACGTTCATATCCCGACAGCCCGTGAGATTGCAGCCTTTTTCCTTTGCAAATCTGATGTAGTCGAGAATATCGTCCGTGATGCGTTCGCCGGGCGCGAGAATGGGAATACCGGGGGGATAGCACATAACAAATTCCGCGCAAATTCTGCCTGCCGCGCTGTCGAGAGGAACGGATTTCTGCTCGGAGTAAAACGCTTTTTGCGGCGGCATTTCAACGATAGGATTGATGTATTCGTGGTCGTAAAGACCCGCGGGAGAGCGCGAATAAAGCCGTTTTATTTCGGCAAGCGCGGACATCAGGCGCTCGATTTCAAGCGCGCGGTCCGCTCCCGTAATAATCGCGAGGATATTTCCGATATCGCCGAATTCAATTTGTATACCGTACTCGTCGCGCAGCAAATCGTACACTTCGATTCCCGCAAGACCCATAGCTCTCGTGTGAACGGAGAGCTTCGTCCTGTCAAACGCGAAGAAATCCGCGCCGTTGCAAAGCTCGTCGCCGAACGCGTAATACCCGCCGATTTTGTTGACTTCCTTTCGCGCATATTCGGCGAAATCAACGGTTTTCGCGTAAAATTCCTTTCCGTGAAGCGCGAGATTTTGCCTTGCGAGGTCGAGCGAAACCATAAGCAGATAGCTTGCGGAAGTGGTCTGCGTAAGATTTATGACTTGCCGAACGTAGTCGGCGTTCACGGTTTTCGCCGTGAGCAGGAGAGCGCTCTGCGTGAGCGAGCCGCCCGTTTTGTGAACCGAAACCGCTGCCATATCCGCGCCGCAGGACATTCCCGACGGCGGGAGATTTTCGCCGAAATAGAAGTGCGTTCCGTGAGCCTCGTCGCAGAGCGCAAGCAGCCCGTGTTCGTGCGCTGTCTTTACGATACCCCGCAAATCGGAGCAAATCCCGTAATAGGTCGGGTTGTTTATGAGAACGGCCTTTGCGTCGGGATTTTCGGCAATCGCTTTTTCCACGTCCTCAACGGTCATTCCGAGGGGAATACCGAGGTCCTTATTAACGCCGGGATTAACGTACACGGGAACAGCCCCGCACACGACAAGCGCGTTTATGGCGCTTCTGTGGACGTTGCGGGGGAGAATAATCTTATCGCCCGCCTTGCACGCGGACATAATCATCGCCTGAACAGCTCCCGTAGCGCCGTTTATGATGAAAAACGAGTTATCCGCGCCGAACGCGTCCGCCGCAAGCTCCTGCGCCTCCTTAATCACGGAGATGGGGTGGCAGAGGTTGTCGAGCGGTTTCATCGAGTTTACGTCGTTTTTCAGGCAGTCCGCTCCGAGAAATTCGGTAAGCATGGCGTTTCCGCGCCCGCCCTTGTGTCCGGGAACGTCGAACGGCACAACTCTGTTCAGTCTGTGCTCGCGCATCGCCTCGTAGAGCGGCGCGCGTGTCTGGTCAAGCTTCATTTCCATCAGCCTTTCAAACGCGGTCAGTAAATGTTCATTCCGCTGAAAATTTCAATCATTTCGCGCCTGAGGTCGTTTGTAATCTGAAGGCGTTCCTGCGGGTGAATTTCGTAAACGTCCTTATTGAAAAGGTAATTCTGAAGCTCAATTTCCTTTATGAGCATTTTTGTGTGGAAAATGTTGGACTGATAAACGTTTACGTCCATAGCGTCGTATTTCGTGAGGGTTTCGGGGTTTATGAAGTCCTGAATGGAGGTGATATTGCTGTCCATAAAGAACTTTTTTCCCGAAACGTCGCGCGTAAATCCTCTCACGCGGTAGTCGATTATGATGATATCCGAGTCGAACGAGCCGATGAGGTAATCGAGCGCTTTAAGCGGAGAAATCTCGCCGCAGGTCGCAACGTCGATATCGACGCGGAACGTGGAAATCGCCTTATCGGGGTGATATTCGGGGAAGGTGTGGACGGTGATATGGCTCTTGTCGAGGTGCGCGTGAACGGTTTCGCCTGTGATATTCGAGAAGAAACCAAGTCCGCGGTTGCATGATTCGTCGATATGCGACGGGTCGATGCTGCCCTCGGCGAACAGAATATTAACGGAAGCGCCCTGCGGCTCGTAGTCCTGCTTTGAGATATTCAGCACGGTGGCGCCGATTTTCTCCGTGACATCGCAGAGAATTTTTGTAAGACGCTCCGAATTATACTGTTCGTCTATATAAGCGATATAATCGAGCTGCTCTCTCTCGCTTTTCGCATAACAAACATCGTAAATGTTGAAGCTAAGTGTTTTGGTGAGATTGTTGAATCCATACAACGCCAGCTTTTTCTCCAACCCTAACATCAATCCTTTCGGTAAAAAATGTCCTGTAAACAGTTATAATGATTATATCATATTATTATCCGAATTTCAATTACTTTTTCAAAAATTTTACACATTTTAGAATTTTTCGAGCGCAGTTGACAAAACGAGCGCTTTGTGATATAATTAAAGTGGTATATTTTTATATGCGATATGCGGAGAAAACGGGACTTGCCGTCATAAAAGCCGCGGGAACAACATATCAAAAATACATAGGCGGCTTTTTGCCGTGAAATCCGGAAAACATAATGGGAGGTGCCTATGAAGGCTGACCTGCACTGTCACACCACAATTTCCGACGGTTCGCTCGGAATTTCGGACGTAATAATGCAAGCGGGACGCGGCGGCGTTGACTGCCTTGCGATAACCGACCATGACAGTCTTGCGTCGCTGTCGCGCTCGTCCGTGCTGGGGGCGCGCTATAAGGTGAAGATAATACCTGCGGTTGAGTTCTCGGCGTTTGACGAAACGCGCGGGCGCAAGGTGCATATTCTGTGCTATATGCCGAAGAAGCCCGACCGTCTTGAGGGTCTTTGCCTGAGGACAAGCGAGGGGAGAATGAAGCTTGGAAAAAGCCTTGCGATGAAAGTTCTCGAAAAGTATCCGATTTCGCTTGAGAGCATTTTGCGCTATTCCGCGGGAAGCAAGGCTATCTACAAGTGCCACATTATGCACGCATTGATGGATTACGGCTATACGACGGAGCTTTACGGAAGCGTTTATGATGAGATTTTTGACGTGAACGAGGGACTTTGCGCGGAGCAGGTACGCTCTGAAGCCGATTTTTATCCGGATGTGAAATTTGTTCTGACGCTGATAAAGGCGTCGGGCGGAATACCCGTGATGGCGCAGCCAAAAGTGTTCGACAGCCTTGATTTGCTCGAAGAACTCGCCGCGGAGAAGCTGATTGACGGCGCTGAGGTATATCATTCGAGCGCGGACGAGAAGTACAGACGAGAGATTTCTGCGCTTTGCGAGCGGTATAATCTCATTCGGACGGGCGGCTCGGACTTCCACGGATTCTACAATCACTATCCGATACAGATAGGCTCTTCGCTTACCGAAGAAAGCCAGCTTGAAAGAATATTGAATTACAATAACGCATAAAAGAAGGTTGAATTTAATGGACATCAAAGAAAAAGCACTTGAAATGCACGAAAAATGGCAGGGAAAAATCGAGGTTATATCCCGCGCGCCGATAAACACGCGCGAGGATTTGTCGACGGCGTACACTCCGGGAGTTGCGCAGCCGTGCCTTGAGATAGCGAAAGACCCATCTCTCGCCTACAAATACACGCGCAGAGGCAATCTTGTCGCGGTAATCACGGACGGAACTGCGGTTTTGGGACTTGGCGATATCGGCGGACTTGCGGGAATGCCGGTTATGGAGGGAAAGTGCTGTCTTTTCAAGGAATTCGGCGGCGTTGACGCGTTTCCGCTCTGCGTGAAGTCGAAGGACCCCGATGAAATCGTGCGGACAATCGAGTTGATTTCGGACAGCTTCGGCGGGATAAATCTTGAGGATATTTCCGCGCCGCGCTGCTTTGAAATTGAGGCGAAACTGAAAGAAAAGCTAGATATTCCCGTGTTCCACGACGACCAGCACGGAACTGCGATTGTTGTCGGAGCGGCGCTGATGAACGCGGTGAAGCTCGCGGGGAAGAAGCTCGGCGATATCACGGTTGTAATCAACGGCGCGGGTTCCGCGGGAATTGCGATAGGAAAGTTCCTGCTGAAGCTCGGAGTCGGAAATCTCGTTATGGTTGACCTTTGCGGGATAATCAACCGCGATGATAAGTACGAAAATCCCGCTCACGCGGAAATGGCGCTGTTGTCGAACAAAGAAAACGTCAAAGGCGCTCTCGCGGACGCTATGAAAGGCGCGGACGCGTTTGTCGGGGTATCGAAGCCGAACCTCGTAACGCCCGAAATGGTTAAGAGTATGGCTGAGAAGCCGATTTTGTTCCCAATGGCGAACCCGAACCCTGAAATAACCTACGAGCTTGCAAAGGAAAGCGGCGCGTATATTGTCGGCACGGGACGTTCGGATTATCCGAACCAGATAAACAACGTGCTTGTGTTCCCGGGAGTATTCAAGGGAGCGCTTTCGGTTCGCGCAAAGGCGATAACGGAGGATATGAAGCTTGCGGCGGCAAAGGCGATTGCGGCGCATATTCCCGAAAACGAGCTTTCCGTTGACAACATAATTCCGAGCGCGCTTGACAGAACGGTCGCGGACGCTGTTGCAAGGGCGGTTGCGGAGTGCTGGACGAACTCGCAAAAGTAATTCTGCCGAAAAGAGGAGAAAAATATGAATTTTGAATATTATCCGCGCGGAGTTTGCTCGCGCAAAATGATTTTTGACATTGAAAACGGCGTTGTCGAGGACTTGAAGGTCGAGGGCGGCTGCAGCGGCAACCTTCAGGGCATTTCCTCGCTTGTGAAAGGGCTTCCCTTGGACGAGGTTATAAGCAGGCTTTCGGGAATACGCTGCGGGTCGAAATCGACGTCCTGTCCCGCGCAGATTGCGGAAGCGCTGAAGCAGTTCAAGGAGAAGAACGTATGAAAATTCCGGAGCTGTTCAGAAGCGGCAAAACCGTGTTTTCGTTTGAGATTTTCCCGCCGAAAAAGGACGGTTCGATTGAAACGGTTTACAATACGCTCGACGGTTTGTCCGACCTGCGCCCCGATTTCATAAGCGTGACGTTCGGCGCGGGAGGAAGCGCTGCGGGCGCTTCGACAAGCGAAATCGCGGGACTTATCAAGCGTAAGTACAACACCGAGAGCATCGCGCATCTCACCTGCGTGAATATGACGAAAGATGAAATTGACCGTCAGATTGAGGATTTTCGCGAGCAGGGAATTGAGAACGTTCTCGCGCTGCGCGGCGATATAAACCCCGAAATTCCGCCGAAAAAGGATTTTCTTCACGCTTCCGACCTTATTTCGTATATGAAAGAGCGCTCGGATTTGTCGTTTTCGGGAGCGTGCTATCCGGAGGGACACGTCGAGTGCGATTCGATTGAAAAGGATATCGAGAATTTGAAAATAAAGGTTGACGCGGGCGCTTCACACCTTATTTCGCAGCTTTTTTTCGATAACGAAGTGTTTTATCGTTTCCTCGAAAAAGCGAGAGCTGCGGGGATAAACGCGCCGATTGAAGCGGGAATAATGCCGTGCGTGAACGCAAAGCAAATTCAGCGAATGGTTGGAATGTGCGGAGCGTCGCTGCCGCCGAAGTTCACGAAGATGATTGCGCGCTATGAGAACAATCCCGACGCGATGCGAAGCGCGGGAATTGCGTATGCGGTTGACCAGATAATCGACCTTTGCGCGAACGGCGTTGACGGAATACATCTCTACACGATGAACAGCCCGACAATTGCGCGGAAAATCGCGGAGAGCGTTTCTTCGGTAATCAGAATATGAGCGAAATAAACCGCGCGGACGCGCTTAGATATATGGGTTTTCGGGACGCAAACGCCGTTGACGTGAGAACGGCGGCGCTTGTTGACGAGTGCGAGAAAAAGCTTGTCGCCGCGGCAAAACCGAGGTTTGTTTCGCGGGTATTTGACGTATATCGCGAGGGAGAACGGCTTTTTCTCGGAGAAAACGGCGTGGAGCTTCTCGGAAACGACGTGAAAAGCCACTTGAAAGGCTGTGAAAAAGCGGCGGTTTTGTGTTCAACGCTGTCGGCTGATACCGATAAATTTCTGAAGAAGCAGGAACTGGCGGACGCGCTTGAGGGATTGATAAGCGACGCTTTGGCGAGCGCTTACGCCGAAAAGGTGAGCGAGGACGCGCTCAGCGATTTGCTCTCGAAAATGAACGGATATCATGCGACGTGGATTTTTGCCGCAGGGTACGGTGATTTTCCTGCGGAGCAGCTTCCGGAGCTGCTTCGGCTGGTTGACGCGGAGCGAAAAATCGGCGTGTCGTGCTTGGCTTCGGGAATGTTGTCGCCCAGCAAGACGATTGCGGGAGTCGCGGGATTATCGGAAAGACCGCTCGGTAAAGCCGAAAAGTCCTGCGTTGGCTGTAAAATGCGAGAGAAATGCGAGTTTCGCCGAAACGGTGAAAGATGTATATAAAAGAAAAACCTCGCTTAAGAGCGTTGACATAGGAAAACAGGAAGAAACCCAGTAAAA